>Ga0065720_1005010_pt1 | contig 10170 bp, 6 predicted proteins | sample Thericmetagenome_FD_59107 | JGI IMG/M metagenome (GOLD analysis project Ga0065720, IMG submission 59107) | Thermophilic microbial communities from the Joint Bioenergy Institute, California, USA of rice/straw/compost enrichment - eDNA_2 v2... | ecosystem: Engineered > Solid waste > Grass >... | reverse complement strand
CGTGATCGCCCAGAAGCCCGACTGGCTCTCGATCATGATCGGCATCAACGATGTGTGGCGGCAGTTCGACGTGCCGTTCATCAAGGATTGGCATGTCTACATCGACGAATACGAAGCGACGCTGCGCGAACTGGTGCAGAGGACGAGGCCGGACGTAGATGGGCTCGTCCTGATGACGCCGTTCTATATCGAGCCGAACGAAGCGGACGCGATGCGCGCGACGATGGACCGCTACGGCGCCGTCGTGAAGCGGATCGCCGAAGAGGAAGGCGCGCTCTTCGTCGACACGCAGGCGGCGTTCAACCGGGTGCTGGAGACGCTGTANGCCGGCACGCTCGCCTGGGACCGCGTCCATCCGACGCAGGCGGGCCACATGATCCTCGCNCGGGCGTTCCTGAACGCNATCGGTTTCGATTGGTCCAAAATGGCGCAGTAACCNNAACTNCGCACATTTCGGACAGACGGGAGCGGGTGCCCGATGAGTCTGTTTCCGCGGCGGATCACGACCGGCCGCTTTCAGCCGGTCGTGACCGCTTATTATTTTAAACAGTGGCGCGGCTACGAAATGGACGACCATACGCATCCGTCAATGGAGATCATGTACGTGATCAGCGGGCAGTGCCGGGTCGAAGTCGGTCCCGGCACCGACGGAAGGCGCGCGTACGGACTCAAGAAAGGCGAGTTCATTTTCCTTGATGCCGCCGTTCCGCATCGGCTGGTCGTGCCGGAGACGTGCCGGATGCTCAATGTGGAGTTCCGCTTTGCCGAGCGGTCCGGCGGGCTGCCATCGGTGGGCGAGCTGGCGGCGGAAGATCCGGCGCTGTCCGCGCTGCTCGCCTGTCCGCGCGACCATCTTGTGCTGCGCGAACCGCACGACATCTATCACGCGCTCAAGGCGCTGGTGCTGGAACTGGACAACCCGGACGGCCGCGAACCGATGATCCAGGTCTTGTTCGCCGAGCTGCTGCTCCGCATCGCGGCNCTCTACAAGGAATCGGAAGCGGCGGGCGAGCCCGGCGNGGAGCGCTACGTGCGGCAGGCGGCCGCCTACATGCACGAGCATTACGACCGGCCGCTGCGCATCGCGGACATCGCGGCGAGCGTCAATCTCCATCCGGTCTATCTGCAGCGGATCTTCAAGCGGTCGACCGGAGCGTCCGTCATGGCGTATCTGACGGCGTTCCGGATGGAGAAGGCGAAAATGCTGCTCCGTCAGACCGACATCCCGGCGGGCGACATCGCGGACTACGTCGGCATCGGCAGCCGGCAATATTTCCACGATCTGTTCAAGAAGCACACCGGCCTGACGCCCGCGGCCTACCGCCGCTCGTTCGGCACGGAGCGGTACTCGGACAGATAGGTTGCGATTGCGGACAATTGCAGAGGCAAAAGGCTGCGATCGTGATAACGCTTTCGCGCTCCCGTTGGTACAATGGGGCTTAAGGGCGAGGGCCCGAAGCCAACGATGCGGGAGGGTAAACCAGATGTCATTCAAAGTGACGTTCATCGGCGCGGGCAGCATCGGCTTTACGCGCAGCCTGCTGCGCGACCTGCTGTCGGTGCCCGAATTCCGGAACATCCGCGTTGCGTTTACGGACATCAGCGAGCGCAACCTCGAGATGGTGCGGCAGCTGTGCCAGCGGGACATCGACGAGAACGGCCTGTCGATCAAGATCGAGGCGACGACCGACCGGCGGGAAGCGCTGAAGGATGCGAAATATGTGCTGAACACGATCCGCGTCGGCGGGCTGGAAGCGTTTCAGACGGACATCGACATTCCGCTCCGCTACGGCGTCGACCAATGCGTCGGCGACACGCTCTGCGCGGGCGGCATCATGTACGGCCAGCGGGGCATCGCCGTCATGCTGGACATCTGCAAGGATATCCGCGAAGTGGCGGCGAAGGATGCGCTGCTCCTCAACTACGCGAACCCGATGGCGATGCTGACGTGGGCGTGCAACAAGTACGGCGGCGTCCGCACGATCGGCCTCTGCCACGGCGTGCAGCACGGGCACAAGCAGATTGCCGACGTGTTCGGCCTCAAGAAGGAAGAGGTCGATATCATCTGCGCCGGGATCAACCATCAGACGTGGTACATCCAGATCCGGCACAAGGGCCGCGATCTGACGGGCGAGCTGCTCGAGGCGTTCGAGCGCCATCCGGTGTACAGCCGGACGGAGAAGGTGCGGATCGACATGCTGCGCCGGTTCGGCTATTACAGCACGGAGTCGAACGGCCACCTGAGCGAATATGTGCCGTGGTACCGGAAGCGACCCGACGAAATCATGGACTGGATCGACCTCGGCAGCTGGATCAACGGCGAGACGGGCGGCTACCTGCGCGTCTGCACCGAAGGCCGGAACTGGTTCGAGACGGATTTCCCGAACTGGCTGAAGGAGCCGCCGCTCCAATTCCGTGCGGAAGACCGCGGCTACGAGCACGGCTCGTTCATCATCGAGAGCCTGGAGACGGGACGCGTCTACCGAGGGCATTTCAACGTCGTGAACGACGGCGTTATCTCCAATCTGCCGAGCGACGCGATCGTGGAAGTGCCGGGCTATGTCGACGCAAACGGCATCTCCATTCCGCATATCGGCGATCTGCCGCTCGGCCCGGCCGCCGTCTGCAATGCGAGCATCAGCGTGCAGCGGCTCGCCGTTGAAGCGGCGGTGCGCGGCGACGACTTCCTGCTGCGCCAGGCGTTCATGATGGACCCGCTTGTCGGGGCGGTGTGCAACCCGAAGGAAATTTGGCAGATGGTCGACGAGATGCTCGTCGCGCAGGAACAGTGGCTGCCGCAATACAAGGAGGCGATCGCCGCGGCGAAGGCGCGGCTCGAGGCCGGGCGCGCGGCGGGCACGCTCATTCCGACGCGCGACAATCCAGGCGCGGCGCGGCTGAAGGTGAAGACGGTCGAAGAGATGGAGCGCGACCGCGAGGCGGCGAAGAAGAACGCGGCCGCGGCGGACAAGGGGCAGGACCGCGAGAAAGCGGCGCATTAACCGATGACGGGTTCGTCTGACGCGCCGGCCGCGCCGCGCTGCCGGTACTCCATCGGCGTGCAGCCGAACCGCTGCTTGAACACCGTGTTGAAGTAGCTGATGTTGTTGAACCCGACCTCGAACGCGATGTCCATGATCTTCCGCTCGGTGGAGCGGAGCAGGATGGCGGCCTGCCGGACGCGGTACAGGTTGATGTACTCGACAGGGGTCGCCGCCGTGATCCGTTTGAAGAAGCGGCAGAAATAGGCTTCGCTCATCGACACGGCCGCGGCGAGGTCGCTGAGCCGGATCGGCTCGGCATAATGGCGCTCGATGAACTCGAGCGCCTCTTTGATGCGCGCCGTCTGCCGGCCGGCCTGATGGCGGCGCGGCTGCTCCGTGCGGGAAGCGAGCCGGAGCAGAAGCGAGACGCACGTCTGGAGCATGCCGCGGACGGCCAGTTCATATCCGAACGGCCGCGTCCTGTCGATTTCAAACAGATGATTCAGAATATCCAGCAAGGCGGCGCTGTCCCCGTTCATCCGGTCGAGATGGACGGGGACTTCATATTGCCGGTCCAGCAGCGGACGGATGTAGCGCTGGTGGAGGATGTCGGGGGCGCTGCCCGCCAGCAGATCCGCATGGAACACGGCCGCGGAGAAGGAGCAGCCCTCATCGCCGGCCACCGAACCGGAGTGAAGCTCGCCGCTGCCGACGAACACCGCCTCGCCGGCGGATAATTCGCAGTCCTTCGTCCCGACGCGAAGGTGCGCCCGACCCTCCGTCACCATGAAAAATTCAAGCTCGTCGTGCCAATGCAGGTCGAGCAGCGGCTGGTCCGGCGGACAGTGTAAATGATACATTCTGACCGGAAACGCGGGGCTGCCGTGCCGACGGGCTTCCTTCAGCAGCGCTTTGTCCATCGGGCGGGCCTCCTTCAGAGACAAATCGGGTATCGATATGGTCAAAATCGTGATAGATTCGGACAAAAATCGGGGATGAAGGCGTTGTCAGACGACAATATCATTATAAGAGAAGCAAGGGAGGGATCGCAATGAAGTTTACCGACGGCTATTGGATGGTGCGCAAAGGGGTCGAAATTCAATATCCGACCGAAGTGCGCGATGTGGACGTCCGCGAAGGCGCCGCATCCATCTACAACGCCACCAAATTCGTCCGGACCAAGGGCGACACGCTGAACGCCGCGCTGCTCACGTGCGAGATCAGCTCGCCCATGCCGGATGTCATCCGCGTGAAATGGTTCCATCACGCGGGATTGCCGTCCAAGGGGCCCTGTTTCGCGATCAGCGCGGCTGCGGGTCACATGGCGGAGATCGAGCAGCATGAGGACCATGTGACGATCCGCAGCGGCCGCCTGACGGCGCGGGTCAAGCGGCCGGCCTGGGGGCTGGAGTTCTTCTACGACGACCGCCGCATCACCGGCACCGGCGCGAAAGGCGCGGGCTACATTCTCGACCACGGCAAGCCGTACTTCCGCGAAATGCTCGATCTCGGCGTCGGCGAATACGTTTACGGGCTCGGCGAACGGTTCACTCCTTTTCTCAAGAACGGACAAGTCGTCGACATCTGGAACGAGGACGGCGGCACGGCGAGCGAGCAGGCGTACAAGAACGTGCCGTTCTATCTGTCGAGCGGCGGCTACGGCGTGTTCGTCAACCATCCGGAACGGGTCTCCTTCGAGATCGCGTCCGAGATCGTCTCGAAGGTCGGGTTCAGCGTCGAGGGCGAATCGCTCGAGTATTTCATCGTGGGCGGCGAGACGCTGAAGGACGTGCTCGACAACTATACGAAGCTGACCGGAAGACCCGCATTGCCGCCGGCCTGGTCGTTCGGGCTCTGGCTGACGACCTCGTTCACGACGGACTATGACGAGGCGACGTGCAACAGCTTCATCGACGGCATGGCTGAACGGAACATCCCACTGCACGTCTTCCATTTCGACTGCTTCTGGATGAAAGAGTACCAGTGGTGCGATTTCGAGTGGGACCCCGCCGTGTTCCCCGACCCGGAAGGGATGCTCAAGCGGCTGAAGTCGCGCGGCCTCCGCATCTGCGTCTGGATCAACCCGTACATCGCGCAGAAGTCGCCGCTGTTCAAGGAAGGGATGGAGCGCGGATACCTCGTCAAGCGGCCGAACGGCGACGTCTGGCAATGGGATATGTGGCAGGCGGGCATGGGCCTCGTCGACTTCACGAACCCGGATGCCGTCCGCTGGTATCAAGGCAAGCTGAGACGGCTGCTCGACATGGGTGTCGACTGCTTCAAGACGGACTTCGGCGAGCGGATTCCGACCGATGTCGTCTGGTTCGACGGCTCCGATCCGCAGAAAATGCACAACTACTACACGCATCTCTACAACAAGGCGGTGTTCGAGCTGCTCGAGGAATACCGCGGCAAGGGCGAAGCGATGCTGTTCGCCCGCTCGGCGACGGCCGGCGGCCAGATGTACCCGGTCCACTGGGGCGGCGACTGCTCGGCGAACTACGACTCGATGGCCGAGACGCTGCGCGGCGGCCTGTCGCTGGGCCTGTCCGGCTTCGGCTTCTGGAGCCACGACATCAGCGGCTTCGAGCGGACGGCGCCCGCCGACATCTACAAGCGCTGGGTCGCCTTCGGGCTGCTCTCCTCGCACAGCCGGCTGCACGGCAACGAGTCGTACCGCGTCCCTTGGCTGTTCGACGAGGAGTCGGTCGACGTGCTCCGCTTCTTCACCGAGCTGAAATGTTCGCTCATGCCGCACCTGTTCACGTACGCGGTCGAAGCGAAGGAGCGCGGCCTGCCGATGATGCGCGCGATGGTGCTCGAGTTCCCGGACGATCCGACCTGCCTCTATCTCGACCGGCAATACATGTTCGGGGAGCGGCTGCTCGTCGCGCCGATTTTCAATGACCGGGGCGAGGTGCTGTACTACGTTCCGGAAGGGCGCTGGACGAACCTGCTGACCGGCGAGACGGTGATCGGCGGAAAATGGCGCCGCGAGAAGCACGGCTATATGTCGCTGCCGCTGCTCGTCCGTCCGAACTCGCTGATCGCGATCGGCTCGAACAACCAGCGGCCGGACTACGACTATGCGGACAACGTGACGTTCCATCTGTTCGAGCTGGAGGACGGCAAGACGGCCGAGGCCGTCGTCTGCGATTTGCAAGGCCATTCGGCGCTCACCGTCAGCGCGTCCCGCACCGGCGGCACGATCGAGATCAAGGCGGACGGCGCCGCGAAACCGTGGCATGTCGTGCTGCGCGGCATTCACGCCGCGGCCTCGGTCGACGGGGCGGCGGCCGAAGCGACGCCGCAAGGGCTGAGACTGTCCCCGCCGGCCGGCGCAACCCGCGTCGCCGTTCGAATCTGACAGCTTGACGACCTGATCTCGGACGAACCGGTGCTGCCGCCGTTTCTCGTCAAAATTGACGACAACNTATACGGCTACATTCCNAAAACGATGACCGCCGGCGAGCTGATAAACGCGTTCGATCCCGCCATCTGGACGGAAGTGAAGGTCTACGGTCCGGAAGGCGAGCTGGAGTCCGGCGACCGGCTTCAGCCCGGCTCGAGCCTGATGCTGAAATCGGGGACGGCGGAGTACGTCATCGAGCTGCGCATGTTGTCCGAATTGCTCCGGCAAGGCGTTGATGGTCCGATCACGCTTGCGCGCGTCGCGGCATACGTCATTTCGAGGCGCGAGGATGTAACGGGCGACGGCATTTTCGACCAGCGGGATGTCCGCCTGCTCCTGGCGGAGCTGGAAAACTGACGATACGATTTCATCCGCTGCCTTTTGCCGGCAGCTCTTGCTCAAGATCCGCTTGCCTCGATGGGCAGGCGGTTTTCGTTTTGAATTCATAAAATTTATGACAAATGGATTGGAGCGATTCACATGATATGGTAAGATTTATTTGTCGAAATCGGTCGTTTCATCTTTCATATTGTTGACAAGGGTGCATCGGGATGCGAAAGATTAACCTGCGGAAATGGGTTTGTTCGGTCTTGATCCTGTTGCTGGCGGTCCAAATGCCGGCGGGCATCGCAATGGGAAGCGGCGAAGGTTTGTTATCTTCCGCGGCGCCAACGGTCGTCAAAGTCGAGAGTGAGAATGATTTTACCGTTGCGCTTCGGTCCGACGGCACGGTCTGGATCTGGGGCCGGAACTACGCCGGTCAGCTCGGCAACGGCGCTGTCGACTCTGAATCCCGCCGCTACCCTGAAAAAGTGGACGGATTGGGAAACGCTTTCATCAAAGATATCGCGGCGGGCGGCGCGTTCGTTCTGGCGCTGGACAGCGCAGGCCGGATCTGGCAATGGGGCTGTTTCATCCCGGACCTCACGTCGTGCGGTTCGCATAACCCGATCACATCGCCTTCCATCGTGATGGTCGACGGTGAGCCGCTCATTGCGGAAGAGATCAATGCGGGCAGATCGATCGCGATGGCGCGCACGGCGAACGGCGAAGTCTGGACNTGGGGTTCCGCGGAGCTGGCGGGATGGGGCGAGCCTTCNTATGAAGCCGACTACAGCGATTACATCCCGGAGCCTTCCCGGGTCGTCGATTCATCCTCCGGTCCTTTGACCGATGTGGTTCAAATCGCGGGCAGCTTCGACCACGCGTTGGCGCTGAAATCGGACGGATCCGTCTATGTATGGGGAATCAATCTCAATCGCGCCCTCGGGGTGTCGGGCAGCGATACCTCCTTAAAATTTCCTGCCGCAACGAAGATTGAGCTTCCGAATCATCCGGTTGCCTCGAAGGTCGTCGCTTCTTCATTTGCAAATACAAGCATCGTCGTGACGGATCAAGGGGTATACGGCTGGTCTAACTCCGGCCGCAATCTGGGGTTGGGTTATACCGATGCCTTCTTGCCGACAATGTTGCCGTTCCTTGACGGGCTGACGGATATCGTTGTCGGGAGCCAGCACGTATACGGGCTTACCGCGGAAGGCGGCGTGATCCGGACGGCCGATCCGGATTATGGCACGGTGGCCTTGACGGAATTTGGCGAAATTGAATCTTTGTTTACGGGAAATAACCGGATATTCGCGCTGGCTTCATCCGGCACCGTCTGGACGGCCGGCGAAAATCGATACGACAGCGCCTACAATCTGCTTGGCAACGGTTTGATGGGGATCAACGGGTGGTACTGGGAGACGCCGGAGTACGCGCCCATGCCGATGCTGGAGTTTGATGCGCTGCCGCCGGCTGCGGAGAGCTATTCTTTGGATCCGAGCGGCAAAAGATACTGGCTTTATGCCGATTTTCCGGTCGGCCGGTTCGATCTGGTGGTCGTCAAACTTTACGATGACTCGGGCAACCTGATCGATGATCCCGTGGTGTATGCACGAGGACAAGAGGAAGGAGTTTTTGGCATCGCATACGAATCGCCGGAACTCGTTCCGGGTCATTACTGGATCGACCTGTATTCCGAAGACACCGAACGGAACAAAAAGTCGGAAATCGTCTCGGTGCACTTTGAAATCAAGCCGCTGGAGTTCAAGCTTTATCTGTACGGCGCGCCGGACGAGTTTGAATTGGATATAGAAGATCCGTCCGCGCAGCCTGTTGAGCACATTGAATATGATGCATATCCGGGCGAATTTTACGATTTATATGAATTTGAAGGTTATGATGACATTTCCTATTACCTGACCAGCAAAACGCCGGGATACTCGCTGAGCATCGATTATGTGGAGAGCAAGTACGGAACGATATATGAGGCATTTGTCATTCCCGACACGGAGCCGATTGTCAAGGAATATAACCTCGAAATCGTTGACGGAAGGCTGAGCGGAGATTTTATCTATTTGCGCGACCCGGTCACAGACGCCGAAGCCGTAGAGGGCTACAAGACGTATTTCACGGATGCGGCGGGGAACGTCATCCAAGAATTGGAAGACTCCTTTGAGCCGGATTATGGCGGATATACATGGTATCTTTCGAACGGGGTCGACATTCCCGAAGGCGCCGCATATCTCCGGTTGTTCATGATCAAAAACGGCGTGGAGCAACCAACCTATTACAAGCTGTGGCTGGAGCAATTGCCGCTGCCGGCCGCGACGGTGAAAGACCATCATCCCGCCGTCGATCAATTGAAGGCTGAATTGGCGTTCAACGGGCTTGAGGATGCGTCGCGCATCGGGTTTTACAAGATCGTTGCGGAACCGGAGGGCTTTTCCGATTTGGCCGGAAGTACGGTCGGTCTCATCCCCGCCGGGCAGATGAGCTACAATCTGCATCTTCCGGAAATTTCACTGTTGCCTCGGGAGCGATTGACCTTTTATGCAGTCGACAAGAACGGCTTCACTTCGTTGGCTTCCGCTCCGATTCCCGTGGTCGACGACATGACCGCCCAATCTGCAAAAATTGATTATGAAGCGAAATACGATTTCGAACTTGGCGGCTTGGCAGGCCCGGATTCTTTAACGTTCATGGACGAAGATCCGAGGCCGGGCCATCTGGCGGGATTTGTCCGTTGGACGCGGCCATCGGAATTGGCGGACTCAACGCTTGTTTACGACATTTATTACGGCGATCCGAACGGGAAAATCCTCGGCGGTCTGGCGCGCGTCCGGCAGCCGGCCCATGCGCCGGCGGAAGTGTCGTTCCGTTTTGATTCCGGCTCCGTGCCGTCGGGGGCCGCAAGCCTGGTGATCGTCGCCCTCAAGAGCTTCGATTATGAGTATGATCCATCCTGGGGGATCATCGTGCTCAACGATGTGATCGTGCCGTCCGAATTGGTGCGGTCCGCGTTAGGGCTGGCTCCCGAAGACAAGATCATGCTGTCCCATGTCGCATCGTTCGTCATTCAACAGTTGAACGCAGCCCAGCCCATCGACGTGACNNGCGACGGCATATTCGATCGGCGTGACGTCCGCATTTTGCTTGATGCAGCGGTCGAATGAATCGATCCGCCTGCCGGAATCGGCAGGCGGATGATTTTTGTGTACTTATTTATATCCGAAGCGGTCAGGACCAATTCCAAACCCGCAGAAGAAAAAATGCATTTTCCAGAAAAAAACTTGTTGCAATCCGCATGCCACCTGTGATAAATTATAAAAGTCGCCGCTGAAAAGCAGGCGGCGCGAGTGAGCAAGATGGCTCCTTGAAAACTGAACAACGAGCTTGAGTTGCCCGTCCTTCTTTTTGAGGGACGAGACAAAGCGCGAACGTACGATTTAT
>Ga0065720_1021572_pt1 | contig 10172 bp, 14 predicted proteins | sample Thericmetagenome_FD_59107 | JGI IMG/M metagenome (GOLD analysis project Ga0065720, IMG submission 59107) | Thermophilic microbial communities from the Joint Bioenergy Institute, California, USA of rice/straw/compost enrichment - eDNA_2 v2... | ecosystem: Engineered > Solid waste > Grass >... | reverse complement strand
TTTTTTTTTTTTTTTTTTTTTTTTTTTTTTGCCGTGCTCGTCTGTCCGGCATCCTGCGGTTTACTCTTGCTGATAATCGTTGACCGTTTATACAGGTTCTGGATCATGGTAAGCGGGGATAACTGTTGTTGAACGGACATAAGAGGAAATCAAGCGGTGTCTTCAACGCTTCTGCAGCCTGTATCTGTAACTCTGTCTGCATGTCTCGCGGTGGGATGGTTCACGCAATTCAACGTTGAGTGGTTGTCCTGGAAGGGGAACCGATTGCTCGAAGCAGGTAAAAGCTCAATGAATGCGCTGTGCGGCCGCATTTGTCGCTTAATGCTGAGACACGGCCGCGCAACCGGACGACCAAGCGGCCGATTGAATGTTCTCGAGCTACAATTGGCCTTAGGTCTTGGCACAAAATATGACAGATTATAAACGGTAGGAATATCAGCTGTTTGTTGCCGAGGGCGTCATCAATGCTGTCGGCTCCCGAGTCATTCAGGTTGAGTTTCTGCGCGATACCAGCACGCCCCACCACCAACCCCCTGGCACGGCGTCAGATCCTGCTCTCTACGCAGATGCCATTGTCCATCCAACTTCCAGTATGTTAATATGGCCGTCTGGCATTACTGGCAGATGCCGCAGCTGATGACGCTTTTCCCCAGGCAAACTGCATCGTGTATCAGAAGCGGCCACATGTGCGACGCACAGAGCGGGCAGCCACATCATGAACTGAGGGGCAGCTTGGACAGGGTCGCCGGATAGCTTCGCTCGTCCACTAATGTTAGTATATTGCGTCTGAGACCGAGGACAACAGGAGCCCTAGCTGGTCATACCGTGCCTTCTTGCCGGCCAACCAGCCAAAAGGCGCAGTGACGGTGAACGGGGACCCGAAGCTGACACGCCCTCGGCTCGGTTTTTTTCTCGGCCGAAGACCCCGAGATCGACTCCCGGGCATATATCTCTGTCGCTTGTCTGTTGACAAGTGTACAGTCTCTGAATCAAGAAACGTTCCGTTGACTTCAACCCGAGATAGCAGAGGTGTCAAGCCGAAAACTGGTCTCTGGCCATTTCCCTTTTCCAGATCGAGTGCCTCTCAGTCTGTTTGACATACTTCTTTTACGGCCGTCACACAATGCACAGCATCCGTCTTCACTCATTGTGCCTTGATGTGCTACTATCCTTGTGGAAACGTGCAGTTGTTGGCATCACCGCCAAAGCGAGATGCTTGGGTATCCCTCCTAGAGCGTCTCTGTCCTGCCGGCTTATGAATGAAAGCGAGACACATCTCGCCAAATACCGTCTGTCTCATGGATGTGCGGCTCGAGACGGGTTTTTCTAACAGGGCTTCAAGCACAGCCGTTGATATTCGTGAACGGGTCCCTTTGTTAAGGTCAACGGTGTCTCATATTTTGTCGACATTGGAGGATGCAATTCCGACCGCTTGGGCGCAGTCCAGCCCCCTCCGGCTACCTGGGTATACAAATGTAACCCAGAGCCCATCTGGGTCGTTTATCTGGCTTTACTATCATTCAAGTGGTTCCTTGGCGAGCTAGATCTCTTGCCCATCATAAACAAGTCCGGAAACAAAGACAGTGTGCCCACATTTAAACTCATCTGTGGTTAACATATCACAGAGAAGAGTCCCCGTCGATCGACCGTCAGGATAAACTACCGTCGTTTCGGGATCAGAAAGTCACTTACGCAGGTGGTAGTCGACCGAGGCTTCTTTTCTTTCGTCAAACTTGGCCTCCTCTGCTAGAAAAAAAACTCAGACTATCGACATGGCGGACAGAAGTCGAAAAGGGGACAATGAACTCCCCCCCCCGCCCCCTCCGGTCTTCCAACATGAGATGACGCCAATCACTAGACATCCATGCTCAAATTTCACTTTGCCCTATCCCAATCCTTCGCTATCAGAGATGATAGAAGATCTTCGAGCAGAGTCTATCAGCGATGAGTCACAATCACAAACCAAAGAACGCAGGACGTCGAGGCGGATACCTCTGCGGAGGGTGTTGTTGACCGTCATGTATGTATCTTTTGTTTAGAAGAGTTTACTGTAGACTGACGACGATCTTCCTGCTCCATAGTATATGTTTAGGCCTCATGTTCTCCTGTTTGGATGCCTCTATTGTTTCAACTGCTCTCATATCACTATCGGTAGAGCTTCAAAACTACCAAGACACACCTTGGACTGTCCTCGGCTATCTATTAACATACATGAGTGAGAATCAGCCCTATATCGCTCATCTCTAGCCAGTGTTGTACTCAACTCCAATATTTTCTTCATAGGTTTCGCCGTCGGCTTTTCCAAGCTGAGTGACGTCTATGGCCGCAAGAACGTACTCGCTGTATCTTGGTTACTGTTCACTCTTGGCTCTGTCTGGTGTGGATTTGCACGACACATGGGTGAACTGTACGTCTCCAGCTAACAGGCATGTTATCCCAGACCACTGACTAACACGGTTTGACGTCGACAGCATTGCTGGCCGAGCTGTCCAGGGGATAGGGGGGTCAGGCCTTTACAGCCTAGCTCAAGTCTGTCTCCTCGAGCAAGGTCCAAGCCGCCCAGAGGCTGTGGGCGCCCTTGTCGGCATTACTCTGTCCATATCGTTTGTCCTTGGCCCTCTGCTTGGGGGCGGCATATCCGAATGGAACTGGCGAGGGATCTTTTGGTTCAAGTCGGTGCTTCCACCAATCCACCAATCCACGCTCATGGGTCATACTAACAACACTGTCTTAGTATTCCATTTGGCATTTTAGCAGTGTTGGGTATCTATGCCTTATGGCCTAAAGATCGCAGAGATAGATGTGGGGGGCCGAACCCCCTCTCCACCATCGACTTCCTGGGCAATGCCTTGCTCGCTGTGGGCTCAATCCTTGTTGTTTTTGCGATGCAACAAGGAGGGTCCTATGTTTGGAGCTGGATGAGTCCTGTTATCTTAGGGTCACTTATCACCTCAGGGATGTGTTGGATATTGCTTGTTGGATGGGAAGGTTATCTCTTCCATCGGCGGAACCATCGCATCCAGCCAATCTTCCCCGTTCACCTGGTTACTACACGAGTCTACATCCTAACATTGATGTACGACTGTTTCTACGTCTTATTCTCTGTGTATCTGACTGACTCCCTCACAGTGTCACCCTCCTTAGCGGCTTCGTCTACATCGCCCTGGTCATCAAAATCCCCGAACAACTGCAACTCATCCACGGGGATAATGCCCTCTGGGCAGGTGTGCACCTCCTCCCGATGCTCGGTGCATGTGCCTTCGGCTCCTTCCTAGGAGGCGCCCTCTCCAAGCAGTCTAACTTGACCAGCCAGACCCTCGTCGCAGGCAACGTCCTGCAGGTCGCTGGCCTGGCCGCAATTCTCGGTCTCTCCCATCGCAGCGACGACGGCGCGCTAGGCCTGCCCCTGCCCCTGCTCCTGGGCTTGACGGCGCTTTATGGCCTGGGTGTTGGCCTCACTTTTGCTGCGTGCACCATGATTGCTGCAATTGAGGCTTGCGAGGGGGATTTGGCGGCTGCGCAGGGCGCTGTGGCGCAGGCGAGGGTATTTGGTGGTGCGCTGGGCCTGGCGACGTGTACAATTCTTTTCAGTGAACGGTTGCAGCGGGAGTTGGGGTCGAACGGGTCACTACTCGGTCGGGAGGAGCTGGCGCAGGTGCTTCGGAACTTGATGGCGGTGTTGAATCTGCCCGATGGGGTGCGGCATGAGGTTTTAACGGTTTATTCGAATGCTTTTGAGCAACAGATCATGATTATGACTGTGGTGGCTGTTGTTGCGTTGGTGCTGAGCCTTGGGACGTATAGGAGGTCGGGGCCGAGACAGGTGATTGGAGTGATGGTTAGGCATCAGGAGTTGGCAGCGGCAAGGACAAGAGGGGGAGACGATTCGTGGAGAAGGGGTGTGAAGGGTTCGGACGGCAGAATGCGTGGTGAGGCCGAGACATCCCCTCTCAGCAGCATAAGGCCCTTTATCCGCAAGTAGGAGTTGATTATGTATCTGCTTTGGAAGACGTATTGGTTTAGCTGCAGTTATTTTAGGGTAGCACAGCCTCGAGCCCCAGGGCTCTGACTTCGTTTTCCCCCGTTTCCAACTTTTCCCTACTTTCTATTACCTTCCCTGTTCTTGAAGCAACTGAACAACTTCATCCTTTGCTGGATCTTTCTCTCTTCTGATTTCCACAACAGTGTTATCTGGATTTCGAGCTACTCAACCAAGTGCAGCTTCCTGGAAAAAAGATCGGTCTCTCAGGCAACAAATGTCGGGGCCAGACAGCAAGGTTACAGTCCATAGGCTGGGCTTTACAGTCCTTCATAACCCAGGGACCCTGTTATGAGTATGCCCCCTTCCATAGCTAATATCCACACGACTCTTTGTAGTTATAAGATCAACAACTAACGAAGCTTACCTTAGTTTTGTTTTTATTCATAGGTTCACAGGACATCCTTGAAAGACTTGGACACAGAAGCCGTTACGAAAACAACATAAGCAGGGTTTTAAAAAGTGCTTCTGGCCATATGATCTTGCAAGAAAAACATGGCTTGATGCTAGAAGCCTGACCTATGGATATGATACAAATCTTGGCTTTCAGTTCTTTCGCCCACAAAAGCCCAACAAACGTGCATGGGCTTGCGAAAAGTCTTTTGAATGCACTTGCTAGGAAGCGTAGCGACCAAGAAAAGTCCCGACCCATCCTTTTCATCGCACATAGCTTGGGTGGGATCATCATAAAGCAAGCTCTGTTGCTCTCAAAGGAAAGCAGAGCAACAAACGAAGCTGATCTCCGCTCAATTTTTCAATCAACGATTGGTATCATCTTTGGAACTCCTCATCAAGGAGTTGAGCCTAGAAAGCTTCACCTTGTTCTCCCACGGATCGCTCGACTGTTTGGGATTCAATTCCCGGAGCATATTGTCGATGCCTCCAGACCACGAGCTGATCTTTTGCAATCATTGTTCACGAGCTTTAGGCGCCGGATTCAGGAAAACAGTTAGCTCATCTTTCCTTCCAGGAAGAATATGAGGTTGGTGGTTATGGCAAAATTGTTGAGGATAATTCGTCTTCCCTGGGCGTTGTCGGACTCGAGAGGACGGACTATATTGCAAGAAACCACATGGGCATGTGTCACTTCTATGGCACTGAGGATCCAGAATGGGAGAAAGTCACACATGCCATCAACTGGATCATTAAATCTACCAAGTTGGCGATGCGCACAATTGGTGACCAACATGACCAGTCTGATCTGTATGATGCTACTGCTGGGCACGAGTCAGTTCCGTCATCTTCTGATCTTCAGCGACAACAACCAAATTCCACAGCAACACAAAAACCAGTAACAGCAGAGGAAGAGGAAATTAACCATGATAAGGCTGGAAGAGAAACAGCCGTTGAAAGTCATGATGAGTAACCAGTCACAAAGTACACATGGCCTCACACACCCAGCCGGAAAAGCCAAACCACTTTACCTCATCACAATCACACGCCAGATACCATGCAATGATCCCAACAATTACACTGTGGTCACTCCCGGAATGAACTGGACCTCGTACACGGTTGACGGGGATATATCATAGAAAAAGCACTGGATGGTCTGTATTTTACCGAGATTGAGCAACGTCGTCTCAATTTGTCTACTGCCAAAAAGGGAACATGCACATGGTTCCACCAAATTTCACGATACAAAGATTGGTGTGATCCCGAACCGGTTAACCTTGTCATCATCTTCACTAAGATGCATTTGGATAATCTTATCAAAGTCTGTCCTGCACGGCGCTTCTGCTTTGAGACCTATCCTTATCATGGTTCACCCTTTGCCGCGGCAATGTTTCCTTACAGCGATGACAAGAACTTGAAAACAATTAAAGTAACTGCTCACGCTTGAGGGACCTACACTTTGTCTGGATGCCGATACAAGCTGGCACTTTATAAACATCATGGACAAGACAAATGTCCTGCCTAATTTTCACCAGGGAGGGAACATTGGAAGGACCGAGTTCGTGTTATTCTTAGCATGAACAAACGAGCCATTGAGTTTGTCATTGATTTCATAGGTTCGATGCAACCGCTGGCGTGCCTTTTTGACTCGACTGACGAAGCTGATGGTCGCTTCTCTTCCATGCAATTGAATGTAGAGATCTGAGTCTTGTAGCAAAACTGCTCAGCGCAGGCGCCTCCGTCACTTTGATCGACCATAGAATCGGACTCTGCTTACTTGGGTTTTTGACAGCACTGTCAGCGGAACACCAAAGGAAATTGCGAAGCTTCTACTAGAAAAGGTCGCGAAACTGGCTGAACCCGAGAAGGAACACATTATCAACTTAGAGGATGTCAATGGTATAACACCGCTCCATCTAGCATGCTATTTAGGTGATGAGGAGCTAGTCTAGCGCCTACTTCAGCTTGGAGCTTTTAACATTAGGCATATCCAGCTCAACGATCAATGTGACAGGCCTGGAGATATGAGGCATAGTTTTCAGATCTACCCTATTATGAAAGAAGAGGTTCCGTGGGATCCTAATCTTATTGTTCAAGTACAATGTTATTATGATCAATGCACCAGATGGCAAGGGACAAACGCTACTTACTAGGGCTTGTGCGTATGGAAACAAAGAAGTGACCTGGCTGCTTGATCACGATGCATTAATCGACTGGATTGATAACGATGGCAGAACCCCTTTATTCTATGCAGCCAAGCGGGCCAGATTACCTTTCATCAAACTGCTTGTTGAGCAAGGCGCCTGTATAAATCTGACCTTTGATGTGAACCATCAATCTCCACTTGGGACCTGCAGGATCAAATCAGGCGCTGTGGACGACAAGGATAAGATCGCTAAATATCTTCTAGGAAAGGGGCTTTACCAAATTGCAAAGGCCATCCACCGGAGTTCAGGGTGATGAAGGAAGAGAAGTTGGAAGATGGCAGTGTGAGAGTGAGAGTCCAACTTACCGGTGATGGAGTGAGGCAATCAGAGCTCTCCATTGCCTATGACAAACGCCTAAGCCTTATCAATTTCGCCGCTGATTGGGGGAGTGTGGATAATATACGAAGACTGCTCAACAATGGCACAGACGTCACTGAGCAGAATGCGGACAGGAGGATGTCCCTTCATCTAGCCGCACAGAGGGGTCTTACCGAAGCCGTCACCTACTTGCTGGAGAGAGGGGCACATATCATTTCCAGGGACAACAAAGGAAGAACTGCTCTGTGGTACGCTTGTTATGGGGTCCATTTGAACCTTGTAAAGCTCTTTCTCGAGAAAGGTGCCGACAGCACAGTTGTGGACAACTCTGGATATACAGCGCTTCATGCCGCTATGTCAAGATTTAGTCATCACCATCACCATCACACAGATCCATCAGATGCTAGATCTGATGTGTGGCAGTCGTGAGAGATCAGCATGGAAAATCTGCGCTGTGGTACAGCATCCAGGGTCTGCTTGAAGAGGTAACGCAAATGTTGCTCAAAAAAGATGTGAGTATGGATGTGTTAGACGAGAGGGGTATGACTGTTTTACACTTGGCAGCCAGAAAAAATCTCAGTGGAATCACAAAACGTTTGCTCCAAGCAGGGCAGACATCGATGAAACCGATAAAGAGGGAACTTCGGCCTTGTTGCATGCTTATAAATAGGGCTGTGGGAACGCCGTGAGATTACTACTCGAGCAAGGCGCAGATATTAACGCAAAAGACAATAGGGGAGGACGCCCTTATTACTGGCTTGTGGCAAAAGACATGGTGAGGTTGCGAGATTATTACTAGAGCATGGGGCAGATCCAATGGTCATGGACAACAAGGCACACACCGCATTGCATGCCGCTGTGGGAAAGAACCCAGTTACCACCAGGCCTGACATAGTCAAGGCATTGCTCGAAAGAGGCGCCGATATCAATTCCAGAGATTACAGGGGAAGGACGCCACTGTTTGAAGCTTGTAAACATGACCTTGGGCCCATCATGCAAGTCTTGTTGGACCATGGTGCCGATGCTAGGATTGCAGATCGAGGAGGGAGAACACCCATGCACGAGGCCGTACTGCGTTATAGCAATATCCAAGTCAAACGGATGTTGCTTGAGAAGGGAGCGGATGTCAATGTACATGATAAACAGGACAGATCAGCGCTTTGGTATGCCGGTAAACGAGGATACGAAGATCTCCGGTTGTTGCTCAAAATGGTGGAAATCCAAACAGCAGAGATCATAAATGGATGGCAGTCTTGCATGCAGCTGCGGCACATGGTAATGTTGCTATTATCGAGCTTCTCGATGCCGGGTCAGCCATTGATTCAAGAGATAGCAGAAACCGATCAGCCTTGTGGTATTCTTGCATTGAGGACAATTTTAAAACTACAAAGTTATTGATTGATAGGACGCTGATCTTGGAAGTATCACGGAAGCGGACGACATGGGATGGACAATTTTACATAGCATGGCATCAAAATCCACTCGTCCACGACCCGAACCGCCGTCGGCCATACATCTCGACCTTGAGACGGACGTCGTAAGTTTTTTGATCAAGGATGACATTGGAATTGAGATTGATACGAAGGATAACAGTGGCAGAACTGCACTTTGGCTTGCGGGTGCACATCATAATTTCTCAGTCCTGAAGAAACTCCTGGAACGGGGGGCTGATGAGAAGAGTATAAACAACAGAGATAAAAAGGGGCGATCAGTGTTACATGCCTGCATTCTAGCAATGAGATACGAGGACATCGAGTGTGTGAACCTATTCCTTGAGCTAGGAGTCGAAGTTGATGCGACCGATAACCTTGGGTGAACGGCTTTGTGGTATGCTGGGAAAAGAGGGTGGGAAAAAGTGGAGAAGATGTTGCTGGATGCTGGTGTAAACGAAGCGAAAAGGTATCCAGAAACTGGTGTCAGGAACGAAGAAAAAAATATGGGTGGCCTCAGCTCTGATGAGTCAATTTTACGAGGTGAGTATTTTGGAGTATGGCTTCAGCTCTAGCGAGTACACTTACGAGGAGGATAATTCGGAGTATGGCTCCAGCTCTAGAGAGTCAACTTCGGAGGAGGACAGTGTAAATGACTCCAGCTCTGGGGAGTCACTTGAGGAAACAGAATGGCAACTTGAACCTGAACTGTGGTGAAGTCATATTGCAAGAGTAAAAACAGTTGTAATTTATTTTTTGTGCTATGATAGCTTCACAAATTAGAAAACCCATACCTTGTGACGCAACGAATACTTGCGAGAGCAGAGTTCTAATGACAAGAAGCCTAAAACAAGAAAAGAAACAAGACGGTTGGTGACTTGGCCTCATTTGTGAGTATGTGCACGGAATTCTCAATGACAGACATTTGATTAGTTACCGATATATTGATCTACTTTATCATTCAGAAATGCCGCGATGGTTCTTTGGGTTCTCATCACCCATCAGCAATATCCTAACCACGGGCACGGCTTCGTCAGGGGTAGTCAACATGAACACTTCGTCACCACGGCAACCTTAGAGTGCACATTTGAGTGGTCCGTGCTCAGCTGGACAGGCTGCCTGGAAACCTTCCAAGCAATGTCGGCCGCAGATAGGAATTAGAGCTTCTCGAGCATTTGGGTACTCTAACCTTGCGTATCAAGATTCAAACATCATGATGTCCTCAACCGCAGCATCTCTGGACCGTCCACGGCCGACACCAAGCTACGGATTAGGCGGAACCTTCACCATCACATGCTCCACCCGCATCGCTGCCTCCCCGCAGGCCTGCCTCAGTGTCGTCACTAACTCTGCTGGATGTATGTGCTAGGTCCTTTTCCAAAACGCAACTCAGTTAAAGCCTTGACATTATCAACAGTCATCATCCCAAGAAACAACCTCCTTTCGTAACGCCAACCTCTCCCTCTTCAACCGCTTGCTCTCTTCTCCCCCCCACCCCCAAAAACCAGATCCTCTCTCCGTCGTGTTGTGACCCCTCAAACACCAAGCCCCACCTCAACTAACACAACCCAACCTATGTAACCAAAACAGATCCCTTATGGAACCGCTTCTGCCGCGCCTGCACAATCGACTACCAACCTCCCGGCAACAGCAGCGATACCAACCCTGCATACGCCAACCATGATCTCACTCTCCGTCTAGGCACACACTTCACCTTTGACGTATACCTCGACCCGGACGAGCCGCTCAACAATGACGACAGCGCTGGCACCAGCAGCGGCGGGG
>Ga0065720_1021571_pt1 | contig 10175 bp, 7 predicted proteins | sample Thericmetagenome_FD_59107 | JGI IMG/M metagenome (GOLD analysis project Ga0065720, IMG submission 59107) | Thermophilic microbial communities from the Joint Bioenergy Institute, California, USA of rice/straw/compost enrichment - eDNA_2 v2... | ecosystem: Engineered > Solid waste > Grass >... | reverse complement strand
CCCCCGCCGAACAAGGTCCGGATCCACGTCCCGAAGGTACCCTGCCAAACCATCTATTACTTCGACATGAAGCGCGGCAAGCTGGTATCACGCCCCAACCCGGCCGCGCAGACCCCTGACAACAACAGTGATGATCTGGCAGTTCGGCCGTCTTCGCCAAACCACATCCCGCCTACCTCCTCGTCCCCAACTAGCTCTCCCGAGTCGAGCTTCCCATCCTCGCCTCGCCAAACCCCTTCTCCTGAGTTCAACAGATACCCCGACTGGCCCGCCATCCCCCGCGAGGTCCCGCGCAAACGTGGCCGAGTCATTATTCGCATCAAGCGCACGACTTCCGGTAGCTCTCGGGCTTCTTCCCGGGAATCTCCCCGCGGCGAGAAGATCATCACTTTTCACGTTGCCCGCCGACCGTGCTACTCTCAACCTACGTCCTCCCCGCCGTCTTCAGGCCCGAACACTGTTCTGTCGAGGGTCGCTTCTCCACCTGCTTTGTCCTACCCCCCGGTCCCTAGTCCGCCGAGGATTGTCGTCAAGCCAAGGTCTCGGACTCCACCTAGGATGGACAGCATTAGTACTATGACGGACGAGTTTAGCGACAGCGTTGGTGGTGTTAGTATCGTTGTCAGCCGTCGTAATAGTGAGTTCGATAACTTTGAGAGGGAGGACTATGCGGCCTTGACTGTGCCCGACCGTTCGGGGTCAGTGTCGTCCTCGGTTGCTTCAGCTCCTGAGCTTTCGTCGCATGGTGATGGCCGCTCTACGAAGAGGAGGTGTGTCCGGATTAGGGTTGTGCAGCATGGGGGCATGAGACAAAAGGCTGCTTCGTCGCCGGCAGGATTTTGAATATTTATCAGGAAGATGGAACAGAGAAACGGGCATCAATGAGTGAAAGGTCATTGATCTTGTTATTTGTATGGAGTTCTGGGAGTGACAGGTGTCACATTGGCTTTCTATACAGGAATATTCTGGTTTTCCAAGGTCTTACATGGGAATATACGTTTGCAGCTGGTTGCAGATGCTAAATTTCTGGCTTTTTTCTTTTCCCATGTTTTTTTTTTTTTTGGACATCAGGTGTTTTGTTTTTAGTTTAACGGTGCCGGATACCCAATACATAGTTCGAGGTCGCCTATGATTAAAATGTTCTACTATACACCACGATATGTGTACTGATCTTCGCTGAAGGTTGTCTTTGGAGTTACTCTCCAATATTACTGGATTGTTATGTAAGCAACTTAGTAGTTGGTAACATCATTAATGGTCTTCAATCTTCTTTTACCTGGCTGCTGGTGTCACTACAGGAGTTCAAGGAAGTCCAATTACTTTCTTATAATAGGATGTTTTGTATGTGAGGCCACCCTGTGCTGACGCTTCACCGAATAAATCAATCCAGTTCACTTCGAAAATTCATCTCCCTTTACTTTTTACCTCTATGGGATCAATCTTCGTAGTTGTTGCCGTTGAACTAGTCCTGGCCCATTGACACTGGCTTCCTTGGTTTTAATTAGCCTGACTCTGACCTACTGTGTTTTGGTCCACCTGGCCCCTGGTTCCATACAGGGCGGTTTGCCCTACACCAATCGCGCACTAAAGGGGTAGTCCATATATACTGGCACCCGCACCCTCTTCTTTATTGATCACAACCAAGAGCACTACAATGGATAGTTCTTCGTTCTTCGTACCTTCGTCTTGTTGTTATATCACATTCCTATATTAACATGATCTGAGAAGACGAGATTATGTTTTATTGATGTGTTCTCAAGATATCGCCCGATCTGAAAGCTTGGTCATGACGACTCTGGTACCAACCATCATCTGTTATCGACTTGCTCCTATCGCTATCGGCATCAAGCCTCTTTACGTTGTCACTCGATGAGAACCAACAACGCTGGTGATGATAGTCATTGTCTTTGCCATTAGCCAACCAATACTGAGCATCGGTGAATGTGAGATTCGCAGCAGAGTATGACCAAGTTTGAATGCACTATTTCACCATGCTGGCTCCTTGTCAACTACCTATTCTATGTTTACGTATCTTTTGGAATTTCCGAGTTTGAACATGAAGCTTACCAAGGACCCTGTTGGTATAGACTGCTCCTTTTAGTTACAAGGGTCTAAGCACATGTTGAGACCCAAGAGTTCTGTTTGCTGATTAGTAGTACTATCTATCAATTCGTGCTCACTGCCACAACTATAGAATTCCCAGTAGCCACTTTGGCATCATTAAGAATTGACATTACAGTGTATCTCTTCGCATCAGTTGTGCAGAATATAGGTACTGTCTTCTCAATGCTCTTGTATTTCCCCTACTTACTACAGCAAAACATAGCATCCAAGGTTCATAAAGAAGATGGTGGTCCAATATTCCCATTTGCGCTTGCTTCTCTAGATTAATTTTACCCTTTCCGATAGGGGCTTTCAAGGGTTGTTGGCAGCAGCAATACTGAAGAGTTCGAATACTCACCGTCAGTTGTCCAGCGGTTCGGGCAGCGACCATGGAGACACGGAAAAGAACTGTCGTTAGATCTACAGCGTACGTGCTTTTGCGGTCATTGCGATTAGCACATTTGCAGTACATCCAAGGTTTGCCATCGTAACAACCGTAGGAGAGACCCCATCCATCCTATTTAACGCTCTCCGTTGTTATTACGGTGGAGCAAGGCTTTCTTCTTCGATGTACCAGCAACCAGTTTGGCGTTGAGACAGATGATGATGATCTCAGTATCCCAGTGACTGCATTTGCATTAATGGCTGTTAAGATGACACTCGTACGCAAGGGGCAATATTGTAAGATTGTCAGGGATTTGAGCCATTAGAAAGCCCACCGAATATTTGGGAGTCGAGTAGTATCCACCAAAAGGAGATGTTATCATGGCAATTGGCTTTGCTGGTAAATCTGAAGATGGGAATGAGAGACAGACGTGAATCGTAATACATGCAGCTAGGCATATATAGCTGAGAAAACATTGTTGGAAGCAGCCATAGGTACTCTTCTCCCTATTATGTTGGTGGGAGTACAAGTTTTAACTATACCAACCAAATGATGAGGGAAAGTAAAAAAGGTTTTACCGTTCACAAAGACACTTTCACGGCTCTGAAGCATTTCTTGGGCTTTAGTCTCATGGGTAACTCAAAGGATCAAATACTACCTATGGTAGTGAGGTATAGTCCATACAAAAAGAGAACCACCCCCCACCCCAAGCCATCCCTCAATACCCTCCGCCCAACTCCGTACAGAAAACTAGCGACCAGAAACCACAACAGAAACACACACAGAAATCAAAGTACAGTACCAAACAATAGCCGCAACACTTTCCTCCGTCAATACCTTAAAAGAAAAACAGAACTGAAGGAGTTTCTACCACCCAACAATATCCGTGTTCATGCTTTGTAAACATATTCCATCAAGCCGTCATGTTGTCATCCCACCATCATTGCTCGCATGGCTATCCAGCGTGGCAGCGATCATTGTAGCCCCGAGTGATCCTACGCACCATGACATCTCCCGTACAGGTGTAACCCCCCGAGACCCACACTCCAAAACAGGAAACAAGTAAACAAACACCCCTGAGTTGGGATTGCACCCCACTCAAACGATATTTTTCCTGCCCCTCGCAGTCAACCAAGGCCTGGGACGATTGAGAAGTTCGCTAATTCGCTCATCAAGCGCAGCTACCTCCCACCAGTTGGGGGTTCTATCCTCAGAGGCATCCTTCTCCTGACAAGCATCCTCGCTGTCGCTATGCGAGGACGGCGGTGGAGTGGGCTGACTCATCAAGAACCGCGACTTGTCATCGCCAATCTTGCGCCGGAACAAGTCGAGATCCCTCAGGAGTCCTTGCATGCGCTCCTGCATGTCATGCGCACCGTTCTCTGGCTCATAGTCTTCCGCATACTCGCCCGCCGGCGAGCCTGGCTCTCCCGAGGCGTACCCATCGTCTTCGACTTCCTCCGTTCCTTCTGCAGCCTCTTTGTTCTTATTATTCTGCTCTTCGTTTTGCACACCACCGGCCGGCACTCTGATCGGATTCTTCAACGCCTCAACGGCCAACCGCAAATGCATCCGCAACGCCTCATTCTCCGTCTGTAAGCTCCGAATCTTCCCCTCGGCCACCAGTGTCCTTTCCTCCATCAATTCCTGCAAGTTCCTCACCCTGGCCTGGTACTCTTCCAGCTTCTCTTCCGCTTCGCGCGAATCCTTCTCGAACCGCCGTCTACTATCCCCAACAATCAGCTGCAACTGCCGTATCTCCTCGGCCATGGCTGCAATCTGGGCGTCTCGCTGCGCGCTGCTGATGTTCTCGCGCTGGTTGACGACGGCGCGCGTGCGGATGCGCTTCGCTTGGTCGGCGTAGCGTAACGTGGAGAGGGTTTCTTCGTAGTCGGAGGGGGAGATGCAGGCGATCATGGCTGTTTTGGAGTTGCCTCCGAGAGAGTCTTTGAGCAGCCAAGTGAGGATGCTGTCGCGGTAGGGGACGACTTTGTCGCGATGGCCGTGGCGGGAGCGCTTGGGGTCGGCAAGGGCTGCGATCACGCGACCGAGGGTTGTAAGGGATTTGTTGATGTTGGAGCCTTCACGGAGACGCTGGCCTGTGGCCTCGGTAGCTTTGGCCCGTTCGGAGCCAGCAAGGTCAACCAGACGGATGCGACTGCTTCGCTCGGTGGTCTCATCTGTTTCTAGGTCGTGATGTATTTGTTTCAGCATGATGGTGAAGACGGCGTGGCTGCGGCTACTGGTGTCGTTCATCTTGGTTGAGGCAGTCGTGCGGTTGGCGTCACCCATGCGCATGTAGCGCAGAATCTCGTCCAGGCTGCGGACAGGGACTTCAGTCAGGTCTTTTACGTAGGGTCCTTCGGTTGGTGACTCGCGAATCTTGAGATAATACGGGGGCTGGCCGGGGACGACGGGAACCAGTAGGTCGCGGACGTGCTCGTTGTATACCTCGAAGTAGGATACCCGAACATGATAGGTGACATTTGGCGATTCCTGGCTGGCAACAGCAATGCGCTGGAAGAGATCCTCGCAAGTTCGGGGAATCAGACCTGGGTTTTCGGGGGTGCCCATCATGGTGTAGGATTTGCCCGAGCCGGTCTGGCCATAGGCGAAGATGCAGGTGTGGTAGCCTTCGAAGTTGTGATCCAGGAACTCCTCGCCCAAACAGTCATAGACATCTTCCTGCGTGGCATAGTGCGGGTCGGCGGGGTTGTGGCTCCAGAAGGACTTGTCGAAGGTAAATGACTTGTTCTCAATCACTTTGCGCGAGTGTGCTCGCACGTTTGCTGGGTCGTAACCATTCGGCGGTTTCAGTGTTGTTCGGTTGGTGACGGGATCCATCTCAACGAGGCATTCGGCGCCGCGCTCGACTTCTGTCGAATTGTCAGTACCATCGCCATTGTCATTGATCCAAGATGATGAGGAGCATACCCCGTGGTAAAAATGCCCTCACCCTCACCACAACCTTCACGTTGCCGCCAATACTCGAAGGAAGAGTGCCATCGAGCGAGCGCAGCGGCGCGCTGCTCGCGGTGGAGCGAACAGGAGGAGCATGCATGGGCCTCGACGATGAAGCCGACGAAGCAGCCCGCGACCCGCCGCCATCAGAGTAGTGATAGCTATGGCGGGCCGCGTAGGGCAGGTAGCCTGCGTTGTTCGGCATCAGGCGCGGGTAAGGCGAGATGCCAATCAAGGTCTCATTGATGTCGTTAACCACGTCGCGGAAGCGCAGCTGGTGGTTGCTGTACATGGGACGGGGAAGATCCAATTCTCAGAAGACAGCCATGGAAAAGTAGTGGAGTTGTCGCGTGGGTGGTAGTTGCGGAAGTGGGTTGGTGGGTTCTGGTTGGACCAGTCGTGGCTCGTTGCTTGCTTTGATTGGTGTCGGCGCGGCCTTGCAATTGTTTACATTTGTCGAGCGGCTGCAGTTGCCAGGGTGAGCGGATGGCGGAACAGGGGTTGTGCAGGCAGCGTCAGGGTTGCCCCACCCCGCGACGGGAGCGCTAAGATCGGCAAGTGGAGCGCGGGGATGTAGGTCCCACCGAAATGCGAAGCTTTGACGCACACCCCTCACCTCAAAACACAAGCATCCGGCCGCTGACGTTCAAGAGGTTCTTATAAATAGTCTATGGACAATCTGCTGTAATATGATCAAAACTGAGTTCCATCATCCTTGTCATTTTGCCCCAGGAATAGGACGATTAAGAGTTTCTGGGTCCAAACAATCGTGGGAACTACTCGGCAAAAACCTCTGCCCTTCAGGTGACACTAGAAAGCAAACACAAGCCTCTTGTTGGACAGTTTTAATGTTGTGAAAGGTAAATGGATGTCTATTTCCGAGACACTTTTCAGGCGCTTCGTACGAAATCCAACGTACCTCTTCAACATCAAACGTCTTATTTATGCTTATTCTGCCTACTCCATACTGAACGCCCATTCCCCGTAGTTAACCCTAACCCTGCTTTAATCATCCGGGTATCATCTCCCAGCTTCCCTCTACACCCCCTTTACTACTTCGATCAAGTCTCCAAACATCGGCCCTTAACGAACAAATTTTGGGTCTTACAGGCATATCAAATCCTTCATTCACAACCCCTTTGTCAACAACCTCCCCACCTGCCCCACAACTTCATCCACACCATCTCCAAACTTCCCTTCCTTCCCCTTGACAACCTCCCCGGCCTCCAACGCCCTTACGCAATCCGCCACCGCCCCGTCCACATCACACTTATACACCAACCACCCCAGCGCACGCACCATCCCCTCAAGTGCCTCACCTGACTTTTCCTCATTCCTAATCCCCTCAACCACAGCCGCGGCTAACTCGAGCTGTTCCCCCTCAGGCAATCCCTCATACGGTCGTGAGGTGGTATTGGACGAAGGGGAGATGTGCAAGTTTTGGTTCGCCAATGCAAGGTTATACAACAAGCTCGCAGCCGCGACGCGGGCTCGGGAGTGGGACGTGTCGAGGAGGGACGCGGTCAGGAGCTGAGTGATGCCCGAGAGGAGGTTGGGCGAGGAAAGGATGTGGGGGGGGTAGAGAGGGGAGGAGAAGAGGTTTGCGACGAACTGAAGGGTGACAAGACGGAGGGGGTAAGAGGAGGGAGATTCCGGGTCGGTAGTGTTGACGTGGGTTAGGATCGAGGAGATGGTGGTGTGGGATGAGGGGGTTTCTTCCTCGGCGAGGAGACCGCTGACGCGAGGGTCGGAGAGAGCAGCGCGGAGGAGGTCAATCAGTGGGAAGAGGTTGTCTGCGGGGAGGGAGGACAGAGAGTTTCGTAGAAGTGTGGTAAATGCGGCCAGATTGGGTAATGGCGCTTCGGCTGGGCCTTGGGATGCTCGGGATTCGAGAAAGTGGATGAGAGCCTTCACGGCTGGGTCCGATGCAGCATTGCCAAGTTTAGAGAGAACTTTATCCAAGGGAGGTGTCTTTGAGAAGATGACAGGCTTGTTGCTTCCTGGGTTGGAGAACATATGCAGACCGAGCTTCTCATGTGGGTGCGGCGGCCATGCCATCTGCACCAGAAGTTGAACATTTCCGCGTAGAGCAGCCGGATCGGCTCCAGACCAGCGATTCTCCTGCTTTCCTTTGAGAAAGGTTATAAAGGTTGGTGTTGCCGTAATGGCGTATCGGGCACCAACGTCAAAAGCCTGCGAAACATCGATTTTGATCAGGGCGCCTTTCGCACCGATCTCGGCCGCTAGGGAATCATACAGAGGGTAAAGCAACTTGCAAGGGGGGCAGGTCGCGCTGGTAAAGAAGACCACAGCACACGAGCTCTGGTATTTCGCCAGCAGGTCGTCGAGCTGAGATAGGCTGGAGACATTGTGTACCTTGCCAGGATGGTGGTGTAGCTCGGATTGAGGTTTGACTGAGCTGCCGGGGGTCTGTTGCTGGATGCCGAGAATGCCTCCTCGTTGCTGTTTAGTTGCCCGGACTTGCTCGTTCAGCATGGGCATGATCATCTGCCCGAGGGGGGACTCTCTGGACGAGGTGAATAAGCCGGCTTCAAGATGGGCTCGGGCGGTTTTAGGGGAACTCACAGCACGGCCTGTGGCATATTGATGATGTGCTCAGGGATGCCCTTTCCCAAGAGAAACATGGCAAAGTCGTTGGAGAAGTTGTTGCAGTTGTGCCGGAAGAGATCATAAGCCTGAGAGCGTGAGTGAGGAATGATCTTGGTACACTTCAAGAGTTGGGCACCAACCTCAACGGTATAGATCTCACGGAGAGAATCAAGATACTCTTCTATGACGTCCATTGGCACTTCTCACGTTAGAAAGAATATCCATGGCGCTGTTTTGTTTGCGAACATACACTCCGTCTTCCCCAGATACATCCTCTGGAGGGGTTGCCCAAGATGGGAGGTCCCCGGAACGATATCGACGATATTGCCGTCGTATACGTACTCCCGTCCTTGGAGTTCGATGGATGTGTGATAGATAGCGTCCAACTGAAATCCGAGCAGACCCATCGACATCTGGCGGGCCAGACCTCTGGAGAGGTCGTATATCAGGAGATGGACGTCCATGCTCAAGTCTTAAGTCTGATTTGATCTCTAAAGCCTGAAAGGAGATGCGCCGCTGGGAAGATACCGATAGGATTTTTTTTTTGTCGTTATAAGGTTTGAAGTCAAGCTAGGTAGTGTAAGCTGCTATTATGAGTCCAGGTGAATTCTCAACTTGTACAAATTTGTAGCGCGTAGGTTGTTGAAAATGGGATGTTGGGTTCCTCAGACCTCAAACTCACATGAAAGAAACAGGTAGAAAGAATGACAAGCCAAGGGAACTTGGTACGGTAATTTGTATCTTACACTGTCGCGATTGCTGCTTTTGCTACATAGTATACTTTTGGCGCTTACACGGTGTTTACCAAGCCTCTAGGGGCAGAAGTGTGTTATCCAACCAATTGGAATGTCGCCTATCGATAAGAGACGGTCCCTTACGTCACTTACGCACTGTTTCAGGCTGCAGCCGTTACGCGCGAACGCGCCCGCTTGTCCACGAGCCTCGGGCTCAAAGCTCAATCACCTTCTCTGGGTCATATCCCTCCGCGTGGCCAAAGTACCCTTTTTGGTTGGTGACCAGCCTCAGTGGAGGCACTTTCTCTCCGAATACCTTCAAAAACGCAAACTTGTCTCGTTTGACCATCACATCACAGTTATAGTGCGTGTGCCCAAACGCCCAAACCTTGACCTTCGGCGACCGGAAGCATATCTCGTCCCTCAGATCCGTCGCGAACGCAGTTGAGATATCACTCCCCTTGTGCCTGGCATCAATAGTTCGCTCGTCGACTGAGGGGTTCCAGTGCGTTGCAATCATGATGTCTACATCTTCCTGCTCCAGCTCTTGCACCTGCGCGTTCAGCCATTCCACGTCCCGCTGGTGCGCCGCGTTGTGCTGGTCCAAATCCCAGTTGCGGATGTACTTGAAGTCGTTGAGTTTGGAGCCAACTGCTTTGCGGTTTCTCTCTGGGACGTGAGAGAACAGGCTGCAACCGAGAATGACAACCTTTGAGTCTGGCACTCTGAAAACAGTGCGATCGAGCAGGACAAAGGTGCCTAGGGAATCGTCCTTCGCGACGTCGTCTTCAAAGGCCCGCAAAGTCTCTAGCGTCTCAGGCCAGCTGTACTGAAACGGCTCATGGTTTCCGGGAACGAGGAGCACAGCGCGGAATTGCCGGAGATGATTGGTGAGAAAGGCAAGATAGTCGTCTTTGTGTTTGGGGATGTTGCCGATGTCGCCTAGGAGGATGAGGTATGGCGCTTTTGGGGGGATGGTTAAGGTGTGGTAACTTCTGGTGGCCTCTAGGTGGATGTCGGAGTGGATTTGGAAGAACATTGGTGACTGGCTTGATAGACTGAAAATCACTCAGATACTGCGTACTCGACGGATGAGAACGTTGACACGAGTGTCGGAGAAGAGAACTCAAGCCATTTTCGAGCTAAAAGCCTATCCTACAGGCCAGCTGTAAGTTACCGCAAAGGTAGAAAATTACCGTCCCTGTCCAGATCTCCGGGCGGGCCCGGCCCTTTAGCAGAACTGGATCGGTACACATGTTTCACGCATTTCATTGGATGAAACGTGGCTGTCAAGCAGGGGTGCGACAGGGGCAGCAAGTCCATGCAGGTCTTCCACTGCCATTTTGTGTCTCCAATTTTGGGTTTTCTCCCCCCCCCCCCCC
>Ga0065720_1021568_pt1 | contig 10180 bp, 8 predicted proteins | sample Thericmetagenome_FD_59107 | JGI IMG/M metagenome (GOLD analysis project Ga0065720, IMG submission 59107) | Thermophilic microbial communities from the Joint Bioenergy Institute, California, USA of rice/straw/compost enrichment - eDNA_2 v2... | ecosystem: Engineered > Solid waste > Grass >... | reverse complement strand
CCCATCTCCGCCTTCTATTTTTTCAGGGGCAGCCGCCATAGTAGCCTTCAATGGGGACACCAACGCCTCAGGGAAGTAGTTCGCCAGGAACATGCGGACCTCCCAGCCGGCCTGCATGCCATTACCCAGCAGATTGTCACTAGTTTCCAACAGCGAAGGCACAGCACCAGAAAATGCTTCCCTCACGGCTTCGCGGTCCAGGGTACTCACAGCCGTCAGTGCCGTGAGGAGAGTGAGCAGCTCCTTGGTGTGCTTCTTCTTGGTCATAATGATCGGAGATGCGGTCTGGACGAGGGTCTTCCTGATCTGAGCGAGACTAACGTCCTCTTCCTCCAGCTTCTTCACTGCAGGTTCCTGAACTCCTGTGAGGAAGGCCTGTAGAAGGATCAGACGCGCAATGACCTCAGAGCCCTGGCATGGACTTTGCAACAGAGAGGAGGCACCCCGAAGGTAGACCTTCTCGCGCTCCTCGATGTTGGCGTTAGCCATCTGCCTGATGGTTAGCACCGCCAATTGGTAGAATAACTGGAACAGATCCTCGTTCCTCGAGGCATCATCGGTAAGTCCTTCTCGGGAGAGGCGATTTGAACGCTTGTATTCCTCGAGAAGACACCGTCCTATGGCATTCAAGTGCGAAAAGTTCATTCCCTGTACGGCTTGTCAGTATTGTGCAAATAGGAATCAAACGAAAGCCAACCGTACCTCATAAAACGTTGGCCTGCTCATCAGTTTGACCATGAGGCTGAGAACAGGCCTCCAATACTCGGGACCAATGGTCTTAACCTTGTCCGACTCTTCAGGGAGATGAGCGACCAGGGCCTTCATGATGGCTTCACGCTGCGGACGGCTCAGTGTCTCGATGGGCGTGTCCAGCAAGAATTGGATGGCGATCTTCGTCGCATTGCCTGTCTTGCCACTCTTAGAAGTGTCGACCAGTGAAATCATGGTCTCGAGCAACGAGTCTGTGTGGGTGTTAGTGGTTACTACGCTTTCATGAACGAGAAGCATTAGACTTACCCATAAGCTTCTGGTTGTTGACATTGCTCTCCCGATCAAGAAGCAAGCGAGCAACGCGGGTTGCTGGACCAGTATTACCATCTTCTCTCCCATGAGCCGTCACCAAAGCCAATATACTAGCTGGGATGCTATCATGCTTCTCCAAGAACAAGCTGCACAGTGTTAGCAATTCGCCTTCACAAACATCTCAAGAGAATATCATACCTTAACAGCCGCGGCGCATCAGCCAGAATCCAGTCCCAATACACCCCCTTCTTCACACCCCCCTCAACCGAATCAACCTTCATCCCCTCTTCCTCCTCCTCTTTCTCCTTCTCCTCCTTCTCCTCCTTCTCTAGCCTCTCAACAAATCCGCACACCAGCTTAGCTGCATCCTCCTCATTCTCCCCACCAGGATGGTTCGCCAACCACGCCGCGACACAACACCGAAACGCAGCAAACGTATCCTGCCTCTCCACAGCCCCCTTCTTGAGTACGTTCTTCACATCCGACCGGATCTGGCCCCAGACCCGGTTGGCCTCATCAAGTGTTCCGCGGGCAATCGTCTTGGCAGCGACAGTCCACCGGCAAGCAGCGATAGGTGCCGACTCCTTCTTGGAGTATTTCTCTGCGAAGACGACGTCAAAGGCTTTCATGTTTGCTATGTCGACGTACTCCTCTAGCGAGACGCCGTTGGAGATGGCCTCGATGACATGGATCCGGGCAAGAGCTTCGGCGGGCTGGGCTTGGGATGCGAGCCAGTCCAGGAGATCGACGAGCTGGTTGGTATTGAGAGACGACTGGATCAACCGCGCGACGGTGTCAGCCAGCTCTCGTTGTGCCCATAGGGGTTGGAGAGGACGCTTGGCCTTGGCTGGCGCAAGGTGCTTGAGCCAAAGATGGACGAAGGTTGATAGCTCGCGGGCTTGGGCGTAGCCATCGGCAAGGAGGACGATGAAGCGTGCGGCTCGCTCGAATTCTTCGGGGCTGAACGAGTCTGCATCGCGCGTCTTCTCCAGGACCTTGTCAAGCAGTTGCTTTCCTTCTTCTGACACCAGAAATACATCTGGATTGAGCTTGATGAGTGATAACAACAAGCTCCAATCATGTGTCTCAGCACCAGAACGAAGAGCATAATCCTGACACAACGTCCGCAAACTGGCAGCTGACAAAGCGATGTTCTTTTCGGCGGCCATATCCATGATCGTCCGAACCGCCGACTGCGCGTTCTGGCGATTGACGTTCTTACAGGCATGCAAGATGGCATCAAAAACGGCTTGGATCCAGGTCTCGTAATCTTTCTTGGAGGTCCTGCCACCAAACTCAACTGGGATCCGGCTAGCCAGATCAAACAGAACTGGGAAGCTGATTTGGGCAGAAGCGCTAGCCATGGCAACAGTAACCTCAATCACCTCCCTGCTGTCTCGGGTCAAGAAGGCTGCCCGAGCAGGAAGAATGAGGTTACGCATCAAAAAGCGACGCAGGTCCCGAGTCCAACGGTCGCGCACTACGGTGTCAACACTGAGAGCCGTCTGCCGCGGAATGCCCATCAGCTTGCCAAGCAGTTTCAATGCGGTACCAGACAGATGGGTAGCCACTTCAGAGGCATCACCGGCGCTTTGGATATGGAGGTCCCATAGGGCTGAGAAGGTTGACAGCCACGAAGACTGGTTGCCAATCGTCTCCCCAGACACCGATGGCCTGTCCAGAGCAAGACCGCAGACCGTTAGCCAGGGAGCCAGGATGTCCATGGCCTCGGAAGCAGCTGATGAGAATAACGACTTGACGTGTTCGGCTCCCATGCGCTGCATAGTTGGTTTATCGACCGACAGCATCTCGCAGCGAGCTAGGAGAGTTGTGACGGCGTCAAACACGGCCTCAGCAGTCTCCAGACAGGCACCGGGCTGCCGCCGGGTAGCCAGATCGAAGCTAGACGAAGGACGTTTCCTCTTCCGCGGGTTCGCCGGGCTCTGAGGGGCAGGTTCATCCGCCATATCCGTGTCCGAATTGGCATCCTTTGCAGGTTGTGTCCCATCTTGAGGACTCGCAATGTCCTTGAGGGTCTGCTGTAGGATCGGGACAAAGCGACGGTCGGCCAGCGACTTGGCCAGGGAGAAGAGCGGGATCAGAGAGAAGACGGCGCCGAGGATATCCCACGTGCGGGGGAAGCGACGCACACGCTCAGCGTTCTCTGTTGTTCCCGTCATGTTCTTTAACAGCCAGCGCACTAGCATCTCCTCGGCGGCGTGGAAGTTGCCGCCGCAGTAGCCTGACAGCGTGTCCCATATGCGCTCGAGCCGGTCGGGGAGGGAATCAAAATCGTCTTGGTCGAGAGCTCTCACGGCGCGCACGAGGGCTACCTCGCCGGCCTAGACGGTTAGGGGGTTAGTTCTGGGCTCAGGACATCAAGAGAATGCATGAAGGGGTTGGGAGCGGGAGCATACCGTGTTGTGGTCGCCCATCGCAGCAGAAATATTATTTATTGACTCAATTGCATAGGAGACTGAGGCTACCTGCGGCTTCTAGCTCGAATTTATATTTCTCAATGCAATTAGTGGTAGACAGGAGGATGCATTCAACTCTCCCAGTGTCTGAAACCCTCACGCTGCGATAACGCTGCCATGACGTGTAGTCGACCTCCAAAAATTCCAAAACTTAGAATTCTGCCGGCCCAAAACTCCAAATACTATTCACCGCCTATTAGCCCCACAAACCTCCACCCCTTATGGTCTCTCACCGCTTTCGGGAGACCACGGCAACAACCGAGCCATTAACGGGTAGGGAAGGCTCCAGAGCTCCTGGCTTGGCGCTGGGGGAACAATGCTGTCCGGTTGCTTGCATGTGTCGGGTTCGGGTTCGGGTCTCTTGTGTGGGTGGTGAAGCAAAACAGCTGCGCATCATCACCAGCATCATCGCCCACTCCCAGCTGCTTTCCACGCTAAGGGACTAGACAACCAACCCTCCCGTCCTGCAAACCCCTCCAACCAATCAATTGGGTACCTAGCGCAGCAGAGGTGAGATTTTTTACCCTTTTATCTCCCAATGGGCATGCACTGATAGCTTTGCTCTGGGGACGATTGCTTCCCCTCCCCCTCTCCATCTTAGGTACCTGAATCTTACTCTACCTACCACCGCCCGCTCCCAGTTCCATCCACACCAGCGCCATGTCCGACAGCACCACCACGCCGCCGCGCTCTGTATCGCGCCCAGTTAGCGAGGCGCTCCTCAACGAGAAGGTCAGAACCAAAGCTGTTCCCCAGTTCGCCGTCCTCAGCTTAGCTCCAGAAAACCCGCGCACCCCCTGATATGTTCTCGAGGGCCCTCCAATCGCTGACATTTCGCCCCAGTGGGATCGCTGCTTGTCCAACCTGATTATCAAGTCGACCCTCGGCCTAGGCTTCGGTGTCGTCTTCTCCGTCCTGTTGTTCAAGCGCCGTGCCTGGCCTGCCCTAGTCGGCGTCGGTTTTGGTGCCGGTCGCGCCTATGAGGAATGCAACTACAGCCTGAAGCAGGCCACACGCGAGTTTAAGAAGCAGCAGCAGCAGCAGCAGCAGCAATGAGGGATGATGGCGCTGAAGGTGTCGAGTTTGGAAGGGGGTTGGAGTGAGAGGAAGACTTAGAAGAAGAGGCAAAGCCAGAGCACGGGGTGTGTGGGCGGATGGAGAGATGCTCGATCTCGTTCCGCAGCCCCGAGGCATAGAAAAGAGGAGGAAGAACGGCTGTACAATTTCTGTCCCAGGTGTCCCCTTAGAGTCATAAAATGCGACGTTTTCTTTTGTTCTTCATGCAGGTTTCTCAAGACTATATTCCGAGGTTCTACCTGCCAACAAAAAGAGAATTCTCTACCATCAAAAAAAGCAAGGCCAAAACCAAGACCCAATCCGCAATACCCAAGCCTATGTTAATAGAGCAAACACTTTTAACGAACTTACTCACGCTCAGGATACCAAAATCCTCATACTTTCCCTGGCCCCCCTCAAACAGGGCACCCGTTCACCAAGCTCCCCTCACGACGCGTCGATCCCAACTCCTCACCACTCGCCCACTCCCCATCTGTCCTCCTCTGCCTCCTCCTCCGATCCAACAGCATATTCGACCACGCGCTAACCGTCGCAGCAACCACAACCCCAGTCGTCAATCCGGTTGACGACAAACTCCCACCCTCGGCGCCCCTATCAGCCAACCCATTCTCAACATCTTCAGGAGGATAATGCTCCTTATGTGTCCCCCTCCCGTTTTTCTTCCCCTCTTCGTCACTCAACTCAGAAGCCGATCCAGATGATATCCTCCTCCCCAACTCCATCAGCTCCCTCTGCACGGCCAGCGCGATCTCCCCGCTTGCGCGCCGCAGGTTACGCATCAGAGAGGACCAGTCCCGACCGCGTGCCCTGCTACTACCACGGTTAAAGAGATTCATCCTCCCACCGCAGGCCTCCTCCTCGTCCCTTACCTCACCGAACCTGCCAAACCCTTGCTCCAGGTCGACATTGCGGTGCGGAAGGAGGGGGTCATAGCCCCCATCAAGGAGGCAGGCTCCAAAGCTGGCGTGAGGTGTGGAAGAACTGTTGCTGTTGCTGGTCGGGGAAGGAGTCGTGGAGAAGAGGGGGGCGCGCCAGAAGTTGAAGCGGCGGCGGAAGGGGTTTGCTGATGCTGCTGAGCGTTGGGTACCCTTCTCTTCAGCGTCGATAGCGTCGAGGGGGCTCTCGGCGGAGCCGTCGTCTTCAGTGCTGAGAATGGCCTGCTTCCAAATCGCTGACTTGCCGTTATTGTGGCTGCCATTAAAATTCATGTTCAAGGGGGCGTTAATATTTGAGTTCTTCTGCTGAATCAAAGTAGTGATGGTGGTACTTCGCCGCCGCATGCGCATAGCCATACACAGCGCGATGATAAACCCCAACACTGCGAGCGAAAGCACGAGCACCACGAAGGCTATCTCTGGCCGGGTAGCGCGCTGCGACATCCTCGGAGATAATGGAGTATGGTTATTAAGTTTATGGCTGCTGCTGCTGCTGTCGCTAATGGGAGTGATGGTGGTCTCGTTCGTATCAGTAACGATGCTGGGAACAGTGGCTTCAACCTCTTTTGGCTCTACGATGTGATCAGGTCGGGACAAGTGTGTTGACCTATGAATGTTTGATCTTAATCCTCGGTGAGTGGATTGCCGGTGTTTACATAGGGCTTCGGGAGATATGTACATGCTGTAGGTGAATGCTGTATAGGATGGGGACAAGGGGTATGGTGAGTTCGTCGTGTACAAGGAAGGGAGCTTCTGTGTCCCTGCTTACTGTTTACAGAAGGAAAGCTGTAACCTACTGTATCGATGAGAATCTGTTTGGTAGAAGGCGTGGAGGGAAGAGTTGTGGCAGGATAGCAACTCGCGACTTCTTTTATGGGGGAGAACTTTTTCGTGTGAGGGCAAACAGTCCAGAGAGACTGTCGTGGCAGACGAGGAGAGGGGAAAGTTGAGAATCTCTTGAGAAGTTGTTGACATTTCGATGCTCGAGACACCATATCTGTCCAACGCCAACGCATCCTGACCTCCAGCAAGAACCCAAAGGACACAGCCTGACAACTCATCATCAGTCATCATTATGATCATCATCTCGGGCATCATCCCAACTTAGTCCTGAAAATCACAAGCCATACCCAAACACCAGCAACACCCTCTACATAACCGTACAACAAACCTTGAGACAATCAAACAAATCCGGCGTCTTCTCCTCCTCCGGCGGCGGCTGCTGCGGACGTGGCCGTGGCCTCTCCTGTTGAGATGGCCGCTTCTGATACTTCCCAGCACCATCCTGCCGTCCATGACTCGGCCTTGAGGGTTTTGACGACGACGAATTCGCCTTCCCCTTCCCTTTCCCAGCTCCTTTCCCTCCTGTCAAATCAACATAAATCCTCCCCTCATTCTCCTCCGTCTCATACCCCAACCCCAGCTCATCACAAAGCTGCTCGACCCGTGGCTTCAGCTTCTGCACGTGGCCCGCCGAATGGTTGCCCTTGCCGACAATGACATGGAGGTGGGTTTGGCCTTCGGCACGGGCTTGTCGGATGCGAGCTTCGAGGATGGCTTCGGCCTCTTCGACGTATTGCCCGTGCAGGTCGATGCTGGAGTCGGTTACACGACCGGGAGCATTGTTCTCACGGAAGATAAGCTCGGAGGCTTGACGGTTGTAGTCGGCTTGTTTGCGTTGGTGGGCCTTGCCTGGAAGAGGGGGGGAGATGTTAGCTGGGGGTTTGGATAGAAGTTTGGGCGTTGTGAGTAAGTGGCTTGCCTTCATCGGAGAGTTGCTTGGCCAAGGCCTTTTCACCGCGTTTATAGGCTTCTTGGGACTATAACCCCGCTGTCATCAGCAACTTTGCTCACAGGCCAACCTCATATTCTCATGTTCGTGAGATGCACACCTGCTCGAAGCAAGACCTCTTCTTTTCACCCTCCTTGCGGGCCAGTTCGCGCAGCCGGTCGTACTCGGCCTCTATCTCATCGTCGGCATCATAATTGAATGCTGCACCCAAACCGAGTTGTCAGACCCCGACATTACACACATATGAGATAAGGCCAGGGGTCGTAGGTAGTTCATACCGCGCCCGCCGAGGCGGGTCATAGGGATAGCGGTGGCTGCCATGGTGAAGTAAGGCTAGGGAATTGAATGTCCACAGACAATCAACTTCGGAAATAACGTTGTTGATACCAGCAAGGGATATTTTCTCTCCAGAAGAGTCAATAATCTAACAGAATGCTAAGGAATAAAGTGTTTCTTTGTGTTGTATTCCTCTACAAAAAAAATCCATTTTCATGTCGTTGCCTTTTTGCAATCCCCAGCCATCAACAACAACTCCATACACAGCAGCAGCACTTTCGGTGTTGGCCATTGACAACCCCTGTCGGTGCCGCTGGGCCTTAACTTTTCAGGCCCCCCAGCCAGCCAGCAGCCCAGCTGACTGGCTCAGCACCAGCCGCAGCGCAGCAACTAGGCGGTGGCAGCGGCGGCGCCAAGGGGGAACGCCGTCATCCGCGGATGGCTTTCCGTTTCGATCACGAGCCGCGAGCTGAAACAGTTCAGCTCTTCTTGAGATAATTTGAATGGGAATTGAGGATTCCCAAAGTTCGAATGGGTTGAAATCAGTCCCTTGTTTATTTGCTAAGCTTGGGATCTTTTTTATAGGGATCAGGGATGCTGTGTATTAACCAGCTTTCACAAGGAAATGGAAATGTTTTTTGAGACACGTGGATTGGTCTGAACTGCAGAGCTGGACAATGGGAGCTCTCCTTGATGTTACGAGCCCCTGAAATCCTGAATGGAAAAGACATTGCAAGCATTTTGCTTGGTTGACTTTCCTATCACGGCCAAACACCAAGCTGTCGCACGGACAGCAGACATGGGACTTTGTCAGCCACCAACCCGATTACAGACCATGGACAACCGCAAATCTGGGTACTTCTTCCGTCGGCTAACAAATTGTTCCATCCCGACAACTGCCTCCAGACAACAAAAGCACAAGCGAAGAGTTCCCGTCTGTCCCTCTCCCGAAAACCTGGGACTGGGACCTTCCGTCGCCTCCTGACAGCTGGGTTAGCAATTCCAGGTCATCATCGTCATCCCCAATCATCATTCCCCTCGCCTGGGTTCCCCTGAACGGGCGCCCCGATCCCACACACTGAGAAAGCCGTGGCGCGGATTAACTTGTTATTGGAAGACACGGAAGAAAGCTCCCGCACCTCCCAGCCAATGCCGCGAGCCTTGATGAGTGGTGGTGGTTCCATCCAAAGCTTCTGGAACATTGCCCCTTCCATGCTAGTGTCCCTGTGATTGTCAGTGAGGGGTTTAGGACCATCTGATCTTGCAGTTTGCTGATCGATACTCGATGACCATGCGCTTTTTGACTCGTTGCCGGAATGCTTGGCCTGCTTGTGACTGGTGACTGGGAAAAGCGAGAGGAGGAAGGAGGGGATGGTAACCCCGCTTTTCTTTCGCAGGTTGTCTACATTGTCGTCTCTTGCTAATGATGAAGATACTTGTAAGTGGTTGTAGGGTGCCATTCTCTTCTAAATCAACCAAAGCCTTGGGCAAATAGTAGATCTTGGGTATGATAGCAAGCTAGATGGATGGATGAATATCCCTATTAATGCCTTGCCCGACATCATCACCAGATGGGACATCACTAGTCCCGGCAGTTGGCACAGCCATACTGTCAAAGCGTACCAAATACCGGCGCTCAAACGGGTCTGGTGTAATAGTGGTGAAGTGTCAATCATTAATCTAGAGGTGTGCCTCGAAACAGACAACTCGCAGATCGGTTGGTTACCCTGCCCTGTCTGCCTTTCTTTGTGATCTACCTGTCTGCGACGGATGTGTGATCCCAAAATGGGGGAATGGAAGCGTGAAACCTCTGGGCTATCTGGAGCGCAGAAGCGTTGTCGCCACCGCAATGGTTGTAGGAAATCCTCTGCACGGTGATTGGTCTACCGCACTCGAACAGACATGACAGACCGGCCGGCAGGCAAACCCAAAGCAAGTCCTGTCGCGCAATGTGGGCTGCATGTACCTACAGCAGGCTCGGCTTGGTCGCTACAGTTGGGAGGATTTGAAGATGGTCAGTCTGCGGTGATGCCGAAGTTCCCGTAAGCCGAGTGGATGATGGGAGTGGGCAGAGCTGAGAAATGAGATGAGCACTGCTTGGCTAGCTGCTGTGCGTGTCTGCTTCTCCGGTTTGGCTGTCGGGTCGGTCAGCGGCTTCTGCAGCCTGCATATTTTATCCGCCGACATCCTATCCGTTTGGTTTTGATGCGTCCTTTTGAAGCCAATCCTGATGTTATGTATGCACCTACGCGGGAAGGGGGACGTAGGGACATCGTCAACGAGGGATGAACGGCTTCCTGTTGAAAGAAAGGGCTGAAGACACATGACGATGCCCCCCTCCTCCGTTCCATTCCGATCTCCATCTTTACTGATCCTCATCGGTTTCTTGTCCACCAGTTGACTACCTAGGTAGACTTCCTTTATGTGTTGATTCAGCTATATCCAATCGACTCCGTCTTTCATCTGCCCAATTTTCATATGCAAAGAGACTGTCAATTTGCTACGTACTCTGCAAAGCTATCCCAGCCGTGCAGTACGGATCCTTATGTACCTTACCCACCTCACTTGAAGCATCAGGCAACTTGCAAGGGGGACACGCA
>Ga0065720_1021567_pt1 | contig 10182 bp, 7 predicted proteins | sample Thericmetagenome_FD_59107 | JGI IMG/M metagenome (GOLD analysis project Ga0065720, IMG submission 59107) | Thermophilic microbial communities from the Joint Bioenergy Institute, California, USA of rice/straw/compost enrichment - eDNA_2 v2... | ecosystem: Engineered > Solid waste > Grass >... | reverse complement strand
TGCCGACCCGCTCGACCTTGACCGTGATCTCCCCCGGACCCGGCTCGGGATACGGCACTTCCTTGATGACGGCATGACGCGGCTTTTCGATCACAAGCGCTTTCAACGGATAATTCCCTCCACTTTCAGAATTTCAAGCGCGGCAGGCTGAACGCGGCGGTTCACAGCGATTGGCCGACCAGCCTGACGTACCCTCTCTTCAAAGCGAATTGCAGCGCTTCCCGCGCTTCGTCCGGACTTCCCTGCGTCAGACTGCGCATGAACGATTCCTCGATCAGCGACATGCTGATCTCGCTCGCAAGCTCGAAGTTTTCCTTCGGGCCGTGCAGCGGGCCGAGCATCGTCAGCACCGTGCCGACGGGCGCCGGGCGGCCTTCGATGTCCCAATTCACCTCATCCGCAAGGCGGAACAGGCAGATCGCCATCTCGCCGATGCCTTCGCTCCGGCAATGCAGCATGGCCAGCCGCTCCTGCTCCATCAGCAGCGGTCCGAGCCGCTCGCGGTTCTCCAGATCCCGCTTCAGGACGGCGAGATCCGTTACGGCAAACCGCTCCCCCGCGAACGCCATGATCCGGTCGATCAGCTGCCGCTTGTCTGAAGCGGCGAAACCGTCGACGACCTCGACATTGCGGAGCAGCCCGGCCAGCGCGCTGCCGTACCGCTCCACCTGATCCACCGTCCGGGCGACGCTCTCCCGGTCCAGCGCCGGCCGGCGGTCCCCCTGCCGGCGCGACCGGATCTCATCCAGCCGCTCCTGAATCCGGGCGATCTCATCGTCCGTGAGGAACGGGCTGACGGTGAGCGCGTTCGCATGATCCGGCTGGACCGGCAACGTCGTCAGCACCAGATCGACCGGAGGATGCTCGCGCAGCCAGTCGTCCAGCTGCATGAGCGACACGGTGTCCTCCACGTGCAGCGACGGGAGCTTCAGCTTGATCTGCGCCTGCAGGAGCTGCGACGTGCCGATCCCGCTGGAGCAGACGAGCAGCACCCGGTACGTTTCCCTGTCCGGCTCCTGCCGGTTCAGCATCGCCGTGCCGAAATGCATCGCCAGATAGCCGATCTCCTCTTCCGGCACCGGCTTCCCGAGCGCTTCCTCCAGGCAGCGCGACGCCTTGCGGGCCGCTTCGAAGATCTCCGGGTATTCCGACTTCACGTGCTGCAGCAGCGGGTTGCGCACCGGCATGCCGAGCTCGATCCGCTTGACCGCCGACCGGAGATGCGTCGTCAGGTTGACCGCCAGCCGGTCGTCGCTGCCGAGCTCCAGCCGCAGTTCCTGCTCCATGACGGAGATCATGCGCTTCGTAAAGTCTTCCAGCGCGGAGTAGTCGAAATCGCCGCCCATCACGTTGTTCGAGCGCGCGCCGAGAATATGCATCGCGATATAGCCGATCTCGCTCTCCGGAAACGCCAGCTCCAGCTTCTCGCTGAGCCGGTCCGCCAGATCGGCGGCGAGGCCGAATTCCGGGGTCGCTTTCAGCCGCTCCAGAATGTCCCGCTCGATCGTGATTTCTTCCCGGTTCTTCAGCCGCTGCGCGGCCAGCGCCAGATGGACGACGAAGCCGACGTAGGCGTTGTCCGCCATCGGATAGCCGCGCTTCCGCTCCATCTGCTGGATGACCTCCTCGATCTTCAGCAGCCAGGCCGGATCGATGAAGTTCAGCAGCCGGCTGCGGATCTCGTCCCGCAGCTTCTCCCGGGCGGCTTCCCCGCGGTCGTAGATCAGCGCCATCAACTGCTCCTGGGTGACGTTCTCGTACAGCAGATCGGCCAGGGCGGCGCGGATCTGTTTCTCCGAACCGTCGATGTAGACGCCGAGGCCCGGCTTGCGGTGCAGCCGGATGCCGTACTTCGCAAACCACGGCTCCGTCTTCTGCAGGTCGAGGCTGACCGTCGATTCCGCGACGCGGAGCGCTTTGCCGATCGCGTACAGCTTGACCGGTTCCTTGGCGGAGAGCAGCATATGCTTGATGACGGCCTGCCGTTCCTCCGCCGTGTAGTCCGGCTCGGCGCTGCCGCCTTGCCTTAGCTGCCCGGCCAGTTCGGCCAGCGCGGACTCGTCCCCGTGCAGTTTCATGCCGCGGCCGAATTTCTTCCGGAACCGGATGCCGTATCGGGCGAGATACAAGTCCAGCTCGGCCAGCTCGCGCTGCAGCGTGCGAAGGCTGACGCCCAGCCGGTCCGCCAGCGGTCCGGGACTCATAAAATCGTCGTGTTCGAGAAAATATCGCAAAATCTGCGCCTGTCTCATCGTCAGCTTCAAGTTCATCACGTCCCAACCTCCGCATCCGGTTCATCCGCGCAGCTTGAGGCCCGCTGTCCGATCCGAAAGCCGGTCATCGCGCGATCGAGCGGATTTTCTGCAGAATCGTCTCATACGCGGCAGGGTCGGTGTAATTGCCGATCGACATGTATTCCCGGCCGGGCGCGCTCAGCTTCGCCCGGTTCAACAGATAATGATGCGTCACGATCAGATCCGCATTCGCCGGAATCCGGTCGAGCGAAGCATGCACGACCGTCACGCGCTCGCCGAATGGAAGCGCGCGCAATTTCTTGCGCAGGATGGCCGCCCCCATGGCGCTCGAGCCGAGCCCAGCGTCGCAGGCGAAGCAGACGGTGATCGTCCCTTCGCCGGGCTGCTCCGCCGGTTTCTCCTGCGGCCGGTCCGCCAGCGGATGGCGCAGCACCGGGCTGACTTCCCGCCACTGCTCGACATGCTCCAGCCGCCGGATCAGCTCATGCTCCTTGCTCCTGACATTCCGAACCTTCAGCTCTTCCGCCGAACCGATGACAACCAGCGATGCCGCCAGCGAGACGACCGCGGAGACGGCGACCCCCAGCATCACATAGAAAAGATCGCCGGGCGGGGCCAGACCCACCACGAGCAGCAGACTCGGCGGCGACGGAATGGACACCAGCCCGGCATTCCAATATTGAAAGACCCAGATGCCGGACATGTTGCCGAGCATGAGGGGGAAGAGCAGCTGCGGCTTCATCAGCACGTACGGAAAATAAACCTCGTGAATGCCGCCCAGCGCGTGGATGGCCAGCGAAGAAGCCGCGTTGCGCCGAACCTGCCCCCGCAGCCGGATGATCCAGGCCAGCAGCATGCCGATCGCCGGCCCCGGGTTCGATTCGAGCAGGAAGAAGACCGACTTGCTCAAATCCTTGATCTGCGAAATGCCGAGCGGCCCGAGGATGCCGTAGCTCATGACGTTGTTCAGGAACAGCACCTTGGCCGGTTCGATGAACGCGCCGGTGACCGGCAGCCATCCGGAATAGGCGACCTGCAGGATCAGATCGTTCAGCTTCAGGATGACGCTGGACAGGAACTGGCCGACATAGAGGAAGCAGGTGACGGCGAGCCCCCCGGCCAGCACGGCGAAAATGAAGTTGGCGGTGAGCAGTTCATAGCCCGACGGCAGACGATGCTCCAGCGCGCGCTCGATCCGGTTGACCGCGTAGCCGATGACCGGTCCGACCAGAACGGCGATGAAGATCATCGAGACGGAGCTGGCCAGGGCGAGCCCGAAGACGACGATCGCCGCGACGGTGCCGCCCCGCTTGCCGCCCAGCAGATGTCCGCCCGTATAGCCGAACAGCACGGGAACGAGCCAGTTCAGGAGCGGGCCGACCAGAAGATTGACGTTGTCATTGGGAAACCAGCCGTATACGCCGAAGATCGCCCGGATCAATCCGATCGCGATCAGGATGACGATATTCTGCGATACGATCGTGCTGAGCAGTCTGCCGAACTTGTACATGAAGGGTCACCGTCTCTTGCGCGCGCTCGCCCCCGCCGGGAGACGACGCGTGATTTGCCGGGCGGCCGCCGCGGACGGCTGAAGCCGCGCTTACGGCTCGATGACGATTTTCAGGGTGCGGTTCTTCTCGTTGATCGCCTTCTCGAACGCGCGCGGCGTCTCGTCGAGCGTCATGCGGTCCGTGATGATCGGGTCCAGATTCAGGTTCTCCGCCGCCATGACGGCCACGCCCGTCGGGTACGTGTTATGGTAGCGGAAGACGCCGCGGATATCGATTTCGTTGTCGACGATGTACGGGATGCTGACCGGCGTCGCCTCTTCCTGCGGCAGCCCGACGAGCACGACCCGGCCGCCGCGGCGCACCGCCTGCAGCGAAGCCTGGGCCGCCTTGCCGTTGCCCGCGGTCTCGATCGCCAGATCCGCCTTCCGTCCGCCGTTCAGACGGAGAATCGCCTCCATGCCGTCTTCCTCGCGCAGGTTGACGACGCCGTCGGCGCCCATCTGCAGCGCCCGATCCAGCCGGAACGCTTCGAGATCGACGCCGATGACCCGGCCCGCGCCGGCCGCCTTGGCGGCAAGCAGCGTCATCATGCCGATGGGCCCCATCCCCATGATGACGACCGTCTCCCCCGTCTTCAGCCCGCCGCGATTGACCGCGTGCAAACCGACGGAGAGCGGTTCGATCAGCGCCGCTTTCTCGTAAGACATCGAATCCGGAATCGGATACAGGAAGTCCGCGCGGATCGCGATATACTCGCAGAAAGCGCCGTCATAAGGCGGCGTGGCGAGAAAACGCACCTCCGGACACAGGTTGTACCGGCCCGACTTGCAATATTCGCACCGGCCGCAGGTGACGCCCGGTTCGATCGTCACCCGCTGCCCCGCCTGCAGATGGCGCACTTCGCTGCCGACGGCGACGACCTCGCCCGCCGCTTCGTGGCCGAGGATGATCGGCTTCGTCACGACGTACGGGCCGATTTTGCCGTGCTCATAGTAGTGGACGTCGGAACCGCACAGCCCGCAGGCCTTGATCCGGACGAGCGCCTCGTCCGGGCCGGGCGTCGGAATGTCGAGCTGCTGAATCTCGATGTGCCCCGGTCGGGTCAGGATAGCCGCTTTCATTTTTCCTTTCATGGTCCGGAATCTCCCTTCATCATCAAAGTGTTCTTGACTCCATTCAATCACTTTACGGCGCCCATGGAAAGACCGCGGACCATATATTTTCGGACGAGCAGCCCGCAGATCAGCATCGGCATGATGATGACGGTGCCGGTCGCCATCGCCTGGCCCCATTTGATGCCGGACTGCGAGACGAGCAGCGACGCGGCGATCGGCACGGTCTGCGAGCCGCGGCCGGTGAAGATCGAGGCGAACAGATAGTCGTTCCACGCGAACATGAGGCAGAGCACCGCGGTCGCCACGATGCCGGGAGCCGCCGCGGGCACGACGACGCGCCAGAAGGCGCGGAATTTGCTGCAGCCGTCGATCATGGCCGCCTCCTCCAGATCGGCCGGCACATCCTTGAAGAACGTGGACATCATCCACAATGCGAACGGCAGATTGAAGGTCGTGTAGGCCAGCACGAGTCCCGCCGTCGTGCCGATCAGATTCAGTTTGGAGAAGATCAGGTACAGCGGCAGAATGACGGCCGGAATCGGCGCCATCCGCGTGCTGATCACCCAGAAGGAGATGTCCTTTTCCCGCTTGAAGTTGCCGCGCGCGAGACCGAACCCGCCCATCACGCCGAGCAGCAGGCACAAGGCGGTGGTGACGATCGAGACGACCAGGCTGTTGCGCAGAAATTGCGGGAAATCCCCCCGGCCGAGAAACATTTCCCCGTACACGTCGAACGTCGGCGTGAAGATGAGGCGGGGCGGCATTTCGAACATGCCGACCTGCGTCTTCATCGACGACAGGATCATGTGCAGGATCGGCACGAGCGCCCAGAGGAGGCTCATCGCCATCAGGACGTAGAGGACGGCATGCAGCGTGGCGCGTTTGACTTGCATTTTTTTCACGCCTCCTCGCTCTTCAGCACTTTGATGAAGAAATGCCCCATCAGGATGCTGGCCAGCAGCATCGTCAGGCCAACGGCAGCCGCCGCGCCGATATCCTGGAAGCGGAACGCCACCTGCATCAGGTAGTAGCCGATCGTCTTCGTCGCGTCGGCCGGGCCGCCTTCGGTCGTGATGACGATCGTGTCGACGTAGCGCAGAATGTCCATCGAGCGGACGAGCAGCGCCACCACGATCATCCGGCGGACCATCGGCAGCAGGATGTAGCGGATCTTCTGCCACGCGTTGGCGCCGTCCACATCCGCGGCTTCGAGCGGCTCCTCCGGAACGGTCTGCAGGCCGGCCAGCACGATGATCGTGATGAGCGGCGTCCATTCCCAGACGTCCATCAGAATGACGGCGAACATTGCGTAGGACGGGTCGCCGAGCACCTGGATGTCCAGGCCGAACGTGTTCAGCACCCAGTGGTACAGCCCGTAGGTCGGATCGAGCAGGAACCGCCACAGGAGCCCGGTCACGATCGGCGCGACGAACAGCGGCAGCATGAACAGGGTCGAGAACAGGTTTCGGAACCTGGGGATATGGTACAGCAGCAGCGCGACCGCGCAGCCGAGCGCGAGCTGGGCGATCAGGCCGCCGCCGGCATAGACGAGCGTCCGGCCCCACGACTGCCAGAAAACAGGGTCCGCAAGCGTCTCCGTCCAATTGCGAAAGCCCGCGAACCGGGGGCGGTCCATATCCAGCGAATAGTCCATGAAGCTGGCGTAGATCATGAAGAAGAACGGGAAAATGCTGATCGCCGCGAGCACCACGATCGACGGCAGCAGCATCCAGAATTCCGTCCGATTCCGCTTCGGTTTTCGCCTCAGCGGCTGACTTGCTGCAATTTGCATGGTAAGCCTCCATACCCGTTTGTTCCGGCACGGCGTCGGAAGGAGGGAAAGCGGGCATGCCGCACCGTCGGCAAACCCGCTTTGCCCTTATTACGTCAGTTGCCGGTCAGCCTGTCGCTTTGTTTTGCGATTTCTTTCATCGTATCCGCCGGCGATTGGCGTCCGGCCAGCATTTTCGAAAGCTCGGTGTAGATGATCGTGTCGATCTGCGGCCACATCGGAATCTTCGGGCGCATGTACACGTTCTCTTCCTTCCACGCTTCCTGCGCGGCGATCAGCGAGGAGGCGAGCGGCCATTCCTTCGCTTCCTGCGACTCCGGATCGTTCATCGCCTTCTGGATGTACGGCAGCTGGTAGACGGAATGGCGCGTGGGCGTGAAGCCGACGTCGAGGATCATGTACTGCGTCTGCGGCGCCGTCGCCCAGATCAGGAAGAGCCACGCGGCCTTGATCTCGTCGTCCTTCGCGTATTTGTTGATGCCGATGCTCGTGCCGCCGTACATGTTGCCGCGGCCTTTCGGGCCCTTCGGCAGAATCGTCCAGCCGACTTTGCCCGCCACTTTGGACAGTTCCGGATTTTCGAACATGCCCGCGAATTCGTGCCACTCCGGCGCCATCGCGATTTCTCCGGCGGCGAACGCCTCGGCCAGTCCGTTCCAGTCCCAGGTCGTGCTGCCCGGCGCCGCGATCTGAAGCAGCTTGTTGTAGAATTCGGCCGCTTCAATCGCTTCCGGCGACGTGAGCAGCGATTTGCCGGGATTCTCCGTGCCGATGTCGCCGAGATTTTCCGCTTCGAAATAATCTCCGCCGTAGGCGGCCAGCACGTTGCTGAAGTCGTTCATGAGCGAGTCGTGCTGTTTCGCCTGGTGGCCGGTGCCGTATTTGACTTCCGAAATGACGCCTGCTTTGGCTTTCTCGTTGATCCAGAGCGCGACTTCGTAGTATTGGTCCCACGTCATGTCAGGCCCGGGCGTCCAGTCATAGCCCTTCTCCTGCATGAACAGATCCTTGTACTTCTCGAAAACATCCTTGCGGTAGGCGAGCACCATCGTCGGATTGTCATACGGCAGCGCGTACAGATGCTCCTTGTCCCCCATGTAGCCGCCGACCAGCAGCTGCGACTGGATGAAGTCCTCGAGTCCTCCCGGAATGGAAGGCAGCGCCGGATCGTCGTTCAGCGTGTTCAGATCGACGAAATGTCTGGCCTGCTTCGACAGGATCTGGTACGGGTCGGCGTAAATAATGTGGTAGTTGTTGTTGCGGGCGTTGAAATCGAGCCCCGCCTTCTCGACCACGATGTCCAGGTTGACCTGCTCGATATTGACCTTGATGCCGGTCGCCTGCTCGAACACTTCGATGTTCGCCGCGAGCCCGGAGGACGGCGGCGTGTTCTCGGTAATGACATTGAGCGTGATGCCTTCGAACTGCTTCCAGTCGAAGCCTTCCGGCGCTTCGATCTTCGGCAGGCCTTCCACCCAGCCGCCGAACGGATCGGAGCCGTCCGCGTTGCCTGCGTTGCCTGCATTGCCTGCATTGCCTGCATTGCCTGTATTGCCCGATTGGCCTGAACCGCCGGAATTGTTACCGTTTACATTTGCGGCGTTCGCAGAGCTTCCGGAATCCGTTCCGGATCCCGCGTCGTTCCTGCCGGACGAGCAAGCGCTGAGAACGAGCACGCTTGCCATCACCAGCACCATCAGCTTGGCAGCCCATCTTTTGTTCAACCGTATCCCCCCGATTGACGCGTTCCGTCGGCAATTTTGTCGAATGCGACGTTGATGTAGGAGCCCGGCCGGGAACCTATCCGCGATCATTATAGTTCAGCCGGATCAGGGGATTCTATCTAAACTTCCTGGCATCGTGGCGCGCCGAACTTGCGACAAAAATGAAGAGGCCGCCGGACGTGTGACGGGTCCGGCGGCCTGTTTAGATCCGCAGCCATTTCCGCGCCTCGGGCGCTGTCGCGGCCGCCTCGTCCAGTGCGATGCGGTCCGCGCCGGTGAACGTTTTGAAGCGGTGAAGGCACGAAGCGAGTTCGTCCCCGAGATCGTCCGTCGGCTCGACGCCGGGCTCCGGCCACCAGCCGCGGATAAGCAGCGTGCGGCTGCGCCGGTCCAGCACCGGCTCGATCCGGCCGATGAACCGGTCTCCGTACACGACCGGCAGCACATAGTAGCCGTACCGGCGTTCGGCGGCGGGCTTGTACACTTCCCAGCGGTACTCGAACCCGAACAGTTCGAGGATGAGCCGGCGGTCCCAGAGCAGGTTGTCGAGCGGCGCCAGGATGCACGCCCTGTCGGGACCGCCGGGGCCGCCTTGGATGATCTCGTCCAGCAGCGGCACTTCCTCCGCCTTCATGTAGAGCGGGTGCTTCTCCAATCCTTCGACGGTCACCATGCAGATCCGGCCGCTCCGGTGCAGGCGCTCGAAGGATGCGGTCCGCGGTCCGCTTTTCATTCCGGAAATGCCGAGCCAGGCGTCCCCGGACTTGTTCCAGAGCAGGCCGACGGCGCCGATGCGGCGCAGCACGTGCCAGTCGCAGTATGCGTCCTCCGTCGGGTTCGGGTCGGCGGCTTCCCGCACATCGGCCGGCAGGAGGCGGCGGCTCAGGTCGTAATATTTGCGCGTCCCTTCCTTGCGGTGAATGAGAATTTCGCCGGCGAAGAACAGGCTTTCCAATACCGCGCGGGACAAGCGGGCGGGCGCCCACGCCCAGTCGATCTTCTCGTGAAATTCCAGATCCGCCGATGACAGCGGACCCCGCTCCTCCATTCTTTGGATGACGAGGGGCGCCGTTTCGGCGATCTTCGGGTTTCGGAGCAGCCGTTCCCGCGCCGCCCGCCGCCGGCGGCTGAAGCAGGGCCAGTCCTCCGTCAGCAGGATGGACATGTTTTTGTCCCAGCCGTCGAACAGCAGCCGGTCTTCGTACAGCAGCTCGTCCAGCATTTCCGGTCGGTATCCCTTGATCCGGGACTGCAACACCAGATGCGGGTTGTAGCCCACGACATTGAGCGGGTCGAACTGCAGGCATCGGACCATTCGCAGCCAGGCCATGATCCCTTCCTTCCCCTCGAATCGCCATTCGCCGGCCAGACCGTGGCGCGCCAGCAGAAATTGCCCGGCCTGCCGCCGGGTGATCACCCGTTCCATTCGAGACACCCCTTCGCGATGTGCGGACGGTCGCCAACCGTATTCACGATACGATCATACCATTTGTTGGATGATGCGATCAAGTGTTCCGGGAACGTTTGTTCTAGTTTTCTCTCCTTATTTTCCCGCGGCATACGGAACAAATGTTTGTCTCGCGGACCCGGTTGATTTACAATAGCGAGAGGAGAGGGAGGAAGGGAGCGGTCGTTGATGCCGTCGGAGCGGAAAGTGAATTGTTTTCAATGCCGCCATTATTTCGTCACCTGGGATCCCGACTTCCCCCGCGGCTGCAAAGCTTACGCGTTCAAGACCCACATGATGCCGAGCGCCTTGGTCTACTCCTCGTCCGGACATCCGTG
>Ga0065720_1004848_pt1 | contig 10182 bp, 8 predicted proteins | sample Thericmetagenome_FD_59107 | JGI IMG/M metagenome (GOLD analysis project Ga0065720, IMG submission 59107) | Thermophilic microbial communities from the Joint Bioenergy Institute, California, USA of rice/straw/compost enrichment - eDNA_2 v2... | ecosystem: Engineered > Solid waste > Grass >... | reverse complement strand
GTCGGGGTCGGGGCGGGTCGCTGGGCCGGCGCGACGGGCGCGGCAGCCGTACGGTCAGGCCCCGGGCGGCCGGCGCCCCGGCCCAGGGCGCTGTTCACGGCGCGGGTGACGACATCGACCTCCATGCCGAGCAGGCCGGCCAGGCGCCGGGTGTACTCGGGACGCAGCGAGCGGTCCTTGATGCGGGCCACCAGCGGGGCGGCGACCTTGAGCGCGGCCACCCGACCCTCGGCCTCGTCGAGGTTGTACTTGTCCACAGTGGACCGAAGGGCGAACTCCAGCATCGGCGTCCGCCGGGCGATGAGGTCGCGCACGGCCACGTCGCCCCGGGCCAGGCGCAGCTCGCACGGGTCCATGTTGTCGGGGCTGATCGCCACGTACGTCTGGGCCACGAACCGCTGGTCGTCCTCGAACGCCCGCAGCGCCGCCTTCTGCCCGGCGGCGTCGCCGTCGAAGGTGAAGATGATCTCACCGCGGTAGGCGTCGGTGTCCATGAGCAGCCGGCGCAGCACCGTGATGTGCTCCGGCCCGAACGCGGTGCCGCAGGTGGCCACGGCGGTGGGCACGCCAGCGAGGTGGCACGCCATCACGTCGGTGTACCCCTCGACGATCACCGCCCGGCCCTGCTTGCCGATCTCCCGCTTGGCCCGCTCGATGCCGTAGAGGACCTGCGACTTCTTGTACAGCGGCGTCTCGGGCGTGTTGAGGTACTTGGGGCCGTCGTCGTCGGCGAAGAGCTTGCGGGCCCCGAACCCGATCACGTCCCCGGCAAGGTCGCGGATCGGCCAGATCAGCCGTCGCCGGAAGCGGTCGATGAGGCTACCCGACCGGGCCGGTTTGGCCAGGCCGGCGGTGATGAGCTCCTGGGCGGTGAACCCCTTCTGCTGCAGGTACCGGGTGAGCGTGTCCCAGCCCTCCGGGGCAAAGCCGCAGCCGTAGTCCTGCGCGGCCTGCTTGTCGAAGCCGCGCTCGGCCAGGAACTGGCGGGCCGCCTGGGCCGCGGGCGTGCCGATCTGCTCCGCGTAGAACTGGGCCGCCGCCGTGTTGGCCGCGACGAGCCGCTGCCGCTGACCCTGCGGGCGGGTGGGTGCCGGCCCGGCCTCGACGTAGTGCAGCTGCACCCCGGCCTTGGCCGCGAGCCGCTCGACCGCCTCGACGAAGGTCAGCCGCTCCAGCGTGGTGAGGAAGGTGATCGCGTCACCGCCGGCCCCGCAGCCGTAGCAGAAATAGACGCCTTTCGTAATCGACACGTTGAACGAGGGGGTCTTTTCGTCGTGGAACGGGCACAGCCCTTTGACCGTGCCCTGCCCGGCGGGCTTGAGCGTCACGTACTCCGACACGACATCGGCGATGTTGGTGCGCTCCCGCACCAACGCCACGTCCTCGTCCCGGATGCGCCCGGCCACCGATGTCCCACCTCCCCGAGCCGGCTGCCGACCGTGCCGCCGACGCGCGTCAGGCACGCAGGCGGCGACCCAACCATCCTGCCCGAGCCGGCCGCCCGAGCCCGGTAACGCCGGCTCGGACGTGTCGGGCATACGACCGAACGCGGCCGGGCGCCCCACCTGGGCCGGCGGCCGAGGGTTGGATGGCGGGCGTGGACGAGATCATCGCCGAACCGACCGCCGCCCGCCGCACCCCCGACGAGCCTCGCCCCACCCGGGGTTCCGACGAGCGCCGTCCCGCCCAGAGCCCCGACGAGCCTGCTCCCGAGCCCGGCCGGCGCCGGCGTCGGCTGCCCCGCTGGCTCCGCCTGAGCGTCCGGATCGCCGTCGTCGGGGCGCTCGCGCTCGTGCTGGCCGCCGCCGGGCCCTTCATCTGGACCCGGGTCGCGGCGGCCGGGCACATCTACGCCGAGGCCGACCTGACCGGCCAGGACTCCGGTGCGGACGGTCCGCGGGCCGACGTGGTCATCGTTCTCGGCGGCCAGGTCGCCCCCGACCGCATCCGGCCGTACAACTTCCTGCAGGGCCGCCTGGACACCGCCGCCGCCCTGCTCGCCGCCGGCCGGGCCCGGGTCGTGCTGGTCAGCGGCGACGCCAACGGCCAGTCGGGCAACGAGACGGCGGTCATGACCGACTACCTCGCCTCGCTCGGCGTCGATCGTGACCGGGTGATCGCGGACCCGTACGGTTTGGACACATACGACACCTGTGTGCGCGCCCGCCAGGTGTACGGCATCACGAAGGCCCTGGTCGTGACGCAGGGCCACCACCTGGCGCGGACGGTGACGCTGTGCCGACACGCCGGCATCGACGCCGACGGTGTGGTGGCGGGCTGCCCCGACTGCCGCTGGAGCACGCAAGCCAAGAACTGGGTGCGGGACTACTTCGCCGCCACCAAGGCCGCCTGGGACGCCTGGCGGGACCGGCCACCGACGATCGACTCACCCCCGAGCCGTGAGGTCGCCGATGCGCTCGCCCGGTGGTGACCACCACCCGAACGGCCATCGCGCACCGCCGTCGGGTCGCCTTGACCGCGGCTGGCTTGCCTGACACCCTCACGATGACCCACGACTGACATGACCCACGACTGACATGACCCACGACTGACATGACCCACGACTGAACTGTTGACCCACGACTGAACCACTGACCCACGACTGACCAGTCGGGCGGCGTTGCTGGCGGCCCGCTGTTCCCCCGGAGGACCCCAATGGCCGAGACCGGTTCGAAGTCACGCAGCCTGCTGGCGCCGATCATCGGCGCCGTCGTGCTGATCGCCCTGCTCATCCTGATCATCGCGTTCCGCCAGCAGCTGGCGGACGTGATCAGCCGCAGCAGTGCCGAGGGCAGCAGCCGGCTCATCGCCTGGGTGCCGGACCACCTGGACGAGACGTTCGCGATCGTGGTGGCCTTCTTCGTGGCCATCGCCATCAACTGGATCGCCCACGTGGCCGGTCGGCTGCGCGCCTGGATCTTCGTGTTCGTCGTCGAGATCGGGTTGTGGATCCTGTTCTGGAACAGCCTCGGCATCCCGTCGTTGCGGGAGCTCGTGGGCCTCAACCCCGAGACGCTGACGCTCACCGCGACCGAGCAGGTCGTGAGCCTGGCGATCATCCTGTTCCTCTCCGGGATCGTGTTCTGGATCCTCGAGGCCCGCGAGGCCTGGAAGCAGCGCCGGGAGAGCATGGACTGACCCGGCGAGCGCCGCGGTCGGCGGTTCGTACGCCCTCAGGTACGTCATCGCCTCACGGTGATCACGAACGGGTGGTCGCCGTGAGGCGTTCGTACGTTCCGGCGTACGTCATCGCCTCACCGTGATCATGGTTCGTGATCGCCGTGCGGCGTTCGTACGTTCCGGCGTACGTCTTCGCCTCACCGTGATCACGTACGTTCGCCTCACCGTGATCACGTACGCCGATTGACCGGCCCGGGCCGCCCCGCGGCCGTTACCGTGCTGGACGTGGGGGCACGGGGGGCGGCGGCGCGTCTGCGCCGCCTATTTGATGCGCGCGACAACCCGCGCTGGCGGCGGTGGCTGCCCGAGACGCTCGTCCTGCTGCTCTACCTCGGCCTGGCGTTCGTCGTCACCGCCGGCCTGTGGCTCTCCGGGGGGTCGGCGGCGACGGCCGACAACACCCGGGACCACGCCCAGTTCCTGTTCTTCTTCGAGCACGCCGCCCACGCGGTGGTCGACCTCCACAATCCCTTCTTCACCCCCCTGCTGGCCGCGCCGTACGGCGTGAACCTCATGGCCAACACCGCCTTCCTCGGGCTGGCCGTGCCGCTCATCCCCGTCACCCTCACCCTCGGCCCCGGGGTGTCCTACGCGCTCGCGCTCACCATCGGGCTGGCCGGCACCGCCACCGCCTGGTACTACGTGCTCCGCCGCCACGTGACGGGCAACCGGGTGGTCGCCGCCGTCATCGGGGCCTTCTGCGGCTTCTTCCCGGGCATCGTGGGGCACGGCAACGGGCATCCGAACATCTCCGCCCAGTTCATGCTCCCGCTCATCGTCTCGGCGGTGATCCGGCTCAGGTCGACCCCGCACCCGGTGCGGACCGGGGTGGTCCTCGGTCTGATGGCCGCCTACCAGGTCTTCCTCAACGAGGAACTGCTGCTGTTCACGGTGGCGGCCTGCGTGGTGATGGTCCTCACCTACGCGGCCAGCCGCCCCGCCGAGGCGCGCGCCGCGGCCCGGCACTTCCTGCTCGGCTTGGCCGTGGCCGTCGGCGTGGCCGGGGTGCTCACGGCCTACCCGCTGTGGTTCCAGTTCTTCGGCCCGCAGCACTACCGCGGCCCGTTCGGCTGGGCGCAGTTCTACGGGGCCGACCTGGCCATCTACGCGGCGTACGGGACCAACTCGATCGCCGGGCGCCTCGGCGCGGCCAGCCCGCTCAACGACGACCCGGGCGAGACCAACGCATTCATCGGCCTGCCGCTGGTGCTCTTCGCCGTGGTGATCGCCGCCGTGCTGTGGCGGGTGCTGGCGGTGCGGATCGCCGCGGTCGTCGCGGCGGTGTTCGCCCTGCTGTCGCTGGGCGACACGATCATCGTCAACGGGCGCGAGACCGGAGTGGCCGGACCGTGGCGGGTGCTCAGCTACCTGCCGCTCCTCGACTCGGTGATCACCATCCGCCTCGCGCTCGTCGTGGTGCCCGCCATCGGGGTGATCGTGGCGGCCGGCCTCGACCGCCTCCTCAGCGACCTCCGAGGCGTCCCCCGGGCGCTCGTCTGGGGCCTGGCCGCGGCGGTGCTGCTGCCCTTGGTGCCGACGCCGCTGCGGGTGACGCAGCCGGACGAGCTGCCGGCGTTCATCACCGCCGGCACCTGGCGCGAGTACCTCGACGACGGCACGCTCGTGCCGATTCCGCCCGATCCGTACAGCGAACCGACCCTGCGGGCGCTGGTGACCACGGACCTCCAGACGCGCTTCGTCGACGGGTACTTTCTCGGTCCCACCAGCCCGGAGAACCCCATCGCCCGGTACGGCCCGCCGGACCGGCCCACCGGCCTGCTGCTCACGGAGATCGCGGTGACCGGGCTGGCTCCGGAGGTCGACGACGAGCTGCGGGCCACGGCCCGCGAGGACATCCGGTTCTGGGAGGCCGACGCGCTGATCCTCGCCCCCCAGGAGCACTTCGAGGTGCTGCGCACCACGGTCTCGGCGCTGATCGACCGGGAGGGTGAGCCGCGCGACGGCGTCTGGGTGTGGGACGTCCGCGACCTGCGCTGACGGGCCCCGGCGGGCTGACGGGTCGGGCTGATGTGGCCGGCTGACGGGTCAGGAAGGACGCCTTGCTGACACTTCTTGCCGAGGAAGGCGTCCTTCCTGCGCAGGCGGTTGTCGGAGGTGCCCGATAGAGTGCCTGCGTGGACGCGACGCTGATGAAACTGACCGATGAGGAGCAGGCCTGGGTGCAGGCGCAGCTCGCGCTCGTGGACAGGTTTGTCGGCGACTACGGGTCGGGCGAGGAAGGGCTGGCCGGTGTGGACCGCGCCTGGGGCGCGTGGCTGGCCCAGGATCACCGGGGCGAGGACGCGGACACGATCATCAACGCGGTGGCGGTCGCCCTCGGCCAGGCGGTGGTCGACGCGCTGGACGGCTTCATGTGGGTGACGGTGTACCAGGACGGCGAGACCGATCTCGGCGTCACCGGGCTGCCGGCGGTCGACACGATCTTCTTCCCGGCCGAGATCGTGTCGCTGGAGTACCAGGCCCGCACCCCCGAGTTCCTCGTCCGCACCCTCGAGCATTACGTCGCCACCGTGAACGAGGCGCGCAGCTGAGCCGCCGGAGCGGCTGACCGGCGCCGGACCGGCTCGTTGGACACCCGGGCCGGGCGCCGCTGACCTCGGCAAATGCGGGTGGACGCGCCTGTTCTCGACATATCGTGTCAAGAGTGTCGGTAAGCGTCCGGAGCAGGCTGCACCTGACCCGGCTGCTGACCTGGGGCGTCACCGCGCTCGCCGCCGGCATCATCGTCTGGGCGCTTCCGGGGGCCATCCGCTTCCTGCCCGACGCACCGGCCGCGTTCTGGGCCATGACGGTCGGCGCGCTCGTGGTCGACGTGCCGCTCTTCGGGCTCGTCAACCGCGACGACCCGCGCGTCCGCTCCACGCTGTCGGTCTGCTACGCGTTCGCGATCTTCGTGCAGTGGGGGGTCGGCCCGGCCGTGATCGTGCAGGCCGTGGCCGGGGCCGTGAGCGCGGTCGGCCAACGGTACGCCCTCGGCGCCGCGACCTTCCTCATCAGCCGACTCGTGGTCGCCACCGCGACCGCCCAACTGTTCGTGGGCCTGGGCGACCCCCGCCCGGTGACCAGGCAGGGCACGGGGCTCAACGGCGGTGACCTGCTCACCTTCTTCATGCTGTCCGCGATCTGGTTCGCGGTCAGCTACGGGCTGCTCGCCCTTGCCCGGACGGCCGCCCGCGCGATCCCCGTCCGGCAAACCCTGTCCGACATGCGGGTCGACATGGTCACCACGGCCACCGGGGTCCTGGTGGTGGCGCCCCTGCTCACCACCATCCGGGGCTGGTGGTCGCTGCTGATCGCGGCCCCGCTGATCCTGTACAACCAGCTCACCCGCGAGCAGGTGCGGCGCGAGCAGCGGCTGGGCCGGGAGCCCGAGAGCGGGCTGCTGAACCGGCAAGGGCTCACCGCGGGTCTGCAGGCCATCACCGCCACCGACCTCGTCGCGCCCCAGGGGCCCCGGCCGTTCGGCATCGTGCTGGTCAACTTCGAGTCGGTGCTGGGCATCAACCGGACCCTGGGCCGCGAACTGTACGAGAAGGTCGTCGGGGTCGCGTCCCGGCGCCTGATCGACGCGTACGGTCCGGACCGCGCGGCCCGGCTCTCCGGTGAAGGCATCGTGATCCTCATGCCCGATCTGACCGAGCCGGACGCGATCCGCGTGACCGAGGAGGCTGTCTCGCTGCTCGACCCGGTCGTCGAGGTCGACGNCATCCCTTTCGCGCTCGACCCGGCCGGCGGGGTGGCGCTGTCCCCGATGCACGGCCNGGACCTGGGCACCCTGCTGATGAAGGCCGAGTTGGCGGCNGCCGAGGCACGCCGGACCGGGCAGCGGGCCGTGCTCTACGTCCGCAAGGCGGCGGAGTTGGCCGAGCGGCGCATCCTGCTCCTGCGTGAGCTGCACAACCTGCTACGCGATCCCGCCCGCCACCACGAACTCGCCGTCCTCTACCAACCTCAGGTCCGCCTCGACACCGGCGAGCTGGCCGCGGTCGAGGCACTGCTGCGATGGACGCATCGGGAGTGGGGCCCCATCCCCACCGACGAGCTGATCGGCGCCGTCGAGCCCAGCGAGATCATGCACATGCTGACCCGGCACGTGCTCACGACGGTGGCGGAGCAGATGCGCCGCTGGAACGAGCGCGGCGAGCCGCTGCGGGTGTCGGTGAACGTCAGCGTGCAGGACCTGCACGAGCCGACCTTCGTCGCGGAGCTGCGCGACCTGGTCCGCCAGTACGACATCCCGCCGCGCCAGCTGGTCATCGAGATAACCGAACGCATGCTCATCTCGGACATGGACCGGGTCAGCCAGGTCGCCCGGGAGCTGGCCCAGCACGGCATCGGTCTGTCCCTGGACGATTTCGGCACCGGCTACGCCTCGCTGCAGCAACTGCGCCAGCTCCCGCTGCAGGAGGTCAAGGTGGACCGGTCGTACGTCAACAACATGGTCGACAACCCGGCCGACCGGGCGATCGTGACCAGCGTGCACCAACTGGCCCGCGCGCTGGGCGTGGACGTGGTGGCCGAGGGCGTGGAGAACGAGCGAACCGCCCAGGCCCTGACGACCCTGCCCGGAACCATCGGGCAGGGGTACTTCTTCGGCCGGCCGATGGCGGCCGAGGACCTGCGGCGGTGGCGACTGGTCGACCCGCGCCAGCGCGACGGCCGCGCCGAGGAGTGAGGCCCGCCCACCGGGCTCAGCCGGTTGCCGGGGCCCAGCCGGTTGCCGGGGCCCAGCNGGTTGCCGGGGCCCAGCCGGTTGCCGGGGCCCAGCCGGTTGCCGGGGCCCAGCGGTTGCCCGGCTCAGCGTTGCAGGGTCAGCACCAACCGCTCGCGGAAGTCGCGCTCGTTCCGGGTGACGAACTCACCCCCGATGCCGAGGAAGTCGTTGCTCCGGGCGGCCGTGATCACCACATCGGTGATGTCGACCAGCCAGCGGCGGTAGGCCTTGGCGTCCTCCGGGGTCGCCTTGGCGGCGAGCAGTGCCACCACCGACGCCACCTTGTCCAGCACCGCCTGGATCCCGGCCTCCCGGTCGGCGAAGTCGGTCGCCCCCACGACCGCACGGTCGTCGAAGATCTTCATCGTCTCGGCCGCGACCTCGGTGACGAAGGCGTTGCCCAGGTGGCGACCATTCGCGGTGGCGACGAACCCCTGCTCGATCTCAGTGGTTGGTGCGGAAGGCCACGTCACGCTGCGCGGCGCTGGCCGCCGCCACGACCCAGCGCGGGGTCTGCACGAGCAGCTCCCACTCCGGCTCGGTGAAATCCGCCCTGGTCGTCATCGGACCACCCCTCCCCGAGACCGAATCGACCCCACAGACCGGGTCGACGCCATCTGACGGGGGAACGTTAGCGTGGTCGTGTGACGCGGCTGAACCCGGCGCACGGGGCGGTGGCCGGTGGAGCCGACCCGGGATCGTCGGCATTCGAGGAGCACCGCGCCGACCTGCTCCGGGTGGCGTACCGGCTGCTGGGCAGCCACTCCGACGCCGAGGACGCGGTGCAGGAGGCGTGGCTGCGCTGGAACGCCGCCGACCGGGCGCGGGTCGCCGACCCGCGAGCCTGGCTGGTCACCGTGGTCGGCCGCATCTGCCTGGACGTGCTGCGGTCGGCCCGCGTACGGCGNGAGNCGTACGTCGGNCNNTGGCTGCCGGAGCCGGTGGTGCAACGGCTGCCCGCCGGGGAGGACCCCGCCGACNCGGTGGTGCGCGGCGACGAGGTGAGCTACGCGCTGCTGGTGGTCATGGAGCGGCTCACCGCCGAGCAACGGGTGGCGTTCGTGCTGCACGACGCGTTCGGGGTGCCGTTCGAGCAGATCGCCGCGACGCTGGGGGTGACGCCGGAGACGGCCCGGCAGTTGGCCTCCCGCGCGCGCCGGGCGGTGGCCGCGCCGGGCGGTATCCGCCACACCACGGACCTCGCCGAGCAGCAGCGGGTGCTGGCCGCGTTCACCGCGGCCGTCGACTCGGGTGACCTGGACGCCCTGGTGGCGGTGCTGGCCCCCGACGCTGTGGCCATGGGCGACGGCGGCGGCGTCGTGCCGGCCGGGCGGCGGCCCGTCGTGGGCGCGGACCGGGTCGCCCGGCTGCTGCTCGGGCTCCTGGCGAACTACCGGGACCGGCCCCCGGGCCTGCGGCTCACCCCGGCGCTGGTCAACGACGATCTCGGCCTGGTCATCCGGTTCGGGATGCCCGACGGCTCGACCGCGTCCGGCGTCATCGTGTTCGCCATCGCCGACGGTCGGATCACCGGCGTCTTCAGCCAGCTCAACCCGGCCAAGCTCCGCCTGCCCCCGCTGTAGATCCCGCCTGGCTTAACCGCGGTCACACGTGGCCTGAAGGTCACACGTGGCCCGAAGCTGTCACGTTTGGCGAAGCTGCCCCGCTCCTTTGCTGACCCGACCAGGCTCGGGTGTTGGGTGCGCGAAGGGAGACGACCAATGACGACCGTACTGGTCACCGGGGGCTCCGGGGTGCTGGGCCGACCGGTGGTGGCCCGCCTGCGCGAGCGCGGCGCGGACGTCCGGGTGTTGAGCCGCCGGGCGGGCGGTGAGCCGGGGCGGGTGCAGGGCGATCTCGAAACCGGTGCCGGGCTCGCCGAGGCGGTGGCCGGGGTCGATGTGATCGTCCACTGTGCCAGCGCCGGGGACTGGCTGCGCCCGCGGCGGGACATCGTCCAGACCCGCAACCTGCTCGCGGCGGTGGGGGCGGCCCGACCCCACCTCGTCTACGTCTCGATCGTGGGCGTCGACCGGATCCGGTTCGGGTACTACCAGGCCAAGTACGCCTGCGAGCAGATGATCGCATCCTCGGGTCTGCCGTGGACGGTGCTGCGAGCCACCCAGTTCCATGAATTGGTATTGATGTTTGCCATGATGCTGTCACGGGGCCCGGTGGCCGTCTCCGTGCGCGGGTTCGCGTCCCAGCCGGTCGACGTCCGGGAGGTGGCTGACCGGCTGGCCGACCTCGCGCTCGGCGAGCCGGCC
>Ga0065720_1005553_pt1 | contig 10184 bp, 5 predicted proteins | sample Thericmetagenome_FD_59107 | JGI IMG/M metagenome (GOLD analysis project Ga0065720, IMG submission 59107) | Thermophilic microbial communities from the Joint Bioenergy Institute, California, USA of rice/straw/compost enrichment - eDNA_2 v2... | ecosystem: Engineered > Solid waste > Grass >... | reverse complement strand
CGTGAATCTGAAGTCTTTTAATCATGATCAATATCTAATTAATTACTTTTTTGATAAGTTAATATTTCTGATACAACTTCTCCTACATCTTGGCCTCTTGATTCAACCTCCACGAGTCACTAGGCCATCGTTAACTCAAGGACGAAATGCAAAGGGTCATCCCTCTACTAAGTAATTTTGTCCTATAAAATTATAGAAAATAAAGACTTTCGTGACACACAATTCAACAATAGAGTTTAAAGAAAAGAGAAAGCACAGTAGAGGATCTTGAAGTTGTGATAGCAAATTTTCCGGTTTGCTTTCTTAAAGTACTCTAATACTATGTTTGAGGTGACAATAAATATATGAAATTTGTGACATAAACCACTTGGCTCCTCCCCCTTATTTGCCAAATATAAACACTCATTTGAAAATTAACATCTTGCTTAAAACCAAAGAAATATTTCTTTCGCCCTCAGAATTTCTTCATACTTGAATAGAATTAATATCCAATGATAATGAATAGTGTTCAGGAAAAACATCATATTTCCTAGAAAGAATAATCATAAAAAATTGAAGGCAACAAAGGGGATATGGTGACCACATAGAAAACCTAAAAGGAGGTGTTGCCATCAATATCTGTAATTTGATAAATTATTATCCCTGAAAAATGGCCTTAATGAGCTATGAGACTAAGGAAGTTGTAAAGACTTTCTACTCAAAGGAGAACGTGAAGAAGGAAAGGAAAAGAAAATTAATTCTAATGGATTTCTTTAGAATTAAAATGATATTTTCATTTGTCTCACCCCACACTGTTCTAGAGTTAGAACTCTACTGACTTAAATGACTCACATTTCCAAGGAAGCATGCCCAAGAAATACCTTATGTTAGTTCTTGAACTTTAAGCCTTCTCGGTTTTTTGTTCTTCTGAATGTGAATAAATTTAATCATTAGGATACAGCTAAAATAATACTCAAAAAAAGTTCACCTTAAAGGTCTTTAACTCTGCGAGAGTTTATTAAGATAATCGCTCTTCTAGAGGTTAAAATGCCTAAGATCGTTGCTAATGGTTGAAATTTGTTATTTGAGTTCAGTTTTGCTAATATGTGCCTGTATTCTGCAAGGGGTCATAAATCTCAAGGGATTCAGAGTGATGCTAAACCACTAAACCCAAATAACTCATTCTATAGAGACGACTACTTGTGAATAGAAATTTCTCTTCAAGAGAAATCTTTCACAAAGTGTGTTTCCTATTTCAGAAAGAACAGGAGATGCCTCATTAAGTCTTATCAAACGCTTCTCAGATAGATTTTAGTCCTTTAAATCCATTACTTTCAATTTTATTCTAGAACCTAATTAAAATTTAACTTGTTCTCGATCATTTTTTTGAGACTAATAAAGGAGGACTATTCAAATTAGACAAAATTTTGGAAAGAGTTTCTATAGTGAATCTTATTGGGCATTCAAGAAACATGGGATAAATTTCTGTGTTTAGGACTAATCTTGATTGTTGTTAATTAGATGAAATGATCAGTCCAACCGCTTCTCTTACACTTTGATAAACGTTTCTCTCAGGAGGTAAGGTGAAGATCCAATATGACAAAGTTTATGAGAATAATGTAGCAATCTGTTTAGACTGATTGGCCCCTGGGCACCGAAACTATTGATGTGTCCTAGAATATTCCATCCGAACTTCATGATTACTCTGAAGTTGCCTGATTGAAGTTGAATTCTCCTCAAGATGTGCGGCCTAACTTCAATGTTATATTGGGTGATCACTAACATTAATTTGGTCTTCCATTATGACTAATTTTGGAAGTTTAGAATATTCTTTGATCAATTTATTCTAATTAGAATAAAACTTTTAAAAACGAAGGGTTACAAATTTTTGGAAAGACTAGTGGAATATTGGGGACTTGGCGAACTAAATCCTACAAAAAGAGCCTAAACTTCGTGCGTATGAAAGGCCGCTAGGAAAATTATTATGAATTCTAGAAAGAAACAAGCCAAATTTTGGAATAATATTTGTTATGGAATTTTTGCCTAGAATTAGGCTCAGAAGATCAGTTAATTCATAAAATAAATAGTTTAAATGAAGCATATGAAAGAATCACGTTTGTTAGGAACTGTAAATTGAAATTGTTTTACTTTAAGTAAGTGAAGTATTGAGGATTCTGTACTCTTCTCAACATCTTATTTCTGCATCTTAAGTACTCCATTTTATGGATTACCTTTCCACTAAAGATCCAGCTCACTGAATAGTACTTAATGAAGATTTCTGAGAGTTTCTGAAACGCCTTCTTAAAGGCGATCGTCTTTTCATCATCCTTGGGTGTAATCAGTAACATAGCTCGAAACTCCTTGATTCCATTGAGCACATCTTTTTTCTCCGTGATGTAGTCTAGAAATTCTGTACTATCGATATTGTACATTGTGAAAACATCCTGATTGTAAGTGTCTTTAGCTTCTGAAGAAAGAATGAAGTTACAGATGGCTCTTCCATAGTTTTTGGAACAGTTCTTGAGTTTCAAGCATAGGCTCAGTTCTTCTTGTTTTATGATATTTGATGGTTTATTTGACTTAATCTTTTTGCCCTTAGGGAGAACTGGACTTAAATTATTTTGTTTTCCGCTCTCCTTCATCGAACGAGACTTGGCCCGTTGGATTTTCTTCTTCAGAATTTTCATAATTATGAATTGTTTATAAAGCATTTGATAAATCGCTATATATACAATATAGCCTCAAATCTTAAAATTTAACCCACGTCTTTATTGAACCCAAATGCAACAATTCACATAAGACCTGTCCTTAATAATTCTCTTCAGTTTCGCAGCTTCTCATATAATTAAAAAGGTTCAGAAGAGTCTAGCCGCTCCACATACAACTTTGAGTAAGGCTCTGATGTCTTCTTTAAATCCTTCCTTAAAGATACTAGAATGGATTTCGAAGGATCAATCACTAGTTGAACAATTTTAATGCTCGGAATGCATTCTGGGCGACAACTCCTCTTGGAGTTTGGCAAGGATCAACAATGTGAACGACTGAGAAGAAGACAATTAGCTCATGAGCTTAAAATCAATCATTTTAATAGAAGCCATCTCAGACTCAATAATTAATCCTTGAACGTATAATTCTATTGGAATTGCAGACATCTCGCTTTCAAACAGCCTAACCTTTGAAGGATTGTAACTTACAACAAAGGAATACAAGAAAGTGTTTACCTATACCTTGATTAATCAAATCACCTAGGAATTAAACTCCAATATCGGGAGCGATCCAGGATGCATTGATAAAACCCTTGACAAAGGAATATGAAGCTTTTAGGCAAAATGAGACACAAAAGGAGGAAAGACAATTTATTCTAACAAACAAACTCATTCCACTTCCCCTTAATAAAGAAAAAGTGTCTTTGGGAGCTTAGGATCAATATTCTTATCGGTAATCATGCAGAGTTAATAACCAACTCAATAATGATTGATGTGAGAAATATAATATGACTCCTTCAAGTCTTTACAATTAATATCCTTTATGTTCTTCAAAACGAAAAGAATATTGAATTACGAATCTAGAAAGAATTATGATCATATAGGTTGTTCCTAAGTCCCTAAAATTTTACAACTTCGAACAATGATTAAAAAATTTTAAAACTGTTTTCTTAGAAAATTGAATCTATAGAGTGGACTAAATTTGAACTTATAGCATAACCATGACGTGTTGTTTTATACATTTCTCGACCAGCTTCTCTGACTAGATATCCACTTTTTGTACTTATAGAATATCTGTATCCTGATTCTTCTTTACCAATTTCGTAGTCTATTTTAACGTTGATGAGGTTAAAGACCTGCCTGGATCAATAAATTGAAAAAGGAGAATCCTTCTGCAGTATTGGAGGAATGAGGTCTTTCTACATATCTCCACGCTTCGAACCAAGTTTTGTTACGATCAATGACTAAACAAGTCTAATGAACAGTCATCTTGGCTGATATATTAAAATACTCTGTAGGAAAACGGTATCTTCCTCCACTTTTTCTCATTAACTAGGTAAAAGAGGATCAAAAACCATTCATTCAGGGATGCTCCAAGGATTGATGAAATTTGTAAAGTGAAAAATAATTTTATGAACGAAGATTCAACTCGTCGACAAAACGAAATGTGATTTTACCCTCATTCTAACTATAGTTACAAGTCATGATGTGTTGGCAATGATTCATTACTTTAAATACCTTGTCTAGTGTGAGAATTAATAAATCTAATTATTCTAAGAGTCGAAGTCTTAATTAATCAAGTCTAGATTTGATTTTCCTTCAAGATTATGTAAGAGCTAACAACGTATGAATAGCACTCTGAATTACTATACCTTTATTAAAATTGATAGGTTAGAACATACATTTCAAACATGAAAATTATGCCTGCCTTTTTCCCCTTTAATTGGGTATAATCGCAATGAAAATCGCAATTTTAGTAATAATGCGAATCATATCAGGAAAGGGGTTTAAATGATTACTAGAAAAAGGTGAGGACAACTGCTCGAAAAGTCTGCTAGGCTAGGATGTCTTTTCTCGATTTTTAGCTCATGATTTGCTCCAATTAAAGAATTCAAGGATGTTTTCCTTCTTTTTGACAGTATCAAATTCGTTCTCAGTCTGACAGGAATGCCATTTACCTTTCAGTTCTTCCATTCAGCCATCTTTCCATCTAAAAATAATCTGTGGGATCATTCCTAAAACTTCAATTTTAAAGTATGCTCACCCTTCAAATTAGTGGAGTAGATAGGATTTTGGCTGACCTGAACAACAATTTGGTTATCATTTACGAAAAAGACTGAGGGCTCATAAAATAAATTAGGCCACAGTTTCAACTCACTTAAATACTTATTAAGAATGCAAGATTTTTGGATGCTTCTGATTAAGGAATTAGGATATGTATGGACAAGTTCTTTACTTGCTTGTTTTGAAGTATAGTTTAGCTTGCTTACTTTTTGAACTTCTCTAGCTTCTGACTCTTAAATTTGAGTGGAGACCTCAGCAAAAGAAATCATGGTGATTCCGAAATGTTCAAAGTTGTAAATTCATCTTTCTGGATAAGGAAGGAATGGATTACTGAGTTAAATCTTTTGAATTTAAGTTTCATCGTGATCTTAAATTTTAGTAAATATGGTTCTAGTAAAATAATATACTGAACCATGGATATTAAAGGGTCCTTGAATTAAATAATAATAATCGTTTCTGAGTTCTCAGAAATAATAATTAAGTAAGTGCAGAAGAGTCTATGATATTAAAAGGAAGATTGCAAAGTAACACAGATTTTGTTAAAGCGGCTTTTAATCTCGCAGGCGAAGAGGAGAATCTTGAGTTCACAGATGGCTCCCAATTCTACAAAGTCCCAAAGTAAAGGTGATCTTGGTGTAAAATATCAAGAATCTCCAAAGTTGAAAAATGTTTTCAAAAATTATGCAAGGGCCATTTGCAGCTTCATCTTGTCTGAGATCTCCACACCATATCTCAGCAAAATTGCTGAAGAAATCTGCTTTAAGGAACAGGATTTTAGAAGGTACATTACCGAAAAGAAAGATGGTATCAAAGGTATTGTGGAACTTCGTGGACTTCTTGTCGTTGACATCAAACACACTGTGGAACTCGTGTGCTTCAAAAGAGTTTTCCAAAGAATAGCTGAGATTTTTATTAAATATTTTGCTTCAAATTGGATCTGCAGTAGCAAATTAGAATATAAGCTTGATTACTTGAAGTTCAGACACCGACTTCTCAAAAGAATCAGAAACCCTGCCTCTCTAACTTCTCAGAAGATTTAACCTTCTTGTCACTTGTAGAGGATTTCACCTATTTTTAATAGACTTTTTACGTTTCATATACTCATTTGTTCCATTATCTCCATTGATTTTTATTAAATTGGTTCTGGAACTCCTTCTGAGCCTTATGCATCTCCTATACAATAGACAAGAAAAAAGTACATTATCCAGACCAAATTTAAATATTATCTTAGAATCTAATTCCTCAAACCCTAAATTGTATACTCAGCAAAGCCTCTGCTCTGTAGTCAAGACTTAGGCACAGACGCGATTCTTGCTAGCTTATTCAAGAATAGTTAACTTAATTAAATAATTTAATGATCGTCAAATTTTAACATGTATTTCTCATTACCTCACTACCTAGTAATGCTCATACACCCACAAATTGGAAACAAATTGAAATTTGGTATCTCTTTCATACTTTGAGACTTATTGTCTCTTAACATTTTCAAGTTAAAACGTTTAAGCCTGTGTCCAGAACCAATATTAATCAGTACTTCATGAGATGACAAATGAGATATTATTGATATTTCCCCAGAAATCAGAAATATTACTACTTTCCTTGATTGAAGTTAAAAAGTCGCTGAAGTTACTGTAACCAATATAAATCTCAAGAGACAAGGCCTAACTACTCTGTGGTCAGCGCAGGAGGGCCTGGTGAAGATCCAATGCACAATGATGTTTCACTTCGACTAATGTTTAGAAGCTTTGTCTTAGATTAATTTTGATTCATAATCTTTTAAATGCAATATCTATTGGCTTGGATCGAGCTTGTCATGAGAGTGGCCTTCTCTTTAAAAATTCTTTTACAGGACTTCTCCATACAGTAATTCAGAGATCTGGTTGTGGGTTGATTGTTCCGATGTATCTCGAGATTAGAGAAACTATCATTCATTAAATTTTTAAATCTGTGCTTCATTTATCGATTTGAGACTGGGAGCTTTCGTACTTATTGTCCTAAAAAGTGAACAATTCTCCAATATAAGTCTCTCTGTCTTCACATTATGGTTTCTATGACTCTCATTCCCACATAGTTATTAATATTGTCTGGAGTGTTAAGTTATAATGACTTTCTTGAGAAAATATTATGCTGAAGAACAAAGTCAGACAGGCTCAGCTGAGCTTGGCCAAAAGAAAGGAAGGCAAGAGCTACAAGACCTTCCTAAAAATAACAAAAAAGAGTACAAGGAATTTAGCCTCTTTTCCCGAAAAGTCGGCCTCAATTCCTGCTGCCACTCAGAGCTCAGGATCTAAGTTAAAGAACGTTATAAAGAATTACGGAAGGGCCATCTGCAATTTCATCCTATCTGAGGCCTCTAGCTCTTACTTAGAAAAAGTCCTGAAAGAATTGAGTATTAACCGTATTGAGTTTCTAGCTTATATTCGAGAACAGAGGAGTTATCTGAAAGGAATCTCAGAATTTCGACATATGTTATTGCCTTCTCCTACTGATGATGAAAGGATTTTGCTTTTCAAAAAGGCGTTCCAACAACTTTCAGAGATTTTTGTGAAATACTTCTCTGTTAATTGGATTTTTAGTGGAAAGCTGTTGTATCGCATCGAATACGTGAAATACCGAAACAAATTACTCAGAAGAATTAAAAATCCCCATTTATTCTTCAAGTAAATTATATCATTTCTATTCTACTTCCTTCGAGTCATAAAAATTATTCATCTCGAAGCAAGATCCTGTCTATATTCTCTATGTATATATAGATATGTATAGTTTTTGCTGTAAAAGTGTGATTACTGTAATTCTCAAAATTTTTTTATTCAGAATTTCAAAAGTATGGGGGTATAAATTCAGAAATTATCGTGGAGAAAAAATATGCTATCAGGCTGTTGGCTCCCTAGCCTCGACAATTTTTTTTATCCATTTTTCTTATTAGAAGATTTATTTCTTGTTAGGTCTCTAGCACGATCAGGTTTAGAGCTGGAAACTCTTAACATCTTCCAAAGGACTCCTTTACAATTATCGTATGTGAAAGTTTCCATGGGAAGAGCATCTACTAAAATCCTGCTTAATAAAATTGTCTTTAGGAAGAAAAGTTGATGAGATTCATCCGCATTTGTTGTTTGGTTTAAATTAACTTGGTTATGGTTCGAGCGGGAGTTCCTAGAGGACATCCTTTATCACCTGAGGTTTCAGGTATATCGCTTGGAATGTAGGGTTCTGGATGCCGATTTTATCACTGTGATTAAATTTTGTTTCTAGCCATCCCAAACGCTCCGAATAATGAAAATTATGTATAGGCTAGAGCAGGCGGCCTTGACAGTGCAACTTTATCATTCTCTAAATAGTATTCTTGAATCGTTATTTTAACAATATATGTTTTCAATCCTAACAAAAGATTTAGGGAGAGCGCAAAGGAATTCATGGATAAACGAGACATCGAGAAATGAATAGAACAATTTCCGTAAAAGGATGCTGATAACACAGATAAGCAGAGGAGAGAGTACTCGTACACACTATCTTCTGCATCTCAATTTTAGCCTTGTAGTCTCGCCTGATTCACCAGGAGAAATTCTGATTTTGAAGCCCTTAATTTCGAATAAACTCCTAACTTCTTTCTCTTAAAGCCTAAGTATATTGGTATAAACATGTAGGAGATAAGGGTATAATTAAAGGATCGCGTTTTACTTTTACTAGGATCATCTTCTCTCATATCATTGAGCATTCCAACGGAAAGCGAAGTTAGAGGAGATTCAAGCTGATTGAATGAAGCTCGAGATAGAAGATAAAATTTTAACGGTATCGTAATCTTGTGGTTTAGTTGTTTCCCTGCTGGTCTTCATCTGTCTAGCCGAACTGTAGAGCTCTTTAATTCCAATTTAGAGGACAATGACAAAAGGAAAATCTGAAGTACTAGATTCACTCAGTAGGGAATAGTACAAATTTAATTATTTGGTTCTGTAATAAAAAAGTCTAGAAGCCTTGCCACCTTTTTCTCTTATCCATCAATTACTGATTTTTATCTTATAAAGGAAGTCAGGCTTTAACACAAGTAGTTGTTTCGAATTTAATACTTTTCAATTTTAAGACCAAGAATCATGAAATACAAATTTGTTGATTCAATTAACATTGAATCTATGAGCTTAGACTTATCTGATCAATCATCATTGATGATGGACTAATGCAGTTCATAATGATAAGTGTCTAAATTAACAATTCACCTGTTAAACCTATCAGAAGCGGTGATTGATATATTTAAAGGCGGTACTTTAAACAAGAATATTAGATTTTGCAGACATTCATTAACTTTATATCAAAGCCTTTACTTATACTATACAGTAATTAGCACAATAATTAATCATTAACTTAGAACCAGAATGCTTAAGAAGATCAGGCTAGCCAAAATATATTTACTAGAGAGAGCAAGGCAAAATCCTTCGAATGCCTTAAGCCACCGTCCTAGAGGACTCATGGCAGGAGCAAACTGTACCTGAGAGTTATTTTGCTTTTCGGCTTCATGAAAAAGCAGAGCTAGAGCTCAAGAATATGGACACGAATTATGGAAGAGCTATATGTAGATTCATTCTCTCGGAGGCCCCAGGTGTTTATTTAGAAGAAACTGTTTGAGAATTAGGAATTAGCGCACTAGAATTCTTGACCTATATCACAGCAAAACCAAATAGCCTGACTGGCAACGATGAGTTTAAAAGTTTTTTGCTTGCCTTCAGCAAATGATTGTGAGAAGCCTATTCTTTGTGAAGAAACAGTGTCGACAGCTCTCAAAAATCTTTATTCAATACTTCGCAGTCAATTGGATTTTTAATGGAAAACTTTTATATCAGATGGAATATTTAAAATTCAGGAACAGACTGTTAATTAGAATTCAGAATCTTAAGAGGTTTATATAGCAAACAATATTCTTTTTATTCAAGTGCACTATGATTTGTGTTCCTCATTATGCAGCTCTTTTATACCGAAATTTCTATACACAGTCCAATAGATTTATATTTATCACTTCTATCACTCCTGATTATATAACTAATCTGTCTAGAATAATTAATGAGAGATAACTCTAGTTAGCGTGTTAGGTGGTTCGGGTTAGACTAATCGTGCCCCTGAAATAAAGATTGTTTGTTCCAGAAAAAATAAACCTTAAAGCAGATCCTAAAGGATTGTTGTCCTTGAAGAGAGATTTTTATCTTGTATTTCAAATCAGATACGAATTTTTCAAGATAGCCATTATGTGATGCCGAAACCATATAGTAATAAAATCTTTGTCTTGATGTCAAAATCAAAAGAGGGCTTCATAGATCTGATTATGATTAAAATTAACAATGAAAATCGAATGCCACGATTTTAGCTCAGCTAGAGAAGATTCCCTTTAGAGATTGCTCCAGATAGTTCATTTCTTTCTGACACAAGGTTGAATAGAAATGATATGGAGGA
>Ga0065720_1004769_pt1 | contig 10184 bp, 12 predicted proteins | sample Thericmetagenome_FD_59107 | JGI IMG/M metagenome (GOLD analysis project Ga0065720, IMG submission 59107) | Thermophilic microbial communities from the Joint Bioenergy Institute, California, USA of rice/straw/compost enrichment - eDNA_2 v2... | ecosystem: Engineered > Solid waste > Grass >... | reverse complement strand
CCATTCACAACGTCTTGCCTTGTACTCTAACGTTACCACAGTCCCGAAAATTGCTCAAACCATGGGTCCGCCGCGAGCCTCCGGTTCGTCGAGCCGGTCGAACGTACAGTCCGCCGCCGGCCCCGCGCCGACCGCCTCGATCACCGGCTGCCGGAGCGTCCGGCCCGCCGTCCATTCGAGATAGCGGACCTTCGCCGTCAGCATCGGCCGGATCCAGACCGCGCCGGCGCTGCGCGGCGGCCTGGCCGCGAACGGGCAGTCCGGCGTGCGGAGCAGCTCGGCCGCGGCGGTGATGTCCGCCCAGTCGCGGCCGGTGAGCCGGCCCGTGCCGGCGTGGCCGATGTAATGCAGGCGGCCCTGCCCGTCGTACAGGCCGAGCAGCAGCGCGTTCACCCGGCCGCCGCCATAGGTGACGCCGCCCACGGCGGCCGTCAGATCGCGCCGCACCTTGATCTTGCGCCAGCGGCCGTCCTTGCCGCCGATCGCGTAGGTGCTGGCGAGATCTTTCACGACGATGCCTTCCATGCCGTGCTGCCGCATCACGTCGAACAGCTTCGCGCCGTCGGCCGAGTTCTCGACGATGCGGACGGAGCCGCCGGGCTCGACGACGCGTTCGAGCAGCCGCTGGCGCTCCGCGAGGCTGCGCCCGGTCACCCACTCGCCATCAGTATACAGGATGTCAAACACCATGTATGTGATCGGGATCTCACGGACGGCGGCGGGCACGGCCTGCGGATTGCGGATGCCGTCCCGGCGCATCACCTCGTGGAAGGACGGGCGGGCGGCGTCGAAGGCGACGATCTCGCCGTCGAGAATGGCCGACTTCGCCCGGCAGTAGCGCCGCGCGTCGGCCAGCTCGGGATATTGCATCGTCCGCTCGTGCAGCCTGCGGTTCACGAGCCGCGTGGCGGCGCCGTCGAAGTAGACGAGCATGCGCACGCCGTCCCATTTGATCTGGGCGGCCCACTGCGGCCCATCCGGGATGTCGTCGGCCGCGGCCGGCTCGAACGGCACGACCGGTTCCATGCGCATGCGCCTCCTTCGCGGGATCGGTCTGACGCCCCGGCGGCGCCGTTCCGGCGGATCGTTTCGCGAACGGCGGCAATACTGGGGATAGCATCATTTTTGCCGGAAAAAAAACCATTGAAACAGGAGGGGCGCGCATGGCGGTCAAAACGACGGGAACGATCACGGTGCAGGGAGAGCGGCTGACCATCAGCAATCCGGACCGGGTGCTCTGGCCGGAAGCCGGCATTACGAAACTGCGCTATCTGGAGAAGCTGGCGGAGCTGGCTCCCCACCTCATCCGGCACTGCGAAGGGCGGTACCTGACGGTCATCCGGTACCCGAACGGCATTCACGGCTCCTCGTTCTACCAAAAAAACGCCCCGGAACCGCTGCCTCCCTTCGTGCGCACCGCCGAGCAGAACGGCATCCGCTACGTCGTCCTCGACTCGCTGCCGACGCTCATCTGGCTCGGCAATCTCGCCTGCCTCGAGTTCCACGCCTCGTTCGACCGGATCGGCGAGCCGCTGCGCCCGACGGAATGGGTGATCGATCTCGACCCGTCGCGCGAGGAAGAGCCGCGCATCATGGAAGCGGCGTGGCTCGCGGGAGAGCTGCTCCGCTCCCTCGGCATCGACTCCGTGCCGAAGACGTCCGGCGCGACGGGCGTGCAGATCGTCGTGCCGGTCGAGCCCGACCTGACGTTCGACGAGCTGCGCGCCGTCGGCCGGTTCGTCGGCGAGTATCTGGTCAGCAGGCACCCGAAGCTGTTCACCATCGAGCGGTTGAAAAAGAACCGCGGCGACCTCATCTACTTCGACTACCTGCAGCATTACGCCGGCAAGACGCTGTCCGCCCCGTACACGCCGCGCGCCCGCCCGGCGGCGTCCGTTTCGACGCCGCTCACATGGGACGAGGTGCGGGCCGATGCGCGGCCGGCGGATTTCAATCTGCACACGATCGGCCCGCGCCTCGCGCGGCTCGGCGATCTGCTGGAGCGCGCGCCGCGGCAGAACCTCCGCCCGATCTACGAGTTCATCCGCGGTCAGCGGAGGTGAAGGGAGGCTACAGCAGCGGCGACAGCAGCCGCGCCATCGCCCGCCCCGCCCGCGCGCCCGCCGTCAGGCCGCGCAGCTCCTCCGCCGCCGCCGCGCGCGAATCCGCCAGATCTCGCCGGAAGTCCCGCTCCAGCCGCGCGATCGGCTTCTCGTCGAACAGCAGCGCGCTCAGCTCGTAGTTGCTGTAGAAGCTGCGCATGTCCAGGTTCGCCGTCCCCACCGAGGCGAGGAGCCGGTCGACGATCATCACCTTCGCGTGGATGAATCCCTTCTGGTACCGGTACACCCGCACGCCCGCCTCCCGCAGGTCGGCCGCGTGGGACAGCGTCGCGGCCAGCACGAACCGCGTGTCGGCGACGCCCGGCACGATCAGGCGCACGTCCACGCCGCTTTCGGCCGCCGTGCGAAGCGCCGCCTTCAGGCCGTCGTCCGGGACGAAATACGGCGTCGCGATCCAGATGCGCTCCCGCGCGGCGAAGACGGCGGCGAGCAAGCCGTCGTAGATCTCGTTCCCGCCGGGGCGCGGCCCGCACGAGACGATCTGCACCCGCTCGCGCGACGCGCAGGCGTGCGGCGGCCAGTAGGCCGGATCGTCGAGCGTCTCGCCGGAAGCCAGCTGCCAGTCGCGGACGAAAATATTTTGCAGATCGTAGACGGCGTCCCCTTCCACCCGCAGATGCGTATCCCGCCAGAACCCGAGTTTTGCGTCCAGCCCCAAGTATTCATCGCCGATGTTGATGCCTCCCGTAAAGCCGGATTTCCCGTCGACGATGACGATTTTGCGATGATAGCGGTGGTTGAGGCGGCGGCTCCGTAGCGCGGCGCCGATCGGCAGGAAACACCGCACCCGCACGCCGGCTTCCGTCAGCTCGCGGAGGTACGACCGCTTCAGCTTCCAGCTTCCGAAGCCGTCGTAGATGAGCCTGACCTGCACGCCTTCCCGCGCCTTGCGGATCAGGGCGTCCCGGAACCTTCGGCCGACGCCGTCGCCGCGCACAATGTAGTAGGCCAGATGAATGTGATGCTCGGCTTTGTCGATCATTTCGAAAATCGACGTGAACGCGGCTTCCCCGTCCGTCAAAATCTCCGTGCCGTTGCGGCCGGTGATCGGCGCATCCGACATCCGCCCGAGCGCCCGCCTCAGCCGCTCATCCTGCGGAAAGGCGCCGTCTTCCGCCGCTTCGGCGGTACGCTTCGCCGGCATGCGGTCCCGGGCGTCCCAACGGCCGGTCTTTCCCCTTGCGAGCAGAAACGGCGCAATGCCGACGATCGGCAGCGCGAGCAGCACGAAGAGCCACGCCGCGGCATGCGCCGGACGGCGATATTCCGCCGCGATGACCCAGGCGGCTTCCGCCCACCAGACGACACAAGCCGCCGCCAGCCACGGCCAAATCATGCAACCGCTCCTTTCCTGGCGAAGGTCGTCTCTGTAGTATGCCCTTGTCCCATGACATGTTTCCCACCGGACAGGAATAAATAACTAGTGAACGTTCAAACCATCACCGGACGGAGAGGAGCGCGCGGATTGAGGGACAGAAGTTCGATCCGGTGGTCGCTGATCGTCATGCGCGGCCCCGACAAGCGCGTCCGCCAGTTCCGGATGCGGCGGCGCTTCGTCTTCGCCGCGCCCGCGGCGCTGTTTCTGCTGTTCGCCGCCTGCCTGGTCCTGCTGCAGGCGCGCGCGTCCTGGCAGCTTGCGTTGCTGCAGCGGGAGCTGGCCGAGCAGACCGCCCGGCATCAGGCGTCCATCGAGGCGAAGGACGGCCGGATCCGCGCGCTGGAAGCGGAAGTGCGGACGCTGTCCGACCAACAGGGCGAGCTCGAGGCGCGGCTTCGCGACTTGCACGAATTGGAGCGGAGGCTCGAAGATTTTTTTGACCGATACGGAGGAGACGGGAATGCGCCATCGGGCGCGGTCGGGATGCGCGGAGCGGATGCCGGCGAAGCGGCGCGTGCGGGCGGCGTAGACGATCCGGCCCCGCCCGAAGTGACGGCCGCCGACATGATTCGGCTGCTGCATGCGGACGAGCCTGATTTCCGCGCGATTTCGGGCATGGTCGACGACCTGGACCGGTCGATGCGGCACAGGCTCGAAGAGGCGCTGCGGCGGAAAATGGAAGCCGACGCCCTGCCGTCCGCCTGGCCGACCCGCTCCCGCCGCGTCACCTCGACCTACGGCTACCGCCGCGATCCGTACACCGGGGAAACCGCCTTCCATGCGGGCATCGACATCGCCGGGCGGAAGGGCGATCCGGTGTATGCCGCCGGAGACGGCACGGTGGAGGAGACCGGTTCCGACGCCAGCCGCGGCCGCTACATCGTGATTCGGCACCGGAACGGGCTGCGCAGCCTCTACTACCACCTGGCGGACGCCCATGTGGAGCCCGGCGACACCGTCAAACGGGGCGAACGGATCGGCGAGCTCGGCTCGACCGGCAGGAGCACGGGACCGCATCTGCATTTCGCGGTCAACGAGGATGGGGAGAGCGTGAACCCGCTCGAATATCTGGAGCTCGTGAAGGAGGATTGACATGCGGAGGAAACGACCGAATCCCGTCACCGACACGCTGATCGGACGGGGCACCTCTTCCGAAGGGCGCATCGAGTGCGATGCCAACCTCCGGATCGAAGGCGAATTCACCGGCGAAATCGTCTGCCGGGGCGACGTCGTCATCGGCGAGTCCGGCGTCGTCCGCAGCAGCGTCGAAGCGCGCGGCGTCACCGTCGCCGGCAAGCTGTACGGCAGCGTGAAGGCGCACGGCCGGTTCGCCCTCCTCGCATCCGGCGAAATGCACGGCAACGTGGCGGCCGCGGGGTACGTGATCGAAGGCGGCGCAACGCTGAACGCCGATTGCCGGACGGAGCCGTCGCCGGCCGAAGGGCGCGCGGACGCGAAGCGGGACGACGGGCGGAAGCAGCCCGCCGCCGCGGGCGCAGCCGCCATCGCATCCGCGGCGAGCGACGGCCGCAGCGCCTCCCCGCAGGCGAAAAAACAGGCAGGATGAAGAGCGGTCCGCCGCTCTCCGTCCTGCCTGCTTCCATTAATTGCCGTCATTCTTCCGTTCGCTTGTCTTCCGTCCGGTCTGTCCGTCCATCCGCCGGGCCGTCCGATTCGTTCCTGCCCTTTCGGAACATGAAGCGGTCGTAGCGGCCGTCGAGCTCGCGCGCCATGCTGCGGTACCGCTTCGTCTCTTCCACGATCGGATCGTACTCCGTCTGAATCCGCACTTCGTACTTCGGCGGCAGGCTCGCCCGCACGCGCTCCCCGCGGTCGGCTTCTTCGAGCGGACCGTCCGTCAGCCGTTCCGCAAGCAGCCGCTCCGCCTCCGCTTCGTGCGGACCGCGTCCGCCGTCCTGCCGTCCGTCCCGTCCATCCATGCGAACCACCTTCCCGCAAGTTGCCGATCGGATGACGATGCGTCATGCCGTCCCGTGTAGTATCGGAATGCCGCCCGGCCCGTTATTCCGCCGAGCGGAGCACGGCCAGCAGCTCGTCGTGCACGGCGCCGTTCGACGCCACGATGTTGCGCACGCCGAGATGGAACGGATTGCCGTCCAGATCGGTGACGACGCCGCCCGACTCCTGGATGAGCAGGGCGCCCGCCGCGACGTCCCAGCTGTTCAGGCCGATCTCCCAGAAGGCCGTGAGCCGGCCCGCGGCGACATACGCCAGATGCAGCGCGGCCGATCCGGCCGTGCGCACGTTCCGCACCCGCGGCACGACGGCCGCAAGCTGGCGCATGTTCAGCGGCAGCGCGCCGTCACGGTCGGCCGGAAAGCCCGTCGCGACGAGGCTTTCCTTCAGGCCGGCCTCGCGGGACACCTGCGTGCGCCGGCCGTGCACATAGGCGCCCTTGCCCTTCTCCGCGATGAACAGCTCGTCTTTCGACGGGTCGTAGACGACGCCGAGGATGATTTCGCCCCGGTGCGCCAGCGCGATCGAGACGGAGAAGAAAGGAAATCCGTGCACGAAGTTCGTCGTCCCGTCGATCGGGTCGATGATCCATAAATATTCCGCGTCCTTCACTTCGGCGAGCGCCGCCGCCGAGGCGGCCGGACCCGGCTCGACGCCCTCCTCCCCGAGGACGGCATGATCCGGAAAATGCGTCAGAATGAGGCTGCGGATCAGATTCTCCGAACCTTTGTCCACTTCCGTCACGAGGTCGTGGTGCGATGTCTTCTGATTCAGGGTGGCGTATCCGCCCACCTTCGTCTTGATCCACTCGCCCGCTTTCGCCGCGCAGTTGATCGCCACGGCGGCGAAGCTTTTCCGGCCGATGATTTGCCGGCTGTCCGTATCGCTCATGATCTCCCCCCCTTTCCGTCTGAAAATGATTCCCGGTCACGCGGTACGCCCGCCTTCTATCCCTGCAGCGACTGAATGCCTTCCGCCATCATGCGGACGGCCAGCACCAGCAGCGTCACGCGCAGCAGCCACAGCAGTCCCTTGCCCGACATGCGCCCGGCGATCCAGGCGCCGAGCTTGCCGCCGATCCACGCTCCCGGCAGCAGCGCCGCCGCGAGCAGCCAGTCGATCTCGCCGAGCGTCGCCTTCACGCCGCTGCCAAGCAGCGACGACAGGAAGATGACGAACATCGAGGTCGCGGTCGCCACATGCGGCGGAAACCGGAACAGGATGACCATGACCGGCACGAACAGCGACCCGCCGCCGATGCCGAACAGTCCGGAGACAAGTCCGACGCCGAAACCGACGAGCAGTCCGGGCAGCAGCGCGAAGCCGTACTCGTGCTCGTTCCCCGCGGCGTCGGTCCAGACGCGGCGCATCGGCCACGACCGCGAGGACGGCTTCATCCGCTCGCGCAGCATGAGCAGAAGCGCCATGAGCAGCATGAAGACGCCGAACACGATCTGGAACGGCCCGCCCTGCAGCCGGCCGGTCAAGGCGGAGCCGAGCATCGCCGCGGGGCCGCTCGTGACGAAGAGCAGCCACGCGATGCGGAAGTCGACGCGCTTGTCCTTCATGTACGACAGCGTCGAGGCGAGGGCGGTGAAGATGAGCACTGCCAGCGATGTGCCGACGGCCGTGTCATGTCCGATCGGCTCGCCCGTCAGCATCGGGCCGAACAGGATGAGCGACGGCACGATGATAATGCCGCCGCCGAGGCCGACGATGCTGCCGAAGACGGCGGCGATGAGTCCGAGGATGATGAGCAGGGTGACGGCGATGATCATGCGAACTCCGCAATCACACGCCGACGATATGGTAACCGTTGTCCACGTAAATGACTTCGCCCGTGATGCCGCGCGACAGATGGCTCATCAGGAACATCGCGGTGTCNCCGANTTCCTNCGCGTCCGTCGTCCGGCGCAGCGGCGCCTTCTCTTCGACCTGGCGCAGGATCGAGTTGAAGTCCTTGATCCCTTTGGCCGCGAGCGTCCGGATCGGACCGGCCGAGATCGCGTTGACGCGGATGTTGTATTGACCGAGGTCGGCGGCCAGGTAGCGGACGGACGCCTCGAGCGCCGCCTTCGCCACGCCCATGACGTTGTAGTTCGGCATCGCCCGCTCGGCGCCGAGGTAGGTCATCGTCATGATGCTGCCGCCTTCGGTCATGAGCGGATACAGTTTCTGCGCCACCGCCGTCAGCGAGTAGACGCTGATGTCGTGCGCCAGGGCGAAGCCCTCACGCGACGTGTTGACATAGAGCCCTTCCAGCTCGTCCGTCTTCGCGAAGGCAATGCTGTGCACGACGCCGTGCAGCACGCCGAACGATTCGCGCAGCGCGTCGGCGAGCCGGTCGATGTCTTCGTCGGACGTCACGTTGCAGGGCAGGACGAGCGAGCCCGGCATCGTCTCGGTCAGCTTGCGCACCCGCTCCTCCACGCGCTCGCTCTCGTAGGTGAACGCGAGGTTGGCGCCCTGCTCCTTAAGTGAGCGGGCGATCGCCCATGCGATGCTCCGATCGTTCGCGACCCCCATGACGACGATGTTCTTGCCACTCAGCAAACCGCTCATGAACCGATCTCCTCCTTGAGATATCCTTCGTCCAACTTAACGGATTCTGGCAACGATTTCAAGTGGCAGCGCTCACGCCCCGCGCAAAATGCTCGTCCGCCCGTGGGGGCTTGTCCCGCATCGGAAGGAGCATGCGGGAAGCGCCGCCGCTCCGCATGCGCGGCCTGTCCGTCAGGACTGCTCGCCGAAATACATCTCGTGCGCCAGCGCCGTCTGGATGCGCGATTCTTCGTCCGTCAGCCGGCGGACGAGCTCCATTTCGACTTCGGTCACTTCCTCGCCCTGGAAGTTGATCTCCGCGATCGACGCGACGATCTTGACAATCGCGATCGCCCGGTTGTCCGGCGCGAAAGCGATCACTTTCTGGCCGGTCGGGTAGACGCGGAATCCGCTTTTGACCATTTTGCCCCGGCCGTATTCCAGCAGCTCGTACAATTCCTGGTCGGATTTGAATTTGCATACGGAGTTGAATTCGGTCGCAAAACCCATCGGATTCCCTCCCTGGACTGGTATCGCCTTATTCGCCGTAGACGAGTTGCTGCTTGGCTTCATGCCGCTCGAGCGCCAGCGCGATCAGCCGGTCGAGCAGCTCCGGGTAGGACAGCCCCGACTCCTTCCAGAGCAGCGGGTACATGCTGAACGGCGTAAACCCCGGCATCGTGTTCACTTCGTTCAGGAAAATGCGGCCGTCCTCCTTGCGCAGGAAGAAGTCGACGCGGGCCAATCCCGATCCGTCGATCGCCTGGAACGCGCGCAGCGCCATTTCGCGGATCTGTTCGGCCGTCTCCTCCGGAATGTCGGCCGGAATCTGCAAGACGGATTTGCCGTCGATATACTTCGCGTTGTAGTCATAGAAATCGTTCGACGGGATGATCTCGCCGACGACCGACGCGCGGGGCTCGTCGTTGCCGAGCACGCTCACTTCCAGCTCGCGGGCGTTCACGAATTCCTCGACCAGCACCTTGCGGTCATAGCGGAAGGCGTATTCCACTGCCTGAATCAGCTGCTCGCGGTTGTAGGCCTTCGAGATGCCGACGCTCGACCCCAGGTTGGCCGGCTTGACGAAGCACGGGTAGCCGAGCGCAACCTCGATTTCCATGATGAAAAATTGCGCATCCTTGTCCCACTGCGACCGGGTGAAATGCCGAAACACGCATTGCGGCAGCCCTTCGTGGGCGAACACGCGCTTCATCATGATCTTGTCCATGCCGACGGCCGAAGCGAGCACGCCCGCGCCGACATAAGGGATGCCCGCCATCTCCAGCAGCCCCTGAATCGTGCCGTCCTCGCCGTACGTGCCGTGCAGCAGCGGGAACACGACGTCGAGCCGCCTGCCGGAATCGCCGGAAGATGACGCCGCGGCTTTCCGGACCGCCTTCGCGGCCGCTGCGGGCGTCCCGGCGGGAGCGGCCATCCGCTCGAACATCGGCAGCAGCATTTGCTCCGACGCGCCGCCGGCCGCTTCGTCGTAGCGGATGAGGCCGATATGCTCCGGCGGCGCCGAAAGCGCCGGCCCGGCGTGCCAGATGCCCTGCTTCGTAATATAGAAAGGCTGGATTTCATATTTGTCATAATCGAATGCTTGCAGCACGGAGAACGCGGTCTGCAGCGACACCTCGTGTTCTCCGGATCGGCCGCCGTAGACGAGCCCTACGCGAATTTTATTCCCCATGTCCATCCTCCGGTTCTCATATTATCCCGCAGCCTCAGGCGCTGTCCCGCCGCGCGGACGATCAGAATTCGTCCGAGATGTGGAAGAACTTGTACCGCGTCCGCTCCGTCCAGGCGTAGGAATCGCGGTAATCCCAATAGCGATGCCGGCTGGCTGTCGTATTCGCGTTGACGAGCGGCATCCCCGCGCTGTCGAAGGCGGTGACGATCGTGCTGTGCTGGAACCGGCCGTCGCCGTCCCAGTCGTAGAAAATGACGTCGCCGAGCTTCAGATCCGCCGGCGATTCGACCTGGACCGCCGTAAGGCCGGTTGACGCGCCCCTCGCCAAATACGATTGAAGCGCATGCGAGACCGCCCAGCTGTAGCTCCACAGCTCACGGCCGCCGCTGCGCCCCTTGTACCACCAGCCCGAATCTCTTCTACCAGTATAGTTCATCGGAGCATGGCCTGCAAAGAGGCACTGGGAAACATA
>Ga0065720_1021565_pt1 | contig 10186 bp, 11 predicted proteins | sample Thericmetagenome_FD_59107 | JGI IMG/M metagenome (GOLD analysis project Ga0065720, IMG submission 59107) | Thermophilic microbial communities from the Joint Bioenergy Institute, California, USA of rice/straw/compost enrichment - eDNA_2 v2... | ecosystem: Engineered > Solid waste > Grass >... | reverse complement strand
TTTTTTTTTTTTTTTTTTGATGGCTCCATGAGCTACATATTTGAACCCTTTAATTGTTTTTCCATCTTTGCGGGGTGCTGTTAGTCCTCTCCTAACCATCCCATCTTCACCATCCGAACCGTAGCTCCCGACTCCTGGTTCCTCCAACTGACCGACCAATCAAGTTTTTGTAAACGTTCATCTGGACTACCTGAGTACTGATCTTCTCGCCTGCTGTTCCCCACTCCCCCGGTAGTATGTAAGCTGCGTCACGAGTGTAGCAGTCTGCATGCAGCGTTATCGTTCCTCTCTGCCTGCTCAATCGGGTCCTTTCGTTGAGTCGCCTTCTTGAGCCTTTGGCTTGGAAGTTGAGGCTGAGCGTCGGGCTTCCAGGGGTTCTACCAATTTCACGTCCAGCTGTGCGATGACATTGGCTTTTGGAAGTTGGATTTTTGCATCGAGGTAGCTTGAGAGTTCAACCTTGCTAGAGGTGCTCCATGCAGTCTGCAGGCAGCGTCGTCATTGCTGTCTGCCTAACGCCAATGAAGTGGATGTGGTCCGTAAGTTTAAGGCGGGCTGTCATCATGGGCTTCAACCTTGCAGCTGCGTGCCTGTGATCGTTGGATGGGGAGACTGCTTCGAGATTTTCTTACCATGTGAAATGCTTGACGTGGAATCTTGTGTCATCTCAAGGCTTCGTGGCATGTGATTGCAATTTCGGTGGTTGTCTGCACAGCTGTAAAAAACAGAGTTCTAACAGTGTTTCACCGGAAACGATGCGTCTTCCAAGGTGCTCAAAACTCGAGACTTGACGTTCCGTTGTCAAAGAATGTGCGCCGTGGCAGTTGAGTTAGCAAAATTGGTGGGCTTGAGATCAATGGAGAATCAGGATGGTATATCTAAAAATGAACGTCCCATCTTTCTTCTACAGGCTTGCTTGGGTTGTACAATCATTTCGAAGAAATTGATCGCAGAGTCTTCCGACAAGATAGCAAGATAACTTACTTCCAGGCACGAAACACGTTAAGGTTAAGCCGCATGCGAGACGCGCCACCCCTTCGCCCCGATATTTCGTCGACCTGCCATGTTTGAGCATTGACCTGTCCAACCACTAACCAGGTCATCCCGACCATGCCCGTGGTTTCAGTGTCTGTTAATGAGTACTTATATGCGTATGTTTATTCAGATCAATCGAAGGTAGATGCATCTGGTCAGATTGATAGGAGTGGTGTCTGGGAGGGGGGGGGGGAGAGATATGGATGTGGCAACACGTATGGTCACTGCTCACTGGCGAAGGAGGATTTACAAACTGAAGCGAAAAAAACGTTTTGAAGAACGAAAGAATGATATTGACGCCATGCTCTACGCGTATTTGGCCTATTCAACAATCTGGTTGTTGCTACTGTGCTCCGCACGGTCAATACTCGAGGACTGACCACCTTCTAAGGCAACCACTAATGGTCCCATGTTGCTTCGCAAGTTGAATAGATGTGAATAGCGTCATCAACGTCGATTTTCAGTGCTTAGGATTGTCTTCTGACCACACGCACTGTTTTGTCTCTTGAACTCCCCAAGCGCACCCTCAAAAAATCTCTGGCTGCTTCTACTCTCCCACCACTTCCCTTCTCCTTTTCTCAAAACTAGCAACTAACATCCCAACCGTAGCACGACACTTTGTAGATATTTACCTGTCTAGGACGCCCATCTTCCCGTTTTCTAACAAACACCCTCGTCAACTGCTTTCCATTTTACGCCCTCACTTGCCCATCACATAACTTACCTATCCGCGCTCACCTCGTCCTCTTCGCTATATAACACTCTTCTACATGTTCATTTCGGGGTATTTTTCAGAACACCGCGGAGTATCAGCAAATCTCTTTACACCCGTACAACACCAATTCTTCCAACAGCTCTCGATTCTCAAGATTTTCACAGCCTTGCCGTTTCGTCGATTTTGGCGCTACGATTGCGGGCGCTCACTTAGTCAGCTACCGTGGTTGATCAGTATTATTACCAGTGAAATCAGCTTAGAAAGAACTAACTTGATCGCTCCTTTCTCATATGAGTTGAATTTCATCATAAAATTACTTTTTGCATTTTCTTGCGGCAGGTGCTGCCCCCTTGACGTCTTCAGCCGCGGGTTTCTCCAAGACGCGAATCTCTCCAATCGGCGCAAGGATCTCCAACTCTTCCAGTTTAGTCGCACATTCCAAGGCGCTTTCAACTCTCCGACAACCCCGTTTCTTTCCACAGCCGGCTTGTTTGGTCGTGTCCAAGCAGTGCCTGGGTATCATTTACACTCTTTATCACACATTCACGTACATCCTGCATTCTGTGCTGTGTTGCAATGTCGCAATCCCAGACTCTCAAGGGCGCCAAGGCCCATCATCCCGAAGCTCTGGCAGCTGTTGACCCTCCCAGAAGTCAGCGCTCACAGGCATCGTGGAGACCTCAACCAGTGCCCGAGGGCACATCGCAAAGTCTAGAGTCCAGGAAAAAGAGCACCAAGTGTCCTGAGGAAAGGCCTCAGCATTCGCCGGCTGATCCCCAGGTGGTGGATTGTGTTGAGCTGCCGAAAAAGGTCAGCTATTGGCGCAAGGTAAGAGAAAGGAAGAAGCTTGAGCAAGGGCATCGAGATTTGAGTCAAAACAACCGCAAAATGGAAAAATCTCGCGGAAATTTCCGGAATAATAGGCCCAAAGGCGGTGCTGGAATCACTGCTGGCTGTCCCTCTGGTAGTGCGGAGGGTCCCCGTCCTGGGGGCAAGAACAACAAAACTTACGGCTGTGAGGATTTCTCTGCACATTCTCTCCAGGATTTGGGGTCCCAGAAGAAAGTCTCCCGCCTTCACAACAAAAACAAGGGCTCTCGGCCTCAGGTGAGCACTCGCAGCATTACTTCGCTCCATCGATGCTGTCTTTGCTGAGCTGATTCGTTCTCCAGAGAGCCGTTACTGTTTCCGATACCCGCCCGTGGTACCAACGTACGGTCCATGTGAAGCCGTGGCTATGGGATCCTTTCTATGTAAGCGTTTCCCTATCCTCTTCAAAAGCGCCAGAAGTTTCTGTTGCTAACTACAATGCTCAGCCGAACCCGGACAATGGCACAAAGGAAACCCCAAGCTTTAACTACAATCGTCCTTGGCCTTCTCTCGAGGGCAAGGATGTCGAGGAGTATCTCCGCAAGGAAATGAAGAGAGGCCGGCGTGCCGAGCTGCCCCGGATCACTCCTGATCTCACCCCCCGCGAGCTTTGCGATGCCGCGCTGAAATACAGCGCCAGGGGCGAGGGGAAGCTCTTCGAAACCCGCAAGGCGATCCTGAATAACCCCACCGAGCCGAAGCTCCTCATTCTTGTACATTTCCCTGTGATAATGTAACAGCAAGCTCTTTTGGTTGGACTGTGCTGACATGCTCAACAGTCTGATAACACGATCTGGACCGAGAATGAGGATAATGCTTTCCTCAATGTGATCAGCATTGGAGAGATCGGAAACATTATCCTCCATCACCTTCGACCCAGTGTTGTTGATTTGACAGCCCTTGCATTTTCTTGCAAGAGAGCCACCTTTCTCGTCTCTCGCCGGATGGTAAGTGATGACCCCGACCATTGATACCACAACGTACGTTGAGCGAATGGTCCTGATGAAGCATATACAGGCTCTCTGGGATTTTCGTCTTGGCAACTTCCGTACCGAAGTTCTCGCGAAGCAGGAGGAAATGCGGACAATGGGCGACAATGCCGAGAAAACCAACAAGATTAGGAATCTAGTCGACACTCTGGTTGTTGCTCCGTTCACCCCAGAGACCACGGTCCCCAAACATCCATATATGGATGACTTCTTGAACATGATGAGGGTTTGTAAGTGATTTGTCTTAGGCTCGTGACTCCCGAGTCGTTGCTGACACACCTTGATGCAGGTGCCACCATAACCATGATTCCTCAGAAAATTTTCAAGCATGTTATCCTCGACCAGGTGCCTTTCCTGACCACTCCAATAGTCGAGATGATCATCAATACCATGCCACAACTGGAGACGCTGACCATTACCCGTTGTATTCTCCTGGATGTCTCCAAGCTCCAGGATCTCTTGGACGTTGTCGAGCGGCATCCGAGACTTCTTCCTCCGCGGCCTGGCTCTCGTAGGGGAACCACTAAGACCTATGTCAAGCTCGACTGGTTTCCCTTTTTCTTCCATGGCCCCGATACAAAAGATCGCCGCGGAACGTACGGCATTACCCATCACGAAAACTTTATCGCCACACCCAAGGCAGTTTTCGGTTTGGTCATGCGTCACTGGGAGCAGGCCAACAGAGTCGGCATGGACCTCATCAGTGATCGTTCCGCTTTTTTCAGCTTCATTCGTCGGCTCCCAGGACCTGATCCCTTATGGGCTGTGAAGGCTCGGGATGCCTGGGTTACTCGACTCTTGAAGCTCAAGGACCAAAAGTTTAACGAGAGAACTGTTGAGTTTGAATTCATGGATGATCTTCTTCCCGCGTTGGCTGGGGACAACTACGACGATCATCTTCCCAGGCCCGTACTTGACCACCTGCCTGCTATCTATAGACACACATCAGGCTGGTGGCGCCGGCTCTGGACTTGTCCAACCTGCAAGTTCCTTTGGCCGCAGACCATGTATGGCCTTATCACGAACGCCTGCTGGTCATGCCTACTGCGCGAGTGGATCTTTGTTTTTGAGGACAGCCACCTGAGGCATTGGCAGCGTGTGGTGATGGCGCGCTGGCTGCGGGATCTCGACCAAGCACGCGCGACGCTCCAGGAAGCTCTGACTTATCGCGGCACTTTAGACAAGGCGCTGGAGTACGTGAAACAGATGGATTGCATATGGACATATTTCTACAACTTTGACAAGAACCGCTACAAGGGCCTGCAATACTTCCCACCGCCTCCACGCCCGGTGGACGCTGTGATTCAAGGGCTTCTGCGCTGGACTTTCCATTTCAACCACTTCGAGTTCGGCCCTGACTACCGGTGGGATTGTCGCCACGGTGGCCCTCAGTTCACGGTGATGCCCTTCAGCGACCCAGCTCGGCACAATCCTACTGACGACTATGGCCCCGAGGATTTCGAATGCTTCTTGGGGCGTTGGGTCTGGGACGACGAGGCGGACGAACGCTGGTTCGCCATGTTCAAAGAGGAACAATACAAAAAGGTCAAGTCTGCGCGTGACCGCATCATCGATCGGTACCATCCCACCGCGCTACGACTCCTACAGCAGGCGAGAAATGACCTAGCCTGGCGCAGGCGCATGGCCAGTTTCGCGATGGTCGAGCAGAACCACTCGGACTTTAGTATCCTAACCGAGTGGAACAGGGAAGTCTCTTATAACATGTGGGGTTTGTTCACGCCTGGCCGGCTGCCGTTCAATCACGACCAGCCAATGCCGCATAAGGATCGTGATCCGGAAGGCTTCCAGAAGGCTCTGGATCATTTAAACTTTGACTGCGCCCCGTTCATGGGTATCAGCTGGGGCCAGCGTATGTGAGCGCCGCACTTGGACATATATTGCACCGGTTTTCACGTAAGAGTCGCCTCTGCTCGTCCGACGACGACGTCTCAATCGCATTACCGAATTGCAAACGGGGTAAGGCGCTCAACTTAAGTGATAGGCACACGCTTTGTAGCTAGTTGGTTTACTTTTGGGGGTGTCATACATTTGCTGCAACAACAACAACAACAACAACACTTTCTTGGGGAAAGATTCCCACATGACATAACGTAATTGGCGTTGACGGATGACTTGTTTTGGCAGACCGGACTGGAATGGAAACGGAGCAAAAACGAAAAAAAAAATCTGGGTAGGCGTTTAAGCATGGTGACGGTTGACGGATACCATTTCATGAGATATACGATTGATTAATCACGGACATACATGCTGATGGAGATGATTTCACGATCGATCCACGGCTTTTACTTGATGGAGCGTTACGGGGTCTCAATGTTCTTTTCCATATTTTTTTTCGCTTCCTGGTTTTCCTTTTCTTTCTTCAGTATGGGACTCCATACTCGTGGACTGGCGATCTTCACTCAATCTTCTTTTCATTTTCTTCCTTTCCTAAGTGTGTTTGTTTTCTTTTGCTCTTCTTTACGGGGCGTCTTCCCCTCATCGGAGTATCGTCGCAAATTTCCTCGGTTACGCGGATTTGGCCGCATTAGATCTTCAGAGCAGGAAGAAAATGGTTAAGCTAGGACGTCTTGGGATGGTTCGTGCCATAGGTACTTGGGGAGGGATGCATAATGAAGTCTTAGGTTCGTTAGGTCTAAGTTTAGACCTCATTAACAGGTGTGGTAGCTTAGGGATTAGAGAAGCAGTGGTATGTGGGTTATCGATGGGTTCTTCCTTGCCCAGATAATGGGTGATCCTGTGTCGGGGGGTTTTGGGCTGTAGTCGGTAACTAGGTGACCTCTAGCCATGACCCCATCAAATGAACCCTGATGCTGTTTCGCTAGACTCTCGGGAGAGGACTTCTTGATACACAGTGCACAAAACGCCTTACGGGTCCATGCCCATCTTGAGGGGAGAAAAGGTAATATTCGCCAAACCAAGCACATGGGGTATCTCTCTATCATCTAGTGACACATACACTCACTCTATGGAGACAGGTCTATAACTACATATACACACCACCATCATTCCCCTCGCTCCTTGCTTTCCTCACCCTCCTCCTCGGCCGTTCCCTCCTCCCCCTCCTCCTTTACCGGCACACCCGCCTTCGCCGTAGGACCCAACCCAACCACATTCCGCAAATTCCCAAAACTCAAACAGTCACTAATCCTCCTCGTCCCAGCAAACAACATCACCAACCTCTCCACACCGCATCCCCATCCGCCCGTAGGCGGCAACCCCGACGCCAACGCATGCACATAGCTCTCGTCAATAACCACATCCTCATCCTTCACGTCCGTGGTCCCCTCCACAACAAGCTGCCTGGGTTCAACCAGCTGGTTCTTCGCTTGCTCCTCGGCCAGTTTCTCCGCCAGCTGTTCCTTCGCCTGCAGAATGAACTTCCTCTTTTGCTCGAAGGGGTCGTTCTCCTCCTCATACATGTTGGCTAATTCCCTGCCATGCATGAAAAGCTCTGCGCGCGCGGAAACGGTTTGGCCTGTCTTAGGACAAACGAAGGACTTGGCGAGCGGGGACATGCAGACGGGTTGGTGGGTGATGAAGAGCGGCGATGTGGCGGAGAGGGGCTCGATGTACCGCGCTGCGAGGGCGTCTAGGAGCTCGGCGAGGGTGGAGGTGTTGGTTGTTTCGGGGAGGGTGATGTTGTGGGATTGGAGGAGGGAAAGGAGGTCTTGGAGGGCGGTTTCGGAGGTTAGGTTCGGGAGGGTGAAACCGAGGGCTTGTTCGAGGGTTGGGATGAACTCGGCTTGGGCGAAGGGTTGCTGGAAGGCAGTCAGGTCGATGTCGGGAAGAGAAGTGAGTTTGGTGGAGATGAGAGATTGGCAGTGCTCGGCTGCACCGCGGATAAGAGATTCGGTGAGGGAGATTAGGTCGGGAAGGGTCGCGTAGGCGTGGTAGAACTCGCAGATGGTGAATTCGGGATTGTGGGTTTGGTCGATGCCCTCGTTGCGGAAGGCTGGGCCGAGCTCGAAAACGCGTTCTATGCCGCCTACGACGAGGCGTTTGAGCCAGAGCTCAGGGGCGATCCGGAGAGAGACGTCACGCGAGACGGAGTTGGCCGTGACAGTGAAGGGGCGGGCGCTGGCGCCACCTGAGGTCGCGGCCAGGATGGGAGTCTGGAACTCGAGAAAGTTGCGCTCGTGGAAGAAGTCCCGGAGGTACTTGATGATGTAGGAGCGCAGGCGCAAGACGTCGGTGGTCTTGCGATTGACCAGCATGTCCAGATGCCTGTTGGTCATCCGCACCTCCTCGTCTACCAGCTTAGTGGGCAGAGGGATGATGCTTGGGGTCAGGATCTGAGGCAGATAGCTGGCCTGGATAGTAAGCTCGCCGGCTGGCGTGCGGGTAGCCTTTCCTGTAACGGCTGGGCACAAGTCAACAAGATGATCACAGAAGGGAGAAGGCAGCTGGGTTGGTCATACAGATTATGTCACCCCTACTAAGCAACTTCGCCAGCTGCTTGATATCCTCCACCGTCGAGCCATCCATCAGCTTATTCAGGTTACAAATTCCCTGAACGCGCTCAAACTCGCCACTCAAGTCAAAGAAAATAAGCTTCGATCCAGCCCTGCGCACCGACTGAACGCGGCCATGGAGCGTGACCTCCTCTTCAGCCACAACGCCCTCTTGGATGTCAGCAAACTTCTCCCGGAAATCCGGGATGCGCATGGGCGGCGCATGATCGCGATGCCTCAGGCGTGGGTACTTGAGCGCATTGGCCTGTTCCAGTTCCTGCTGCCGGGCGAGGTGGAAGAAGCGCAGGTAGGCCGGGTTCGGCCTGCCCAGAGGCTTCCAGATGTACGGGCGCAGGAACTGGAGGAACGGGGCTGGCTTCATTGCATCGTCTGGTAGAGTTAGTCATGTTTGCATAGGCAGGAAGTGTCAACCAATAGCTCAGGGTCAGGCAGAATATAGAGAGGGGTCAGAAAAAGGGCAGACGCTTTATCACACTCGTAGAGAAACTCTCGAGTCAATCGCAGCGGTTCTTTTGATCGTGCCATTCATCATGTTGTTCTCATAATGCTCTCAGCGTAGTTTTCATGACAGGTTTACTTACACTTTCAAGAAGACTGTTTGTAAACACTTCTCCCACACCTCTCTTCGCACTGAAAATTTGGGCTTCCCGTTCGTGTGAAGCGAGAGTTTTACGCGGTCGGCCGATGAAGCCGCGAGATCTCAAAACTTTTTGTGGGGCCGATCCAGCTCTCTACTTCCTTTCCTCCAATCAGAGCCAGCCATTAGCTTTGGCTCCAGACCCGCTGTGGGGTAACCAAGGTTTTGCCGTGTCTTGGCATTGGACCCACGCAGGAAAACCGCTGCCAGCGAGAGACGTCCAGGTCCAAAATCTGGGCTGCTGACAACGACGCTGGAGAGTGTTGAACAAAGACAACTTACGAGTCAACTCCTCAAGAATCGCGCATTTTTTTCAGCGCCATTTTTCTACACTGCCCTCGATAAAATAAAAGTCAATCTCCAATACACTATAATCCATCAAAATGTTCGGCTTCGGCAGGCCCCAGCCCACTTCGGCCGAGAAGATCGCGGCGGTTGAGAACGAGCTCAAGGTCGTTGCCGAGATGCACTCTCGGTATGTCTTCCGCTTCCCTAAATTCAATTTCTCAGAGGAATGGCGAAGGTTAATCATGTCTGAAGGATGATCAAAGTCTGCTCGGCCAAGTGCCTCGACAAGACGTACCGCGAGGGCGAGCTGTCCAAGGGCGAGGCTGTTTGCCTGGACCGGTGCGCCGCCAAATTCTTTGAGGCTCATCAGATCATCTCGGACCAGCTGCAGAAGGAAGGTGCTGCGCGCGGCTTTGGCGGTGGCATGTAAGAGGAAGTAGGACCAACATGAAGTTCTGACGTTCTCTTGAGGGAGTTTCCCTTCTTCGCCCGGACCCTGTTTGTGGACGTGCCTCTGCAGAGGAGGAGGACTCCAAGACTTTGAATGGGTGTGATAATGCTTCTTTTATCTGGATCTGTACGGAAAAAAAGCATCGAATACGGGGCAGGGAAGAGGAAGTTGGGGTTCAATGTGGATCGATAGGTGACCGTGTACTGATTGATGGCTTGGGTTTGGACTCGGGGCGTTTTTCTCTCGGGAGCGAGCAAAGGGGAAATGGTTCGGATCTGGAGAACCTAACTGCCGTATGGCGTGTAAAACAATATTACTCATACAACGGATGGGAATGGGATAGGGGACTGTCTGATCAATACCCAAAACGCATTTCGATGGGCAAAACGGGACTGGGATAGAATTGTGATGTGATGAATGCGTGAATGTTCATCCATTGCATAAGACACTACTACTGACTCGTTGGCTGACTGGTATCGGTATATATCATGCAGAGAAAAGCTACCGGTATCATGGAGCATTCCATCTTTCAGTGTAACCCATTAATAACCCATGACAGATGCATCATGATCCCGCTTTTTCAATGCTCCCAGCATGCATCATAAAACCCCAAAATCTACTCCCAACGCCATCTAAAAGCATGCATGCAATGCAGTATCCATATTTAATCCTCCAATATCAATCCCATCAGCCCTTGTCTTCACTTGG
>Ga0065720_1004587_pt1 | contig 10193 bp, 4 predicted proteins | sample Thericmetagenome_FD_59107 | JGI IMG/M metagenome (GOLD analysis project Ga0065720, IMG submission 59107) | Thermophilic microbial communities from the Joint Bioenergy Institute, California, USA of rice/straw/compost enrichment - eDNA_2 v2... | ecosystem: Engineered > Solid waste > Grass >... | reverse complement strand
CTCCTCCCAGGCCCCCCGAGAAAAGGCCAACGTTTATGGTCTCGCGTCGTCAGGTGCCAGGTGGCATGGACGTGGGAAGTGCGCGGTACCCGCCCGGGATGCGCAGCTCAGCACGGTGGCTCAGCACGGTGGCTCAGCACGGCGGGTCAGCACGGCGGGTCAGCACAGTGGCTCAGGCTCAGCACGGTGGCGCCGCGGCCGGGTACGGCCGGCTCGTCCGGCCGGCCGCCCGCGCGGGGGCGCCGCGCGACGCCGGGGGCGGGTCCGCCGCCACGACGGGGGTCACGAAAGTGGGCATCAGGGCAATTTACCCCCAAGGCACCGGCAAGGTTGGAACGGGACACCTGCGGCGGACCCCCGGGGGGTTCCCCCGCCACCTCGGCTCCGTCGGCGTACGCACCGGCGAGGGCGGGGAGGCGAACCGGGGGAGGCCCTGGGAGGAATGGAACGATTCATCCGGCATGCCAGGTCCGCACTCGTCCGCCCCGGGGCCTACGATCTGGACAGTGGGGGCCCTGCAGGTACCGGCGGGAGGCGAGGGGACGGGGCGATGAGCAAGCTCACCCGGGAGGAGCGTGAGGACCTCGCTCGCATCGTGTCGAGCCCGGAGCTGAACGATCCGCGGATCGACGGCGACCGCAGGCTGGGCCAGCAGTTCGCCGACCTGTGGCGGGCCGACCTGGAGGACGTCGACGAGGTCACGATCGGCCGGGTGCTGCTCCGCGCCGCCGTCGCGATCACCCAGCTCACCGACGCCGGCCTCTCGGTCTCGCGGGTGGCGAACATCCTCACGCTGTGCGCGGTCGACCTCACCGCCCTGGAACTCCAGCAGGACCTGCCGGGCGGGGCGGTACGGGATCTGCCGCCCGCCGACCCGGGCAGGGACGACGACTGAAACCCCGGCACGGCGCAGACCCGGCATCGGACCGGCGCACAACCCGGCGCCCGGCCGCCCTCTCACGGCCGCCGGGCCGTACCGCGGCGGTTGCCGCACCACGGCGGGCGCGGCCGGGAACCGCCCGGTGATCGCCGCGTCGCCGCAGGTCAGGCGGTGAACTCCGGCGATCGCGCGCGGCCGATCGGCTCTCGCACAGGGTCTGGCCGCGGGTATTCCGGCTTGCCGGAACCCACGTTGTTAATCAACAATTTCAGCAATGACTCTGTTGAAAAGCGATTAAATCGCGCTATAGTCACAATCCAACCGCATCGGGGGGAGCCGCGGCGAGGGGAGCGGCGGCGACAGGATGCGGAGCTTACCGAGGGGACCAGCACAGGCTTGATGGGCGATTTTCTCAATGTCGCATTCGCGTTCCCCACTGTGCTTTTCAGCGTTCCGCTGATCCTCGCGATCGTCTTCTGGCTGCTGGTGTTGTTCAGCGGCCTGGGCGTCGACGCGCTCGACGGGGACGTCGACACGGGGGCGGACGCCGGCGACCTGTCGGGGTTCGCCGGGTTCATGGCCGCGATCGGCCTGGGCGGGGTGCCGGCGAGCGTGCCGTTGTCGCTGGTGGTCGCGGTCGGCTGGTTCGCCAGCCTCGCCGCGACGTCGCTCACCGCGTCGTTCGCCCTCGCCGGCGCGGCCCTGGTGGCGCGGAACGTGGCGGTGGTCCTGGTGTCGCTGCTGTGCGGCTGGCTGGTCACGCGCGTGCTGATCAAGCCGCTGCGCCGGTTGATCCCCCCGGAGGACGTGCCCACCCGCCGGCACTTCGTGGGCCGTACCTGCGTGATCCGCACCGGGCGGGTCACCCGCGACTTCGGCCAGGCCGAGGTGACCGGCCCCGACGGCTCCTCCTCGATCATCCAGGTCCGGCAGACCGGCGACGAGCCCATGCGCGCCGGAAGCACGGCACTGATCTTCGAGTACGACGCCGACGGCGAGTTCTTCTGGGTCATGCCCTACCACGCGGAACTCGATCCGGACCGATCGGCCAACTGACCCCTTCGACACGGGAACCGCCTGATGAATGTGATCTCAACCGGATTCTTCATCCTCATTGCCGTCGTGCTCCTGATCGCCGTCGGCACCCTGCTGGTGATCACCCGACTGTTCCGCAAGGTCGAACAGGGTAAGGCTCTGATCATCTCTAAGATCAAAAAGGTCGATGTGACGTTCACCGGCGCGATCGTGCTGCCGGTGCTGCACCGCGCCGAGGTGATGGACATCTCGGTGAAGACCATCGAGATCAACCGGTCCGGGCGCGAGGGCCTGATCTGCCGGGACAACATCCGGGCCGACATCCGCATCACCTTCTTCGTCCGGGTGAACAAGACCGTCGAGGACGTGATCAAGGTCGCCCAGGCGATCGGCACCGAGCGGGCGAGCGACGAGGCCACGCTGCAGGAGCTGTTCAGCGCGAAGTTCTCCGAGGCGCTGAAGACGGTCGGCAAGCAGCTCGACTTCGTCGACCTCTACACCAAGCGCGAGGAGTTCCGCGACCGCATCGTCCAGGTGATCGGCACCGACCTGAACGGCTACAGCCTCGAGGACGCGGCGATCGACTACCTCGAGCAGACGCCGATCATGCACCTCGACCCGCAGAACATCCTCGACGCGCAGGGCATCCGTAAGATCACCGAGCTCACCGCGCTCGAGCACGTGCGCACCAACGAGTTCCAGCGCAACGAGGAAAAGGAGATCACCCGGCAGAACGTCGAGGCCCGCGAGGCGATCCTGGAGCTGGAGCGCCGCCAGGCCGACGCGGAGATCAAGCAGAAGCGCGAGGTGGAGACGCTGCGCGCCCGCGAGGAGGCGGAGATCGCCCGGGTGCAGGCCGAGGAGCGGCTGCGGGCGCAGTCCGCGGAGCTGCGCACCGACGAGCAGCTCGGCGTGCAGCGGGAGAACCAGGCCCGGGAGATCGCGGTCGCGGAGAAGAACCGCGAGCGGGTGATCGCGATCGAGACCGAGCGCATCGAGAAGGACCGCCAGCTCGAGGTGATCGCCCGGGAGCGGGAGACCGAGCTGTCCCGGATCGCCGCGCAGAAGGAGGTCGAGGCGGAGAAGCGGTCGGTCGCCGAGGTGGTCCGGGAGCGGATCGCGGTCGAGAAGACCGTCGCCGAGCAGGAGGAGAGCATCAAGCGGCTGCGCGCCGTCGAGGAGGCCGAGCGGCTGCGCCAGACCACGGTCATCCAGGCCGAGGCCGAGGCCCAGGAGAACCTCGTCAAGGACATCAAGGCCGCCGAGGCCGCCGAGGAGGCCGCGAAGTTCAAGGCCCGCGAGGAGGTGCTGCTCGCCGAGGCGCGGCAGCAGGCCGCCGAGCTCGACGCCCGCGCCAAGATGCGGCTCGCCGAGGGCATCCAGGCCGAGGCCGCCGCGCCCGGGCTCGCCGAGGTGCAGGTGCGCGAGCGCAGCGCCGAGGCGATCGAGAAGGTGGGCCGCGCCGAGGCCGCCGTGGAGCGGGAGAAGGCGATGGTCGCCGCCGCGGCCGTGGCCGAGAAGCTCAAGGCCGAGGCCGAGGGTCTCACCGAGAAGGCCGAGGCGATGGCCGCGCTCAACGACGCCAGCCGGGAGCACGAGGAGTACCGGCTGCGCCTGGAGGCGGAGAAGGAGATCCGGCTCAAGGGCATCGACGTGCACCGGCAGGTCGCCGAGGCGCAGGCCTCGGTGCTCGCCGCCGGCCTGGAGAAGGCGAACATCGACATCGTCGGCGGGGAGAGCACGTTCTTCGACCGGCTCGTCGGCTCGATCACCGCGGGCAAGGCGGTGGACGGCTTCGTCGGCCACTCCGACGTGGCGCAGTCGCTCGCCCGGCCGTGGCTGAACGGCTCGTCGAGCTTCCCCGAGGACCTCGCGAGGATCCTCGGCGGCCTCGACTCCTCCGGAGTACGGGACCTCACGCTGTCGGCGTTCCTGGTGAACCTGATGCGCACCGGCGGCGCCGAGGCCGAGAAGGTCGAGGAGCTGCTGAGTACGGCACGCCGCCTCGGCCTCGCCGAGGCCACGGTGGGCGAGGCGCTGCGCGAGGCCCTGCTGAGCCGGGCGGCCGCGGGCGGCAAGCCGGCCGAGGCGCTCGCCACGACGGACGCGTGACCGGCGGGCCGCCCCCGTGGCGGCCCGGCCCGGTGACGCGGCCGACGACCCGACCCGATGCATCGACGGACGAACAGCGACACGTGACGGCGGAGCAGTGACGACCGAAGTCACCGACGAGCTCCAGGCCGGGCCCGCGACGCCCGGCCTGGAGGCCGGTACCTACGAGGTGCTGCGGGCCCGGCTCGCCGAGCAGGCGGCCGAGCTGGCCCGGCGCGCCGAGGCGCTCAACGCCCGGCGGCTGGAGGTGTTCGGCGGCGGCGAGATGCGGCTGATCGGCACCGAGCGCATCCGCACCGAGCACAACTGCGTGCCGCGGGACATCGTCTCGATCGGCGGGCTGATGCTGTTCGGCTACAACGTCTACATCGGGCTCAAGCCCGAGACGACCGTCGACGACGTGTTCTCGCTGCACCGGTTCACCCGGGACGGGGACGCGTTCCGGTTCGACGACGCCGACCCCGGCGAGCTGCCCGGCCTGCTGCGCCACCCGCGGTTCCTGCGGGACTTCGGCGAGCTGTACCGGTACTACCGGGACACCCGGCTGATGCAGTTGCGCCGGGTGGACGGCCGGCTGCTCGCGGTGTTCCAGACCGGGGAGCGCACCACCGACATCCGGGTGCTGCGCTGGCGGATCGGCCCCGAGGAGGGGACCGGCTCGGCGGTGGCCGCGCCGGACGGCACGGTGCAGGCCGTCGAGTACCTCGACAACCAGGGCGAACGGGACCACGTGTTCCCGCCGTCGCACGACTTCGAGTGGGTCGAGACCACCCGCGAGGACCACGTGCTCGGCCGCCACCCGCACATCTCGATCGAGGGCGAGGTGTTCGTCGAGACCGTCGGCGGCAACCTCACCGTCAAGATCGAGAACAACACGGAGACCGGCGAGGGCGTCTACTCCGAGCCGGTCGACGAGCCGCTGCAGGGCCTCGCCGACGCCCAGGTGCACTACGCCCGGGTCGGCCCGCTGATCCTGCTGCGCGTGCTGCCGTACAAGGAGACCACCTGGCGGCACCTGGTGTACAACACCAGGACCAAGACCGTGGTACGGCTCGACGGCATCGGCCAGGCGTGCCAGCGGCTGCCGGAGGACCACGGCATCATCTTCCCGGGCGGCTACTACCTCGACACCGGGGTGGTGCGGACGTTCGACACCGACGTCACCGGCCTGGAGTTCGAGCGGGTGATCCGCTCCCCCAACGGCGAGGACGTGCTCTACGTCTTCCACGCCCGCGCCGACGGCCGCTCCCTGCTGCTGCCGTACAACGTGATCCGCAAGCAGGTCGCGACGCCGGTGGTGTGCCACGGCTACTCGCTGTTCGAGGACGGCACGCTCGTGGTGTTCCGGGCCGAGTCGCAGGAGCCGACCCGGGTGCACCCGATGCAGGTGTGGCAGACGCCGTACCTGTCGGACACCTACGCGGCGGCCCAGCCGACCGGCACCGGGCCGCTGGAGCGAATCGGCAACGCCGAGCTGGTGCGCGGCATCTCCGAGTGCCTGTCGATCGCCCGGGGCGTCGCCGACATGCCCGCGACGACCGGCGTGTACGAGGCGCTGATCGCGGCGTGCCGCCGGGCGTTCGACCACTACCACTGGCTCGGCGACCCCGAGCTCGGCGACCTGCGCACCCCGCTCGCGGGCCTGCGCGCGACCGCCGAGCAGGTGCTGGAGGAGTTCGAGAAGGTCCAGGCGCTCACCGAGCAGGCCGCCGCCGCGGTCGACGAGGCCGCGGAGCAGATCGCCTCCCTGGTACGGCGGGTGCGGGGCGAGGCGCCCGCGTCCGCGGTGGAGTGGGTGAGCCGGCTCGCCGAGCTGCGCCGCGCCCAGGGCCACCTGGTGACGCTGCGCGAGATGCGGTACGCCGACCTCGGCCGCATCGACGAGCTCGCCGCCCGCCTCGCCGAGGAGCTCGACGCGGCCGGGCGGCGCGCGGTGGAGTTCCTCAGCGGCGCGGACGCGTTCGCCGGATACCACGAGGACGTGGCGAGACTGCTCGACGACGCGCGGGCGATCCGGACGGCGGCGGAGGCCGGGCCGGTCGCCGAGCGGCTCGCCGAGCGCGCGGAGAGCCTGGAGCTCGTCACCGACGTGGTGGGCACGCTCGACATCGCCGACGCGACCGTGCGCACCGCGATCCTCGCGCGCATCGGCGAGGTGCTCGGCGGCATCAACCGGGCGCGGGCCACGCTGGAGGCCCGCCGTACCGAGCTGGTCGGCGCGGAGGGCCGGGCGGCGTTCGCGGCCGAGACCGCGCTGCTCGGGCAGGCGATCACGAGCGCGCTCGCGATGGCCGACACGCCCGAGCGGTGCGACGAACAGCTCGCCCGGCTGCTGCTGCAGCTGGAGAACCTGGAGTCCCGGTTCGGCGAGTTCGAGGAGTTCCTCGAGGAGCTGACCGCGAAGCGCGAGGACGTCTACGAGGCGTTCTCCGCCCGGCGGCAGGCGCTCCTCGACGAGCGGGGCCGCCGCGCCGACCGGCTGATGAGCTCGGCCGAGCGCATCCTCGGCAGCGTGCACCGGCGCATCGCCACGCTGGGCTCGCCGGACGAGGTGAACACCTTCTTCGCCGCCGACCCGATGGTCGCCAAGCTGCACTCGGTCGCCGCCGAGCTGCGCGAGCTCGGCGACCAGGTGCGGGCCGAGGAGCTGGAGGGCAGGGTGAAGGCGGCCCGCCAGGAGGCGGCGCGGGCGCTGCGGGACCGGCTGGAGATGTACGAGGGCGGCGGGGAGACGGTCCGCCTCGGGCGGCACCGGTTCGCCGTGAACACCCAGCCGATCGACCTCACCCTCGTGCCGCACGACGGCGAGATGCACTTCGCGATCACCGGCACCGACTACCGGCGGCCGGTGCGGGACGCGGCGTTCGAGGCGACCCGGCCGTTCTGGGACCAGCTCGTGGTGTCCGAGTCGCCGGAGGTGTACCGGGCCGAGCACCTCGCCGCGTCGCTCCTCGCCGCCGCCGAGGAGGGCCGGTCCACGACGGGCGCGGACGGGCCGGGGCTCACCCTCGCCCGGCTGCACGAGGCCGCGGCCGACGAGCGCGCGCTGCTCGACCTGGTACGGCAGGCCGCCGACGCCCGCTACGACGAGGGCTACACCCGGGGCGTGCACGACCACGACGCGGCGCGGATCCTCGCCGCCCTGCTGCACCTGCGCGCCGGGGCCGGGCTGCTGCGCTACCCGCCCGGGGCGCGGGCGGCGGCCCAGCTGTTCTGGGCGCACGGGGCCGGCGAGGCTCGCCGTACCGGGTGGCGGACCCGGGCGCGGTCGCTCGCCCGGGCCAGGGAGGCGTTCGGCCCGGTGGCGGCGATCGGCGAGCTGTGCGCCGAGCTCACCGGCGCGGTGCGGGACTTCCTCGCCGGGGCCGGGCTCGCCGACCGGCTGCCGGAGGTCGGCCTCGCCGGGGAGTACCTGTTCGAGGAGCTCGCCGAGACGAACTTCGGCTTCGTGACGAGCGCGGGCGCCCGCCGGATCATCGACCGGTTCCGCTCGGCGCTCGGCGGCCCCGGGTCGGAGCAGGCGCGGCGGTTCGACGACGACCTGCGCGCGCTCGGCGACGACCTCGCCGCCCGGTACCAGCTCGTCACCGCGTGGCTGGAGGCGTTCCTCGCCGCCGCCGATCCGCGGGCGGGCCTCGCCGCCGAGGACCTGCCGGAGGCGGCGGCGATCGAGCTGTGCGGGGGCCTGCCCCGGCACGAGTCGTCCGCGACGCTGCAGGCGACGGTGAGCGGGCTGCTCGGCGCGCACCCGCGGATCGCCGACGGGCGGCTGGAGCTGCGCCTCGACGAGGTGCTCACCCGCACCCGCCGGTTCCGCACCGAGCGCNTCCCGGCGTACCGGGCCTACCAGCGGCAGCGCACCGAGCTGGTGGCGCGGGAGCGGCGGCGGCTGCGGCTGGAGGAGTTCCAGCCGAAGGTGATGAGCACGTTCGTGCGCAACCGGCTGCTCGACGAGGTGTACCTGCCGCTCATCGGCGACAACCTCGCCAAGCAGCTCGGCGCGGNCGGCGACGCCAAGCGCACCGACCAGATGGGCCTGCTCATGCTCATCTCGCCGCCCGGGTACGGCAAGACCACGCTCATGGAGTACGTGGCGAGCCGCCTCGGCCTGGTGTTCGTCAAGGTGAACGGCCCGGCGCTCGGCCACGAGGTGACCTCGGTCGACCCGGCGGACGCGCCGAACGCCACCGCCCGGCAGGAGGTGGAGAAGATCACGTTCGCCCTGGAGATGGGCAACAACGTGCTGCTCTACCTCGACGACATCCAGCACTGCTCGCCGGAGCTGCTGCAGAAGTTCATCCCGCTGTGCGACGCGCAGCGCCGCATGGAGGGCGTGTGGGAGGGCCGCACCCGCACCTACGACCTGCGCGGCAAGCGGTTCGCGGTGTGCATGGCGGGCAACCCGTACACCGAGTCGGGGCAGCGGTTCCGGGTGCCGGACATGCTCGCCAACCGGGCCGACGTGTGGAACCTCGGCGACGTGCTCTCCGGCCGGGACGAGCTGTTCGCGCTCAGCTACATCGACAACGCGCTCACCTCCAACCCGGTGCTCGCGCCGCTCGCCGGGCGCGACCGCCGCGACGTCGAGCTGCTGATCCGCATGGTGAGGGGCGACGACAGCGTGCGGCCCGACCAGCTCTCCCACCCGTACTCGGCGGTCGAGCTCGAACAGATCCTGGCGGTGCTGCGCAAGCTGATCCGGGTGCAGCAGGTGGTGCTCGCGATCAACCGGGCGTACATCGCCTCGGCCGCGCAGTCGGACGCCGCGCGCACCGAGCCGCCGTTCCTGCTGCAGGGCTCCTACCGCAACATGAACAGGCTCGCCGAGCGCATCGTCCCGGTGATGAACGACGAGGAGCTGGAGGCGATCATCGACGACCACTACCTCGGCGAGGCGCAGACGCTCACCTCGGGCGCGGAGGCGAACCTGCTGAAGCTCGCCGAGCTGCGCGGCCGGCTCACCCCCGAGCAGGCGGCCCGGTGGGCCGAGGTGAAGGCGGCGTACCTGCGCGAGAAGGCCCTCGGCGGCGCCGAGGACGACGCCCTCACCCGGGCGGTCGGCGCGGTCGGCCTGCTCGCCGACCGGGTCGGCGCGGTCGAGTCGGCGATCGAGCGCGCCGCCGACCGGCTCGGCGGCGGCCGGTAGCGATGCCGGTCGGCGACGGTCGGGTGGCTGAGGAGCGCGTAGCCGTCGTCGAGCTTCTCCGGCTCGTGCGGCCGTGCGCGGCCTTGGGGGCCGGACGGCGTGGATCACCTCGCGTCTGCAGGCCGTACGAGCGCGGCGGCGGACAGGACGCCGAGCAGACGGCCGACGGCGTCGTTCAGGGCGTCTGGATCAGGAAGGCGTGGCGGGGGATCGGCGGGCCTTCCCGGCCACCAGGACCTCGATGCCGTCGAGGAGGCGGGTGAGGCCGAACTCGAAGAGGCTGTCGATGCTGAGGTCCACGTCGGGCTGGAGGGCGATGCGGGCCATCACCGGGTAGCGGCCGTCGCCGATGAAGACCTGCTCGATCACCGGGTCCTGCTCCTCCATCCACTCCTCGTAGGTGATGCCGGTGTCGCGGCGGGCCTCGGCCTCCAGCGCGAAGTTCACCGCCGTGCCGCGGACGTAGTTGGCGATGGTGACGGCGATGTGCAGGAGCTGCTCGTCGGAGAGGCCGAAGCCGTCCATCGAGCGGAGCAGCCATTCGGTGTGCACGATCGCGTGCGGGGTGGGGATCGGGCGGGTGAACGAGATCGCCTGGGCCACCCAGGGATGCCGCCGGTAGACCGACCACTGGGTGCGGGCGCCGAGCTCCAGGCACTCCCGCCAGCTCTCCGGGGGCGGATCGGGGTAGGAGGCGGCGCCGAATACGGCGTCGTACATGAGGATGACGAGCTCGTCCTTGCTCGGCACGTGGCGGTAGAGGGACATGGTGGCGACGTCGAGCGCGGTGGCGATGCGGCGCATGGAGAGCGCGGCGAGGCCCTCGGCGTCGGCGATCTCGATGCCCGTCCGGACGATGCGGTCCCGGGTCAGCTCGTGGTCGGGGTCGCGGGCGGCGCGCCGCGGCGCCGCCGGTTTGGCCGTACGGGGTTCCGCAGGCTCCGCCCGGGTCGGGACGGGCGGGATGGCGGGCGCGACGGCGGGGATCGCGGGTGCGGCGGGCACCGTGGCCTTGTGCGT
>Ga0065720_1021563_pt1 | contig 10198 bp, 6 predicted proteins | sample Thericmetagenome_FD_59107 | JGI IMG/M metagenome (GOLD analysis project Ga0065720, IMG submission 59107) | Thermophilic microbial communities from the Joint Bioenergy Institute, California, USA of rice/straw/compost enrichment - eDNA_2 v2... | ecosystem: Engineered > Solid waste > Grass >... | reverse complement strand
ATCTTGTAGCCACCGGCGTTGATCTGGTCCTTCTTGCGGTCGACGATGTAGAACCAGCCGTTCTCGTCCATGTACCCGACGTCGCCGGTGTGCAGCCGCCCACCGGGCAGCGCCGTCGCCGTCTCCTCCGGCTTGTTCCAGTAACCGGGAACCACCTGCGGGCCCTCGGAGACGATCTCGCCGACCTCACCGGGCGGGAGTTCCTTGCCGTCCTCGTCGACGACCCGCACGACGGTGCTGAACACCGGGAGCCCGACCGAGAGCGCCCCGGACTCCTTGTCTACCGGGGCACGGGCCCCCATCGGCACGGCATGGGTAGGCGACGTCGTCTCGGTCAATCCGTAGATGTTGTGGATGTAGTGCCCGAACATCTCCTGGAACGCCTCGACCGTGGCCGGCGGGATCGGCGCTCCGCCCGACCAGATCTTGGTCAGCGATGCCAGCGCGTCCCGGTCGGCGTTGGGCGCGTTCATCAGCGCGATGAACACGGTGATCGAGCCGACCGTGAACGTCGGACGGGTGGCCCGGATGACGTCGATGGCCAGCGTCGGCTCGAAGCGGTGGAACAGCACCAGGGGTGCCCCGACGAGCAGCGCCCCGGTGATTCCCGCGATGAGCCCGGTGATGTGGAACAGCGGGGCCACGCCGAGCACGACGTCGTCGGGACCCAGCTTCGCCCACTCCCGGTACACCTGGGAGTTGAACGCCACGTTGCCGTGGGTGTTCATCGCTCCCTTCGGCGGCCCGGTCGTGCCCGAGGTGTAGGTGAGGAAGGCCGGGTCCTCGGGCCGGAACGTCACCTGCGGGGCGGCCGAGCCGCGGAACTGCTCCAGGAGCTCGACCAGGTCGGTGGTGCCCGGGCACTCCCGGCGCACCGACGAACCGAACGACCGCGGATCGTCACCGGTCTGGAAATCCAGCTCCGAGGTGGTGAGCACGGTGCGCACCGCGGTTCTCGGCAGGATCGCCGCCGCCACGTCGTGGAACAGGTCCTGCAGGCAGACCAGCACGCTCGACCCGGAGTCGGTGAGCAGCAGCTCCAGCTCCCGCGCCCGGTTCATCGGGTTGATCGAGACGGCGATGCCGCCGGCCTTCCACGTGCCGACCAGCCCGATGACGAACTGGGGCACGTTCTGCAGGTACAGCGCCACCCGCTCGCCGGGGGTGAACCCGCGGTCGTACAGCGCCGCCGCGAACGCATCGGTGAGCACGTCGAGCTCGCGGTAGCTGATCCGCCCGTCGAAGTAGCGGATTGCGTCACCGTCGGGATTCCGGGCGACGGAGGCACGGAACATCGACAGGCCGTCGGAGAACTCCGGCCGGATGTCGTGGGGTTGCCCGGCCGGGTAGTGCTGCAGCCAGGGGCGTTCGTCGTAGGTGGACATGTCGTTTCCGTTGCTGACAGACGATCGGGGATCCGGGATCATGCGGACTCGCCCGCGCAGAGCTCGACCACGTCCTCACGCCGGATCGGCAACGCGTCGAAGCGGGCCCCGAACGGGAGGAGTGCGTCCTCGACGGCCCGAGTGACCGCGGGCGGTGCGATCATCCGGCCGCCCTCGCCGCCTCCCTTGACGCCGTGCGCGGTCCACGGCGACGGGGTCTCGACGAACGCGATCTCCACCCGTGGGACGTCGGGCGCCCCGGGCAGCACGTACTCGTCGAGGCTGCCGGCGAGGTTCTGCCCCACGGAGTCGTAGGCGACCTGCTCGTACAGCGCGATCCCGATGCCCTGGGCGATACCGCCGCGGATCTGGCCCTCCAGCGAGCGCGGGTTGACGACGGTCCCGTGGTCGTGCACCGCGACGTAGCGCAGGAAGTCGATCTGCCCGGTCTCCGGGTCCACTTCGACCACCACGACGTGGCAGCCGTGCCCGACGATCGGGTAGAAGTTCCCGAGGTCGGTGCGCTCGTCGTTGGGCAGGCTGAAGAACGGCGGATCATAGGTGAACGTCGCCTCCAGTCCCGACTCCATGCCGGGCGGCAGGTTCACGCTCTGCCAGTAGGCCTGCATGCCGATGTCGGCCAGCGTCATCTGCGAGTCGGTGCCCCGCACCGAGACCACGCCGTCACGCAGCTCCAGATCGTCCACGGACGCCTCGAGCCGGTGGGCGGCGATCTGGAAGATCTTCTCCCGCAGCTTGCGGGCGGCGCCGGTGATCGCCCCGGAGAGCATCACCGTCATCCGGCTTCCGCCCGGGCCCGCCGACGGCAGGCCGTGCATCGTCGGGGCGAGATCGACGGCGATTCCGGCCGGGTCGACACCCAGCTCGGCCGCGATCAGCTGCGCCGTCACCGTCTCCTGGGAGTTGCCCCACGACGGCGTGAACAGCGTGGCGGTGACCCCGCCCGTCGGGCCGATCCGCAGCCGGACACTCTCCGCGGTCGTCGTGAACGGCGCGGGTGCCCCGACGTTGTGGAACCAGAACTCGCTGGCGTAGTAGGTGCTGCGCTGCTGCGCCGTGGCGATGCCGATCCCGATGTAGCGACCCTGCTCACGGGCACGTTCCTGTTCGGCCCGCCAGTGGTCGATGTCGGCGAGCTCCAGTGCCCGCGCCAGCACGGCCGGGTAGTTGCCGGAGTCGTAGGAGTTCCCCGTCGGGATCTTGTAGGGGAACTGGTCGGGCTGGATGAGGTTGCGCCGACGCAGGTCGATCGGATCGAAGCCGAGCTCGTCGGCCGCGGCGTCGACGAGCCGCTCCAGCACCCAGTTGGTGACATCGGCGCCGGCACCGCGGAACACGCCCTGCTGGTTCTTGTTGGTCAGCACCGCGGAGACGTCGTAGCTGACGCTGCGGATCCGGTACGGCCCGACGATCTGCGACAGCGGGTTCGTGTTGCCCGCGATCGCCAGCATGAAGTACGCGCCGTAGTCGTCGAGCAGACGGATGCGCAGGCTGCGGAAGGTGCCGTCGGCGTCGAGGGCCAGCTCCGCGACGTGCTGGCGCTCCGGGCCCTGTGCGTCGCTGGCGAGCAGATTGTCGGCCCGGTCCTCCATGAACTTCACCGGGCAGCCGGTGGCCTTGGCCAAGGCCCCGGCGATGGCGACCTGCTTGGCCAAGAAGTGCTTCGACCCGAACGAGCCGCCCACCGCCATCGGGTGGAAGTTGAGCATGTGTGGTGCGACCCGGAGCGTCGCCGACATGACCCAGGCGCCGAAGTTGAGCAGGTTCGTGTTCGACCACACGTCCATCCGGCCGGTCGCCGGGTCGTACTTGACCACCGCGCCGTTCGTCTCCATCGGGGCGGCGGTCGCGCGCGGCCAGCGCAGCTCGCGGCGCACGATGTGCGCGGCTCCCGCGAAGTCACCCTCGACGTCGCCGAACGCGAACTCGTGGTGGTAGACGACGTTAGATTCGAGGTTCTCGTGCACCAACGGTGCGCCCTCTGCAGTCGCCGAGACCACGTCCGTGACAACGGGCAGCGGCTCGTACTCCACCCGCACTTTCGCCAGGGCGTCTTCGGCGACGTACCGAGACTCGGCTGCGACCGCGACCACCGCCTCCCCGTGGTAGCGGACCTTGCCGACGGCGATGGCGTGCTCGACGACTTCCTCGGCGCAGAATCGGGCAAGCGGCCCGATGTGGTCCAGCGCCTCCTCGCCGGTGAGCACGGCGTGCACGCCGGGCAGGGCGCGGGCCTCGGACGTGTCGATCGAGACGATGCGCGCGTGCGCGTGCGGCGAGCGCAGCACCGCGGCGTGCAGCATCCCGGGCAGCTGCACGTCGTCGACGTAGACGACCGACCCGCGGACCAGGGCCGGGTCCTCCTTGCGGGGCAGATCGGCGCCGACGTATCTCGTGGAGTGGGTGATCGTCCCGGTTCCCGTCGTCGTGTCGGTCATCCCGCCTCCCGTGTCTCTGCCTGGGCCTCAGCCGCCCGGATGACGGCGTCGACGATGTGCTCGTAACCGGTGCAGCGGCAGACGTTGCCCGCCAGCGCCTCCCGAATCTCGGTCTCCGAGGGCTGCGTATCCCGCTCCACCAGCTCCACCGCGGTCGCGAGGAACCCCGGTGTGCAGAAGCCGCACTGCTGGGCCTGTGCGTCGAGGAATGCCTGCTGCACGGGGTGCATCGCGGCCCCATCGGCAAGGCCCTCCACCGTCACGACGTCGCGGCCGTGGGCCTGCACGGCAAGCATCAGGCAGGACCTGACGGTGGCGCCGTCGACCAAGACGGTGCACGAGCCGCACACGCCCTGGCTGCACCCGACGTTGGTCCCGGTCAGGCCGAGATCTTCGCGCAGCACGTCGACGAGCAGCCGGCGGGGCTCGACGCCGACGCGGCGGCCGACGCCGTTGACCCGCAGCTCGACCAGCTCCAGGGCGCCGCTGTCCTGGGCTTCCATGTCAGCCTCCCAAGGCTCGTGCGAAGGACAGGGTGAGCGCCCGACGCACCGACACGCGGCCGAGGCTGCGGCGCAGCGTCGCCGACGCGGTCCGGTCCGACGGGATCTCCTCGAGGTCCGCGACCGCGAGCTCGGCCAGCTCGGCGGCGGTGGCCGCCTCCGGCCTGCGCCCGATGCCGGCGCGCTCGGCCGCTTCGGCGCGCCGAGCGGTCGGGGCGAGCGCGAGCAGCCCGATCCGCAGGTGCTCGATCGCACCGGACCCGTCGAGCCGCACCGCCGTACACGCCCCGGCCAGGCCCCAGCCGCGGGCCCGCCGGGAGATCTCGGCGAACGCGGAGCCGCTGCGCGGGCCGGTGCGGGCGAACCGCACCTCGGTGATGATCTCGTCGGACGCAGCGGCGGTCTGCCTGTAGCCGGTGAAGAACTCCGTCGCGGGCACGGTGCGCTCTCCGGCGGGCCCGACGAGCACGACCTCGCCGTCGAGCGCCAGGAGCACCGGTGGGATGCCGGAGGCCGGGTCGGCGTGCGCGACGTTGCCGCCGATCGTGCCGCGGTTGCGGATGGCCGGGTGCGCCACGCGCGCGGCGGAGTCGACCAGCGCGGGGAGCGCGTCGGCCAGCTCAGCGTGCCGTTCCAGCGTGGCGATGCGGCACAGCGCGCCGACGCGCACCACCGTCGGCTCGATGACCACGTGGTCGAGCCCGGGCAACGTGTCGATGTCGACGAGGGTGTCCACGGTCGTGGTCCGCGCGGCCAGCTCCTGGACGAGGGTCTGGCCACCGGCCAGGAGCCGGGCCCGTCCCGGGGCCTCGGACAGTGCTGCAACCGCCTCGGCGACGCTGCCGGCTCGCCGGTACGCGAAGGCCGGCGGCTTCACTTGATCGCCTGCGGGTTGACCGGGGAGCCGACGGCTCCGGTGATCGTCAGCGGCGGCGCGATGAGCTGGAACTCGTACACGCCGTCCTCGGCGCAGTCCTCGGCCAGCTCGTCGAGGTCCCAGATCTCGCCGAGCAGGATCCCGGCGTTCACGATCAGGATGATGTGCAGCGGCTGGAAGACGTCCGCGGTCTCGTTCGGCAGGACCTCGGCGCCCCAGGTGTCGGTGCACACCGCGGCGACCTCGCGCTCGCAGAAGAACTTCGCGCTGCTCAGCCCGAGCCCGGGAGCCGAGCCGCCGGCGTAGTCGCCCCAGCTGCCGAGGTGGCGGCGCTGGGCGATGTGGCCGGTGCGCACGAGCACGAAGTCGCCCTCACCGACCTCGACGCCCTGCGCCTCGGCGCACTCCTGCAGATCGGTGTCCTGGATCGCCTCGCCCGGCTCCAGCCACGGCTTGCCCTTGAAGCGGGGCATGTCGAGCAGCACCCCGCGCCCGACCATGCGGTCCTTGGTCTGGGTGATGTCGTTCTTGACCGCGCCCTTACTGGTGACCAACTCCGGGCCGAGCCCGTTGTACATCTTCCCGTCGTGGAAGATGTGCGCCAGCGCGTCCCACTGCGTCGAGCTCTGCAGCAGGATGTACACCGCGTCGTCGGTGTAGCGCAGCTCGTCGAGGTGGTCCTGGGCACCGGCGAGGATGTCGCCGCCGTCCCAGACCATGTGGTGCATCGGGTTGTAGCGGCCGAACGAGCCGGTCTGCGGGCCGGTCTGGTCCATCGGCAGGGCGAGGGAGAACACCTTGCCCTTACGCACCAGGCCGGCTGCGGCCTTGATCTTCTCCGGGGTCACGCGGTTGAGCGCGCCGAGCTGGTCGTCGGCGCCCCACCTGCCCCACGTGTTGTACCGGGCGGCCAGCTCCCGCACGGTGTCGACGTTGGGGACGTTGCCGGTCATCGGCGGTTTCCCTTCCAATCGGGTGTCGCGGGCCCGGCCCGATTCGTGTCCCGGTCACGGATGCGCCCGCCACGACCACGGCCCCGGGGAGCAGGGCCGGGTCGGACGACGGATCACATTGCCGGTACCACGACGTGAGTCGGGCGAGCACCGTTGCGCTGTCGCGGATCGCGTCAGTCGGGTGGCGTGGCGATCAGTACATCGCCACGCCGGCGTTGACGTTCAAGTCCTCACCGGTGATCGACGCCGCGGCGTCGGACGACAGGAACGTGCACGTCGCGGCGACCTCCTGCGGCTCGACGAACCGGTCGAGCGGCGAGGACGCGGTGAACTCTGCGCGGGCCTGTTCCTCGGTGATGCCGCGCGTGCGGGCCTGGTTGCGCACGACCTCAACCAGCCGCGGGCCCGCGGTGGCCCCCGGGCAGACCGCGTTGACGCGGATACCGTGCTGACCGACCTCCACCGCGAGGGTGCGGACCAGGCCGATCACCGCCATCTTCGCCGCCGCGTACGGGGTGCGCCCGTGCAGTGGGCGCTTGCCGGTCATCGACGAGATGGCGATCAGGCTGCCCCCGTTGCCCGCCTCGATCATCGCGGGCAGGAAGGCGCGAAAGGTGAGGAAGACGCCGTCCACGTCAGTCGCCATGCACTCCCGCCACGCCTGCAGGCTGATCTCGTGCAGGGGCGCGGTCGGTCCGGCGATCCCCGCGTTGGCGACGACGGTGTGGACCGCGCCGTAGGTCTCGGCGACCGTCTTGCCCATCGCCTCGACCGAACCCTCGTCGAGCACGTCGCAGGCGACGGCGAGCGCCTGCCGGCCCTGCCCCCGGATCTGGTCGACGACGTCGTCGAGGGAGCCCGGGTCGCGGGCGGTGACGGCGAGGTCGTACCCCGCTTCGGCGTACGCAACGGCGATCGCGCGGCCGATCCCCCGGTTCGCACCGGTGACCACGGCGACCGGACTGCTGCGGTGGCTCACAAGTACTGCCTCCTCGTCCTCCGCCGCGTCGTCGCGGCGGAATGGCGGCAAGCATGGAGTGCCCACGATCACCAATCCATGGGGATCATCCCGAATTCCGACCCCGTTTATGGGGACGATCTCCAATATCAGGTCGAGCAGGTGAGCGGGCCTGCTGGATGTCCCGCACGGTGAAGGCCAGCTGCAGCTCCATCCGCAGCTGAGTGGAACGCAGGTCCCGGCCGAGCAGCTGCTCGGCCTTGCCCAACCGGTAGGCGACCGTGTTGGGGTGCAACGTCATCTCCCGGGCCACCGCGGGGACGGAGCAGCCGACCGCCAGCCACACCCGCAGAGTGGCGCCCAGTGCGCTGCCGCGCCGCCCGTCGTACTCCTCGACCGGGGCGAGCAGCGCGTCGACGAAGGCGCACAGCTCATCGGTGACGCCGACCCGCAGCAGGTAGGCGACCAGGCCCAGCTCCCGCAGATCAAGCACACCGCCGGTGCCCGTCGGCGGACACAGCCGCGCAGCCCCCCGCAGCGCGGCGACCTCCTGCCCGAACCGCCCGGTCACCACCGGCCCCAGCACCGTCGCCACCCGGGGGGTACCGAGCAGGGTGGCCACCCGCTCGTGCAGCACCGTCAGCACGGCGGCCGGATCCGGGTCCGCCGGCAGGATCACGGCCAGCGCGTCGCCGTGGAAGCCGACGAGCGGCCGCGGAAACCGGGTCAGCGCAGCGCGCACGGCGTTGACCAGTGGGCGCAGGTCCGCGTCGGCGGCGACGACGGCGAGCACCTGCGGCCCGGCGAGATCGTGCCCGAGCGTGGCAGCCCGCTCCACGGTCGACGCCGGGATCTGCGCCGGTGCGAGCCGCAGCAGCTCCTCGAACAGGTCTCCGACCAGCCGGTTCTCGGTGTCGACGCGGAACCGTCGCTTGAGCAGCTCGACCCCGACGACCAACGCGAACCGCTCGATGATGCGACGCTCGGCCGGTTCGGGCAGCGCCGTCACCCCAGTCCCCCACACCCGCCCCACGAGCTGACCGCCGAGCACCACCGGCGCCACCCAACCCTGACCGCCGCCGGTGTCGGCGTCGAACGTCGCCACCGCGTAGCGCTCGTGCAGCGACCGCAGCGCCGCCCGCACCACCGGCCGCCGCCGCCAACGCGGGGTGACCGCCTGGCCCGTGCCACCGCGCAGCGCAACGGCGAGCTCGACCTCGTCCGCGTCCTCGATCGTGATCGATGCCTCGAGCGCCTCGGCCAGTGACTCGGCGAGCCGCTGCAGCCCGGCCTCGTCGAGCAGCAGCTGCATGAGGCTGCGGTGCTGGGTCTCGGCGCGTTCCAGCACCAGCCGGTTGCGCTGCAGCTCGGCGATGGTGCGTTCCTGAGCGTGGCGCAGCTCGGCCGTCTCCAGCGCGAGCACGGCGTGCTGAGCGAGCAGCTCGACGAGCTCGACCTCCGATCCGGTGAACTCCCGCTCCAGCCTCGAGTACGCGACGACGACCCCGATCGGCCCGCTGGCTGCGACCAGCGGCGACGCCACCAGCGCCCCAAAACCCTGCAGCTGCGCCCAGCGCCGCGCCGACCCGTACCGGTCGGTGGTGTGCAGGTTCGGCACCGCGAGCGTCACACCTTCCCGGTACGCCCGCGCGGCCGGCGTGTCATCCTCCGGGTCCGCAGGCTGGATGACCAGCGTGTGCTCGCGATTTAGCGCCTCCACATAGGCCCGGGACAGCCCACTCGACCCGCGCACGGCCAGGTGAGTGGCTGCATCATCGACGAGCATCACCGCGCAGTAGTCGAACCCGATCAACAGTCGCGCCTGCTCTGCGATGCGGGCCAGGAGATCCTCGAGCGGCTTGGCGGCGTTCACCGCGCGCACAACGTCCGCCACGGCGGACATCCAGGCGCTCAGCAGCCGGGTCGGTGTATGCCGCCCCGCGAGCAGCCCCATGGCACGCACCTCCTCGTCCGCCCCGACGATCATCGTCGCACGCGGGCGACACACGTGGACGGCTCCTGCGGCGCAGCCCGTCGCTCCTGTTCCGCTCAGAACGACACCGGCGGCGCGCGGTGGGGGCTCGCGCGCCGCCGGTGGTTCCGCCGGACCCGACCGGAGGGGCTCTCATCGGGCCGACGTCTCCAGAGGAGGAGTCAGCTCCCCTCACCCAGCACCGTGGTGAGGTGGTCGAGGGCGGAGCGGTAGATGCCGCTGATGGCGACGCGCAGCTGCTCGTCGGTCTCGGCCGAGCCGGAGGTGAAGTCGGAGGTCCAGACGACCTCGCAGCCCTCGGCGTGCTCGCGCACGCTGATGCGGGAGCGGTACTCCTTCAGCGGCAGCGGACCGGAGAGGTACTCGTAGACGTAGGTGCGACCGGCGTCGTCGTGCTCGACGATGCGCTCGATGGCCTCGCCACCGCCGTCGGCGAACGTGGCGTGCCGGACGTCGCCCTCCAGGCGGGAAGCTTCGATGGCAGGGATCCAGGCGGCGATGTTCCCGGTGTCCCCGACCACCCGCCACGCCGCGTCCGGGTCGGCGGAGTAGGTCCTCGTCTCGGTGATGTTCACTGCTGCTCCTCGTCGAGCGGTGGTGCTGGGCTCCAGGAGGACCTCGGCGAGTGCCTCCAGGGTCTGCGGGATGACGCCGTTGTCCACGAGGAAGGCACGCGGTCCGCCGTGGATCCGGTCGACGGCGTCGAGGAAGCGCAGGATCGTGCTGGGCTCGACGCGGAAGGTCTCCGGCGGGTACAGGTCGACGTCGTCGCCGTACGACACCATGCCGCGCAGCCGCTCCATCGAAGCGCTGACGTCCTCGGCGAGCAGGCCGTACTCGGCCGCGATCTCGTCGCGCTCCACCCCGACGGCGGCCAGCGCGAGCGCCACCACCACACCCGTGCGGTCCTTCCCGACGGTGCAGTGCACGAGGACCGGCGTCGTCCCGGGCTGCGCGATCCGGGCGACCGCGCCGGCGACGGCGTCGGACCCCACCGCCAGGTACCGCAGGTACTGGTCGAGCACGGGATCGTCACCCCGCATCGGCGCGACCGCCGACGTCTCCGACAC
>Ga0065720_1021562_pt1 | contig 10201 bp, 11 predicted proteins | sample Thericmetagenome_FD_59107 | JGI IMG/M metagenome (GOLD analysis project Ga0065720, IMG submission 59107) | Thermophilic microbial communities from the Joint Bioenergy Institute, California, USA of rice/straw/compost enrichment - eDNA_2 v2... | ecosystem: Engineered > Solid waste > Grass >... | reverse complement strand
TATAGAGTTAATCATTGCTAACCAAAAATAAAACTTGGAATCCTTTTGTTCTTTTCTGAAATAGAACTTTCCTTTATAATATGTCATTATTAAGAAGAAGATATTTGGTAAGGATATCATCATCAATAATGGTGCTGGAGTCCAGAATAAAAATACATCCCAGATAACATAAATAATCTATGGATATTAGACTGTAAGACTTTACTTTCATACGGTGAGAATACTTAAGACAATATTCTTTCGCTTGGACAACTCTTGGATTCTCTCTTGCGAAGTAAAAAAGGGCTTGTGATCTAAAGCACTAAGTTCTGGGAGTGCACTCATCAAAATTCAAATAAATTATATTGTAAATCTTTTGCTTCTGGATTCTGTTTCAAGACGAAGTTATCGTAGATGGTATAAATGATATCGAAGTAATTTGAACCTTTTGTAATGGGAAATTACTAAAATCTTATTTGCTCTAGTCCTCTGGTAACTTAGGGAAATCCTACCTCAAAGAAACTAAATATTTATCAAATTTAATTTCTTTTTTGCGAGAGGTATCTTATAGAATGTACTACAAGGACAGTGTTTCATCAGCTCTGAATAGAAAGAGTTAGTTAGAATTTCTTGCCTTAATTGAAGCTAAAAATAATTGAAATAAAATTAAACATCTTGTCGAAAATGAGTTTTGTTAAGGGTTTGTTGAAAAAAATAAAAAATTTTCGAATGGCACATGAAGACGCCAAGCTAAATAGAAAGATAGTGGGATATGACCGACTTAATAATCGTTATTATCAGTATTTTGATGAAGAAGGAAATGAAACTAAAAGAGTGTGTGAATATTCTTCGAAGTTTTTTACCGAAGAAGATATTGATCCCTACTGGAATGCGTGGCTCAAAAAAATGCAGAGAGATCCACCTACTGAGGAGCAACTAAAGGAATTCTACGAAGCTGAAGATAAATTTAAACAATCTGCATATGAATATGAAAAAAAGGATGCTGAAATGATGTCTAAATATCGAAAAGAGCAAGCATCAAAAGCAAAAGAAGAGAGGCCAGAAACAAGCCAAACAAAAGGACAAGGAGTAGAATTTGAACCTGGAAAATGGAATCCTAATGCAAAAACTAAAAAGTTTTAGTTTAATTGAGTTAGAAATATGCAATTCCAATTGTGGATTGTAAGTCTTTTTCCTGTATGTTTATACTGATGTAAACATTTCAAGAGAAAGTTTAAAATGAACCTTTGTCATCTGTCTTCTTTTTTTTATTATATTAATGATAGCTAGCTTGCTTTTGAAATTATGATAGGCCATCGAAAAGTTTTGTTATGAAACATAATTCATTATGATTACTTGCATGGGGCCTATTGTTAATAGAGACAAACCCTGCATCTGAGTCAAATAATTTTTAATTAACATGGAAAACAAATTTTCACAGAAAAACAACAATTATTCGTCTTCCTTGTTCGGGAAACCTGTTGATGGTAAGAGAAAGGGTGAATTCTACAAAGCCAATCAAACACAAGGTAGATTTTTCTTGATACATGTTTAGAACAAATAGTGGGAGAAATTCTAAAGAGAAAATTAGTTAAAAGAGAAATAGATAACCCGATCAACCTTATTGACAATAAAAATAATAGCGAAATTGATCTTGAGGAAATAGACATCCAAATTACTGATCCAAATGTCTTAGAAAAACTGACTCCTTTTGCGGTTTTCTTATTAATTACAAATATTCAATGTGAAGGTAATGCAAAGACTTATTCAGTGGATTTTCATACCCGAAACTACTAATCCCTTATGGATATCAATACATGTAAAAATATGGCTCCTCGAGTTGAGTAGTTATAGAATAAGCACAAAGTCGAGCATTGCATCTTGGTAGCAGTTGACGGATTTGATACCTGTGACATAGAGAAATATATTACTAAAGAGAAAACTTCTTTTTTGGGAAAGTATATGGATTCTAATCATCGTTGCTATTTTAAATCCTCATACTTCTTCAATCCCAATGTAACTATTTAAATATTGAACATTAATTTTTAGAATGAAAACTTTTGGGAAATGTTGTTTTCAACAAAGAGGGATAATGAGACTCTCGCATATCCTAAGAAAAAGAATTCTTCGAAGGATAATGATGAGAGTAAAAATATGAATTTATCATATGAAGAGAGACTCCTCGCAAAGTATAAGAATAATATTCTAACAAAGGATGAAATGCAGCAGAATCTATATCCTTCATCTGATCTTCCAATTTATGAAGACTACTTGAACACAAAGAATATTCCTCCAAAACCCAATGCCTCGATAAAAGATCTTATAATTGGGATGGATTGTGAAATGGTATAAGTTTGACATTGAGTTTTATTGGAAGGTGAGGACATGCGCAGGACTAGAATTAGCTAGACTTACACTTATTAACTTCGAATTTGAAGTGATCTACGATGAAATTATAAAGCCTGAAAATCCGATTGAGGATTACCTAACAAAGTATAGTGGAATAACTAAAGAAATAATGGATGGAGCAAGAAAGACCTTTAAAGATGCGCAAAAAGATTTCTTGAGTTTCTGTAATTGCAATACTATCCTTGTAGGTCATTCCTTGGAAAATGATTTAAACTGCTTGAAAGTAACTCTGATGAAACTCTTTTGACTATTTTAAGATTGTTCATGAAAATGTTATTGACACGTCCGTGCTCTATTATACAGCTAAGGGCTTCAAGAGTTCTTTGAAAAATTTGACACACAACTATCTTAATTTTGACATTCAAAAAGTAAATGGCTGAAATAATTGTTAAATGAAAGAATACACATGACAGTAATGAGGATGCAAAAGCTGCTTTGTCTCTGGCAAAATTAAAGGTTGAGATATTTGATCATGTGAGACCGTTTACAGAACAGAGAAGTACAAAATTAGATATATTAGAGAGACTCTTACAACTGAATAAAACGGTCCTTCCGCTGGATGAAACTAATTATTTGAAGGCTATGCTAAAATGTAAAGATATTCAAACTTAATTGATTCAAAGATGGAATATTTTATGATGAAGTCAAGAGTTCCAGTTTCGAAAATGTGACGTCTAAGATATTGAAGTGGCTCAAAATGAAGCAGTCAGGTATTAGTAAAGTTCCAGCAATAATTGCTGGTGTGATCAGAGACGAAGATATCAAGGAATGTAAATTCTTAATCATGTGATCTAAATTTTGAGCCGATCTGACAGATAGAGAACAGGACCTGCAAATATTTTTTGACAAGCTGGATAAAAGATGTCAGGAATTGGCTGCAAACTCTCCTAAAAATACAAGTAAGTTGTTGATCTCTCATGTTAATGAAAAGTTTTTGCATTGATATTTTCAGAAAAAACATCAAATAACAAAAGGTAAATAAAATGTTTCAATGAATAACAAGTCGATAGGACTGACCCTAAGTTACAAGAAGAGAAAGCCGCTACTCAATCAAGGAAAGGCAATTCACTGGGTATATTTTTCTCTGTTTAATTTGATTCTATCCATTTCATAGTAAATTAAAGTTTGACTTGTATTATCATTTTTTCAGTTCTCTTCTTTGATTTTGTACAATGTAAAGTCACTTATTCATTTCATTAGGAGATACTCTCTATGAAAGATAACTCACTTAGAAAATATTATTTATATTAAAAAGATTGTAGATCATGTTAATTAGATTCTCTCTGCTCTCAGATAAAGTCTTTGCAATTTTTCTTTGAATGCTATATGAAAGATAGCAGTATTGGATAACTAATTTTCCATCAATGAAATTCTTTTTGGGTCTTGGTCTCTCATTTAAATCTGAAGATTTGTATAATCTAAAATTTAACTAACAAACCCAATAGAGATTATACCTGTAGTCTTTTGGATGCAGGCCTGCTAGATAAGGGAATTCTATGGATAATAGATTTTGTAGAGTTACTAGTTTGCTGTATTTTGAATCATAGCTGACGATAAATCCTAAATTTCCTTCATTAGTTGAGAAAATTAGAGTGTGGTCATTTCGTTCCTTATTTTTGTGTCTTCTAAATTTAGTGACCAGAGCTCCTAGATTAAAATCGGCAACTTTATCGACTTTTTGTGCTATAACATAAGAATACATTAGTAATAATTCTACTGTTTGCTGAATAGCCCAAGATGCAAATATTCTTTTCATCATCTGAAGTAACCATTCTAAGACCCTCAGCAGAAGAGTCATAAAAAGCTGTTGCATAGGCAGTATGCGTTCTGAAAGAGTCAGCTTGAACTGATAGCTTCAAGGGTTGTTCTGTTGACCAATAAATAATGGAAATGCTTCTTCGTATATCACTGCAAACCAAGAACTGAGGGAGTACAAGCGTTTCTATTATCATAAACTAACAGGTCAATTTATTTGAAAACAGGTAGTTAACCTTTTCTGTATGGAGATTATATATTCCTCTCGCTTCAAACTGCTTCTCTTCATTCATAATAATCTGATAGCCTTGGATGACATTTCCAACGCATACAAACAAATAGCCTGATAATGTGAAAATATCTGTTGCTGCCTCATTATTAAATTTGATCTCGTGGAGTAGATTCAAATCTACTTTTTTATTATTGGTCTTGTCTTCTATAATTTGATAGAGATTAACTGAGCTATTATGACTTTGGGATGTGGTAGACTTTTTGATAAATACCAAAGCTGAGACCAAATGGAGCTAGTGAATTAAAGATTCGAAAGTATAAATCTACGATTTTCCCATTTATATTTAGGTCAAGAGTTTTAATCTTCAAGATTTTATGGGTTTCTTCAAAAGTGATTGAATTCATCAGAGTGTGTGTTTTGATCTCCATCAGATTTAATGTGAATTTTTCCCAATTATTTTCAATTTGAGATGTGGTGAACACTATATACTTTGGTTTCTCATACGGGAAAGCAAGAATATTTCTGATAGTTCTGGTTATAGGGACTTTAACCGAAGGAATAGGGCTGTGAAAATCTAAAGAAAGATAATTTAAGCTATATGCATTGAGCTTCGTCTCAGAGATGCCTAGAAAGAGATTATGGAACTCAGGGATCCCACTGCGGAATTCACAAATTATATTGGTGAAAAAATTTGATGTCTTGGATGATGCATGAATATAAAAGTTTCCCTTTTTATAAAATATCCAATAGTAAGTATCCATTGAGCTGATCAAGATGCATTTCTTACCCTCCTGATAAGTATGCTCAAAAATACTCCTACTTGCTAGGGTCTACAGGTCATTTTAAGATAACACAATTACCTGATGGGAATTCTCTGAGGTCTCCTCGATCAGCATATCTGTTGTATCAAGTGATTTTTTAGAGGCTATAGTGCTGTCAGAAGTCTTTGAAGGTGGAACTTTGCATAGTGGCCAATCATAAACAATTCTAGAGAACGAAAACGAATAACCAAGAGTCCTTCTGTAGTTAAATTCAGATGAAAAGCTCTTATAGAGATAGAACTCTCCATTTTCAATTTTCACCTATTAAATCCTGAGTTATGGTTAAACTTAAGTACAATCAGCAGTATTGAGAAATCAAGCTCTCGGATGTAAATTTCCTTAATCTTATAAGGACAAATAGATTTCTGTCTTTATTAAAAAATAATATTAGGCTTACCATTGATGTTGTTATTGAAAGTGAACTATTTGTTATACTTCTTGTTAACAAAGTTGGCACAATAGATTCTCCAGCTTCTAAGAAGTTTATTAAACATCAACAAAGGAGAACCAAAAACATTTAGTAGATTTGGTAGCCCTTCATTGGCATAAGGACAATAAAAGAATAATTCAATTGAAGCGTCTGGACGATCTGGAACCCAAAACAACTTTATCGAATTATCGACATATGCAAGACACATCATTAAGTCTCCCTTTTTCCACCCTTTAGGTCAGTAAATTATAAACTGTTAATACCTTCAGGGAAATACTTCTCTCTTTTTAGAAGCGAAAAGGTAAGAACATCTTTTTGCTACACATTACACAATTGTTCTCAGAGATTACTTGATCCTTTAGAGAGATTCTAAGCTCTTCAATGGGAGCATTTTCTTCTAGCTCAAATGAATAGATCTTTGAAGAGTAAATATTTCACAATTTATCATACTGAGAAGACGGAATTAGTATCAATTGCTGCAAATTTTTTTCCTTTGACAGAACATTCTTTCAGATTGTCTAGCTGATAATCGAAGAATTTTAGTCCTAAAATTTAGAACTTATTGAAGGAGAATCACTATTGTGGTCAATGAATCTTAAGCGTCTATTAGTCATCTGAATTATAATAGCTGCTTCATTGATTTTTATGATCTCACAACCAATTGTTTTCTCATTATGAATAAATATATCGTTGTTGGAATTAATCTCTTGTAGTGATCCCTGGTCATGAAGTAAGATCTTTCTAGTTAGGTTTTAAAGAATAATAATACTCGAGTCGATCCAGTCTTGGAAAGAAATATATACTTAGTTATATCATTATCGGTTTTCCAATCAGGAAGCGAAAATAGATCAGTTGTGATTGAATCAACTGATAAGATATCTGTCAGTATTGGTTCAGGGTCGATTTTACTCTTCACAAAGAAAAGAGAGGAATCAAATCCATAACCGCATCCAGCAATCAAATCGAAAGGATTCAAGGCGGAATATTTGGGGGATATAAAATCATTTATAGTTGCCATGGTCTCAATCGTATCTCGTAGCTGTTAGTTAATTTAACGAAGATTTTTATAATCTTACTGTAAGACTAAATGACATCTCATCTAGAGCTGGAGGATTTTCTTGTATGTCTTGAGTGACGTGTTGTTTTTTTGAGGTCTTGTATTGAGTAAATAAAAGGATAATACATGTACTTGTAGTTCAACAATAGGTTCAGGGTGTAATTCGAACTCATACAATTGAGAATTAGTCATATATGATCCGAGGAAAAATATGTAGCTATTTTCTCTTTGTGATTTCGGAAAAGCGGCGATGAAGGAAATGCGATTGAGATTAAGTTCAGGAATTTTGATTAGTTCCATTGACTGAACTATGTTGTCTTTTTTCTTTAATGAAAGTTTGAGAAGATAAGCTCCTATTCCTACAAGAAGAATATGAGTAGGATCAATCACTTGGAATCTGAAGTTTCGCAAGTTGATCTGAGAGTCGGGATTTTGATTGATGATAGAGCATTTGTAATAAAGGTTTTTGATATCTTCTGTATTTTGCACAGACTGATTGACTAGAAATCCAATCCACTCATCCTTTCCTTGAACGATATCAAAATAAAAGATAGCATATGTCGAGATTACAAGCGCACCCCCTAAATAATTATGCTCTCGATTTAGAATCTGATCATACCCTTGAGTAGGAAAATAATCTTGAAGCAATCTGAAGGGAGGAACTTGAATTTCACGCTAAAGTCATATAATTCCAAATTTTCTTTAGGCTGGGAGCGCACTTTATTTTTTTCGGATAAAGGACTAGTAAAGAATTTCTGATTTACTTTGATCGCTATCAGTTCACATGTATTCATTTTTGTGGTAGATGTTCCCCTAGCATATAAGATATTTCAAAATGAGAGATACTTAAAATAGGGAATTTGCTCGTTTAGCAAAAATATTCTCAGTTCTTTTTCTTGAATACCAAAACCAAAATCAATTGGATTAGCAATATTATAATCAGACAGGTTAAGATAATAAGTCGCAGGAAAGACTTGAGAGGATTCACTAAGATAATATTGAAGCATCTATTAATGATACTTAACAGAAGCACAATAATTAGGTGGTGTGATTAGGCTCTGCAAATTGACTCCTATATTCTGATAGAGCTTTTTTGTAAGCACTAGAGTTAGTATGTCCCTGAACATTAAAATTCCTTCATATTCATTTTCATTATAAATCGATTACCTATGCATCTATTAAAGGGATCTACTTTCATTTTTGCATCATCAAAGAATTCTTGTTGCCCTCTCTTTAAAGGCTCTACAGAAATGAAAAATGCGGATTACTCTCAGACCTAAATCAGGATTTTCAAAATTGTGAAGATCAACAGTCACCAGAGTGTTTGTTACTGGATCTAAGGAGAGAGTAGCAAGCTGAAAATTAATATAACATATAATGAAACATACTCGATGATTATTTAAATAGACAATGATGAGTTTCTTGTCTCCTTCAAAAGGGTTAGCTATGAGATTAACTGCCTTAATCTCTCCAAATAATGGAAATTCATGGGTTAAAACAAGGGAAATGTCTTGTGTCTTCTTTTCCGATGTTTTTTGAGTCGTTAAAGTCATTTCTACATTATAAATCCTCAAAACACTTCTTGAATATGTCAACAACTGAGTTAGTATATAGACATTTTGGCCATGCTCATTTTTATAGTATAAATTCCCTTCCTGGAATCCAGAGATATTACCCATTACTGCTCCATGTATAGCTGTTGGTTTGAAAAATTCCCCACAAGCAGGCAATACAGGATTCGATGCGATAGCCTTTTCTTTCTGCTGTTTTTCAGGTTCAATTTTATCCATTTTTGTGAATCTTTGTTCAAATAAATTTTAATACATTACAACTTTGAAAGATATAAAGTTGTAAAATGAGAAACAGAATTGAAGTACACGATAGTAGATAATGGACTTATACAAAACTTTGTAACTTAATATACAAATAATTGTTATTAAAGATTCTTCACACTAAAAGAAGCAATTGCTAATAATTAGTTATTATGATGTTTGGCGATTTGAATAAGTTTTTTGATTCCTGAACCTTTGAATGTGGGTCTAGATAATTAGATGATTGCGGAAATTTATTACTCTTTAGGTCCTGTATAGCCTTGAGGAGGAGTTCTCACATCCCTTTTAGGAGGTGCAGCTTTCTCTAACAAAATTACTTAAAGAGAAATATGTTTACGTTTTATAGCTTCAACAATGGCCTTAAGATCGAGTGGAGTTTGTTCTGGTGCATCCTGTTTTTTATTAACTACATCAGAAATCCTAATCCTATTTAGTTGTTTTGTGATCTTCTCAAGATTCTGCAAATCGACCCCCGTAGGCATGTCAATCTGGTAGTCAGTTGTTATGTGTAAGCTTGATGTCTGATTACTTAATTGAAACTGTTGATCAATTGGTCTTAACTGCTCATTTTCAAGGCTTAGATTGTCTAGTCCTCTAGAATCTTTCATAATACTGCTAGTTCTCGAGAAGGATTTATCAGCTTCCTTAGACACTTCATCACGGTCTTTGGTAATTAATGTAATTTCCTTTCTCTCTTCTCTATATTCACTTAGGCGCTCATTTGTCCTCACCTTTGAGGATAGTTGGCTCTGAGAATTTGGATTATAATGCTCAGAGTTTTGCTTTGAGACAACCCTATCTGAGTGTTGAGATGATCTTGCAGCTGAGTCTGCAATCTCTTGCATTGATGACCTTTTGGAGGCAGCAACTGATGTTTCTTCAATAATTTCACCTAGATCATTTCTCTTTTCAACGTCAATTTGAGAATCTATCTCATTAACTTGAGATTTAAGAGGAGTTTGAGGGCGTTCAATTTTCTCTTCATCTAACGGTTTCTCTAAACTGGTTTGCTCCAAACTCGTCTTTGGTGCATCTTTGTTATCTGAGCTTTCTTTTATGCTTTCCTTTCTGACAGTAGATCTTCTCTTTTCACTTGCAGTATCAACAACTTTTGAGGCTGGATGATCCTGAACATTGTATTTCTTATTGTCCTGATCATTTAAATGAGTTGAAGCCATTGGATTATAGCCAATGTCTGAGCGAGACTGGTCAGTTTCACGATCATTTAGATTAGCAATGTTACTATTCAAACTCTCAAAAAGAGATTCATCTCTTGCATTTGCGCTTCCTGCGATCTTCTTATCAAGGATTGTGGAGGCTTCGAGAGATTGTCCTCCTTCAGAGTTAGGGCTAACCAGATTTTTTATAAGAGAATCTTGGCCAGCGCTATGGTTGCCACTGACAGCAATCTTCTTTGGTTGAGGCTTTAGAGTTCTATTTTGTAGTGGCTTTTGTGTTGTGATAGACCTATTACCTGATTCATTGGAGTTTGGACGAGTTGTTCCGGTTTTAGTTGGGCCGGTTGAAGGATAAGGACTATACCCATCATTAGCCTTAGCTGGAGTATAGGGTCTTTTCGATGTTGTATAGTTTACTGTGCTTTTATCAACATCAAATGATTCGTTCTTATCAATCTAAATGTTAAAGATTGGCTTATGAGATATACGTCAATAGTTGAGCTATCAA
>Ga0065720_1004118_pt1 | contig 10206 bp, 7 predicted proteins | sample Thericmetagenome_FD_59107 | JGI IMG/M metagenome (GOLD analysis project Ga0065720, IMG submission 59107) | Thermophilic microbial communities from the Joint Bioenergy Institute, California, USA of rice/straw/compost enrichment - eDNA_2 v2... | ecosystem: Engineered > Solid waste > Grass >... | reverse complement strand
CTCGTTGCTGACCACCGCGAGCCGCGGCAGCTCGCCGGTCCAGCGCGCGGTCGGCACCGGCACGCCGTGCTCGATGACGGTCGTACGCGTGCCCCCGCAGTCCCAGAACAGGTCGTTGAAGTGGGTGACGTGGACGATCGTGACGTCGTCGCGGTCGGCCAGGGGGTGCCGGGTGTTCGGCACGTCGCCGCGCGGGGTGTTGTGCTCCACATAGATCAGCGGCACCCGGCGGCCCAGCCAGGCCAGAACCAGTTCCTCCTCCTCGGGCCGCTGCAGCACGGCCACGTCGACGTGCTCGTGGCGCAGCTGCTCCGGGGTGACCTCGCGGGCCGACGCCGGCCACGGGTAGGTGCGCGGCCGGCCCCGACCGTACGGTCCGCGGTCCGGCAGCACCGGCACCAGATACTCGTGGCCGCCATTGACGAACGCCGTGCTCCACGCGGCGTGCACGTGCCAGGTCAGGATGCGCATGGCCCCTCCCGGGTCAGTCGGTCCACCGCGGCGACGACGTCGGCTGGATCTACAGTGGACAGACACGGGTGGCCCGGCACCGGGCAGAGCGTGGCTCGGGTGTCGCGGCAGGGGGCGTCGGCGTCGCCCAGCCGGATCGTGGGCACGCCGTACGGTCCCCACCGCACGAACGGCACGGTGGGGGCGAAGAGCGACACCACCGGAGTGCCCACCGCGGCGGCCAGGTGCGCCGGGCCGGTGTTGCCCACGACGATGCAGTCGGCGCCCGCGATGACCGCGCCGAGCTGCGCGAGGTCGGTGCGACCGCCCAGGTCGATCCCGTCCGTACCGGCCACATAGGACGTCAGCGCGGCGTCGGTCCCACTTCCGGTGACCAGGACCCGGCGTCCGGCGCGGCGCAGGGCGGTGACGATCGCCGCGCACACCCGTGGGGGACAGGCCCGGGCCGGGACGCTGGTGCCGGGATGGACGACCACGTACGGTTCGGGGCCGGTGAGCTCGGCGACGTCCGGCAGCGGGCCGACGCGCAGGCGTCCGTCGTCGCCCGGAGGTAGCTCGAAGCCGGCCGCTCGGGCCAGGGACAGGGCCCGTTCGGTCTCCGGCAGGTCGTCGGCCACGCGGTGCCGGACGTCCAGCAGCGCGCCGGGGTAGTCCTCGCTGATGGCGCTGACGTGGCCGATGCCGGCCAGCCGGGCCAGCAGCGCGGTCGGCAGCGGCGACTGGTGGAACGAGGTGAAGATGACGGCCCGGTCCAGCTCCGCCTGCTGCAGCTGCTTGACGATGGCGGCCACCGAGTCCGGGTCGACCCCGTCCGGCGTGGGATCCAGCCACGGCACGGCCCATTCGATGATCTCATCGACGCCGGGCAGCAGCCGGGCCGCGGCGCGGCCGCGCGGTCCCACCAGAAGCGTGAGGTGTGTCGATCCGTGGGCGAGCGCGCGGATGGCCGGGCCGGTGAGCAGCACGTCGCCGGCCGAGTCGGCCCGGACGGCGAGGACGCGGCCGCGGGGCGCCGGCGGCGTGGGCCGGGCCGGCGCGGGCAGCGGCTCGATGGGGCCCGGCTGGAGCAGCCAGTCCACCACGGCAGCCAGGTCCGGGCGGACCAGCGGAGCGGCGGCGACCTCGGCCGGCCGAGTGTCCTCTGTGGGCACCAGCACGCCGGTGGCCCCCGCCGCCTGGGCGGCGGTCATGTCCGAGCCGATGTCGCCCACGACCAGACACCGGTGCGGCGGGACGCCCAGCGCGGCCGCGGCGGCCAGCACCAGCCCCGGTCGCGGCTTGCGGCAGGGACAGCCGGCCGTCTCGTCGTGCGGGCAGTACTGCCACGTGTCGAACGGGCCGAGCAGCTCCTCGATGCGCGCCTGCACGGCGGCGAGCTGGGCCGGGGTGAAGCAGCCGCGGGCAAGGCCGGACTGGTTGCTGACTACGCCCAACCGCAGGCCCAGGGCGCGCAGGCGGGCCAGCGCCGACGCGGCCGTGGGCATGGGGCGTACGGCGGCCGGGTCGCCGTTGTACGGCACGTTGCGGATGAGCGTGCCGTCCCGGTCGAGGAGTACCGCGTCGAAGAGGTCTCGGATCACGCGCGGACCTCGACCATGCCGGTGGATGCACGTACGGCCGGAACCGGCCGGGCGCCGCGATGGCGCAGCCAGCCGCGCAAATAGTGCCCGACCGCGAGTGGCGGAATGGCCACGCTCGTCACCGCCATCGTGACCACCTCGCCCGGCGTCCGCGGACCCGGCAGGATCCGGCGGGCCGCGAACTCGGCGGTGCCGGCGAGCCAGGCCAGGGCGGCGAGCGCGGCCGGGCGGCGGGCCCGGGCGAGCCAGGCGACCACGGCCAGGGCCCCGGCCGCGGTGACCAGCGCGTGCCGACGGCGGCGGCCCGGGGGCACGCTACACAGTTTCCTCCATTGTGGACCGTACAGGCGTTGCAGCAGGGCGTCGTCGGCGTTGCCGGCCTGGCGGCGGACGCTCACCCAGAAGCCGGCCGGGCCTACGGGGTGGGTGGTCCGGCGGTGCCCCCGGATCAGGCGGTAGCCGTGCCGTCGCAGGCGACCCGCGAGCTCGGCGTCCTCCCGAAAGGCCCGGGTGAAGCGCTCGTCGAAGCCGCCGAGGGCCACCAGGACGTCGCGGCGGTAGGCCATGTCGGCGGTGACCCACGCTGCGGCGGCCAGGCCGGCGACCTGCCGCTCCCAGTCGGTCGGCCGGCGGTGCGACGGCAGTGGGACGGCCAGCGCGCCCTGGACCCCGGCCGCGCCGAGCGTGTCCGCCCGGGCCAGGTCCGCGGCGAGCTGAGAAGTCCACTGTGGATCAATCCGGACGTCGTCGTCGAGGAACGCCACCCAGGCGGCCCGGGCCAGTCGCAGGCCGACGTTGCGGGCCGCGGCGGGCCCCCGGCCCGGTCCGGCCACGACCCGGGTCGGCGGGCGGTCGGGCGCGGCCAGCCGCAGGCGACCGGCCCGCCGGGTCGACCGGTCATCGACCACGATCACCTCCCGCGGGGTCGGGGGCGTGGCCAGCGCGTCGACCAGGGCCTGCAGGCCCGGCCGGCCCACGGTCGGGATGATCACGGAGCAGTCGAGCGCGTCGGGTGTCATCGCCCTCCCCGTTCGACGGTGAAGGGGCCCAGCACGAGCAAGTCGACCGGAGCCGAACCGAACAGCTCCAACGCGTCGGTCGGCGAGTCGACCATGGGCCGCCCCGCGGTGTTGAGCGACGTGTTGACCACGAGCGGCAGGCCGGTGCGCCGGTCGAAGGCGTCGAGCAGGGCCGCGGTCAGCGGTTCGGTCCGCCGGTCCACGGTCTGGATGCGGGCGGTGCCGTCGACGTGGACCACGGCCGGAATCCGGTCCCGCCACTCGTCATGGACGCGGTGGGTGAAGAGCATGTACGGGCTGGGCTGGACGCCGTCGAAGATCTCCCCGGCCCGCTCGGCCAGCACCATGGGCGCCACCGGCCGGAACTGCTCGCGCCCCTTCACCTCGTTGAGCCGCTCGGTATTCGCGGCCACACCCGGGTGGGCCAGCAGGGACCGGTGACCCAGGGCCCGCGGCCCGTACTCGGCCCGCCCCTGGAACCAGGCCACCACGCCGTCGGCCGCGAGCACCGTCGGCCGCCATCTCGGCGACCGATGGTGGCCGGGCGTACGGGATACGGGCGCGGCGCAGCGTCGTGGCGATCTCGTCGTCGGAGAAGCCGCGACCGAGGTCGGCCCCGGGCATGGGTTCCGGCGCGACACCCCCGGCCGCCGTGACGTGCAGGGCGGCGCCGAGCGCGGTGCCGGCGTCGCCCGCAGCCGGCTGGACCCACACGTCGGCGAACGGCCCCTCGCGGGCGATCCGCGCGTTGGCGACGCAGTTGAGGGCCACGCCCCCGGCCAGGGCGAGGCTCGGGGCACCACCCGAGGCCGCGTGCAGCCAGCGGACGAGGTCGAGCAGCACCTCTTCGAGCCGGCGTTGCAGGCTCGCGGCCAGGTCGGCGTGGTCGGCCGTCCAGTCCGCCTGCGGGTCGCGCCGTTTTGCCAGCGCGTCCCAGGCGATCGGCTCCACCGTGAAGCCACCGTCCGGTGTGGACCGAACCGCCTCGCGGAAGAGGGCGAGGTGGCGCGGTTGCCCGTAGGAGGCCAGCGCCATCACCTTGTACTCGTCGCTGGCTCGCGTGAAGCCGAGATGCTCGGTCGCCTCTTCGTAGAGCAGGCCGAGGCTGTGCGGCAGGGGCTGGGCGGCGAGCACCTCGAGTCGGCCGTCGCGGTAGACGCCGGCGAGGTGCGAGGCGGATTCACCCCGCCCGTCCAGCACCAGGACCGCCCGGTCCCGCCCGTTGGCATCGTCTCGGCCGTTGGCGCGGTCGCGACCGGTGGCGTGGGCCGGGGCGGCCAGGCCGGCCGAGGCGGCGTGGGCCACGTGGTGGGGGACGTGGACCACCTTCTCGGGGTCCAAGCCGGGTAGAGCCGTCGCGAGGAAGGCCGGCGCCCGTCGGGCGTACTCCAGTCGCAACCAGTCCCAGGGGTCCCACAGGCCCATCTCGTCAGCCGGTCGGGCCAGCGACGGGTCGAACGAGTAGGCCACGGCGTCGAGGTCGTCCGGGCGGAGCCCGGCCTGGGCCAGACACCAGCGCGCGGCCTGCTCCGGCAGCTCCCAGGCCGCGAACGGGACGGGCCGCTTGCCGTGCTTGCGGCGGCTGAAGCGCTCCTCCTCGGCGGCCGCGACGGTGTGCCCGTCGACCACGAGCGCGGCGGCCGGGTCGTGGAACAGCGCGTTGACGCCGAGAACCCGCATGATCGCTGCCTACCCAACCCGAGCAGCGACCACGCCTGGTTTCATCCTGGAGAATGTCTCGCCCGACCCGAACGGGTGGTTTCGGTGCCGGGCGGTCACCTGAGCGCCGCGGGGCCGCTACCCGGGCCGTTCGGCCGGGGCCAGGGCCCGGGTCAGCACGCCACCGGCCGGGCCGACGAACGGCACGCCGCGACGGTCCTCCACGTCGCCCGGCTGCTCGCCGACCAGGACGATCCGGGCGTCGACCGGTCCGGCCGAGACGACGGCCTGGGTGGCGTTGCGGTACAGGTCGCACCCGCGACAGCCGTGGGCGGCCGCACGCAACTCGTCCAGGTCGCCGCCGACCGGGACGTACGGTTCGGCCGACCGGGCGGGCTGCCCAATCGCCGACGCCGGACGGGTCGCCGACGCCGGAGGTCGGTTCGCCGGCCGGGCTTCCCCGGCGGGACGGCGGATGGTCGCGGGGCGGGACCGGGTCGTACTGGACCGCGCCATGCCGTCCCCCTACCCAGGACCATGCGATCCATGTCGCCCGCGGCGTTCTCCGCCCGGGTCGAGGAATGGGCGTCCCCCGCGCGGGTCGAGAGATGTCGGACCCCTGTGGGACCCTGCGTGGCATGACGTCGTGGCGGGATGTTGCGCAGGCGGAGCCGGAGTTCGCGCGCCGGGTGCGGGAGTTGTTCGACGTACGCAAGCACAAGACGATCGCGACCCTGCGGGCCGACGGGTCGCCCCGCATCTCCGGGATCGAGGCCAGCTTCGAGGACGGGGAACTGGTCTTCGGCTCCATGCCGAACGCGCGGAAGGGCGCCGATCTTCGTCGGGATCCGCGCTTCGCCCTGCACAGCCCGACCGTCGATCCGGTCGAGGGCACGCCGACGCAGTGGTCGGGCGAGGCGAAGATCGCCGGCTGCGCCATCCCGCGCGACGCCACCCCCGGGGGCGAAGGCGACTTCTTCCGGGCCGACATCACCGAGGTCGTCTACACCCATCTCAATGAGCAGGGGACGATGCTCGTCGTCGAGTGGTGGACGCCGAAGCGCGGGCTGCGGCGCGTCGAGCGCGCCTGAGGTGGTCGAACGCGCCGGAGAGGTCTTTCGGCCCGGGCCCTTAGTCCCACGGGCGTCATTCCTATGATCGGTGGCGAACCTGATCGGTCTCGAACGTGGCCAGGTCGCCGGAGCCCCAGCCGCGAGCGTCCGGTGGTGACCCCGCGAGGGTGAGGTAGGGACCCGCGAGTGGTAGGTGTGGACAGGGTGGATCGTCGAGCGGACGGGTCGGTCGGAACTCGGGCGGTCGCCGGATGAGCGGGCTCACCCAGGCGCACGGCGGTGACCGCGGCGGGCAGCCCCGCTGCGTGTACGTGGTCGGGATGGGCCCGGGGGCCGGCAAGGCGACGGTCGCCCTCGGCCTGGCCGAGCTGTTGTCCCGGCAGGTGGCCCAGCTCGGGGTGTTCCGGCCGTTGGTCAACGGGGGCGAATCGGTCGATGAGGGCTCCGGCGGGCCGGCGAACGTCGACGCGGTGGGGGTTTCGGGCGACGCGGATGCGACGCTGACGCTGCTGCGGGAGCGGTACCACATCGAGATTCCCTATGCGGAGCTGTACGGCGCCACGTACACCGAGGCGGCCGCGCTCGTGGCCGACGGCCGCCGGGAGGAGCTGATCTCCCGCATCGTCGAGCGGTACCGACAGGTCGAGCGGCGCAGTGCCGCCATGCTGGTCGTCGGCAGCGACTTCGTCGCCGACGGGGCCGGCAGCGGCGGCATTCCGCGCGAGCTGGCGTTCAACGCCCGCCTGGCCACCGAGTTCGGCGGGGTGGTGGTCATCGTCCTCAACGGACTCGGGCAGGACGCCGAGAGCCTGGCCAACGCCGCCCGGAGCGCGCTGCACAGCGTGGCCGACCTCGGCGCCACCGTCGCAGCGGTGATCGCCAACCGGGTGGCGCCCGAGCTGGTGACCGAGGCGGCCAAGCCCGGTCTGGCGGTCGACGCGTACCGGCCCGACGCGCGCGGAACGGGGATGCCGGTCCCGGTGTACGCCATCCCCGAGGTACGCAGCGTCTCGGCGCCCACGGTCGCCGAGGTCGCCCGGGCGCTGGGCGCCACATGGCTGGCCGGCGACCCCACCACCCGGGACCGCGATGTGCTCGACTTCGTGGTGGGGGCGGCCCAGGTGCCGGTGCTGCTCGACCACCTGACCGACGGCTGCCTGATGATCACGCCGGGCGACCGCAACGACCTGCTGGTGGCGGTCGGGGCCGCGCACGCCGCCGGTCAGGTCTCGGTCTCCGGGGTCGTGCTCACGCTCGGCGAGCAGCCCGACGCCCGGGCGCTCGGGGTGGTGGAGCGCCTCGCCCCCGGGGTGGCGGTGCTCTCCGTACCGGCGGACAGCTTCGATACGGTGGCCCGGGCCACCCGCATCGAGGGCCAGCTGCGGGCCGACAACCCGCGCAAGGTGGCGGCCGCGATCGGCGCGTTCGAGTCCCATGTGGACACCGACGAGCTGGCCCGACGGCTGGAGCTGGTCCGGTCGGATCGGGTGACGCCGCTGATGTTCGAGTACGACCTCATCGACCGGGCCCGGGCGGACCGGCGGCACCTCGTGCTCCCCGAGGGCGAGGAGGAGCGGATCCTGCGCGCGGCCGAGGTGGTGCTGCGCCGGGGCGTGGCCGACCTGACCCTGCTGGGCGACCCCGACCAGATCAGCCGCAAGGCGCGCGAGCTCGGCGTGGACGTGAGCGCGGCCCGGGTGATCGACCCCGCCACCAGCCCGTGGCTGGAGGAGTTCGCCCAGGCGTACGAGCGGCTGCGCCGGCACAAGGGGATCACGCTGGACCGGGCCCGGGACACGGTCCGTGACGTGAACTACTTCGGCACGATGATGGTGGAGACCGGCCGCGCCGACGGCATGGTCTCCGGGGCGACCCACACGACCGCCGCCACGATCCGCCCGGCGTTCGAGATCATCCGGACCGAGCCGGGCGTGACCGTGGCCTCCAGCGTGTTCTTCATGCTGCTGGCCGACCGCACCCTGGTCTACGGCGACTGCGCCATCAACCCCGATCCGGATGCGGTCCAGCTCGCCGACATCGCCATCTCCAGCGCCGACACGGCCGCCCGGTTCGGCATCGAGCCGCGGGTGGCCATGCTGTCGTACTCGACAGGCACGTCGGGGTCGGGGGCCGATGTGGAGAAGGTGGCCGAGGCGACCCGGCTGGTCCGCCAGCGCCGGCCCGACCTGCTCGTCGAGGGACCGATCCAGTACGACGCCGCGATCGATCCGGTCGTGGCGGCGACCAAGGCGCCGGGGAGCCCGGTGGCCGGCCGAGCAACGGTCTTCATATTCCCCGATCTGAATACCGGGAACAATACGTACAAGGCGGTGCAGCGCTCGGCCGGGGCGATCGCCGTGGGCCCGGTCATCCAGGGGCTGCGCCGGCCGGTCAACGACCTGTCGAGAGGGGCGACCGTGAAGGACATCATCAACACGGTGGCGATCACCGCGATCCAGGCGGCCCGATGACCGCGTCGCCCACCGGCCGGGTGCTGGTGCTCAACTGCGGCTCGTCGTCGATCAAGTACCGGCTGTACGACGGGGAGACGGTCGTCGACGGCGGCCTGATCGAGCGCATCGGCGAGGAGGGCGGCGGCCCGCCCGACCATTCCGCCGCGCTCCACGAGCTGATGGAGCGGCTCGACCTCGGCGAGCTCACCGCGGTCGGCCATCGGGTCGTCCACGGTGGACTGCGCTTCAGCGCGCCCACCGTCATCGACGACCACGTGGTGGCCGCGATCGAGGAGCTCGTGCCCCTGGCGCCGCTGCACAACCCGGCCAACCTGGCCGGCATCACCGTGGCCCGGCGGCTGCTGCCCGACACGCCGCAGGTCGCGGTCTTCGACACGGCCTTCCACCGCACCCTGCCCGAGGCGGCGGCGACGTACGCGATCGACCGCGCGGTCGCCCAGGCGTACGGCATCCATCGGTACGGCTTCCATGGCACATCGCACGCGTACGTGTCACGCCGTACCGCCGCCCTGCTGGGTCGCGCGTACGAGGACGTCAACGTCATCACCCTGCACCTTGGCAACGGCGCCAGCGCCTGCGCGGTGGCCGGCGGGCGCAGCGTGGCCACCTCCATGGGGCTGTCGCCCCTGGAGGGACTGGTCATGGGCACGCGCAGCGGCGACATCGACCCTGCGGTCGTCTTCCACCTGGGCCGCAACGCCGGCATGTCGGTCGGCGAGGTCGACCGTCTGCTGAACCACCGCAGCGGCCTGCTCGGGCTGTGCGGGGTCAACGACATGCGGGAGGTGCTGCGTCGGCGAACGGCCGGCGACGCCGCGGCCGCGCTCGCCTTCGACGTCTACTGTCGACGGATCACCGCCTACGTCGGGGCGTACTATGCCCTGCTCGGCCGGGTCGACGCGGTCACGTTCACCGCGGGCGTGGGGGAGAACGCGGGTGAGGTCCGGGCGGCGGCGCTGGCCAACCTGGACCGTCTCGGCATCGTCGTCTCGCCGGAACGTAACGCCACCGGCACCGGCGAGCGGATCATCTCTCCCGAGGGCGCCGAGGTGGCCGTCTGCGTGGTGCCCACCGACGAGGAGCGGGAAATCGCCACCCAGGCGCTGCTCGCGGTGGGGTCGCGGGGATGAGCGTTTCGGGTCTGCCCGCAGGATGCTGGTGACGCTCCGCCCGGAGCGATGACGCTGGTCGGCGGTGCGGGCAGTAGCGACCGTACGGCCTGCGCCACCCGCTCCCGCTCGGCGTCAGCGCCATGGCGGTCGCGCCCTGGGCACCGGTGGTGTGTCCCGGCCGTCTCGTAGCCGGCGCTCGCCCGCAGGGCGTCGAGAGGGTCGCACCGATCCGGAACCCTCCAGCCGTTCCGCGAGGTGCGGTGGCGCCTGCGGTGCCGTGTGCGCCTCGTCGCGGACGTCGATGACGATCGGTCACCGGGTTCCGGCGACCCCATGCCCAACACGCACGTTCCTTTGCTCTGCTTACGCGGACGCAACGCCCTCTGGTCAGGCAAGACATAAGGATGGCAATGTATGGTTCTCAGGGTCTCGGTTACTGTCCGTCACAGCGTCCGGGGTGCCATGATGCCTGTTACTGTCCGTCACCGTCGAGCTTAGATCGCTGATCTCTTGTCTATCTGTATTGCCTGCTAGACAGGTGTTGCGTATAGGTGTGCAGAGCAAAGCACCGCGAGTGGGGCTACGGCCCTGGCGTGAAGTCGCTTACCGTCGGTGAGCGATGAGGCGGGGTCCGGTGTGCACCGTGGGACCACCGGAGCCCGACCTCTGCGAGCAGCGAGGCGGCACGTGTCCGTGGCCATGGAAAAGTCTCCGGTTGTGGCCAGCGAAAGTCCCCACCTCGCAGGGGCTGAGTTGATCTAGAGGGTCCTTCGGGCCTGAGATCGGGGTTGCGAACCGATCCGATCAACCAGCCCGAA
>Ga0065720_1004148_pt1 | contig 10207 bp, 8 predicted proteins | sample Thericmetagenome_FD_59107 | JGI IMG/M metagenome (GOLD analysis project Ga0065720, IMG submission 59107) | Thermophilic microbial communities from the Joint Bioenergy Institute, California, USA of rice/straw/compost enrichment - eDNA_2 v2... | ecosystem: Engineered > Solid waste > Grass >... | reverse complement strand
TCCTTCTTTCTTCTCACTATGGCAAGCAGCAGCACTGTTGATCGATTCACTCATTTTTAATTTTAATTCATTATTTATTAATTGAAATAAGTATTATTTAAAACTCAATGAGAAATAAATTTATCGATTGTTATTCGTTGCACCACCTTCTATTCTCCTAATAAAGACAAGGAAAGAGTTTTTTTCCTAAATTTCTGACAATGAAGAACAAGCAAAAAACAAATTCCATGCTTATAACTTCATTATGAAGATACTAGGATGCAGATGATCTGTTATCTGGGATTCATATAAAAAATGAATGACAATTCTATCCTCGACTGACTGATTTAACCAATCTTCTTGAAAAATAAATTCGAATATCCTAGTGCTCTCCCATATTCCCTGATCTCTCACAAGAATCTATACAGTTTATTTAAATTGTTGAAGGTATGTTTTCAAACAATCAAATTGGTCCCTCCAACATTCCATTTGTTCCCTTAGCATTCAATTCACAATCAATGCTGAGGTTTAGTGCATAACTTAGTCTTTAACAAGAAATTGAAATTCTTAATTTGAATTCATTCAATTTAATCAAATTAAATTAATTTATTCAAATTTTCCGTTTGATCGAAGGTTGATCTATCTAAACTCGGTTTCTTTCAATATCCCTTTTGAAAAACCTGTTTAGTATGGAAAATATATTGCATCAGCTTCATGATAAGTTCATCATAGATTCTTGTTAGGACAATTGCTTAAAGTTGATATATGACCTAAAACAATTTGTCTTTGATCGATCTTCGAATGATAATCTTAGAAGTTTAAGTATGGACCTGACAACATATGAAAAACAAGAAAGTTTAGGAAGTATATAACTTTCTAGTTCTCCTAAATATAACCCAGGAGATTGATCGCTGTTTTTTAGTTCGTTAAAATCACAAATTGAGATCTCTCCCATGATTTCAGGAGCTGTGAGACCTCATACACAGCTTGAGTGATTAAAGCCTAAGAAAAGATCTAAAAATCTTGTAGATGCTAAAAGCCTGGCACCGATCAATCGATCCCTGCTACTGCCTAATTCATTGACAAACCTCCTGGCACTTGAAGGCTTTCTTGCTGAAATTTCACTGGCTACTGTATCCTGAGCTAACCTTAACTCAGGAAAGAGGTTCAAAATCAGCTGGTCCTAGGCAAGAGACCCACGAAAAGATAGGCATAGTCAAGACTATTTATGGTCTTGGAAAGAATATAATTAGAGCAGAGAGGTGATGGACGAAGCGTATCTACTTAGCTTTGGATATGAGGCAGAATGGCCCTCATTAGTATTCAACGATTCCCTGGCATATTCAACATTTTATTCAAAGTTAAATTATTTTTTTCCCAAGCTGTCCTTTATTATTTATGCTCTTTTTGTTGATATCTGAACATAGTAGCAGACATTGTAAATTGTAAATGAAACCACGTACAAAAAGCTTAATACATGACTGAACATACCGGCATGGCCCAATTCGTGTTTTTTTGTCAGAGTAAAAGAATTTTGGCATAAACGAAGAAAGCATAGATCACAAAAGCAATATTCCATCAATCAAGAAGGCCTTAAGGAACAGATCCTTGATTGTTTGGAATTACAATATCAATTGAAAGACTTTTGTGAATTCTAAGGAAGTGATTCCATATGGGTACGACAAGATGATTATGATAAAGAATAGATAGGGTTTTCTGGAACAGAACCTTTGCTAACTAAACTGCTATGCACTTTTTGCAGTCATTTATCTAATAACAAACTATACTGTCAAATGGTATACTATTTTAATCAAAAATGGATCGGGTAAATTGGTTTATCAAATTATTGTGTCGATCATATGTGTTCTTCGAATAAATTTATTCGCTTTCCTGATTCCAATCATATCGTTAAGTAAAGATAATAGTCTATGCTAGAAGGACTCCCACAATACTAATGATGGCCAATGTAAATCTTAAATCATTTCCCTGAAGATCTTCGAAGTTGATTATGACCAAAACACCGAATGCTTACACTTCTTGATTACCTCACCAGGATAGAAGAATCCAAGAAACTTCGCATAGAAGACTGTGAAAAGTACACAAATTCAAGCAAGGAAACTCACTCCTATTAATCTTAAAACTGCAAAAAGAATTCCGTGTCAAAAGCTCCTCCTTGTTGCAAGCAGGTAGTTGATAACCAAGAATCACTCTTAACTATAAATAGAACCCATGATCCTCATGGTCTGGTTATACACACGTAGAGAACTAGAATGGTTGTCTTGCTAGAAATTCAATGGATGTCTGTAAGAGTTCAAGGATCTTGATTTTTAATTTGTTCAAACTTTGATAGGAGAGAGAATTTGCATGGCTAAAAGAGATCTCTACCAACGCATTCTTTCTCAAGGCAGCAACTTACTTATTCCTTCTTAGTCTAAATTAAATTCTTTTCGTCTATGTAGGAAATGTGGGAGATATCATAGTTCTCTTATTTTTTCTTGTTTCAAAGAACGAAGATATGATTCGAAAAATTGTATTCATCCATATTAGTGTTATCATAACAGATGCTTTCTGTTCTGTTTCAAAATTTTATGATAGCATTACATTCTGAAAATAAACTAATAAATGCCCAGATCCCATCTTCCCTATCTCTCCTAAGAATCTAGAAAGTGTATTCAAAATGCTAAAAGGTACAATTTTGAACCATCAAATTGGTCCCATCAAACCAGTAAATTTTGTCCCTTAGAATTCAAATTACCATTTACTCTAACTTCTAGATCAGTCACTCCTCCAACAAGAAAGATGACAAATTCATTTTGTTTGAAATTATTGTTTTATTTAATCAAATTAAATTTTTAATTAAAATTTTCCGTTTGATTAGGGTGTTCTATCTAAACTCCTTTTCTTTCAATCTTCCTTTTGAAACTTTATTTCCTCGAGGCCTTCGTTATAAATGGAATATTGTTTTTCCAGAATTATGTTTTTTCATCTATGCCAGAAAATATTTAGCTTTTTAATGTGCATCTTGAATTTCAACGATATTTCGAATTAATAGTTCTGTTGAAGTACCTAATTCAAAAGAGAAGAATTAAGTTTTGTCTGTGATTCCGCAAATTTTCAGAGCATTAGCATTATAAAGCTTTATCAAATGTAAAACCCATATATTTGGGTCTATTTATCAAGAATTGATCTTGTCCGACTAAAGCAAAGGCCTGGCTCATCTTCTCTTTCAGATAAGAACAAGGAATCTGGCTCAACTGTTTTTCTCCACATATCAGGACTTTGAATAGGTTTTGCTTTCAAAAATGGTAGAAGATTACCTAAAAAATATCTTTGTAAGTTTTATTTGCATAGTTAATACATTGTGGACATTGAATTCTGGCTACAGCAGGAAGAATTAATAACAAGTTGATCTCTGGGAATTGTGTAATCTTATGTTTATAAACATCATAAACAGAAAATTAAATGTTCAACATTTTCATCAAACTGTTATAAAATTGAGGAAAAAAATCTGTTAGAGCGTGCCTTTTAAGTTCTTCAACAGATTTCTCATATCTTTCCTCAATAAAGTTTTGTTTCTTGACAAGAAGATGTCGAAATTCAAAGAAAATAAACGAATTCGGTCTTATCTCCTCGAATGTGATTATTTTCTGTTCTCAAAAATTGATGTTTGAGAGTTGGAAAGATAAAACCTAATGCTTTCTGGAGAAAAGGACCTGGAATTCAACTCCTGAATAGTTCTCATTCAACAGTTATTCTAGCAGTGTCATTAAGTTCGTAAAATCGAAAGCTCTTAATACCTTTTTTTGAAGGGAAATTTGTGTAAGAATGCATTTTCGTTGGAATTTCTCCTCTTCTGAGGGAAATTGTTCCATAAAAAGTAAAATTTAGGTCTTTGTGTTATGATACCATATTGATTTATCATCAGAGCCTCCATAGGTTGAGGATTTCCTTCCGCAATTGCCACACATGTGTCTGGACTCTTTTATAATACACAACCGTCTTGATTCCAAAGAAGCGCATTCATTCTTTCAAATTTATTTACTTTATTAACCTTTGAGAGCCCAACTATCATTCACAACTATTTGAAAATGATGATTCTACTCTAAGCTTTCTACGTCCATGATCTTTTTCAATTCACTTTGGGATTCATGATTACAATAAAATCGCCAAGTATTTATTGTGACCAGACATGGATTGCTACCTCGAAATCATTGTTTAAAACAAGATACTAGAGATATCGATTCAAGATAGAATTATTTTTCATCAGCCTTATTATTTTCAAAATTTCACTTTACGGAAGAATTCATTCTTTTAAGTATGCACAGGACTTTCTAAAAGAAATTTTCTCGGAAAGATTTTCTGTTTCAGTGTTGATAGAAACGAGAATAAATAACAAGTACAATGCATATTAGTGGGTCATTAAAATTATACTATCTCTTCTTGCAATACTTAAAACTATACATGGAAACAAGCATGTAATGGCCCCCCTGATCCTACATTCTATATCCTGATCCTTTTGAAAAGTCTAAACCAATTTCCCTATGCTCCCTCTCAAACTCATTTATCTCTCCCAAGAATCTAAAATTTATTCAAATATTTTCAAAAAGGCATTACAATTTAGAGTTAATCAAATTGGTTCCTCCGATCACTATATTCGCTCCCTTAGCATTCAACTCGGCAACAACCTTAGCCTCTTCATAAGTTACCCCTCCAACAATAAAGATGATAATTTCAGTCGGCTTGAACTCGCTTGCTCTATCCCATCAATAAAGATATTCTTGATTCATACTTTTCTTTCGTCTGATAATTAGGTTTCCATGCGAATTCTGTTTCTTTTAATTTTCCCTTTGTCAAGTTTTCTATGACCGTGGAGATATAGGGCATATGCTGAGTATAAACATTAGGAACATCCTAGTAAATTAATTCTTTCAACTTCATTATACCTTAAATCGTTTCATTTTGTTAGTGAATTTTCCCATAATATTTCCAGTTCCAAAGAGATCTCCGACCCTTTCTTTCTTGCCAGCATATTTCAAGACATAGTCAATAATATCAACCATTTCCTATAATTTCTTATTTCTTGACTTCTTTTTCTTACCATAGGAATTCCTTCTTCTAATAACTTCTTTTTTATAGTATTAATTGCCGCAGTCTCCGCCTCATATCTTATACAGAAAATAATAGCCAATTTCAGCTTATCAAATTTATCAAAGTTCTTTCCCAAAATTTCCAACACTGATCTGAGGTGTTCTCCCTTATTATCTTTGGCTGTTATTTCTTGCTCCACCCTTGAGACTTCAGTCAACACACGGGCCTCAATCAGCTTTGAGATCTCACCCAAGAGAGTGACATGCTTGGTGACGTTAGCACTTTTTCTCTTGAGTTCTGGCATAGATTCTAATACTTTTTGCATATCTTCTATGGATTCAATATTTTGGTTCTTTTTTCTCAGAGAAGAGTATTCGTCCAATTCTTTCTGAACTGCCTCGGCTATTTCTCCAAAGTCGTCATAAAGGTGTTGTTCATAAAAGGAATCCACATGAGGAGATAAAACAAATTCCTTTTACTTTATAAAGACTTAAAGAAAATTTACAGCCTCCTCATCGTCCTTATGACTTCCGCTTTTATCCTTTCTAAGGTCTACTCTATTATTCTTTATCCCAATGAGCTCTTGGATCATGGCCTTAATAATTAATAAAGAAATCTCACAGAAAGACTTGATATGTCCACTGAGTCAAAAGCGGAGTAATTGGGTCTTCTTTTCTCTCCATGATGAGGAGAACAGTTTTACCCTTTCCAAAGTCTTTAGGACTCTCTCTTAATTCAAAATTGCATTTGTCCTGAAAATTAGCTGGATGATTTGAAATTCTACGAGAATTCGATTGGCGAGCTTTTCACAAACTGGTGAATTATATTGATATCTAATAGAGGGAGCTCTTCTTAAGGCAAAGCAAACAGATAGTAGACCTTGTACCATCCTATCAAAAAGGCCCTCGTCCACAACTTTCCAGTTGTTGAGAGGTTTTCTGAATCCTGGACAGATTTAGTCCTTTTTTTGAAAAAATATTACCTGAAGAATTCAGGATATTTAAGGAAAATAGGTCTTGATTGAGGACATAGAAGTCTGCATAGAATTCCTTATTTTTAGAATTATTCTCAATGTGGTTACCATGCATCTTTTAACGCAATTTTGTTCATCTTCAACTGCAATTTTCTCAAGATGGAGATTGCTAATGCTGTTGCTAAAAACTGGGAAAATAAGACTTGAATTATGCTTATTTTACAGATGCTGTATTCGTTAAATCTCCTCTCTTTGACTTCGTTTATAATTCTTTGAACATTTTCATCTGTAGGTCTCACAAAATAAATAGCATTCAGGTGGAGTAATTTTTCTTTCGAGGGATTCTCGATCAGTTCTACAAGATATACATTCTTTTTCAAAATTTGAGACTGAGAACAAATCAAGGAGATAATTCCTATAATTTAACTACATATTAAGGCTTATACCTGAAGTTTCTTTATCTAGAATTAAGGACTTCATGCCGGTGACTTGTTCGAGCATGGAATCAAAATAATCCTCAATTATTTTGAAAAGGTTAAATGGGAAGTCGTTCCTTTTTTGTGTCACACTTTGCATCTTTTGAAATTTAGAAATTAGCCCAAATAAAAGGTATATTCTGACAGGGAAAAGTTGATAAAGGCAAAGCTATAAATAGCCGAAATTGGTTTAGGATGTGGGATTTGTAATGATATACAGGATATTCAAAAGAGATAAATTATTGATAACAGAAAGACATCGTTTTGTTAATAACAAAAATAAGATCTTTCCATATGAAGCCTTTACTGCACACACAAAGATCTACGAATCATACTACCTATATATTTAGTACAAGAGGGGATGGAATCTATTGCTGTTGTTTCATAGCATCATGCTTTGCTTGCTTAGCTCTCATGATTTCAGCATGTCTAGGAATTAATAGAGAAAATATCAGTTTACTTCTCTCTATTCTGGACATAATCTGACTTCTTTGTGTGCTTATTGTCAGGTCCTTTTCCAGCATTTCTCTTCTCAGCTCTGGCTCTATCACGTTCTCTTTGATCACCTCTGCTCATTGAATTTTTGGTTAATTAAACAAAAATGTTTTTATTATATAGTTAATAGAAAGTTTTTGTTATATTTCTGATACCAAAGAGATTTCCTGGTTGAGTCTTTCATCAATTGAAAGTCAGTTAATTTATATAATTTCATGACCTCTACAATCAAATACCACTGGCCCTTGAGGTCCCTCACCAAAAAGCCATCATTCTTCATAAAATTTTATCTAGCAGAGGAAATTAGTTAGATTACCGGTTTAGCCCAAAAGACCTATATGAAAAGAGCTATACTCGATATAAATAATATTGATTGCTTGTTCAGAACAAAAGAAGAAATAGAGTAAGAAATGACTCAACTCGTGCATAAACATCAAAAACACACATTAGACCACTTACTAAGTGACACAGTAAATAACACCAGTTCCCTTATTATGCCTGCTTGCACTTATCACACACATATTCGTCTATTGCTTCTGCTTCTTCATTTGTAATCCCGATACAATGCATATGGTACCAGGTTTGGCATTTATCACATTGGATATAAGTAAAATCAGGGTTCAAGGGCAATCTGCACAGACAATGCTTCTCCCAAGTCTCAATCGGAGGATCCATCTTTTTCTTGATTACGTCATATTTTGCCCTATTGGTTAAGCTATTAAATCACATATTTACCTTGTGAAAAAAGTGTTGGCTGGGATTCCGTCCAACTTGTCATACTCATCATATGAGAGGATAGAACAATGTCCATTTATAGAATCGACCATGATATAGTCTTTATGTGTGGAGAGAAAAACTTCATTGTCACTGATAGCACTGAGATATGGCTCGAACTTCTTCGGCAGATCGGATTTTCTGTAATACCTAACAAATTAGAGCTGGGTTCCATTAAAGTGAGGAAATGGAAATGAAAGAATAGCTTACCATTGAACTTCCAAAAATGCGAGAACTTTCTTCTCGTCATATTTGACTGGTTTAATAATTCTAAGTAAAGTGCATATAAAGTCATTGTTAGCGTCCTCTTCGTTCAGGATTAGTAGTGTGTCATTGACACGGTATTTGACATTACGAAATTTGACGACTTTATATGTATCAATGTAAGCACTTGGATCTTTCAGGCATTTCCTAGCGAATTCCTCATAGGTGGTAGCATGTTTAGACTTTTTCTTGGGTGTATGAGTGACTGGCTGTGGACTTTCCTCATGCATGGAGGCTTCCGTCGTTTTTGTAGGACTATTAATGTCATCATAGGATGTTTTGAGGAAATTTGTGGAGGATGCCTCACTACTATTTGAAATAATTGATGCATCATCATCGTCTTGGGTGTGTACTTTCTTTTTGAGGGCATTATCCTCAAAAGAGGGGTCCATTCTGCGCTTTATCAGGCTAGTCATTTTGAGTTATTGAAGTTAAATAAAATATTAATTAGCTTATAAAAACCAAGCTTCTAATTGCGGATCCACATTTGAATGAGAATAAAGCCTAGAATGCTTGAAATGCATACAGGCTGAGGACTTACATAAGCTGGAACTGCATACTTCTTACATCTGAAGCCTCTTCAAGATACTGACTCTAAACACTCTTGGTAAATTGACTCTGAACTTCCTAAAAAAATAGTCCTTATTAACCGAAAGAAGTCCATAGTGGGTTAGGCAAGAGGGATAAATTTAGAGATTCAATTCTAAAATTCTTATAAGATGATCCATTATCTTGTCAATAAGAGATACTAATAGAACTAATTGATCATTACTAAGAATTACTACTAGTCTTTGTGCAAGTCTAGCTTAAAGAGATTTAGGATTGTAAGCAGGATAATCTATGTATCCTTCGGGGCCTGGAGTATAGAACTGCTTATCATTAGCCATAGCAAGAGGCCAGTCATTCTTGATTCTCTCAACGAGATCAGGATTGCTGATGAAAGGCTTAGCGAAGCAGACTAATTCAGCAATCTTTTCTTCTAGTCTCTTGATGCCTTCTTCAACGGTTACATTTCCACCTGTTGTCATAATAGGAACCTTGGTTAAAGGCTTAAACTCCTTTGCACAATTAGGGATTTGATCAGTGCCAGGCCCGAATGGAGTCTTTGGCCATCCATCGTATTCAAAGAAGCAAATGTAGCCAAGATCTCTCTTGTCCAATTCTTTCGTCAAGTAATTAAATAAAGCCTTGGGATTGCTATCATACATTCCATTGAATCTTCCAACTGGGCTAACCTTAATACCAACTCTCTTAGAACCCCAAACCTTGATAGTTCTATCGATAACATTCAAGGGGAATTTGCATCTTTTTTCAATGCTTCCGCCATATTCATCAGTTCTTCTATTGGTTTCATCCCTCAAGAAATTGTCCAGAAGGTAACCGTTAGCAGCATGAATTTCAATTCCATCAAAACCAGCTTCTTGCGCAAATTTTGCCGCAGCTTCGAATTTATCTTCCACCTCCTTAATATCCTTGACGGTCATTTCATCACAAAGAACTGGATCATCCATCCCTTTACCAGTGAAAATTCTAATCTGGTCCCTAATTTCAACTCTAGAGGGTCCAACTGGGTTCAACCCTGTGTAATTAGGATGGCCGATTCTTCCTGAGTGATAAAGTTGGGCAAAGATAACACCTCCTTTGTCATGGACAGCTTTTGTGACCTTCTTCCAAGACTCAGCCTGTTCCTTATTTGTAAGTCCTGGTGCTCCAGGATATCCGTTTCCTCTCCAATCGACGTACATGCATTCAGTTAGGATCAAACCTGCTGAGGCTCTTTGTTCGTAGTATTGTCTGTGCAGATCAGTGGCTAAACCTGTTTTATAGTCAGCTCTGGATCTAGTCATTGCTGACATGACAATACGGTTTCTCAATGTGATATCGCCAAGCCTGAAGGGTTCGAAAAGGAGTTTCTTATTCATTAGGACTTTTTGTAAATTATATCTGTTTACCATCACAGAACTAAAACTTGGCTTTTTGACTTGATAGAAAACTTTCGGCCCCTAAGCAAGGCCCATCCGGCCTGAGGAAATTATCAATTCTTACAAACCCTCACTCACTGAGAATACCTAGTTAGGCTTTTCTATCTGACTTTCTCTGTTTATAGTGTATTATTTATTTATAGTTACATTTCTATGTCCAAATTCCCCCTTTTTTT
>Ga0065720_1004117_pt1 | contig 10208 bp, 8 predicted proteins | sample Thericmetagenome_FD_59107 | JGI IMG/M metagenome (GOLD analysis project Ga0065720, IMG submission 59107) | Thermophilic microbial communities from the Joint Bioenergy Institute, California, USA of rice/straw/compost enrichment - eDNA_2 v2... | ecosystem: Engineered > Solid waste > Grass >... | reverse complement strand
GACCGAGGGTACGGCCCCAAGATCCGCCTGTGCAGGAATCTGAACCCCCCGGAGACAACGCATGGTCGACGCCGGCGACAGGCACCATCTGGAGCTTCCCGTCCACCCCAGCGCCGCCGCTCTGGCGCGCCGGCAGGTGCGGGACCTGCTGTCGCGGTGGCGGCTGGATCAGCTGCACGAGACGGCCGAGCTCGTGGTGAGCGAGCTGGTGACGAACGCGGTGAAGGCCGCCGGGGGAGCGGGGCCGGACGCGTGGGGCGCCGAGGACCCCGCGGCCGAGGGGGCGGCCGGGTGGGAGACGGCCTGGGGCGGCGCGGGCGGCCGGCCGGCGGCCGCGGGGGACATCCTCTCGGATCCGGACGTGGCCGCGGCGGGCGCGGGGACCCGGGCGGGCTCCCCGGGGTACCGCATCGGCCTCGACGTGTACCGGCAGGGCGCGCTCGTCGTGGTGGAGGTGTGGGACCCGAGCCGGGTGCCGCCCACGCTGAAGAACGCCTCGCTCGACGAGGAGGGCGGGCGCGGCCTCATGCTCGTCGACGTGCTCGCGGAGAAGTGGGGGTACCGCTGGCCGGCTTCGGGCGGCAAGGTGGTCTGGTGCGCCCTCGCCGCGCACGCGGTGGCGGAGCCGCCAGGGGAGGCACCGGCCGGGGCGTCAGGACCGGCGCCGTGCGACGGCCGCGAACGCGATGCTGAGCAGCGTGACCGTGAACAGGAAGGCGTACGCGCGCTGGAACCCGGCCATGAGCTCGTCGACCGCGACGGGGGAGAGGCGGGACAGCGTGCCCTGGTAGACCTGGGCGCGCAACTCCGGCGAGACCGGCCCGGTGAGCACGCCGAGCGCGGTGCCCACGCTGAGCACGATCCCCACATTCATGATCATCAGCCGGAAGCCGTTCACCACCCCGCGCGAGCCGGGCGGCAGCTCGTTCATCACGTAGGTCGAGTTCGCGGTGAGGAAGGTGCCGTTCCCGGCCCCGGCGAGGAACAGCCCGGCCGCGATCACCCAGTACGGCGTGCCGGGGTCGGCCGTCAGGACCAGGATGAGCAGCCCGACGCAGCTTATCGCCGCCCCCGCGACCGAGCCGGCGTACGGCGAGACCCGGCGTTCCAGGAACCCGGCGATGGGCGAGGCGAGCGCCATGCCGATCGGCGCGGGCAGTACGGCGAGCCCGGCGGTGAGCGTGTCGATGCCGCGCGCGGCCTGGAAGTACAGCGCGGTGAGCAGGATGAGCGCGGCCCGGGCGAGCGCGTTCCAGAACGAGGCGGCGTTCGCCATCGCGAGCACCCGCTCCCCGAACAGCCGCAGGTCGAGCACCGGGTTGGCGGCCCGCCGCTCCACGACGACGAGCACCGGCAGCAGCACGAGCGCGAGGGCGCCGGCGAGTAGCACGGGCGGGGCGAAGTTGCCGCTCCCGGCCTCGGAGAGCGCGACGAGCGCGCCCGCGATCACCAGGAAGATGAGCAGGTTGCCGGCGAGGTCGAGGGGGACGCGCGGCCCGCGCGGCACCCGGCGCAGCGTGATCGCCCCCCAGACGAGCCCGGCGAGCCCGGCGGGCACGTTGATCCAGAAGATCCACTGCCATCCGGCCAGATCCGCGATCACGCCGCCGACCGTGGGCCCGGCGAACTGCGCGACCGAGAGCGTGGCGAGGTAGACGCCCATGCCCTGGCCGAGCCGCCCGGGCGGGAAGGCGTCGGCGATCAGCACCGACCCGTTCGCGAGCAGCATCCCGGCCGCGAGCCCCTGCACGGCGCGCAGCGCGATCACCAGCTCGACCCGGGGCGCGAACCCGGCGAGCAGCGACGCCACGGTGAACAGCGCGAACCCGAGCAGGTACACCTCCCGCCGCCCGGCGAGGTCGGCGAGCCGCCCGAAGAAGACGAGCGTGGAGGTGCTGACGAGCAGGTAGGACAGCAGCAGCCAGGAGGAGGCGAGCGGTCCCGCCGAGAAGTGCCGCACCATCACCGGCAGCGCCACGTTGAGCGTGCTGACGCTGAGCCCGATCAGCGTCAGCCCGATGCTGGTGACCGAGACGACGCGCCACGCGTAGCGCATCCGGGCGGCGTATTCGGGGGTGTCGGGGATCTCCTGGGGAACGCTGACCACGCAGCCCAGTGTGACCTACAAGCCTTACGCGGCTTTTGTCCGGGTTGCTCCTTCCGCTGGTCTCCGCTGGTCTCCGCTGGTCAGCGGGCGCGCCGGCGCAGCCCCTCGATGTCGTGGATCACCACCTTGCGGCGGCCGGTCTCGATCAGGCCGCGGTCGCGCAGCGAGCGCAGCGCCTTGCTCACCGCCTCACGGGAGGCCCCGGTCCATCCGGCGAGCTCGTCCTGGGAGAGCGGCAACGCGACCCGCACGCCGTTCGCGGTGCGCTCGCCGTACCGCTCGGCGAGCTCGACCAGCCGGGTGGCGACCCGACCGGTGGTGTCGTACGCGCCGTACTCGATGCGCTTGCGGTCCGAGTCGCGCAGCCGCCCGATGAGGAGCTGCATGAGCAGCACCGCGACGCGGCCGTGCCGGTTGAGGAAGCCGGTGAAGTCGTGGACGACGATGCCCTCCAGCGGCTCCAGCGCGGTCACCGTCGCCGACCGGGGCTTGCCGGAGATCGCCCCCATGTCGCCGATGAGCGCGCCCGGCCCGCGCACCGCGAGCACCACCTCGGTGCCGGCGGCGGTGTGCGACGACACCTTCGCCCGCCCGGAGGTGAGCACGAGCACCCAGTCGGAGCGGTCGCCCTCGGTGCAGACGGTGGCGCCGCGCTCCCACCGGCGCATCCGTCCGCTCGCCCGCAGGTCGGCGACCTCCTGCGGGGTGAGCAGAGATAAGAACTCGCCGGGCTCGGAGCGCAGGGCGTTCGTGGTCATCGCGGTACTCCTTAGCAGCGGAAACGCGTCCCCGACCGGATTATCGGGGTTGCTTCCGCGCTCGTCACCGCGATTTTCCGGCCCCAAGATCATGGCGCGGCCGCCGGGCGCGCGGCCGGGAGCCGGGAGAGACCGCGCGCGCTACCCCTCGCGGGTGACCCCGGCCGGATCCGCGTCCGGGGCGGCGAGCCCGTTGAGCACGTACGCCCGCACCGGCCGCTGCTTGCCCTTGAGGCTCAGCTCGCCGAGCGGGGTGACCCGCGCGCCGGGCAGCGCCTCGTACGTGGCCTCGCCGATCACCACGGTGCCGGGCTCGGCGAGCGACTGCAGCCGGGCCGCGACGTTCACCGCGTCCCCCATCGCGTTGAACCCGCGCAGCTCCGGGCTGCCGATGTTGCCGACGAGGGCGAGCCCGGTGTTGATCCCCACCCGGAACCGCGGCCACCGCACGTCGGGGAGCCGCCCCTCCGCCTGCTCCCGCTCGACCTCGGCGGAGACGAGCGCGGCGGCCCGCTGCATCTCCAGCGCGGCCCGGGCGGCGGCGAGCTCGTGGTCCGGCTGCCGGGCCGGGGCGTTGAACAGCGCGAGCAGCGCGTCGCCGACGAACTGCACGATCGTGCCGCCGTTGCGCAGGACGCACGGCACGGCCGCGGTGTGGTAGCGGTTGAGCATCGCCACGATCTCGCCGGGCGCGACCTGCTCGGAGAACGTGGTGAACCCCTGCAGGTCGGCGAAGAGCGCGGTGAGCCGCACGAGCGAGCCGCCGAGCGCGGCCTGACCGGGGTCGGCGAGCAGCGAGGCGGCCACGTCCGGCGACATGTACTGCCGGAACAGCGTCTCCAGCTCCCGGTAGAGGCGGGCGTTCTCCAGCGTGATCGACAGCTGGCTGGCGAGGGTCGCGGCGAGCGCCTCGTCCTGGCCGGTCGCGCCGACCGGCACCTCCAGCACCCCGGCGAGGTTCCCCTTCACGGTGAGCGGGTGCACGATCAGCCCGTCCTCGCGCAGCGGCACGCCGCGCTTCAGCTCCTCCGGCTCGTACGGCCGGCGCAGCCGCGGCCACCCCGAGCGCAGCAGCCCGTCGTGCATGATGCCGACGCGCACGTCCCCGTAGGCCTGCCGTACCCGGGCGAGCGCGTCGCCGAGCAGCTCCTCCTCGGGCAGCCCGACCCGCGCCCGGGCGCCGATCTCGGCGAGCGCGGCGAGCCGCTCGCTCACCTCGCGCTCGGTGGCGAGCGCGTTCGCGGCCCGGTCGAGCACCTCGGCCTGCCCCTCGGAGAGCCGGAACTTCCCGGCGAGCCGCCTGGCGATCGGCACCTTTGACCGCGTGCCCCGGCGCAGGTGCGCGACCACCTCCTCCAGGGCCTGCTCGTACTCGGCGCGCAGCCGCCGGATCGTCGCGGCGAGCGCGATCGAGTCGAACACCCCGGCCGTGGAGCCCTCGCGGCGGAACTGGATGTAGGCGCTGTAGGCGACGAACAGGAACGCGAGCGTGAGCAGCAGGTGCCACTCCCACCAGGACAGCAGCCACGCGGTCTGGTCGACCCCGGCGTACATCGCCTCGGCGAGCAGCGCGTACGCGGTGATCAGGCTGATCAGCATCGGCGAGGGCCGCCGCCGGTGGAGGCGGTAGAGCAGCGCGGCCGCGCCGAGGTAGAGCACGAGCCCGATCAGCGACCACCAGCCGAGGTTCGCCCCGCCCGGCGGCACCGGGTCGGACAGCGGGGTGAGGCCGGGCACGAGCGAGGCGATGCCCCACGCCACGAGCAACGTGTACAGGCCGCCGACCAGCCACGGCCGCAGGCGGAGCACGGCCCGCGCGGCCCGCTCCGGCAGCGGCAGCGCCGACACGAAGGCGAAGCAGGCGGCGACGGTGAGCCCGATCGGCTGGGCGAGGTCGAAGCCGACGGAGCGCACCTGGAGAAAGAACGTGGGCGTGCTGAGCCCGTGCAGCAGGAAGAACCCGGCGCTCGACAGGAACACCAGCGACACCAGCAGCAGCCGGGCGTCCGCGCGCCGCGCCGAGGCCCCGCCGATCAGCGCGCCGAGCACGAGGTTGACCGCGGCGACGCCCACGATCAGGTAGAAGTGGCTGGGGTTGTGGTGCCACTCGATGTTGAGGTGCGGGTTGGCGAGCAGCAGCCACAGGCCGAGCAGCGGCACGGCGAGGTGGATCAGCCAGACGACCGCGCGGATCGGGTGGGTGGCGGGCGGCAGGTACGGCGCGGCCCGCCCGGCTTCCGGGCCGTCCGCCGGGACGTCCGCCGCGTTGTGCGGCCGTGGAACGGCGGCGCCGCCGGCCCCGGCCGGCCCGGTGGCCCCTGTGACGTTCGACGCCCTGGACTCGTTCGACGTCACCGTCATGCCCTCCGTCGCTCTGGCCGCGCATGCGCGCGGGCGGTTCAGCGTCGCGATTATCTCCCCTGGTAGCCGGGCCGTACCAGGTAAAAAGACCGCCTCGGCGAGTGGAGCTCCAGGTCATCGCGGTCCCGCGACGACGGCCGGCGGGAGCGCGGGGAGGTGTTGTCCGGCCGGGTTGACGGGTGTAATGGAACGTGCAAAAGGGATAATTGTGACCTAAATGACACATGTTGCCTGTGAGGGCTTCTGAACCGTTCCAATACGATCGGACGGCCAAGACGCCGGATCGTCGTCCGGCGCTGTCCCGGAGGAATCACAGTGGCTCTCAAACTTCCCGGCGGACGACTGATCGCCGCCGCGAGCGCCGGAGTGTTGATCGGCTCGATGGCCGCGGGCGGTGCCGCCTTAGCCGCCGGTGAGTCGAACACCGCGCCCAAGGTCATCTACGCCTGTGTCAACAAGACCACCCGGTTGGTGCGCATCGTCAACGCCACCACCAAGTGCAAGCCGACCGAGGTGAAGACGTGGTGGAACCGGCAGGGTCCCGCCGGCCCCGCCGGCTCCCCCGGCACCACCGGCCCGACCGGTCCGGCCGGCCCGCGCGGCGAGAAGGGCGACACCGGGCCCCAGGGCCCGCAGGGGCCGCGCGGTCTGCGCGGTCCGCAGGGGCCGAAGGGCCAGAAGGGGGACAAGGGTGACACCGGCCCGCAGGGGCCTCAGGGTCCCAAGGGCGACCCCGGTCCGCAGGGCCCCAAGGGTGAGAAGGGCGACCGGGGCCCGCAGGGGCCTCAGGGTCCCAAGGGCGACCGCGGCCCGCAGGGCCCCAAGGGTGAGAAGGGCGACCGGGGCCCGCAGGGGCCTCAGGGTCCCAAGGGCGACCCCGGTCCGCAGGGCCCCAAGGGTGAGAAGGGCGACCCGGGCTCCGTGGACCCGGTCGTGAAGAGCGTGTCCTTCAGCTTCGGCGGCTCGACCGGCACCAAGAGCGTGGGCTGTGACCAGGGCAAGTTCGCCACCGGCGGCGGCTACACCCTCAGCGGCGGCAGCCAGAGCGCCCAGATCTTCGCCTCCGCGCCCGTCGTCGCCGGCAGCAAGCCGACCGGCTGGCAGGTGTCCGGCAAGAACGCCGGCGGCACCGTGTACGTGATCTGCGTCTGAGCGGACACACCTTCCGGAACGACGAGAGAGGCGATGGGATCCGCACGGGAGCCCATCGCCTCCGTCGCGTTCCCGGCCGGCCCGGGAGGGCAGGGCGGGGCCGGGTGATCAGTCCCCGAAGATGGCGGGCAGCGTGCCCTCGTACGCGGCCCGCAGCTCCGGCACCGGGATCTCCAGCACACCCTGGATCACCAGCGACGGGCCGCCGGTCGTGCCGAGGCTCTGGAACGGCACGTCGTTCGCGGCGCACAGCGTGACGAGCTCGTCGAAGTGCTCCGGCCGTACCGCGACGAGCGCCCGCGCCGCGGTCTCGCTGAACAGGTCGGTGAACGGGTCGTCCCCCGGCGTGGCCACGGCGCAGCCGATGCCGTGCGCGAGGCACGCCTCGGCGAGCGCGATCGCCAGGCCGCCGTGGGACAGGTCGTGCGCCCCCGCGATCAGCCCGCGCGACGCGCCGGTCACCAGCACCTCGGCGAGCGCGCGCTCGGCGTCGAGCCGGACCCGGGGCGGCAGCCCGCCCAGGTGGCCGTGCGCCACCCAGGCCCACTCCGAGCCGCCGAACTCCTCGTACGTCTCGCCGAGCAGCACCACGCGCAGCTCCTCGGCGGTGAAGCCGGTGCGGATCCGGTTCGCCACGTCGTCGATCACGCCGAGCACGCCGACGATCGGCGTGGGGTGGATCGCCACCGTGCCGGTCTGGTTGTAGAAGGAGACGTTGCCGCCGGTCACCGGCACCCCGAGGGCGCGGCAGGCGTCCGCGAGGCCGCGCGTCGCCTCGGCGAACTGCCACATCACCTCCGGGTCCTCCGGGGAGCCGAAGTTGAGGCAGTTCGTCACCGCGAGCGGGCGCGCGCCGGTGACGGCCACGTTCCGGTACGCCTCGGCGAGCGCGAGCTGCGCCCCCGCGTACGGGTCGAGCCGGGCGTAGCGGCCGTTGCCGTCGGTGGCGAGCGCGATGCCGCGCCTCGACTCACCGCCGGGAACAGCGCCGGGCCCAGCGCCGGGAACAGCGTCGCCGATCCGCAGCAGGCCGGCGTCGGCGGGCATGGCGAGCACCGTGTTGCCCCGCACGTACCGGTCGTACTGCGAGGTCACCCACTCCTTCGAGGCGACGTTCGGCGAGGCGAGCACCTGCAGCAGCGTGGCGCGCAGGTCCGCCGGGCGGGGCAGGCCGCGCGGCGTGTCCGCGTTGAGCGCCGCCTGGCCGACCGGCTCCCGGTACGGCCGCTCGTAGACCGGGCCCTCGTCGGCTGCGGTGCCCGGCGGGATGTCCACGATCGTCTCCCCGTGCCAGGTCATCACCAGGCGGCCGGTGTCGGTCACCTCGCCGATCACCGTCGCGGGCACGTCCCACTTCGCGCAGACCTCCAGGAACCTGGGCACGTCCTGCGGCGTGACGATCGCCATCATGCGTTCCTGGGACTCGCTCATCAGGATCTCCTCCGGCCGCAGCGACGGGTCGCGCAGCGGGACGAGATCGAGCTCGACGCGCATGCCGCCGGTGCCCTTCGCGGCGAGCTCGGTGGTCGCGCACGAGATGCCGGCCGCGCCGAGGTCCTGGATGCCGACGACGAGGTCGGCCTCGAACAGCTCCAGGCAGCACTCGATGAGCAGCTTCTCCATGAACGGGTCGCCCACCTGTACGGCGGGCCGTTTGGCGTGCGACTCCTCCTCGAACGTCGCCGAGGCGAGCACCGAGGCGCCGCCGATGCCGTCCGGGCCGGTGCCCGCGCCGAACAGCACCACCTTGTTGCCCGGGCCGGGCGCGGTGGCGAGCTTGATCCGGTCCTTCCGGAGCAGGCCCACGCACAGCGCGTTGACCAGCGGGTTCCCGGCGTAGCAGGGGTCGAAGGCGACCTCGCCGCCGATGTTCGGCAGGCCGAGGCAGTTGCCGTACGAGCCGATGCCCTCCACCACGCCGGGCAGCACGCGCTTGGTGTCCGGCGCGTCGGCCGGGCCGAACCGCAGCGAGTCCATCACCGCGATCGGGCGGGCGCCCATCGACATGATGTCGCGCACGATGCCGCCCACCCCGGTCGCCGCGCCCCTGGTGCGGCTCCACGTACGACGGGTGGTTGTGCGACTCGATCTTGAAGGTGGCGGCCCAGCCGTCGCCCGATGTCGACCACGCCGGCGTTCTCGCCCATGCCCACGAGCAGCGCGTCCGACTTGGGGGCCTTCGTGGCGAACTGGCGCAGGTGCACCTTCGACGACTTGTAGGAGCAGTGCTCGCTCCACATCACGCTGTAGATCGCCAGCTCGGACGAGGTGGGGCGGCGGCCGAGGATCTCGCGGACCCGCCGGTACTCGTCGTCCTTCATGCCGAGCTCGGCGTACGGCTGCGGCTCGTCCGGGGTCGCGGCGGCGCGCGCGACCGTGTCCAGCTGCGAGGTCACCTGTGGGTCCGCCTTCGCTTCGGGGGTGGGGTGGGTGTCGGGCCGGGCGTTCATGCGTTCACCAGGTGCTTGAGGATGGACGTGAAGATGCCCCGGCCGTCGAGGCTCGGGGCCCCGGTGAGCTCCTCGATCGCGTGCTCGGGGTGCGGCATGAGCCCGACGATCGAGCCGGTCTCGTCGCTGATGCCCGCGATGTCGTTGAGCGAGCCGTTCGGGTTGCCGAGGTAGCGGAAGATCACCCGGTTGTTCGCCTCCAGCTCGGCGAGCGTGTCCGCGTCGGCGACGTACCGGCCCTCGCCGTGCTTGATCGGCAGCACGATCTCCTGCCCGGGCTCGAACGCGCCGGTCCACGCGGTCGCCGCGCTCTCCACGCGGAGGCGCTGGTCGCGGCAGACGTAGCGCAGGCCCGCGTTGCGGGTGAGCGCACCGGGCAGCAGGTGCGCCTCGCAGAGGATCTGGAAGCCGTTGCAGGTGCCGAGCACCGGCAGGCCCTTGCGCGCGGCCGGGATCAGCTCCTCCATCACCGGCGCGAACCGGGAGATGGCGCCGCAGCGCAGGTAGTCGCCGTAGGAGAAGCCGCCGGGGAGGAAGACCGCGTCCACCCCCTTGAGGTCGCGGTCCGCGTGCCACAGCGGCACCGGCGTCGCCCCCGCGTGCCGCACCGCCCGCGCGGCGTCCTGATCGTCAAGAGTTCCTGGAAACGTGACCACGCCCACCCGGGCACCACTCATCGCGCTGTTTCCCCTCACGCAGGTCACAGGAGGTACGCCTCAGGCTATCGGGTTGTCCTGAATGGTCCGGCAGGGGCCGCCCCTGCGGCGGGGCTGCCGCGGGTCAGACACGGGTCAGACCGGCGTGGGTCAGACGGCCGCGAGTCAGACCGGCATGGGTCAGACCGCCGCGAGCATGCCGTCGCGGTCCCTGCCCTCCTCCTCGGCCCGCTCCCGCTCCCGGCCGCGGTCGCGGTAGGCGACGACCTCCTCGTCCCAGTCGAGCCGCTTGCACAGCCACACCGTGGTGCCCCGGCCGGGGGTGATGTCGAAGGAGATCTCGTCCACCACCGACTGCATGATCAGGATGCCGCGGCCGTGCTCGGTGTCGCCCGGCGGGAAGCGCTCGGGGATGGAGAGCAGGCCGCGCCCGCCGTCGATGACCCGCAGCTCGCACCGGCCGTCGCCGATCGTGGCCGACACCTGGTAGCGCCGCGCGGGGCCGCCGTGCCGTACCGCGTTGGCGCAGGCCTCGGAGGCGGCCAGGAGGATGTCGGACACGCAGTCCTCGGTCACGCCGATGGATCGCAGGGCGTCCCCCAGCACCCGGCGAACCATCGGGATGCCGAACGCATCCCGTGGCAGTGCCATCGAGAACTCAATTTCCACCGGACTCCTCCCGGCGCGACAACATCACCTTGGCCAGGATTCCCCGATCACCGCC
>Ga0065720_1005179_pt1 | contig 10209 bp, 7 predicted proteins | sample Thericmetagenome_FD_59107 | JGI IMG/M metagenome (GOLD analysis project Ga0065720, IMG submission 59107) | Thermophilic microbial communities from the Joint Bioenergy Institute, California, USA of rice/straw/compost enrichment - eDNA_2 v2... | ecosystem: Engineered > Solid waste > Grass >... | reverse complement strand
AATAAGACGATCATCGCACCGGTTCCCCGGGATTTGGAGTATAATATACCTGTACACGTATTCGCAATCGGGGGAGATTCCGGGCCGATGAAGTATGACGAGGATGTCAAAAAAAGGTTGCTCCGCGTGGAAGGACAGGTGCGCGGCGTTCTGAAAATGATGGAAGAAGGGAAAAGCTGCAAGGATGTGGTGAGCCAGCTGTCGGCCGTTCGCAACGCGGTGGACAAAGCTATCGCCTGTGTCGTGGCGGTCAATCTGGAGCGGTGCATCCTGGAAGAGAAGGAAGCCGGCAAGGATACCGGCAAGCTGGTGCAGGAAGCGGTGGAGCTGCTGATCAAAAGCCGGTGAGCGCGTCTCATCGGTTTTTTCGCGGCCGTTCGGCGGAAAGGTGCGCCGAACCTGCCACTCCTTCCCAAATTGTCAAGAAAATTTTGAGTTGGTTTAAGGTATAAATGATATAATTCGATAGAAATGCATCCGGACCTGAACAAGAAAATTGGCAATTCAATTCTGCAGATGTCGAGGTAGACGTCCGTGACTTCTCCACTGACCGCCTATCTTACCTTCGTGTGCATTTCCGGCGTCCTGAACCTGCTTCTGGCCGTTTATGTGATGGCGAACCGGAAACTTTACGGGAATATCTCCACCTTTTTCATACTGGGCGTGACGGCGACCACCATCTATTGCTTCGCCTATGCCTTCAGCCTGACCTCTTCCACGCTGGAACAGCTCAGGTTTTGGAGCGTCATGCAATATTTCGGCATGCCCTTCGCGCCCCCGTTCGGCCTGCTGTTTGTGCTCCACTATCTGGGCTACCGGATTTCGGGGTGGAGAATCGCCGCCATGCTGGCGATCCCCGCCCTCAGCCTGATCAGCAACGCCACCAACGAATGGCATCATCTCCATTACAAATCGTACCGGGTCCATGCGGTTCTCGGCGCTCCCTACAATGATATTGAGGTCGGGGAGACCTATATCGTCATGGGCTGTTTTCTGTTCGTGTGCATGCTGGGCAGCATCGCGCTTCTGCTCTCGCGCTGGAAGGATACGGCTCCGTCGTACCGCCCGCAGCTTGTTTCTCTCATGTGCGCGAATTTGATCCCGATGACGACTTCTTTCTTGTATCTCATCGGCGTCACGCCGGAAGGCATCGATCCGGTGCCGATGGTGGTCGGCATATCGTCCGTGCTGATTTGGCGCACGATCGAGTCGTCCCGGCTGCTGACTATCATGCCGGTGGCGAAGGATGCCATTTTTCACAGTCTCAGCGACGGCGTGATTGTGCTGGACAAGGCGGGAAGGCTGGTCGAGTTCAACAACGGCTGCGAGCGGATGTTCGGCAGGCTGGATCGGTCGATGTTCGGCGAGCCGCTGGCAAAGGTCTGGTCCGCGATGTTCGGCACGGCGGATTCCATGCCGGTGCCCGGCTCAGGTTCGCAGGAACTGGAAGTGGCCGCGGGCGGAGAGGAGAGGCGATGCTACCGGGTTAAAATCTCGCCGCTGTGGCTGAGCGGGAAAAACAAGCCGGCGGGCACGGTCATGATCGTCACCGATATCACGGAACTGAAGCTTTTGCAGCAAAAACTGGAGCGTCACGCCTATTACGACGACCTCACCGAGATTCTCAACCGCAGGGCTTTCTACGAGCGGTGCGAAGCGGATTTTGCCCGTGCGAAACGGGAAGGGGTACCGTTCACGACGATACTGTTCGATATCGACCAGTTCAAGCAAATCAACGATGATTACGGCCACCATGCCGGCGACCAGGTGCTCGTCCACGTGGTCCGGATTTGCGGCTCGTGCCTGACGGAGGACATGCTGTTTGCGCGCTACGGCGGGGAGGAATTCGTGCTGGCGCTTTTCGGACGAACCGCTGCGGAAGGGGAAAAGATCGCCGAACAGATGCGCGGACGGATCGCGGCAAGCCCGCTGGATATGAGCGGAACGGTCATCACCGTCACTTCCAGTTTCGGGGTGGCCGAGGCTTCGGGCCGGCCGGACGAGACGCTGGGGCAGCTGCTGCGCCGTTCCGACGAAGCGCTGTACGCGGCGAAGCGGAGCGGAAGGAACCGGGTGTGCGTTTACGGCGAATGCGTCCCGGCGGATTGAGATGCAAGATCGCGGCCGATGTTTTATGATAAATATAGCGCCCGGCGGCCAAGGTGCCGTGTCCGCCGGCGCTTCAGGGATACGGGAAGTTTTCCCGGAAAGCCAAAGGGAGGGAAACCGCTTATGAGTCATTTGGGCACGCCGTTTTCCATCCGGGGGCTTCAGCTTCGCAACCGGATCGTCATGAGTCCGATGTGTCAATATTCCGTGGATGCGGAAGACGGAGCGCCGAACGATTGGCATTATGTCCATTACGTTTCCCGCGCCGTCGGCGGCACCGGACTGATCATCATCGAAATGACCGATGTCGAGCCGGTCGGCCGCATTACCAACCGCGACCTGGGACTGTGGTCGGACGATCACATTCCCGCGTTCCGCCGCATTGTCGACGGAGTGCACCGGCACGGCGCCAAGGTGGCGGTGCAGATCGCCCACGCGGGAAGAAAGGCGGAGGATGCCGCGGTGCCGGTGGCGCCTTCTCCGATCGCGTTTTCCGAATCGTTCAAAACGCCGCGGGAACTGACCGTGGAAGATATCCGGGCTCTGGTGGACAAATTCGCCCGGGCCGCCCGCCGCGCCGTGGAGGCGGGTGTGGACGCCGTTGAGCTGCATGGTGCGCACGGCTACCTGATCCATCAATTCCAATCGCCGGTCGTGAACCGCCGCGAAGACGAATACGGGCGGGATCGCACCAAGTTCGGCAGGGAAGTGATCCGGGCGGTCAGGTCCGCGCTGCCGGACGGCATGCCCCTCATCATGCGCATTTCCGCAAGGGAGTATGCCGACGGCGGGTACGATCTGGATTACGCCATCGAACTGTGCCGCGTGTACCGCGATGAAGGCGTCGACATGTTCGACGTCTCCAGCGGCGGCGAGACGCCCAAGAGGCCGAATCCCTATCCCGGCTATCAAGTGCCCTTAGCCGCCGCCATCCGCAGGGAAGTCGGCGTGCCGGTGATCGCGGTGGGCCTCCTGGACGATCCCCATCTGGCCGAGCACGTTTTGGCCAGCGGCTCGGCGGATCTGGTCGCGGTCGGCCGGGGTATGCTGCGCAATCCGTATTGGGCCATCGACGCTCTGCGCGCTTTGGACGGCGAAGCGCCGATTGCGACGCAATATGTCCGCGGATATGAGCTTCTCCGGTGATACGCCGGCGGAGTTGAACAAGAATCAAGAATCGGGGGCGGCGATCCTTTTGATGAAGGATGCCGCTCTTGACTTTGCCGCAGTTCAAATCATTTTCGTCACGGGATGAGCCGGCTTCTTAACGGACATTGGGTTCGTCAGCCTGCCAATTTCTCAAAAAAATTTTATAAACAGGGCGCTAAGATGCGGAATTGTCCGTTAAAAATTTCGTTTGCTATTATGTAAACCGCTAAGGGTCAAATGTGTCCGCAATGCAAAAAGTTGTTATGTCTGCCGCGAGCTTCGGAATATGTCCGTCCCGCGAACAAGCGCCGCCCCTCAGCCCCCGGGACTCCGGGCCGCCGCTTTCCACGATTTCCTCCTTTTTCGGATAGTGAACCCAACCCCAGTAGATCGTGAATCCAATCCCGGCCGTTCCGTCTGGACCCCCTCTCGGCCGCCGTTCGATTTTGCAGCATACAGCTTCCTGAATATGCTTGCAGACCGGATAGCCGAATTTGCCGCAGGCAGGCGTTGCGCATGCCGTGGCTGCATACAAACAGTTCCCTCATCCCGGCCGACGGCTGAAAAAAGGCGTCGAACCGGACGGCTCCGGCTCACCGGAATGTTCCCGCGCATTTTCATTAGTTAGCGAATATTGGAAACCCGGTTCAACCATACTAAGAAGAAATCCGGCAAGACCAACGTGGAGCGGAAGGACCGATATGGGCAGACTGAAAAGATGGTGGCATCGCTTGGCGCGTTCCGGGCGGCGCGTTTCGGACGGACTGACCGAACCGGCCGGGACGAAAGACGCCGGACGGGACGATGAAGAGATCGCGCTGACGGATGATCTGCAGGAAAACCTGCGGATGCTCAAGGCCGCTTATGCGGACAGTTCCGACGTCATTTTTCACGATTTTTTCGTCGGCGAGCGGACCGGTGCAACGCTCGTCTACATCGACGGACTGGCGAATATCGAAGAGCTCGGCCGGCATGTGCTCGCTCCGTTGCAGCAGCCTTTCGCGGAGCAGATCAGCCTGCCGAACATCCGCAAAAAAATCGCCGTCTCCTCCATCCGCAGCGTGGACACGCTGGCCGGCATCATCCGGGAAGTTTCGGAGGGGAATCCGGTTCTGCTCGTGGAAGGGGGGCGCCAAGGGCTGTCGCTGGGGCTGGCCAAGTGGGAAAAGCGGGCCATTGACGAGCCGTCGGCGGAGTCGGTGCTGCGGGGGCCGCGGGAAGGATTCATCGAAACCATCAGGTCCAATACGGCTCTGCTGAGGCGGAAAATCCGCAGCGCGGATCTGAAAATCAAAACGATGGAAATCGGGAGATATTCGCGGACGAAGGTCGGCATCGCCTACATCGAAGGGCTCGCTTCGAGCGAACTGGTCGGTGAAGTGATGAACCGCCTGCGGCGGATCGACACGGACGGCATTCTGGAAAGCTCCTATATCGAGGAATTCATCGAGGACAACCCGCTGTCCCCCTTCCCGCAACTGCTGACGACGGAGCGCCCCGATGTGGCGGCCGCCTATCTCCTGGAGGGGCATGTCGCCATCCTTGTCGACGGCACCTCCACCGTGCTGGTCGCTCCGGTGACGTTTTCCGCCTTGATTCAGTCTCCCGAGGATTACTATGAGCGGTTCATCATCGGCACGGCGATCCGCTGGCTGCGGTATTTGTTTTTGGCCGTGTCGCTGCTCGGTCCCTCCTTTTATGTTGCCGTCATCACCTTTCATCAGGAAATGATTCCGACGGCGCTGCTGCTTACGATGGCGAGTTCGCGCGAGCAGATTCCGTTCCCGGCTCTCGTCGAGGCGTGGCTGATGGAAACGATGTTCGAGGCGCTGCGGGAGGCCGGGGCCAGGCTGCCGAGGCAGATCGGTACGGCCGTCAGCATCGTCGGTGCGCTGGTCATCGGCCAGGCGGCAATCGCCGCAGGCATCGTCTCCGCGCCGATGGTGATGGTGGTGGCCATTACGGGGATCGCTTCCTTCATGGCTCCCCGCTTCACTCTTGGCATCGCCGTAAGGCTGCTCCGTTTTCCGATCATGCTGCTTGCCGGCTGCCTCGGCTTGCTCGGCCTGATTCTCGGCGTGATCGTCATCTTGACGCATCTGCTTACCCTTCGCTCTTTCGGAGTCCCTTACATGTCGCCATTGTCTCCGTTGAAAAGGAGGGAACTGAAGGATATGCTCTGGCGGGCTCCGCGCTGGAAAATGGACACCCGCCCGCATCTCACAGGCGAGTGGAATCCGCGCCGCCAATCGCCCGGGCTGAGGCCTGAACCGTCCAAAGGGGATGAGGGAGGAACATGAAGCGAAAAACGATCGCCGCGCTTCTCGCCCTTGTTGTTCATGCGCTTGTCGTTGCCGGCTGCTGGGACCGGACGGAAGTGAACGATCTGGCGATCATCACGGCGGCCGGCCTGGATTTGACGGAAGACCGCGAGCTGGAGATTACCGTCAAAATCTATCTGACATCGCCGTCTTCCCAGCAGGAGATGCAATTCGGCGCCGGCGGAGGGGGGATCGGTCTGTCGGTGGTTCGCGCGGCCAAGGGAAAAACGATGGCGGATGCGGTCTCCAAATTGCAGGAAGTGATTTCCCGCGATGTGTTTTGGGGGCAGGACGAGGTGTTCATTTTCGGGGAGAGACTGGCCCGGGCGGGCATTGCCGAACCGCTGGATTTTTTGACGCGGCATCCGGCTCCGCGGGAGCGCGCCAACGTGTTTGTCAGCAAGGGCAGGGCGAGGGATGTGCTGGAGCTCAACCCACGTATCGACCGTTCGATTGCCGATGCGCTGAAGGAAATGGCCGGGAATCGGACGGGACTCGATATCACGCTGAAGGAGCTGGAGCAGATGATGGCCGGCAAATCGAAGGCGGCGGTCATCCCCATGGTGGAGATCGTTCCCAAGGGTGCCAATCACTCTTCGTTCGCGTTTATCCGCGGCACGGCGATTTTGAAGAACGGAAGGATGATCGCTTACGCGGACGATCACGTCACGCGGGGGATCATGTGGCTTCGCAACGAAGTGAGGGAGGACACGGTCACCGTTTCTCCGGATGACGGGGAAGGGCACGTGTCGGTGAAATTTTTGAGAAACCGGGTGCGTCTCATTCCGCACATCGATGGAGACAGGTGGAGCATGACCGTTCGCATCGACGGGCAGGATGAAATCATCGAAAACACGACGAATCTCGATTATTCGATTCCGAAGCACATCGGCAGCCTGCAGGCCGCTCTGGAGAACGACATCAACGAACGGATAAGGCACGCCTTGCGTATGGCTCAGGAAAAATGGAATGCCGACGTGTTCCGGTTCGCTGATGCGTTTTACCGAAAATATCCGAAGGAGTGGAAGAGGANCATGGCGCGCTGGGACGAGATTTTTCCGAAAGTGGAGGTCACGCTGCAAACCGGCATGACCGTTCGCAAACCGGGGCTGGTCGGCAAAAACATTTTCAAACCGGATCAGAGGTGAGCGAACATGGAATGGGCGTCGGTCATCGGCATCGCGGCGGCCGTCGCCGCGATGTTCTGGTACGAGTGGCCGAGGATTGGGGCGGATATGAAAAGGGAAAAGTTCGTTTTTGCCGCGTTGGCCGTGACGGGCGGAGTTTTGGCGGCCGTGCTCGTGTTCAATCCCGGACTGCCGGGACCCACGCTTTGGATTCAAGCTCTGTACGAATCGCTGTTGAAAGAGGCATACAAATAGCGGCGGGAGGGAACGGGAAGTCGTGATCGAAAAGGGAAAAATCAGCGCGACGCAGATGGGCATCATGCTGTACCTGGCCGTCACCCCGACGGCCATCCTCACCACGCCTTCGATTACATATCAATTCGCGAAGCAGGACTCGTGGATTTCCCCGTTCTGGGCGGTCGGCGGACTCGTTGCCGCCCTGGCCGCGATTGGGCTTCATCGCCGGTATCCAAAAATGAACCTTGTCCAGGCAAGCGAGCGCATCGTCGGGAAAATTCCCGGCAAATTGCTGGCGGTGCTGTTTTCGTTTTACTTTCTTTACATCAACAGTCTGATCGTTCGGGAGTACAGCGATTTCGTGGTCGGCGCGACCCTGGAACGGACCCCGCCGTTTGTGGTGGCGGGCAGCATGGTGCTCGTCTGCGCCATCGCCGTGCGCGGCGGGGTGGAAGTGGTGGGGAGGTTTGCCCAGCTGTTTCTGCCCGTGTTTCTGGCGTTTTTTCTGCTCATCGTGCTGTCGGCGATTCCGGATCTGGAACCGCTGAACCTGCTTCCGGTGATGGGTGAAGGGGTATGGCCTTCGATCAAAGGCTCCTATGTGCTGCAATCCTGGTTCGGCGAATTCATCATCGCGTCGTATTTGCTGCCCTTCGTGACGGAACGCGCAAAGGAAGTGAACAAGAGCCTTTTCGCTGCATTGCTGGCCGTCATCCTGACGATGGCCGTGACGAATTTGACGGCCGTTATGCTCCTTGGGGAAATCACCGGGAACTTCACCTATCCCCTGCTGATCATGGTGAGGTACATCCAGCTTGCCGAGTTTTTCACCCACGTGTCGTCGCTCTTCATGGCGATATGGGTGTTCGGCACCTTCGTCAAAATCTGCGTGTTCCATTATGTGACCGCCATCGGTATCGCCCAGTGGATGAACCTGTCCGATTTTCGGCCGGTCGTGCTGCCGCTCGGTTTTCTGCTGGTGGTGCTCAGCATTTGGACGACGCCAAGCCATCAGGAGCTGACGCATGCGATCGCGACGTCCGTCACCGTGCTCACGCTGTTCATATTCGTGCTCATTCCGGCGGCGCTCGCCGTATTGGCTTTGCTCAGAAAAAAAAGATAACGGCGACCCGGCCGGTGTGCGGAAGTCGCCGCTAATGCTTCATTATTTATGCCGATGCCGTCAATCAGGTGCGCGCCCGGTTGCGGTTGAACAGGCCGGCCAGTCCGATCAGGCCGAGCAGCCCGAGCCAGCCCCAGCCGTCATTGTCGCCGGTGTTGGTCGTGTTTGCCGCCGTTGCCCTGGGGCCTGTGCCGGTTCTGCGGACGGAATCGTTGTTGAACAAATTGAAATCGTTCATCGTGCGATTGTCATCTGTCTGCATACGGGTCGTGCCATTGATGCCGTTCACATCCATAATGCCGTCCCGGTCGGTTCCGGCGCCGCGCCGATCCGTGCCCTCGGCCAATACGGGGGAAGCGGCAGTCAGAAAAAGCACGGCCGCGACAAGAACTTGAATCAGTTTTTTCACCTGTGTCACCCTCCAAAAAAGATTTGGTCAAAGCGCCAATTTTGGCCCGCCGCCTTACCGTTCATAGTTTGCTCATTCTCCCGGACTTCATGCCGGGCGGAAAGTTGCCATTTTTTGGAGTCGCCCTCCGCAGGCTGCGGGAATCAAAGTGACGAAAAAATCCCCGGCAACGACTTCCGGGGATTGCTCGGAAAATGTTCCTTCAGATCGGCGAACTTGCGCGCTCCTGCTCGAAACGGACGGCGGCATTGCGGATAAAAGAGGAAACGGCCGTATAGGCGGCTCCAAGCGCCGTGGAGTGTGCTCCCAGCCTGGAGAACAGCACCGCGCAGCGTTCTTGCTGGAAGGGCAATGCCCTCTCGCGCACCGCCTCCAGCAGGCTGCCTCTGATCCACGGCTCGGCGGCGGTCATCCGGTTGCCGACCACAACCATCTCGGGATTAAACAGGTTGATCAGGTTGGCGATGCCGATACCGAGGTAATGCCCCGTTTCGCGGAAGGCGGCGGCGGCCTCCCGGTTGCCCCGCCGGGCCAGCGCAACGAGGGACTCCAGAGTCGGTCCGCCCTCCCGGTCCGTAAACGCCTTCGCTCTGCCTAGGAGCGCCCGCTCGGAAGCGTAAATTTCCCAACAGCCTCGTCCGCCGCAGCTGCAGCGCGGTCCGGCTGCGTCGATCGACATGTGACCGGCTTCTCCCGCCAGGCCGGATTTGCCCCGGTACAGTTCTCCGCCGAGAACGACGCCCGCCCCGATGCCGATGGCGGCGCTTACGTAGATCAGGCCGGCCGCCCCTTGGCCCGCCCCGAACTGTTTCTCGCCGACGGCGCCGGCATTCGCTTCGTTGTCAATGTAGACGGGACAGGTGTTGAACTCACGCTGTAAAACTTCGCCGAGGTCATATCCCTTCCAGCCCAGATTGGGAGCGAGCAGGACGGTGCCCGCCTCGTCCACCATGCCCGGCACGCCGACGCCGATGCCGACGACGCCGTAGACGGATTCGGGCAGATCGGCGATCAACCCGTTTACGGCCGTGACGATACGCCCGGTGACATCCGCAGCGTCCCGCGAAGGCAGGGTTTCGGTCCGCTCGGACACGATGCGGCCGCTCAGGTCGGTGGCCACGATCAGCAAGGAATTGACGCCGAGATCGACGCCGACGGCGTAGCCGGCGGCGCTTCTGAGCCGGAGCATGACCGGTTTGCGGCCGCCGCTGGAAGCGCCGGTTCCGGTTTCGAAAACCAGCTTCCGGTCGATGAGCGCTTGCACGAGATTGCTGACGGTGCCTTTGTTGAGTCCGGTAAGCTCCGAAATGCGGGCGCGCGATATCGGTTGATTGCGGATAATCGTATCGAGCACGATGGAGGTGTTGATTTCTTTAACCAGGTATTGATCGCCTGTCCGTTGCATGGCATCGGGTTCCTTTTCAATGAAAATTTGTTGTTGTCCGATCATGGTTCCGGCGCGCTGAGAGGCGGATTTTCCGCCTCTCGCGGGGATTTTGGCTCGCCGCGGCATGCTGAGAGACGGATTTTCCGTCTCTCGTGAGCTGTTGCCAGGTCCCGGCGCGTTGAAAGGCGGCTTGACTGAAAACCATCTTGCAGCGGGGCGGGTTAACCCGGTGTGTAACCCGGTGTGTAAGAAGAAAAAACCGTCTAACAGCGGCACTGAACCGGGTGAACCTGGCGTGTAAGGCGGAAAAACCGTCTTACAGCAGGTCCGAACCGGGTGAACCTGGC
>Ga0065720_1021559_pt1 | contig 10219 bp, 10 predicted proteins | sample Thericmetagenome_FD_59107 | JGI IMG/M metagenome (GOLD analysis project Ga0065720, IMG submission 59107) | Thermophilic microbial communities from the Joint Bioenergy Institute, California, USA of rice/straw/compost enrichment - eDNA_2 v2... | ecosystem: Engineered > Solid waste > Grass >... | reverse complement strand
CACGGAGCAAAGCTTCTTTATGCATACGCGGAGGCGACCGTCCCGAAGATCACCGTCATCACGCGCAAAGCCTACGGCGGAGCGTACTGCGTGATGGGCTCAAAGCACCTGCGGACGGATATCAACCTTGCGTGGCCGACAGCCGAGATCGCGGTAATGGGCGCTGAAGGCGCGGTGAATATTATTTACCGGCGGGAGCTCCTGGCCGCCACGGACCAGGAAGCGGTACGCCAGGAGAAAATCGCCGAGTTCCGGGAGCGCTTCGCAAACCCCTTTGTGGCGGCAGAGCGGGGATTCATCGATGACGTCATCGAGCCCCGCCAAACCCGGCCCAAGGTTATCCGGGCGCTCCGAATGCTGGCCAACAAAGTGGATACGATGCCGCGCAAGAAGCACGGCAGCATTCCACTTTAGAAACCCGGTTCAGTCTTCGTTGCTGCCGCCAACTTTAAGCACCGCAAGGAAGGCTTCCTGCGGGATTTCGACGCGGCCTACCCGCTTCATCCTCTTCTTGCCTTCCTTCTGCTTCTCGAGCAGCTTGCGCTTACGCGTGATGTCACCGCCGTAACATTTGGCAAGAACGTTCTTCCGGATGGGAGGAATGTTTTCGCGAGCGATGATCTTGTTACCGATCGCGGCCTGGAGCGCCACTTCGAACATCTGCCGCGGAATCAGCTTGCGCAGCCGCTCGATCAGCGTCTTGCCGCGCTCGTATGCGTAATCCTTGTGAACGATGATCGAGAGGGCGTCAACGGGCTCCCCTGCAACGAGCACGTCCAGTTTCACCATCGGCGAGACCCGGTATCCGGCTAGCTGATAGTCGAGCGACGCGTAGCCACGGGAGGCAGACTTCAGGCGGTCGTAGAAATCGAGGACGATCTCATTGAGCGGCAGCTCATAGAGCAGCAGGACACGTCCACCGCCCAGGTACTCGAACTTTTTCTGTACGCCTCGCTTCTCTTCCAGCAGCTTGAGAATCTCCCCGAGGTACTCCTCCCTGGTGATCACCGTGGCGTCGATGATCGGCTCCTCGATCTGCGCGATCTCGGAAGGGTTCGGGAATTTTGTCGGATTGTCAACCTCAATCTTCTCGCCGGAGAGCTTCGTAATCAGGTAGCGTACACCGGGAGCCGTAGTAATCAGATCGATGTTGAACTCGCGCTCGAGCCGCTCCTGCACAATCTCCAGGTGCAGCAACCCGAGGAAGCCGCAGCGGAAGCCAAATCCGAGGGCGGCGGAGTTCTCAGGCTCGAAGTTGAAGGCGCTGTCGTTCAGGCGGAGTTTCTCAAGCGCATCGCGCAGCAGGCCGTGCTCGTGGGATTCCACGGGATAGAGCCCGGCGAACACCATCGGCTTGATCTCCTGAAAGCCGGGCAGCGGCTCCGAAGCCGGGTTGGCGGCGTCCGTAATCGTGTCGCCAATTTGTGCATCGGACACCGTTTTGATGTTGGCGAAAAGGAAACCGACCTCGCCCGCCGACAGCTCGTCACAAGGAACCGGCTTCGGCGATTGGAAGCCCAGCCCTTCGATCTCGTAGGTCTTTCCGCTGGCCCAGAGCCTGATTTTCTGCCCGATCCTCATACGGCCGTCGACAACGCGGGCCAGGATGATGACTCCTCGGTATGGATCGAACCAGGAGTCGAAGATCAGGGCGCGCAGGGGAGCATCGGGATCCCCTTGGGGGGGAGGCACCTTATGCACCACAGCCTCCAGAATCTCTTCAACCCCCATCCCCAGCTTTGCGGAGGCGAGGATCGCCTCGGAGGCGTCCAGTCCGATGATCTGTTCGATCTGCTCCTTGATGCGGTCGGGTTCGGCCGAAGGAAGATCGATCTTGTTGATGACGGGGATCAGCTCCAGGTTGTGGCTGAGAGCCAGATACGTATTGGCTAACGTCTGCGCCTCGACTCCTTGGGACGCGTCGACAACAAGAAGCGCCCCTTCGCAAGCCTGCAAACTGCGCGAGACCTCATACGTAAAGTCGACGTGACCCGGAGTATCGATCAGGTTGAGCTGATAGAGATTCCCATCGCTGGCTCTGTAGTTCAACCGGACGGCGTGAGCTTTGATTGTGATGCCGCGCTCGCGCTCAAGGTCCATCGAATCGAGGACTTGTTCCATCATCTCGCGCTCTGACAGCGCTCCGGTCGTTTCAAGCAGACGATCGGCTAGCGTCGACTTGCCATGGTCGATGTGAGCAATGATGGAGAAGTTTCGGATGTAGGAGGGATCCATGCGGTAGAATGATGCTTCGCATCCTCGATTATCCCATATGTCGTACAGTTACATCCTGTTCGATCTGGCGGAAGACGGGATTGCGCTCCTGACCTTCAACCGCCCCGAGAAGCTGAACGCGCTGAATGGCGGTCTGTTGACCGAGTTGGACGACGCACTCGGACGGGTCGAGAAAGAGGACTCGATCCGTGGGCTGATTTTGACGGGCGCAGGAGAGAAAGCTTTCGTTGCCGGAGCGGATATCCGGGAGCTGGCTTCAGCAAGTCCGGTTGAGCTACATTCGTTGGCGCTTCGCGGACAGCGAATTTTCCGGCGGCTGGAGCTGCTGCCAAAACCCTCCATCGCCGCAATCAACGGATTCGCCCTTGGGGGCGGGCTGGAGGTTGCGATGAGCTGTACGCTGCGGGTGGCGTCCGAGAATGCGAAGCTTGGGCAGCCGGAGGTTAAGCTGGGTATCATTGCCGGATATGGTGGAACGCAGCGCCTTCCGCGTCTGGTCGGCCGGGGCAGAGCCCTGGAAATGCTGCTTACCGGCGAGTCGGTAACAGCACAGGAGGCGTACCGGATCGGTCTTGTGAATTACGTCGTGCCGCAGGCCGAACTGATTCCGTTTTCACGGGAGCTAATGACGAAGATCCTGGCGAACGCTCCGGTAGCACTTCGATTGACAATGCAGTCCGTGGATGTGGGATTGAACGCGGGCTTGGATGAGGGGCTCCGGTTTGAGGCAGCAGCCTTTGCGGTTTCGGCAGCCACTGCAGATAAAGAAGAAGGAACGCGTGCCTTCCTCGAGAAGCGCACTGCTAAATTTTCAGGACGATAAGTCGATTTATGCCGCGTACCATTGAAGGCCGCCTTGAGGCACAGGGCCTGAAATTTGCTATTCTCGTAAGCCGGTTCAACAGTTTCATTACAGATCGTTTGCTCGCTGGCGCGCTCGATGCCTTATCCAGATCGGGTTGTGACCCGGAGGACATTGAAGTGGTAAAGGTGCCTGGATCCTGGGAGATGCCCGTCGTTGCAGCGGAGCTGGCCCGCCAGAAGCGGCACGATGGCATCATCTGCCTGGGCGCCGTGATCCGGGGCGAGACGCCGCATTTCGACTACGTGGCGGGTGAAGCAGCCAAAGGGCTCGGGCAGGTCGCTCTCCAGACCGGCGTTCCGATCGCCTTTGGCGTCCTGACCACAAACACGCTCGAACAGGCGATTGACCGCGCCGGCGCAAAAAGCGGCAACAAGGGTTTCGATGCGGCTATGACTGCTATCGAAATGGGCCGTCTGATGCGTACGCTGCGGGGAACTACCTAAGCGATGTCATCACGTCGTCGTTCCCGCCAGCGCGCCTTGCAGATTCTCTTTCAAAGGGACCTTCGACAGCAACCGATCGAGGAAGCCATATCGGCATTCTACGACTCGCTCTACTCCGCGGAAGACGAGCCGGCTCCTGAAGTTCCATACGACAGCTTCATGGAGCAATTGGTGACGGGCACTGCTCAGAACCTGCCGGAAATCGATCGCCGCATCGCCGAGTGCTCCGCAAACTGGCGGTTGGAGCGGATGCCTGCCGTCGACCGGAACATACTCCGGCTTGCCGTTTACGAGATGATGAGCGGGACGACGCCGCCCGCCGTTGTGATCGATGAGGCTCTGGAGCTCGCTCGCCGCTTTTCCGGCGATGAATCCGTTGCCTTCGTCAATGGGGTGCTGGATGCCATTCATCGCAAATGCAGAGCTGAGACCTGACATCCAATGGGCAGACTGCTCTCCATTCTCGTACCTCTTTACAACGAAGAAGAGTATCTTCCGGCTGTTCTACAGAGGGTCTTGAACGCCCCCCTCCCCGAGCAACTGGACCGCGAAATCATCATCGTCGATGACGGTTCGCTCGATGCATCGCCGCTCATTGCCCAGGAGTGGGCGGCGCGCTACCCGGATGTCATCCGGTTCATCCAGCACAAGCGCAACATGGGGAAAGGCGCGGCAATCGTGACGGCTCTTGAGCATGCGCGCGGAGATTACGGAATCATTCAGGACGCCGACCTCGAGTATGATCCGCGCGACTACCCGAAGCTGTTAAAGCCTCTTTTGGAGGGACAAGCCGACGCGGTGTACGGATCGCGGTTTGCCGTAGCCGGCGAGAGACGTGTTCTGTACTTCTGGCATTCGTTTGCCAACAAGATCCTGACCGCGCTGTGTAATATCGCCGCGGACCTCAATCTGACGGACGTGGAAACCTGCTACAAGGCCTTCCGCATGGCGCTGGTCAAAAGCATTCCCATCCGCAGTACTCGCTTTGGAATCGAGCCCGAGCTCACAGTAAAGCTGGCGCAGCGCCAGGCGGCAATCTACGAAGTCCCGATCAGCTATCACGGCCGCACGTACGACGAAGGCAAGAAGGTCGGCCTCAAGGATGCGTTTGAGGCAGTATGGGCGATCTTCCGTTTCTGCATCTTCCGCGATATCTACAAGGAATCGGGCGGGGAGATTCTGGATGCTTTCGCTTTCACGCCCCGGTTCAACCGCTGGATGGCTGACACGATTCGCCCCTATCTGGGTCAAACCGTTCTGGAGATTGGCGCCGGGATGGGAAACTTGAGCCGGCACATTGCACCGGGACGCCGGCGATACGTCGCCACCGACATCGACCCCGAACATCTGGCCCGGCTTCAGAATCGCCTTCAACACCGGCCAAATCTCACCGTCTGCCGCTGCGACCTCACCAATCCCGCAGATTTCGAACACATCGAACCCGTAGAGTCCGTCGTTTGCCTGAACGTACTCGAACACGTACACGACGCACTGCAAGCAGTAAGAAACATCTACTCGGTCCTGCGACCTGGCGGCCGAGCCCTGATTCTGGTTCCTGAAGGACAGGAAATCTACGGGGAGCTGGATCGCGTACTGGGCCACTACAAGCGCTACTCGAAAGCGGAGTTGCGATCCCTGCTGGAGTCGGCTGGATTTCAGGTACAGAGAATTCTGGAATTTAACAGGATGGCGAGACCCGGGTGGTGGTTGAACGGCAAGATTTTGAAGCGCAGGTCCATTAGCAGGCTGCAGCTCACCATCTACGACCGCCTTGTCTGGCTTTGGCGCCGGGTCGACCCATTCCTGCCCTGGAAACCGACCTCGATTATCGCTGTGGCGGAACGTCCCCGCATGTAGCCAGCGAGTCCGCAAACCGGGGGAGCCGCGCGACCTTCGAATAAAGATCGACCATTCGGGCTGCCGAAGATGTCCAACTGAACTGCCGGGCGCGCGACATAGCGGCGCCGCGCAGGCGATCGCGTAAGGACGGCTCCGAGAGCAGGCGATGCATTCCGGCGAAGATCGCCTCTTCATCGAACGGATCCACGAGAAGCGCCGCGTCTCCGGCGACTTCCGGGAGGGAGCTAGTGGACGAGGTAAGAATCGCGGCGCCCCGACTCATTGCCTCCGCAACCGGCATGCCGAATCCCTCAAACAGCGACGGATACAGAAACGCGTAGCAGTTGTCGTACAGCCATAGCAATTCCTCATCCCGGACATACCCCAGCAGCATCAAGTCCCTGTCCGGACGCAGATCGCCAAGCTCCTCAAGCAGCCATCCTTCCGCGCCCGCAATCACCAGCGGCATCCCTGGCTCGATGGAACGAAGCCTGCGATAAGCGGCGAGCAGGCGGCGATGATTCTTCCTTGGCTCGAGAGTCCCGACGCTGAGCCAGTAGTTTGCCGGCCGGAGTGATTCATGCGGACGGATGCCGTCGCCGGAGATATCCAAGAAACGGCTTCCGGGGTAAACGACCTCGACGCGCTCCGGGGGATAGTGCGGGAAGGTTTGCAGAAACTGCTCGCGGGAATAATGCGAGACAGCCACAATCAAGTCCGCCGAACCAGCGGCTCGGAAGACTCCGGCAAAACAAGAGACGCGATTTTCTTCGGTCGTCCATTCCGGGTGAGACAGAAACGCCAGGTCATGCAGCGTAAAGACACACCGGGCAGACCTGAGCTGGTAGGGACAAAAGAAGTTGTTGAAGTGAATAATATCCGGATGGCCAAGACGCGCCTCCAGGATGTCAGCAGGCAGTCGCCAGAGCTGCTGCGCCTCTTCAAAGGTTCGGCCAGTTGAAAGGCGCCGAAAGTTCGACTGGCGGATGGAACAAGTCTGCCGGGGTCCCGCAGGGTCCCAGAAGTGATCGCCGACAGCCGGAAGCAGCAGGAACTCATTCTCGCGGTCAATCAGCGCGAGATGACGGATCAGCCCCTCCGCGAAATATCCGCATCCCGCTTTGCGGGGACCGGTTTGGCTGACATCGAAGGCAATGCGCATTGGAAGGTACAGCTTATTCCATCAGCTCTTCGAGCGCTTCCCCGATAGTCCGGCAACGCCTCGACGCAATGACTTCGACATCCTCCGTTGTGACGCCATTCGACTCGAGCGCCACAGCAAGATCTGTGGCTCCGGCCACACGGATGCCTAGCAGGCAGGAGCGATCGAGGAGCTCCATGGGCAACGTTCGCTGGCGAAGCGTCAACGCAAGGCGGGGACATCGCCCGAGACGGCTCCAGTAGTAGGAGCGCAACCGGATGGCCTCATCCAGAGCTGTACTTGCGTCGACAGGCAGAACCGTAAGCAGAATGTCGTCATCACGGGCCGCAAGGATATGCGGACAGCCGAAGGCTCCAGGCGGCAGCAGACACGTACGATAGCCGGTGCGCTCGAGCAGCAGCGCAGCCAGACAATCATACTGACGGCTTGGCCAGCCAAAGACCCGCGACGGCTCCAGGATTTGCCCGCTGCCCGACGCTGCAGCCACCGCCGACGGTGTCGAGCGCCGGAAGATGGCGGGCACTTCGACGGGTTGGCCGTGAATCGTCGTCTGACGAAGAGTGAAGCGCGGAGGCGGAGTTGTGCCAGCTCCCGGACCAATCTCCGGCAGCTGCGCAGAAGAAGGCGTCCATCCGGAAAGGAGCTGCCGCTGCCGGTCATCGAGAATAATTCGCGTCCAGATTGTGCCCGAGCGCAGAAGCAACTCTCCGTGAAAAGGAAAGAGCCGGGGAAAGGCCTCAGGCAGAGAGGACGTTTCCGCGGGACACAAGACGTTGTTCCGGGCAAGGTTCGGACCGAGACAAGCACCCGACTCTACAGCAAGCGTGCGACGGATTGCATATTCCGCAAAGAAATTTGCTTGCGCTGGCCGCTCAAGCCTTTCAAGCAGGGCATATGTCAGCGGGTCCAGAAGGCAGGCGCCGGAGCGTCCGGTGCGGAAGAGATAGTAGCCGCTACGCCGCAATTGAACTTCCTGGTGCCCCAACGTGAACCAGACCCGCCAGCCGTCTGAGCAATAATCCACGTGGAGCGTGTAGGGGCTCCAAGGCGCAAGTAGTTCAGGGAGAGTGAAATGTTCCTGCCAAAGCTGTTCAAAGCGATTGTAGGGAAGAATCCAAGCCTCTCCCTCCCGCTCCAGGTAACCCTGATCCCGCAAGTGATCCACCTGCAGGCGTGCAAGCAAAGGAAGCTTTTCGATCGAAATGATCCTCAGGCCTTCTGGCCCGGCGTACACGCAACCTTCCAGCAGCTCTGATGACGTCAGAGTGGGAAGGGCAGGCTTCACCGCTGCAAGTCCTCCCGCAACCGCTCGGCAACCTCTCCCATCACTTCCGGGCGTAGCCGGATACGAAAAGCAACCCGTCGATTTTTGGGGCTGTTTGCGACGCTGGTATCGATCGGGTCTTCCTCTCCGCGGCCTGTCGCTGACAGCTTTTCGAGGAAGCAGTCCCTCAGCGACGGATCACTCTTCAGGAACTCGAGGCTGCTACTCACCACTGCCATCGATCGTTGCTGGCTCAGGAGAAGATTCTTCTCCTTGCTCTCCTCATAAGTGCTTCCCTGCCATTGCGTGCGGTCCGAGTGGCCCTCGACGACGATCGTGTCAAGGTTGGGACGGATATCGCCTGCACAGAGAATCTTTGCCCATGCCGGAATATGCTGGCGGAGGTACTGCTGTCCTTCCGGCTTCAGATGGTAATCCTGCGTGGCAAAGCTCAATAAGGTATCCGGAATGCTGATGATGAGCGTGTTGGGGTCATCCCGATCGCGGCCGATATGGTGATCCTGGCCGTACTGCCGCATGTGATTCGCCAGCCTTTTCTCGAGTTCCGCAGCCATCGCAGCTCGTTGTCCTGCCTGGTTGTTAAGCTTCGTAACGAGCAGGAGAACAAAGATGACCATGAGAGACGTCATCAGATCCGTAAGAGAGCTGGAGAGGTGGTCCGCAGGACGCGTGTTCTTCCTGCTCATGCTTTCGCCTTCGAACTGTGAGCCTCCGCGGCTGTATCACCGGAAAGGGCTTGAGATAAGACAGGGGCAATCTCCGTTCGCACCGCAGCAACGGCTTTCTCTACAAGCTCGCCATACATGTTTTCAAGAAGAGAAGTACGCCGGGACGATTCAGCCTGAAGATCAAGCAGTACGCGTGTCGGATCCAGGACCGGGATGACCGAGCGCGCCTGCGCAATCAGTTCGTGGTACCCGCGTGTGAGCCTGCTCTCCACCCTCTTCTCCGCCAGCGTGAAGAGGACTGCCAGAAAGAGGGCCACAATCGAAGACAAAAACTTGCCGGCGAGGCCATTGATCAGGGTCCCGATGCCCTGTACCGTTTCCGCCCCACCCTTCACTTCCACTGTCACCGATTGCAAAGCCACCAGAATCGCAATGAAGGTAGCCATGAGGCCAAGTCCAGTAAGTATGCCAGGCACCGACTGGTACAGCGACGTGTCGTAGTGCCGATCAATGAGCGTGTCTTCCGGAAGGATGTCGCTGACCGGTCGTGTGGCAAACCATGCCTTCGGCAGGTCGGGAGGGCGGTAGGGCTCGAGGTGCGATTCGAGAAGCGACCACCAGTAGCGTGAACTGGAGCGGGCATCGGCGTGCCCACGCAGCTGTTCAATTTGTTCGAGAGTCAGCCCGTCGCGCCGATTTGCCGGAGTAATCTCCGGTAATTCTTTTAAGATGTGCAGAAACTCCCGAAGCTGCCGGGAAACCTGGCGGGACTCGGCAAGCATGCGGAAGAGGAACACAAGGAACAGAATTACAATTGCCGCGCAAGCCGCAAGAATGAGATCCGGGACCTGTTGCAGGAGAGTCCACATCAAGACTTACGATATCGCGATTTCGACTCCGCCTGCTAAAAAGGGCAGCGACTGCTGCCGCTGCCCTTGAGGTTTCGCGAATGTGAAATGGAGAATTTACCAGCGATTGAATCTCCGCTGACCGCCGCCGCGGCTTCCGCGACTGCCGCTGCCGGCAAATTCGCGGCTGGCCCGTGGACGCGCTTCGTTGACTTTCATCATCCTGCCATTGAGTTCATGGCCATCGAGAGATGCAATCGCTCGATCCGCTTCCTCGCTTGAGGTCATTTCAACGAAGGCAAAGCCGCGGGACTGCCCGGTAGTGCGATCGGTAATGATGCTGACGCGCTCAACGGCGCCATAAGGTTCGAACACGGAACGAAGTTGATCTTCGGTCGCCCCGAAGCTAAGGTTGCCTACAAAAATATTTTTCATTCTCTTTTCTTTCTGAAGTCTCAGAACACCGAATCGGGGCAGGATCGGACAACGTGTTTAGACAAGATAATCGTGCCTTGATGGTGGGACTGACAAACTACACCTATAGGATGCCAGGGCGGAGACCAAAGTTTCAAATTATGTGGGCCGCTGCCAGGAATTACTGTTCCGAGCCAGAGACGAAGCGGTGTATCGTCCGTGTCGTGCTGTGACCGGGTACAAAGTCGGCGAGAACAACTTCGCCACCCCAAGCGCGGACCAAGTCCGCGGCTGCGCCGTCGTCAGGTCGATAATCCGCGCCACGCACCAGCACGTCCGGGCGAAGCGCCCGAATCAGGTTTTCGGGTGTCAAATCATCGAAGATCACTACGGCATCAACGAATGCCAGGGAAGCGAGAACAGTGGCGCGCGCCACTTCGTCCTGGACTGGCCGGTTTGG
>Ga0065720_1021556_pt1 | contig 10227 bp, 4 predicted proteins | sample Thericmetagenome_FD_59107 | JGI IMG/M metagenome (GOLD analysis project Ga0065720, IMG submission 59107) | Thermophilic microbial communities from the Joint Bioenergy Institute, California, USA of rice/straw/compost enrichment - eDNA_2 v2... | ecosystem: Engineered > Solid waste > Grass >... | reverse complement strand
ATAATACGCATATGCAAGTTTGAACCAATCCGAATCATTCTTCAAAGCTAGTTGTTCTTCAAAGAAGGTCTTATGAATAAGATATTCAAATTGAGTTAACCTTTGCTGAATTTCATGGGTTTGTGGTCTCTTTATCATCTGATCCAGATCTAGGAAGTCCTGACAGATGCACTCATTATTTGAGCAACTTGTATGATACTGGGATATAGCCCACATAAAGGTTAAGTGCATTTTATCTCCTGGCATCTGGCCTGGGACCAGCCTTCCTTTGGTGAAGACTTCATTAAATAAGAGAATTTTTCTGAAGCTCTCTCTTTCATTGGTTGACGAATAGTTCTTTGAGTTAAATTCAGCCCATGCAATTTTGTAGAACACTTCAACCGAAAATTTGCCAATAACTGGACAGATCATAATGCTAACAATAGGAGTGAGATGGACTTTATCTTCACCTATTATGCCTGTAATAAGGTTTGTGAAAGCAAAGCTAAGCTGGAAAGATGTTAATAGCAGAGCAATTTTATTTGTTCTCATCTGATAATAAGGAAAATTCCAAAGAATCATACAGTGCTTCGCTGCTATAAGGACGAAAGGGATAACGGTGACAATCCATCTGAAAAAGGTTTGTGATTCTATAGCTATTCCTCCAAGAAATAGGGATTTAATCAGGAAATCAATAAAATCAATTAAGGAAAATCTTCGAGATAAAAACCCATCATTGAGTAGAGGATAAAAACTCAAAACCGAGGCCGCTAATGCATAGATACTTCGCAAGGTTATCATTATACAGAAGAAGATAGCAAGACCGATTTTTTGAGTGAACTTTGAAGGAAGGGAATATTCTTCAATCTGATTTGATAAGATAGATTTTGTCCAATAAACCATAAAAGCAACTACTGGAACATGTATGATTTGTCCATAGACTAACCCGAAGTTCTGCACAATTCGAACTATTAAGAGGTCATACTTCTTGCATTTTATACTCACAATAATCATTGTTAAGTAGATCACCATGATACTGATATTAAGCACAACAATAACAGCAAGCAGGAACTCCTTTAGGCCATCATGGTCGTGCTTCATATACAAAGGAGGATAGAGGACGAAAGCTTTACTATATTCTCTGAAGACATTTGTTATAGTTTCAGTTGCGTCGTCCTGTAAAAAGTTTTCGGACCAGATGATCATTATAGAAATGATCTGGAGTTGTGAAATCAGGAAGGGAAGCCACGTTGGGAGCTTGTTCCCATTTGTATTGAGAAAATATCTGAGAAATTGTGATGCTACAAGTTTCATGATTTAGATTTGTTTATTATTTTAATTACTGAGTAAAAATTGAGAGAAAAGGCAGTATAAGATAAGAAATTTCCAAAAGATCAAATAATTGAACCAGAAGTAAAACCCCTGATCCTATTTCTTTATTAAGAAATGAATTAGTTATCTATTAAATCATTTACAAAACACTAACTTACACCTATTATCCCATATTTCAACAACAATCGGCTTTCTATATTAATATTTTCATGTTTTACTTGGGATATTTCTCGTGCATTAGTCAAGTAGACAAACAGTTAAAGCAATTAGAATATTTTTCTAATTCAGCAAAAGACTCCTTGTTTCCTGACCTACTCCAGAATGGTTGACACATTGAAAAGCACAAATTGAGGTGTGTAATACTCGAAATACAAGTTTGAATATCATTAGGTTTAGTGCTTAGGTATTGGTTTATAGTCCACTACTTCAGAAAAATTATTTTGTTCCTTCTTCTTGAATATTGGTCAACCAAAAATACACTTCAATGAGAGAACGAGAATGAGCATATCTATATCTTCATTGGTGTTTTCTGACAACGCGGGTTAATTCCTGCTAGACTATTCTAATACATTAGTCTAATTATTTATAAACTTCTAATTAGCCAGCCACCTCCTCCCTTTTCCTACTTCTTGGAATGTCTTGAGATTGGCTCCACTCTATGAGAATAGACTTTCCAACTAAAATAAAGAAGGGGTCAGAAGAAATCTCAGATGTATCACTCGTAATCTTGTGAAAAAATAGACAGCCTAAAAATCACAATATTCGGTCATGGCTTCTCCAAAAGTGAAGATTTTCATCATTAAGACGATAAAACTGAAGGCGTAATGGTACAAGACAAGAAGAGTAAAATTAAAGACAAATAAGATTGATTAATTAATGAGATTTTGCTTTATAAACCCTAGACTCCTGAAGATTAGTCAAGCCGTTCATCCCAAGCTTTTTGATGCTTTCCTTACTCATCAGTCAATTTCCTCTTTAAAGCCAAATCTTTAAAGGTGATTCATCCTGATCTCTAAGAAGTGGCACTAGATGGTGGCTCAATCAATTAATCCATTGAGTATTCTTAGGATTCTAACGGGAAGTTATTATATTCGAAGTCTTCTTGTCTATTATTAGAATAGGCTAGATATATATTTAGATTAATTAAATTTCATATTCTTCTATCTGAGATTAAAGTAGTGTCGCGAGAGAGAAGATAAGAACTATTTCAATGAAAATCTAATCTGAGCCCTGTCTGAGCCATATATTCTATAATTGGTATTGACAAAGTACCTTCTCCCAACCTTGAATATGAAAAATTGTTAAATTATATGGTTTTCTTCATGTTTGAGGATCCCAGGTTGGTCCTTCCATTTTGGTAGAGTGAAAATATCACCACCAAATTTGTCTCCCAATTTATCAAATTTTAAGAATTAACCTTGAATTGATATCTTGAAAGAATTCTCAAACTTCATAGAGAAATATCACCTACTATGATAATCTACCGCCTAATGTAAATGAGTCTCTCATCAAAGGTCATTTATTTCTTGATGGATTGAATCTATTGTCAACATTCCTTTTGACTCTTCAGATTTTAAGCCCTACCTACAATTAACTAAGTGCTTTTAAAGATTATTTCGACAGATCCGAGTCAATAAAGTCTCTGGTGAATGAATTAATTTGTCCTTATTAGTAACCTAGTGCTCTTTAAAATTTATTTCTATTTATACCTCACTACGGTCCCTTAGATTTAAAGATCATATGAACTTCTCGCCTTGGGATGTTTCCTTCGCTCCCATGAAGTGTTACTTTAACCTTTAAAGCTTCATGTGACCACGAAATTTTGGTGGAAGTCGACATTATTTAATTAGGAAGGCTGACGCCTACAAGAACGATCTTACAATACTTAGTAGGTGTCTTATTAAGTAACAGATAACTTAAGAGAAAGAAATATAGTCATACTATTGGTTATATTATGAAGTAGAAGGGAGATTTTCTGTTAAGTTTTCATTCTCAATAAATGTGGCCCGCTCGACTTTCTTAATGGCCTCCTCCTTAGTACTGAAGGTAATGAAAAAGTCCTCCTGATTTTCTTCTGTCACAGTGCTGTCAATATTCATCTGACCTAACTTGTTTTCTGAGACAGCATTGTGGATGGAACTACTCTCAGATGTTTTATACAGATTATCGCTTTCGCCGAAGACGGCGTATGCGTCAGGATGTCCTTCATTAGGGTTTTCATTGTCTTGGCCTGCTTGATTAGCCAGATGTGGGGATTCGAGTTCCATTAGGATATGAATAGATGCAAATTAAGAATTATATTTTTGTTGATTTGGATGAAAATCGAGCGAGCCCTTTATCTTTCTCTTTATAGGGAATTCTTCTTCTATAACTCTTTTCAACTCTGCATATATGATTGTTGTTGTCTTTTTCATTAGGCATTTGAGAATTGTCTCTGCAGTTCAGAAATTTTATCCGAGCAATTCATGGTAATTAATCTTGGTAAATCGATAAAATCAATTCTTTACCAGAATTAACTCATCACTTCAGCGTTTCCTCGATCTTCCTAACTCTTTTCTGAGCTGACTCGTATGCCTTTTCTTCAGGCTCTAATTCTTCTCACCCCATAAATTCATTTGTCTCAAGGACTCCATAGGTTTCAGGATCCTCCTTGATGCTAAGAAGAAGGTACAGCATCGGGCACCCAATAAATCTTTTACATCATCTGTTTTTCCACTGTTGGATTTGTCATCAAGAAAATATGTTTATGTGGTCATTCTAATCTTCAGATGTTATATATCAGTAGGACCAAGCTGATATTGGATCGTTCAAGACTGGATTCGATTTTTTATAATTAATTATGACCTGATGTGAAGTTCTGATCAGTATGAACATTAATTTTTTGCAATAAAGGATTCTTCGTCTTACAGTCATTATGAGTCCAGGTGAACAAGATATTCATTCCTCTGCTCAGAGTGAATATGAGATATCTTCAGATATTAGATTTCTTTTTTTTTTCTTTCTTCCTCAATGATATTCAAAGTTTTGGGTACTCGTCATTTGGATGGTTTGTAATTTATACAACGATTTATTCAATTTAGGATGCCAAAATATTAATGTCGCTTAGGTATTTAGCCCAGAACCTTTGAAATCCTCTATTCTTCTGTCATTAGGAACTCTCATTAAAGCATCAATACTCATATCTTGAGAGTTGAAAAAACTCTTGTAAAAGAGATTTCATAATCATCAAGAATATGCCAACTGAGTCCAAAGTATAGGATTGAAGTCATTTTTGCCTCTATATACTTGGATGTTCAAAGGATTCTTATACATGTATCTTCTCTTTCCTTGATTCCTCCCGAGGATTAGCAGGGTAAGTAAAATGATATTTCGGACAATGATACCAATATCCATATGGATCTGTAATGTATTCAGGGCTGGCGATCAAGGGATTTACTTAGGTAGCCTTCCACCATTGCTAATGTAGATATGGTGTGATGATGTTACGTCGTAGACATTTCATTTAAAGACATGCTTGCTTTAAGATCAAATCAGGTTAGCTCTAATATAATAATAATCATCATCCGGCAAGATTCAGTCTTCGGAGATCTGTTCAATTATATTTCGGATAATCTGGATCTCTTTATGACATCGTTTTGCCGGTCTACGATTCTACGAGTCGCCGACAGCTAAAATTTAATATTAATTATTTTCAAAAGAAAAATTTTTCTGAAAAACATTTACTACAATGGTTCTAATTTAAGGTAGTCTTAGCTCATTAATTATTATCTTTTTAGGAGTTTTGGTTAACTCAAAAGAAAGCAAAACTCTATTAAATAATGCAAAATAATTATCTTTAATTGGCAAACCCTCTTGGAAGTTAATCAGTGGCCAGTTCATAGCTTGATTTGCTAATTCTGTTATCCTTACAATACTCAGCATCACTCTTTGAGGCTTATTGAATCACGAACAAATATTTAAATTTGTTAGGAAGCCTTAGCCTTTGATTATATAGCTTCAAGAGCAGTGATTGATTATTGACATATTGGAGTAAAAGGATTTATGTCTCTTTTCATGATAACTCTTTCCCTTCTTCTCTTTATTTGGACATATTTTCCTCAAAAACAAGCTAAATATTGGTCAGATGGACAATCTGTAGAGCATTTCATGACGGCTAGAGTGATAGAGGGTTGTTGAGATTCTCAATATGTTGAACAAGCTATACTTAGATTCAGAAGTTTGATTTTGGTGGAGTTTGTGAAAACATCTTTAGATTCCAAGCCATGATAAAAATAAAATGAGCTTCCTAAGCTATGCCTTTATGTACGATATAGAATGGAGAAGGCGAGGAGAGCAATTGATCTGTTATATATGATTGTCTACATCCTCTGAACACCGAAAATGAAAATAAATCTAGAAAAATTCTAAAAGTGAATTTATCTCCTAATAACTGATACTATTTCATCCTAGACTTGAACTAAAAATCCAACATATCATAGCTTTGAAAAAAAACTCGATTCTAAGATTTGCCAGAATTTATTCATCGTCTTTGTCTTATTATAGTGGAGATCAAGTTTGATCATCCAAACGATGGTGATTTTAGTAAAATAGACTCTTTGAATATTGACACAGATACCTTAGGACTTGATATATCTATACAATATTGGTATTACGATAAACAATTCGTTGATCATCCACCATATCTTTCTTAGCAATATTTCTCTTTTCCCATACCTCAAAGTTCTCAAGGCTGTCCTCCCTAAAAATAAACCCATATTCAGGGTTAGGATATGAATTGAAATAAGAAGATAGTGCCTGGGCATAAGCTCCAAATTTATCAAAATAGATCCAATCTCCGACTTCCATCTCAGGTAACAAATGATTCTTCCCAATATGATCCGTTGAGTCGCAGGTTGGGCCAAACAAAGTCGAGACTTTGAGATCCTTGCTTCTAGGATTTAGTGGATACATCTTAGCGAATGTATTTTCAAACTGTATGACTCTGAAAGATCCATAGAGACCATCATTCAGATGATATCTAAGATCTCTCTTGCCATTGTTATCAAGTCTAGAACTTTTTCCAATCACTTGCAGAGCAAGGATGTGTGATCTGCTTGCAAGAAATCTTCCAGGTTCAGAGATCATTTTTACATCCTTCCTATTCCCAAAGTGCTCAGATAAGGCTTCGTTAATTTTCTCAGCAACAGTTTCAAAAGGTGTCTCAGTGTCCCCAGGATATCCTGAGTATCCACCTCCAAGATCAAGTATTCTCATATTATATCCCATTTGTTCCGCGATATTGAAGACCACCTTGGCATCTCTAATAGCATCTGTATAATTTTTTGGATCAGCACAACGATATCCCACATGGAAACTGACTCCCACAACATTCAAGCCTAATTTCTTTGCCTTTTCCAACAAAGGTTTAACGTCATACATTGGACAGCCAAACTTTGAACTGAAATTAATGGATACAGTTGCATCATTAGGTGTGCTCTTAATTCTCAGAACCAAATCAGCATCTGGGAAAGCCTCTCTAATTTTATCTAACTCCCAGGGATTGTCAAAAGTCATCAATTTGACTCCCTTTTCCCTAGCATGAGTAAGGTGATTAACTTGTTTAATTGTGTTCGCGAAGATCATCCGCTCACTTGAAACACCGTACCTGTGGACAAGATCAATCTCATATTTGTTTGCAACATCAAATCCTGTTCCAAGGTTAGCCAAGGTCTTGAGTAAAATATCGGTATAACAGCACTTAACAGCATAGAAGGGGTGGACTTGGGGAAGGCAGTTGTTCCAGAGCATGTATTGATCAATAATAGCTGCAACGTCGATTATATAAATAGGATCATGCCTCTTTCTTTTGTAAACCTGTTCATTCACGATATCTGAAAGACTGGCTTGGCCTTTTTGATATATCTGGACATTGTTGGCCTCAAGGATGTTCTTTAAGGCTGCTCCATTGGGCACTGATTTAATTACACGGGAAAGCAATGACATTAAAAATTTATTGAATTAGAAAGCCTGTATTTGAGCTTATTGATTTAGAAAAAATACCAAATTTTTCCCATGGAGATCATAAAGTCCAGTGTCTCAAAAGGAAGTCAAATATTATCAAAATTGCCTCTAATAGCTTTTTCTCAGTATTTTGAAGCCAGTCACATATTTCATATCGATGATAAGAGAAATTCTTACTCAATGGGCTTTGAGTTTTAAGGCTAATACATGAATAAGATAGTATCTATGAGCTCATACTCTATGCTCAAATACATTTAAACGATAAAGAATGATTAAAAAATGAATTTTTGAATATCCAGTTGGGTTTTCTGAAGCAGAGGCTAGTCTGTCTTGCTAAAAATAATCATCATTAGTATCATAGTTGGCCAAATCTCTCCACCATTTTTGGTTAATTCCCACAGGATCGATTTCTTCCATCACACTTTGGAATAAATCTGCCTGGGCAACTAAAACTTCATTGTCACTCTGGAAGTACTGTCTAGGCTCTTTAAGGAAATTCATCAAGAATTCTGCCTGTTCTCCCAATATATCTCTAGGTTTAGGAACAGCCCTAGTACCAACATAAACTAATTTTGTTTCCTTGGGAGGTGGAGTAATTTCTATCCACTCTTCATCAAGAGTAATATGCTTGGCTCTCATTAAATAGGCCACCATTTTGTAAAAATACAATTTGGCTTCTTTCATGGTTTTAAAATTATTCAGTGGGAACAATCCTGTATGAAGCCTTCTCTGGGTCAGAGCATGAGTCATGGGCTTATTTAAATGCACTTCATCGGCAAAGCTAATGGTCATTAAGCTTAGGGCTTTGAAGAATGTGTAAGGGAATTTTGCGAATTCAGGGATGATTGCTCTATAGCACTGAGCAAGGTTATTATTATCCGTTAACGGATCAATGATTATGACTGAATCAATCTTGCTGGTGTAAACGCAGACTGGACTAATAGCATACAGCATAAGTATCTTTTCTGCCATGAGAATAATCTTTTCAATTGTATACTTATCCAACTTTTGCATATATCCTTCTTGCAATTTGTCATTCAATGGAATATTGATGAACTTGGTGATCAATGTACGAACATGCCTGTGAATTAAGGAATTTTCATTATCCTCATCTTCAGTATCAATAGGCTCTGTAGATTCTTTTCTCGAACCAATCAACTTCTTGAGCCTTTTGAGATCGTTTAGAGATTTATAACTAGTATCACCCTCTTGAGTTGAGAAGGAAAAGGGGTGAAAACTAAGTTTTCTAGGACTCATTCTTGCTGTTTGGGGCTTTAACGGGGAGTAGGAAAAGGAGCCTTTGTTGTGACCATATCCATAAGGAGAATCAGGTGATCTTGTCTCAGTCTTAAGGTAATAATAAAGCTCTTGTACATTAGGAGAGGAAACGGTCTTTATCGGAGGAAGCAGGCTTAGGTTTTTGCGTTTTGGAGTCGTCATCATCCTTGTCTAGTGATTTAAAAATTATTTTGCAAATATTTAGAGGGATATTTCGACTCGTAAAAATTGGTAATAAGGAACCTAACACGTTTCTCAACAAATTATCTTTACAGGAAAACTTAATTGGATTAGAATCTGATGATTGAAGCAAAGGATGATGAATAATTAGAAAATAACTGTCGATTTGTGATTTTGTGAAAAATTGCCTCTAAACATTTTTGGAAAGTCTGTATTGATTCTCTTTGTGGAGGTGAAGTTAGGCTTCCCTTATTTATTTTATATACCTAAACATTAAGCAGGTTGATGTTCAAGAGGATACTGATAAGAGACTTTTAACATAAAGCTCTTTTGTTAGACTGCATCACCCTAAGGCTCGATTAATATTTCGAGACTTTGGGTGGGCTCAGAGTAATTAATTCATGATTCGTGGGATTGAGATAATTGGACTACTTTTTATCTACGAAATATATGTATTTAAACTAGAAAAAAACTTAACATTGCAATCCGATATCAATAGAGTCTCTCTTAATGAAATAATACTGCAATGAAATGCCAGGCTACTACTACAAAAAAGTCCCAATACCCTGAGTTTGATATCCTTTGGATAAACAACTCAAGCAGCATAATCACAAGAAGATTGACCATTAATGGGGAAAAATGAGAAACGTAATAATAATGAGATTTCTCGAGCAGAACTTATGCAAAACCACGGATAGAAATATAGTATAGCCAGTTAACTCCATTCTGTTTTCTTTTCCATAAAAAATCCATTTAGTTAGTCAAAACCGAATAATTATGAAGAAATATTTGCTCTTGCCTCAGAATATTTCAAACTTTTGCCATAGGAGTAAAGGCCTAGCCCTCGGTGATTTTAAGAATTTTTCCTAATTATTCCATTCTTAAGAAGGAATAACAATCATCAAAAGTAATTATAACAAGGTAAAAGGGCTCGCCCTAGGATTGGAGTTCAAATCAGCTATCTTGAGAATAATGAAATTAAGGATTTGTGGCCTATTCAGAAATTATCTTCCTCAATAAGAAAACTGTCTGCTTTAATTAGTCAAGAGAAAATATTGGATTACACTTTCTGAAGAGTTTGAGCTGGACTTTGGTGATTGAGCTTTACTCAAACAAGAAAGTAAAGATATCTATTAATTCTTAAATTATTAGTTTCTTGAACGTTAATATGATCCTTGGGGTTCCTCACGAAGAAGATGCACGAAATATCCCATAGAAGGTGGCTGATAAAATTTTATTTGATAAAATTTTATTTCATAACCATGAATTCTTTAGTCCTATAGCTTCTAACTTAATCTGCTTGTAAAGTAACTTCTTTTATTAGAATGAACAATTAGAACTATCTGATGTAGAGAGATGAAAACCCAAAAGTAAAGTGATAAATACTTTAAGAAAACTTATTTGGATGAATTGAACATTTGAAGTTATCCTCTTGAATCTCAAAACTTGTTAAGGTAT
>Ga0065720_1021548_pt1 | contig 10228 bp, 11 predicted proteins | sample Thericmetagenome_FD_59107 | JGI IMG/M metagenome (GOLD analysis project Ga0065720, IMG submission 59107) | Thermophilic microbial communities from the Joint Bioenergy Institute, California, USA of rice/straw/compost enrichment - eDNA_2 v2... | ecosystem: Engineered > Solid waste > Grass >... | reverse complement strand
GTGGACGGCAACCCGCTCGAACGGCTGGAAGATCTGCGCCGGCTCACGCGAATCATCAAGAACGGCAAAGACATGCTGCCGGAACTTGACCAACGGATCGACTAAGCGAAAAGCCCGGCCGGCGGCAAGCATCGCGAACCGGGCAAGTATGAACGTACAGGTTCTCCGTCCGCGACGGAAATCTGTACGTTATTGGTTTTTAAGGACGTTTTCGTTTCAGTCCGTCGGGTTGTCACCACGCGGGTTCGGGTTGGTCCACGAAACGGATCACTCGCCTCTGTAGGTTTTTTCGAGTTCGCTGATGACCAGTTTGCCTTCCATGCCGAGCATGGCAGCGCTGACCCGTTCGGCTTTGGCGGGGTCCGGATCGCGCATCATGATATCCAGGCATTCCGGCACAATCTGCCAGGCCAGACCAAACTTGTCCTTGAGCCAGCCGCAGGAAAGCACTTCGCCGCCTTCGGTCAGCGCGTCCCACAGTTTGTCGATCTCTTCCTGGGTTTTGCAGTTGACCTGGATGGAGATCGCCTCGCTGAACGTATACAGCGGTCCGCCATTCAGCGCGGTAAAGTTCTGGCCATGCAGTTCAAAGTCTATCGCCGATATGTCACCGGGTTTCTTGCGGCCATTTCGGCCACCGACTCCGTGAGATACGTCGTGTTTACGATTTTTGCGTCGTCAAACAGCGATACATAGAAATCCACCGCTTCCTTGGCCCGATCGTTGAACCAGAGAAAGGTGACGATTTTTCGCATTCGAATCTCTCCTTCGTTGGATGTTAATATCACTATGATAATCAAAGTGATATGACGAGCTTACCATAGTCCACAAAGATCGTAAACGTTTTCCAGTCCGGCAATGACGCCCGTAACGGCACCTCGTGCCGTTATTCGCTCCCGCGCCCGGTCCAGCTTGCCGAATAACGGCATTCCGTGCCGTTATTCGCCGCTTCACGCCCTCCCGCGAAGCCTGCCAGACGCCCGTAACGGCACCTCGTGCCGTTATTCGCTCCCGCGCCCGGTCCAGCTTGCCGAATAACGGCATTCCCTATTTAGCCCCCTAATCCCTTTGGACACTCCGACCGCCATAACTTACACTGAAGGTGGTGGAGTTATCCATGAAACGACGGTTCCGTTGCCCGGTTCAAACCAAGAAGGAGTTGGTGGCGGAAGTCATGATGGGCCATCGCACCGAGGTGGTGGCCCGCCGCCACGGGATGTCTCCCAAGACGCTGGGGGAATGGGTCCGTCAATATCGGGATGAGGTGGGCGATATTATGGAACGCAAAAAGCAGGAACAACAGCAAATCCATGAAGCAGCCGCCAATTACGAAGGACTCCAAAAGCAATACGAGGAGGCATTGAAGCTGATCGGGAAATTGCAGTTGGAAAACCACATCCTACGCGACATGGTTAAAAAAAAGTACCCCGACTGGAAATCGCCCTAAGCTGGATCGAAAAAGGCTATCCCGCCAAAACCGTGCTGAAGATCTGCGATGTTCCGCGCTCGACGTACTACTGGCGTCTCAAACACCCTGAACGGCGGATCGCCACCGGCGGCGGTCGTCCGATTCCCGGTTACTCCCTGGACCAGGACGGTCATCGCGTGCCGGATGCCCGTATCAAAGCCTGCATTCGACAATTGGTCCGAGGACCGCATCATGCCAGCGGCTACCGGAAACTGACCAAGCTGTTGCGCCGCAAACACCGCCTGGTCATCGACAAGAAAAAGGTGTATCGACTATGCAAGGAACTGGGGATTTTGCTTCCCCAGCGGCAGATCCGACAACCGGTGCCGCGCAAGATCGCTCGCAACCGGGTGGTGACCGGTCCCAACCAACTGTGGCAGATGGATATTAAATATGGCTATGTGGCGGGACGGGAGCGTCATTTTTACGTGGCCAGCATCATCGATGTATTTGACCGCCAGATTGTCGGATATCAGGTGGACAAAGTCTGCCACACCCAGCAGGTGGTTCAGGCGGTGCAGAAGGCGCTGTTGAAGCGAAACATGCATGGCCAACCGCTGGTGATCCGGACGGACAATGGGCCGCAGTTCAAGAGCAAGGCGTTTTACGAGTTCTGTCAGCAGATGAACCTGGAACATGAGCGCATTCCGAACAGGCAGCCGAACCAAAACGCCTACATTGAAGCGTTCCACAGCATCCTGGAACGGGAGTGCCTGAGGTGGAACTGCTTTGAAACTTTTGAACAGGCATTTGAAGAAGTGGACCGGTTTATTCGGTTCTACAACACCGAACGGCTGCATGGGAGCCTGAAGGATTTGCCCCCGACGGAATACCTGGAGCTGGTCACTGCCGGAGTCATCCAGCCCCAGAGAATCGCTGCATGATAGCGAAAAGACTCGATTTTGTCGCGGTAGTGTCCAAACTTAGGGGGTCAAACCGGCTTCCCGACTTTGCGACGGATTGAAAAAATCTCAACGCTTGCAGATCCATGGCGATGGCCTCGTCCTGACAGGATATATAAGAAAGCGATAGCCGTAAATCGTTATTCTGTATTATACCATATAGCTCAAAACGATTAGGATGAAAATAGACAGAATACTTTCGCGGAGAGAAAAAAATGAACAGAAACGCTTGGTTTTGCCTGGTCGGCGGCATTTGTTCACTCATGGTCGCAATGGGAATTGGCCGGTTTGCGTATACGCCCATCCTGCCGCTGATGCAGGAGGATCTTCGCTTTTCCGACGCGGCGGCGGGCTACCTTGCTTCAAGCAACTACGCGGGTTATTTTCTCGGGGCCATGTTGACGGGCGTTCTTCCGTTAAGGAAACGTGCGGGTTTCTTTTTGCGAAGCAGCCTGGCGGTCAGCGTTGCGACCACTTGCGCAATGGGATTTTCCCTTTCCTATGCCCTGATGCTGGCGGTCCGCTTTATTTCCGGCACGGCCAGCGCGTTCGCCTTTGTCTTGGCTTCCGGCATTGTGCTGGATCGACTGGCGGCGGCGGGCAAGCCCCGGTATGCGGGCTTTTTTTATTCGGGAGTGGGCCTGGGCATCCTGCTGTCCACGCTGTTCATTCCATGGTTCAACCGGTTATGGATGTGGGAAGGGGCATGGATGGGATTGTCCCTATTAAGCGGCGTGCTTGCCATAATGGCGTGGTTATGGGTCAAAGATTATCCGGACGGTCCAAAACAAAAGGATGGGCAAACCGCCGTTTCACACGAGCTCCCTCGCAAATGGTTTCCGTGTCTGGTCCTGGCCTATGGCCTGGAAGGGCTCGGCTATATCGTAACCGGCACCTTTATGGTGTCCTTCGCCGAGGAAACCCCCGGCCTTGCCGCCGACCCTTCGATGGTGTGGATGGTTGTCGGAGCCGCAGCCGTTCCATCCTGCATCCTCTGGTCCGCCATCGCAAACCGGCGGGGGCATGTGAAATCTTTGGCGCTTGCGATGCTCCTTCAATCCGTCGGCATTGCGCTGCCCGTTTTCCGGCCGGGGCCGTCCGGCTTCATCGTGAGCGCATTGCTGTTTGGCGCGACTTTCATGGGGATCACGACACTCGCGGCTACGTTGGCGCGTCAGATGCATCCAACCGGCGGCAACCGCATGATCGGATATCTGACGGCCAGTTACGCCGCCGGCCAAATGGCGGGACCCGCCGCCGCTGGATGGCTGTTGACCTGTACCCGGGACTTTCATTCGGCGCTGCTCGGAGCGGCCGGCGTTGTATGCGCGGGCGGCCTGTTGCTTGCAAGCGGCGTTCGACGGCGCGGCTTGACAGAGCCTGCCGAAAAAGGCGATCCGCAAGCCGGGACGAAAATCTGACACCGCTCGATTCGAATTTGTTATGATGCTATTGACGAGGTTTGGATATTGCCCCTGACACGGAGCGGCAACCAAAGGAGCCTTGGGATGCGCAAACTTTTCGTGAAAAACTTGAAACGCAGTCTGCTCTTCATAACGGCTTTGGTTTTGCTCGGGTTGTTTTTTCCGACGTGGACGCCCAAGATTCGAGGCGACAACAGCATCAGTTGGTTAGGGCAGGCGAATATTAACGGAACAAAACACGAGATCATGATTCGAGGCGCCGATGCAAACCATCCGATCATCCTGTTTGTGCATGGCGGGCCAGGCAGCTCCGAGATCCCGTACGTACGGAAATATCAGAAGGAGCTGGAACAGCACTTTACCGTCGTTCACTATGATCAGCGCGGGAGCGGAAAGTCCTATCATTTTTTTGAGGACTATTCGGACTTGACAACGGATTTGCTCGTCAACGATCTGTTGGCGCTGACAGATTACATCAGAGAGAAATTGGGGCAGGAGAAGGTGCTGCTGATTGCGCATTCATTTGGCACATACATCGGAATGAAAGCCGCAATGAAATCGCCGGATCGATTTTATGCTTACATTGGAATCGGACAAGTGGCCGATACCGTTCAGAGCGAACTCGACAGTTTGGAATATACCATTGAACAAGCGAAAAAAGCGGGTAATGAAAAAGACGTGAAACGACTGGAACTTCTTCGGAACGCGATTGAACAAGGAGAGGCGTTTACCCCGCGAAATCTTGTACGCAAATATGGAGGCGCGTCCAGACGCATCAACGATAACAGAGATTATGTTTTCGGATTTCTTATGAACCCTGAATATAATGGGCTGGATGTGATTCGTTACTTCATGGGGATTTCCGTATCGCAAGACGTCCTGCTGGACGAGGAGGCCGGAAACAGCCTGCCCCGCACGGTGAAGCGGCTGGAAATTCCGGCTTTCTTTGTGATGGGGAAATATGACTATATGACTTCCGTCAAGGCTGCGAAGGATTACTTTGATGCACTTGAGGCGCCTGTGAAAGATTTCGTGATTTTCGGGCAGTCTGCTCATTATCCGCAATTTGAGGAGAAAGAGAAGTTCGCGGCTTGGTTGAAGCAAATTTTTAATCAGATCAATTGCGGATGTCTGCACTGAACTCCTGCATCATATCCCCCCGTCAGGCGAGATTCGACCGCGGCTCGAAAGCAATATATTTCGGGCATGCTGTCTGCCTGAATCAAGCAGGCTGTCGCTCAAAGCGGGGTCGCTGACCGAACGGGCCAGAACGATCGTGCCAAGCATGAGGCCGAATAATGCGTTGCCGGCCGATTTGCCGATGTTCGCCGTTTGGGAAATGAAGTCAATGATTCGTTCCAGTTGAACCGTAACCTCTTCTCTGACTTCCCGGGACAAATACATCATCTCGCCCGATATCGCCGGAAAAATGCATCCTATTTCGCTATGGTCACGATGAACCGGGCTCAGATAGTAATCGATAACCGCATCAATTTTCGATTCGCCCGCCGCTTCATCGGCCACTTTTGTCAAAACTTCAATGGTCTCATCGACAGCAACTTTGCAACTTTCGGCTATCAGTTGATTTTTGCTTTTAAAGTAAGAATAGAAGCCGCCGTGAGTGAGGCCGGCTCCCTTCATGACAGCGGGAACGCTAATATCGCGAACACCGTTCGTTCGAAAAGCTTTTGCGGCACTCGCAATAATAAGGCCTCTGACTTTATCTTTATGACCTTTGGGATAAGGCATGATCATCAACCCCTTGACGGATCGTCCGCAATAATATTATAACCGTCATAATTAAAACGGGCAAATGGTTGACGGGGATAAAATATGATGGGTATAATACATTCCGGTTAAAAATATTATATCCATCATATTTTGTGGAGGGAACACACCATGCGCCCAAAATTAATCGCGTATTTCGTCATTTCACTCGCTCTTATTGCAAGCGGATTGTTGCTGGCTATGGAGGGCAAAGATGCGATCAGCAGGGCCGAAAGCAAGAAACAAGCCATTCTTGAAGCCGATCTGAAAACCGTTTATTACGAAAACCTTCCGGGGGTAATTGCCGAAGTAAATAAATCTGTCGGAGATTCGGTCGAAGAAGGCGACGCGTTGTACACGGTGATGTTGACAGAGGGAGGAGAATCCGTTGTGTACGCGCCGGAGGAAGGGGTCGTCACGCAACTGCTTGTGAGAGAAGGCGAGCGAGTCACCCCCGGAACCCCGATTGCAGCAATTCACGGAAAATTGTTCTATGCGGACTTATATGTCCAGGAAGATCAGATACACAAACTGAAATCCAATTCGAAAATCAATGTCACGTTCCCCAATCTGGAACAGCCGTTGGAAACGGAAGGAGTCATTATGTCCATCTCGTCCGCTCCGCAGTTTGCAACCATGCGAATGTCCCGGGAAAGAGGTCAAGCCGATCTAAGCATGTATGTCGTCAGGGTTTCTATGGACTTCAACGCCGAGCTGCTCCCGGGGATGACGGCGGAGGTGGACCTTGATGAAGTCGCTGATTGATGAATGGAAACATGTTTCGGGAAGCAAGTTTCTTCTTGGAATTTTTATCGGGCCTTTGATCGGTGCAGTTTTCTTTGGTCTCATGTTCTCCCGTAATCAGCTTAATGAAGCGCCTGTTGCCGTTATTGATGAAGATCACAGTGCATACTCGGCCCAATTAATCAGCAAAATCAATGCCTCCCAATATATGAAAGTGGTCGACATATTTCCAGGCCCGATAGACCCGGCAACTATTCTGGCCAACGAAAAAGCCGTTGCCGTCATTGTGCTTCCTTCCCGGCTGGAACATAGAAAATTGCAGGGGCTATCCTCAAATATCGGCATATTAATGGATAATTCGATGCCATCGGGATTGACGGGGATACGAGCTGCTATTCAGGAAATCGTGACAACTGAAAATATGACTTTGTCCATGGCCAAGCTGCTAAGAAGCGGCATGGATGCCGATACGGCAAGAGGAATCGTGTTTCCGTTATCCCTTCAGCAGAGGCTGCTATTCAACCCGACATCGAGCTACATTGACTTTATGGTTCTCGGATTCGTGCACATTATCGCGCTGATGATCTTGCTCGGATCGGCAGGTTCGATTGCCCCCCGGCTGCGCAAGGAAGGGCGATTGTTCGCCTACGGTTCGTCACCGTTTCAATTTTGGATTCGCAGCGTGCCGTATGCCCTGATTCATACCCTTTCATTAATGCTTTGCTACGGCGCCCTGAAACAATTCGGCCATTTAAGATTCGAGACGGAACCGTATATTTTTGTAGTGCCGGTTTTGGTTTACTCGTTTGCCTTGACCTTGCTCGGCATGTTAATCGGATATTCGGCCAAGGATACGACCAGAATCAGCGCCCGTGCGAGCGCGATCGTATATCCTTCATTTCTTGCAACCGGAGTGCAAATTACGCCTTTGGTGTTCCCTAAATTTTTTCAAATTATAGCTTACGCTCTGCCGATGAACTGGCTAAACCGGCTGTTCCGCGGAATGGCCTTAAGGGGAGAAGGGTTATCGGCATTTGGCCTTGAAATGGGCGCTTTAATCATCATCACGGGTGTTTCAACCTTGTTGATCGGACTTTTGGTTTCACGTGAAAGTCGAAGGACGGAAGAGCAGTTTGGCCGTGTTAGCGGAGTTCAGCCATAGAGATAAAAGACGTAATCAGGCACACCGCCTGAATGTGCCTGATTACGTTTTTACGGCGCAAGCACAGCATTCTGCCGACGCCTTGTTTGCGCCTGTCGCTGCGGACGGCCAGCGGATGGATCTCGAATACTTTTTTACGTCGACGGCCTGTCAGGCCGCTCTGCCAAGCTCCCGCCACGGGCGGAAATATTCGAAGCGTTCGCTGTTCCGGTGAAAATCGGAAACTTCCGGTTCTCGTCCAGCGCGAACAGACGGGAAGAAGGCAAAACGGTCACACTGCGGTATGAGAATACGATGCTGAAGGAGTCATTCGAATTCTGAACATCATGGATTATGAAAAGATTGTATACGAATGGGGGAGAGAAAAGGGAGAGTCTCATCTTGTGACGACCGCCTTGCACGAAAAAGATCCGGCAACGACTGTCGCCGAAATGACGCAGGACGGTTTGAACGACTTACTGAAATGTTTTATACACAAGAAGACCGCTGAGTGCTCAGCGGTCAGCCCTTGATCGGCCTTATGATTGCGCCGCCGGGACCTCATAACCGGACGACTACTCGTTCTGCAGGGAAGCGACATGCCGCAAGACGGATTCGTCCACCGAGACGCCGAGTCCGGGCCCGTCGGGGACGAGCACCTCGCCGTTTTTGATTTCCAGTCCGGTGCATGGATCGTCACTTTGAAGTACGCGCTGGAATCCCCACACTTCGAAATGGTTCGCGCGCGACGCGGCGGCGATGTGAACCAGCGCGGCAGTGGCCAGCCGTCCTTCGTCCATCTGCCCCAACATATACGGAATGCCGAAGGATTCCGCCACGCCGATCATCCGCAGCAAATTGGCGACAGAGCCGGCTTTCACCAGTTTCAAATGCACGACGTCGGCGGCGCCTTCCGCAGCGATTCGGGCCACGTCGGCCGTGGTGCGGCAACTTTCGTCAGCGACGACGGCAGAGCGGGCTTTCTGCCTCACCAGCTTCAACCCGTCGATGTGATCGGCGGGAACCGGCTGCTCCACCCATTCCACGCCGAGCGCCTCCATTTCCGGCAACCGGGCGACCGCCTGTTTCGCCGACCAACCTTGATTCGCATCGACGCACAGCATAACGTCACGCGCGAGCCCGGCGGCGTCAATCGCCGCTTTCGCCCGGCGAATACGCTCCAGATCGTTGGCTCGGTCGGGCCCCACCCGCAATTTGATCGTCCGAAAACCTTGGCGCAAATAGGCGGCCGTTTCCCGCTCCGCTTCGTCCGGCGTACCGAAGGCGACGGTAGCGTCGCTGGGAAGAGATAGGCGAAGCCGTCCGCCGAGCAGTTCCGACACGGGCACGTTCAACGCTTTCCCCGCCAAGTCGAGCAAGGCGATGTCGACCGCGGCGCGCGCTGCGGTGTTGCCGGCGATCAGCTTGTCCAGCCGCGCGTTGATCTGATTGCGGTTAAGGGCCGGTTGGCCGAGCAAAACGGGTGCCAGCGTGTTTTCCAGCACGGAGACGACGCGCTCGGGCGTATCTCCCGTCACATATTCGCAATTGCCCCGCACTTCGCTCCAGCCGCTGAGCCCGGAATCGGTCGTCACTTTCAGGTAGACTTCCTTCAAATGGGTCACTTTGCCCGATGAAGCGTGGGTAAAGGGCGGAGTGAGGGGAAGATCTTTTCGATAAATGTCGATACGGGCAATGCGCACGCCTTTTCACCTCGTAATCTGTAATCGTCGAAAAAGCAATGCAAATATGATCTTTGATCAAATATCAAATAATAAAAAAATTATATCTCTTCCGCCAATTAGCTGCAACAGAAATGAAGGCAACAGTAATGAAAAAAAGTAAACGTTTTTTCGATGTGAGACAACATAACATTTGGTTGACACTGTCGAATTTTCGGGGTTATAATGTTAACCAATGTGACGGTGATATTTGATCAAATATCATGAATCTAGTTTTGCTGTCTGTTGTCGCAAGCCGATTTTCAAGGAGGTGAGGGCGGCTGACCCAATATTCACGCCCTCCGAGCATGTCTATCCCATGATCGGGATCAGGCAGCTATGTAATGAAGCAGCGGAGTTGTCGGTTTGAGGGAGAAAGTTGTGAATCATCGCGAAAACACGGGTGTTGGAGGTTGAAACCATGAAGAGGAGCAAAACAGCGTTCACTGCACTTTTGATTTTGATGGTCGTCGCTTTGCTCGCCGCTTGTTCCGGCGGCGGAGGAGAAACCAAGAAATCGGCCGAACCGAGCGGCGGAGGAGAAGCCAATCAATCGGCCGAATCCGGCGGCGATGAGAAGGTGCTTGCCAAGCTGGTGAAGGAAGGCGTGCTGACGTACGGCACCGCCGCGACGTTCCCGCCGTACGAATACATGGCGAACGGAGAACTTACGGGATTTGATATTGAACTTGGACAAGCCCTGGCCGACGAGTTGGGACTTGACGTCGAGATTATGGCGATGAATTTCGAAGGCCTCATCCCGGCGCTCCAGGGCGGCAGGGTCGACATCATCAACTCGGCAATGTACATCAAGCCGGAGCGGGAAGAACAAGTCGACTTCATTCCCTATATGTACATCGGGAACGCCGTCGTGGTCTTGAAAGGCAACAAGCTGAATATTTCGTCGCTTAACGATCTCACGGGCTTGAAGGTCGCCGTCACCCGCGGCGGTGTCGAAGAAATTTACGCCAACGAGCAAAATGAGAGGTTTGAACAGGCGGGGAAAAAGCCGATGGAGATTTTGGCGCTTCCGACGGCCAACGACGCGGTGCTTGCCACCG
>Ga0065720_1021555_pt1 | contig 10230 bp, 24 predicted proteins | sample Thericmetagenome_FD_59107 | JGI IMG/M metagenome (GOLD analysis project Ga0065720, IMG submission 59107) | Thermophilic microbial communities from the Joint Bioenergy Institute, California, USA of rice/straw/compost enrichment - eDNA_2 v2... | ecosystem: Engineered > Solid waste > Grass >... | reverse complement strand
AAAAAAAAAAAAAAAAAACAAGAAAAAGAAAATACAGCGAAGCAATCGTGCTCTCGCCGAGTCAGAAATTCAGCAATCAACCACTCACACTCGCGCTTAGCCTTCTTCATCCCCTCAGTCCTCACACAGCCATCGCCGACAACTCCTGCCCGACGCTTCATAGTTCTGAGTCTTGCACGACCTTCCCATCTCGCCATCCCGCCACTTGAGGCCTCACGATTAGCCCTCCTTTTTACTTGACTTAACTCCCTCGACTCGCATGCGCGCAAGTGTGCAGACACCTTGGTAAGTCTTCTTTTCGTCTGGCTTCTGACCCGGATGACGTCGCCCCCGACTCCGACATGACTTAATTCATGCCACTTTGCGACCCTACAAACTGTCCCCAACCGACGACGACGACGACGACGACAACGACGACGACAACGACGACGCCATCTCCTGAATACGTGCATGCCTGTGAATGCATTTTGTGCTTTGTCCGCTTTGTCACCAACAGCTCTTTACATTACATTCCCCAAAATTTCCTCGCTGACAGCATCCTTGGATTCACCTCGCCCTCCGTGCCAGTGCCGGCCCTTTATCGTGCCAAAACTTGCATTTGCTAACACTGATGCGACGCTGCAGCCGCTAGCCCTCCAGCCGAAAGAGAGACCTCGATCCCGCAGCGACAGCAGCAGCCCGTTATCTCGGCCGCACAGCCACTGATAAGCCCGACCGCTTTGCAACTTCTCCTCCTCTTCCTAGGAGTAGAGACAACCACCATGGCCGCCATCATCGGCGACGTTTTCGACTCGTCGGCACGCTTTGGTGTCATCCGCGGCCACTCTCACTCCCACGACATCGATCTCTGCGGGCAGCGCTCCGTCAGCCGATCTCGCGACCGCGACCGCGATGCCCAGTCCCACAACACCCCGCGCCCAACCGCGCCCAGCCCAAGGAGACACGCCCACACACATGCGCCCTTCGCCATCATGCCCATGACTTGGAGAGACTCTGATACTCAAGCCGCGCCCAAATCCCGCATTCCCTCGCCGCCGCCTTCATCGTCGTGTTCGTCGTCGTCGCAGACAGATGCGCAGACTGTTAGGAATGAGGTACCATCAGATACGACCAGCGCTGTCTTTTCCGAGTCATCAACGACTTCCTCCTCATCGGCATCAGAAGCGCCCACTGTGGTCGCCGTCCCCGCAAAAAGCATACCTTCCCCAGACCACGACCGTGCCCCGGCATGGGCTTCTTCAACAACTACCCAGTCCATCCCCATCCCTCTCTCAGTAGCTGAGCCAGTACCCCCGCAACAAACCACTATCCGCGTGCGCGACATCGCACACATCACCAGCCTGGTGAAATCCGGTACCCTCTCGGCCTCCGGGCCAGGGACCCTGAATGATCCTCCTTTGCAGCAAATGAAGTACGACATCTCGGCGATGCCCATCGCAGATATCATCGAGATGATTGCCGCTTTGCTCACGAAGATTACGACTACAAACGACATGGCTGCCGATGTCCCAGGTCACCATCATCGTGGGGCCAGGAATTTACGCCATAGCAAAAAAGGGGGGGATAAAGATGGGAGTGTATCCCCCCTTGCGAGCTCGGTGTTGGCCTTCCATGGGAAGAATATCCCCGCTATCACGATACTCAGCTATCTTACGCGCATCCATAAGTACTGCCCGACGACGTTTGAGGTGTTTCTGAGCTTGCTGGTGTATTTTGATCGGATGACGGAGCGGGTGAATCAGATGGTTACGGAGGTGGTCAGGGCGAGAGAGAGCAATAAAACGGCAAAACAGAGGGAGCCGCCTGATCATGATCGGGAGGATAAGATGGAGGTGGAGACGGTGAGCGTGGAGGGGGCCGAGGATTTGATTGATGATGAGGACGAGGAACAACAAGGGGAGGGCGATGGGCAGGAGAGGGAGATGACGTATTTTGTGGTCGACTCGTTCAACATCCATCGCTTGATTATTGCTGGCGTGACATGCGCGAGCAAGTTCTTTTCGGATGTGTTTTATACGAATTCGAGATATGCGAAGGTATGTTTTTTGTTATTGTTATTGTTATTGTTATTGTTATTGTTATTGGTTATTGTTATTGTTGTTGTTGTTGTTGTTGTTGTTGTTGTTGTTGTTGTTGTTGTTGTTGTTGTTGTTGTTGTTGTTGTTGTTGTTTTCTCTCTAACCTTTCCAACTTTACGACTTCATTTGGGCTTTTGTTCGCCTTGGCTACTTGTAGCGTGTTTGCCTTATGGAGCCAGATCGGGATTGAAGAATTCATAATGGATTGTGTCGTTTGGAAAGGTTACTTTTCCCAGGTTAGAAGGTATGCTAACTTCTTCTGTCCAGGTCGGCGGGTTGCCTCTAGCAGAACTCAACCACCTTGAGCTGCAGTTCCTTTTGCTCAACGACTTCCGCTTAGCTGTGCCTGTTGAGGACCTCGAGGCGTATGCGACTATGCTTGTTGAGTTTTATGCGAGGGAGGTGATATGTGCTAAGCTGGGGCGTTCTTCTTAACGTCTTACCTATTGAAGAGGGTTCTAGATGGATCCAGGAAAGATTGAGGGTAATACCCAGGTGTAGACCGTAGGAATGGCGGGGGGTAATGGAAGATTGGAAGGGGGTAAATAGAGGTGTTTGGGTCTTGTTTATCTACCTACATTACAGGGCTTAGAAACGTGGGCGTGGATGGAATGGAGGGAGGAAGACTCCTTTAGGGAGGGGAGAGGATATTATCCCCACTTTCTTCTCTTCTTGTTATATGTGTATGGTTGGTTTGGTTGTATGTTATGTTGAAATCTGTATTGATGACGACTCTGGAGGGGAGAAGAGAAGAGCGGAGGGGGATGATACCTCGCGGCAGCAGAGCAGCTGGAGGATGAGGGAGTAGTAATTCTGGCTTTGGTTTGATCATGACAACAGACGAGACAATGACGATTACGATGATCATGACCGTATGATAGCCACACAGGCAGATGGAGGATTAGAGAATGGATGAATGAATGGAGGAGAGGTTTTATTAAGAGGATTAAGGTGCCTACCTCGACGTGGACATAATTACATTCTGTGAGACGAACCGACAGACAGACAGACAGACAGACAGACTATTACAGGAGAAGGAGGATAAATGTATATTTTTCTTTTTTTTTTTTGTTCTCGTAGGTGTATCCCCACACATTGTCACTTGACCAAGTAAGTAAAACAACCGCCTGCCCCTCTCCCTTTTTAAGTATCTTAGCATAGTTAACCCACAACATGACGAAACCCCTGATTTTTAGAACAACGAGTGTTCATCCCATGTCTGCCATTTCTAAAGTGGCAATGAAGTCATCATCCGCTCTATATCCTCCCTCCCCTGACTGGTGACTGCCGGTTCTCTCTTGCTCCGATGAAGTGAGACATGTGATACGTTGAACAATGTAGACAGACGCAAGTGTCCGTTATTTCTTGAGATATAGATATCCAAAACGATAGGACATTCGTCGAAGACAATTGTTGGATTCCATGTATGTCTTGCCTGTCCAGGCTTGACCGCCAATGACCTCCTGGTCTGAAATTCAAGACCTGCGCGGAGTTGTTGTTACTCTCGACTGGCTGGCTGGCTGGCTGGCTGGCTGACTGACTGACTGTTGAGCTAGGTGATATCATCGCTTGCTTCTTACGTCCCTACTTAACTGATTACTTCACCGAGTCCCTCGAACTGCAGACTTGTCCGATAAACATGACGGGTAGCACTCAAGCCAGGACAGGTCCCATCCAAGAGAGCCCTCAGGGGTAAACCATGCATGCCCCTGAGTTCCGACTCTGTTCCGATCTTCACTAACAGCTTCCCACATTGACAGACAAACACAGATCGACACGAACGGCGCCTCCAGTCATCTCGAAAAAGGCGTCTCCCACCACGAACACGTCCATCCAATCCCTCCTGCTAACCAGACTCTTGAAGACCGGTACATCCCCATCTTCCTCTCCAGCCCTTTCCCCTCCTTTCTCCCTGTCTCCCAATTACTTAACAGTCTATCGCTGACCACACGCCGGACAGCCTCCGAAACCCTTTTGCTAACATCCCCCTCCCTGACCTCCTCTCGCAAACCTCCTCCTTCGCCACTGGCTACTCCCTCTCCTCCCACACATTCCTCCTACAAAAGGCAGCCTTACTTGTTCAAAATGGTCCCGACAACTTTCCTCGCGACGACATCCCCCCCTCCCTGGCCCTCACGAACGACGACCGTGCCATCTTGGCCAAGGAAGCCTGCCATCCGTGGAGGTCTCTCCCTCCCCGACTTATCCTAACAGTCATTGTCTGCTCGATTGGCGCTGCCCTCCAAGGATGGGACCAAACCGGTTCGAATGGGGCAACAATCTTCTTCCCTTCTGTCTACGGCATCGAGTCGTCCTCTGTTCGGGACAGGTTGTTAGTCGGGCTGGTCAACGCCGCGCCTTATATCGGGAGCGCACTTCTAGGATGCTGGTTGGCGGACCCTATGGCCAACCTCACCGTCCGAGGCAGAGGATTGGGACGGAGGGGCGTGATATTTGTGTCGGGGAACCTGTGTCTTTGGCCGGTGTTGGGGAGCGCGTTTTGTCAGAGCTGGGGGCAGCAGTTGGGGTGTAGGCTTGTCATGGGGGTCGGGATGGGACTGAAGGGGGCGACCGTGCCGGTTTGGGCGGCGGAGAATGTACCTGCGCGTGTAAGGGGGGCGTTGGTTATGACTTGGCGTGAGTCCTCCTCCTTAAGAGTTTGGAGATGATGGTGGTGATGGCTAATGAGAGTCGCAGAGCTTTGGACTGCGTTCGGGATCTTTCTGGGGACGGCGTTTAATTTGGCCGTGTTCCATGTTCCAAAAATTAACTGGAGGCTGATGCTGGGTAAGCGCTTACTCCAATTGATTCTTGTCGTTGTCAATATATTCCTTTTTTTTTCTCCCTCTTCCTATTTGTATCGCATCTTTTTCTTCTTTGTTTTCCTTTTTCTCCGTGTTCTGCCTCTTTTACTTTCTCTCTCTGTAATCTGCTCACTCACCCTCCCAGGTGCCCCTCTCCTCCCAGCAATCCCCCTCCTCGCCCTGCTCTACCTCTGCCCCGAATCCCCCCGCTGGCTCATGAAACACTCCCTCTACGCCGAAGCCTTCTCCTCCCTCCTGCACCTCCGCCCCTCCCCTCTCCTCGCCGCCCGCGACCTCATCCTCATCCACGCGCAGCTCGACCTCGAGTCCTCTCTAGTGCCCACACACCAAACCTACCTCCAACGCCTAACCGACCTCTTCACCATCCCCCGCATCCGCTTTGCAACCCTCGCCTCCACAACCGTAATGCTCGCCCAGCAACTCTCCGGCATCAACATCATCGCCTTCTACTCCACAACTCTCTTCCTGCAGGCCGGTCATACTCCGTTCAAAGCATTGTTAGCGAGTCTCGGCTTCGGCGCAATCAACCTCCTCTTTGCTCTTCCGGCCCTCAAGACCATCGACTCCTTTGGCCGCCGCGCCCTTTTGCTGGCCACATTCCCGCATACAACCTGGTCTCTACTGGGAGCCGGCTTATCCGCCGCCCTGATCGCCCCCGACAAACCAGAGCGTATGATCCTCGTCGCCCTCTTCGTCTACCTCTTCGCAGCCTTCTATGCCCCCGGCTGCGGCCCGGTCCCCTTCGTTTACTCCGCCGAAGTCTTCCCTCTCTCACACCGGGAAGTCGGCATGGGTTTCGCGGTGGCAGTATGCTTGGCTGGGGCGGCAATTCTGGCGATCACGTTTCCTTTTCTGTTGGAGAAGGCTGGGGTGGGAGGAGCGTTTGGCGTGTATGCCGGGTTGAATGTGGTTGCGGGGGTGATGGTTTGGTTGGGGGTGCCGGAGACGAAGAGACGGACGTTGGAGGAGTTGGATGGGGTGTTTGAGGGGGGTGTGGGTGGTTTTGTGAAGGGAAGGGTTAGCAGGTTGGTAAGGTTTGGGAGAGGATGATGGAGAGGGTTTTGTGATGATGTTGGTGTACTAGTACGAATGGTTGTCGAAGTTCTACTCTAACAAGCTTAAGAGAGGGACAACAAATTTGCTCCTGCACGGGGACTCGGAGCCCCTGAATCTGTGAGTCGCGGGGCTGGGCACCAAGGTATGGCCATCACTTGTTCATCGTGAACAGATATGAGGAGAAATCTGGGCTGGCATCTAAGGCCTAGCAGTGGGAAATAGAGCTTATCTATATTTATACACAACCATTGAAACTTACCAGCCATTTCCTTATTACACCGGAAACTATATCAGGAGTAGGCATTCCAATGACGTGGTGTACATCCGTGCTACACTATATACTGTAAAGATGAGAAAACACCAAAACACTCACTGCCCTTGCAAGCTCTGATCATAGACTTATGTGCTCCGTTTCCTGTGACAGACGAACACACAGCTGGTTGGTAGGCACTGGACTTCATTGAATGTGACCTCCAGATGTGCGAACCACTAGGCGATATCTAGGCGAAGGCATTTATATTCTCTGGCCTCCAGAATAAGATCTCCGAACCCCCGACTGCTCGGCATTACTGGTTGAAACTGTACAGCTAACGTGTCGATTTACCAATCATTGGGCTCGCAGGGCAGGAGTCTGTTCTGTTCCACTCGAGTCCTGTCATCATGGTTTCATGAACATGCTTTTCAAGTCATGTCCCCCGTAACTTATGCCTGTCAAGGTGTCCGCAGGGCTTTCTCGGAAGGATATAGTACTGAAGAGCAGTTGGACTATGGCCTAGTTGGAAGAACGGACATGAGCAGGTACGCAGCAACAGTCAGGTCTTAGAAAATGAATCTCATACCACACTGCTGAAGTATAACCTCCCATCTTTTTTTTCTCTCATAGGTATTTGCCATTCCCGTCTTTCACTCAGTTACTCGGTAACTGTATCCCTGTATTCGGCATAATAGTGGACTGGCAACATTTCCGGTCTCCCCTTACGGCCTGTGCAGCTTGCGGAGTTCGCCGCCCAAATGAGCCAACGTTTCATCCCTCTGAGGCTATCAAGCCCATGAAACTCTCCGAGTCCAAGTCCCGAGAAACACCGAGCAGAGGTTTACTGCCACCATGAACTGTGGGCATAACAAATCGAGTTTGTTCAGCTCTCAGTCTAGGCTTGCCGGGCATAACAGGTACATGTCGGCGTGTTCAATATGGGCTAACACCATAGACTCCAATCAGAGGACACTTCAGGCCGGAGGTCTATCTCTGGATATAGGATCCAAGCCAGGAGTTGCGATCAGGCCCATGGTAAACCATAACATGGACGTATAAAATGTGATGAAGGCTTTCACTGCGGCCTGGATCAGTGTAAAGCACTTATTTTGCAACCCTGGGACTAGCATCACAATCTTGTACATGTGTCTTTCCCACCAGACAGCTGGACTGAAACATTCAGTGAAGGATTCGAAAGCAAGCGTACATCGACGAATGTCCAGATTGGGTAGTCTCAATGCATTATGTGCATCACTCTCCCATCAAACCCAGAAGCATCCTCATCCTATTTCCGGATCCGGAACTCAAACTCGAGGAGACGGTGGTGAGCCAAGACCGGGACTGAATATCCCAATAGTCTGTCCGGTTACATCGCATGTGCTTAACGGCTGGCTCCCCGCGGGGAGGACGTGTGGGGGTGAATTAGTGGTTCAGTTTGTTGACAATGACCTTTTGATATCAATGTTGATCTTTGGTTGCCCGCTGGATTCCGAATGCCGAGCTAGAGCCGCGGGGTGCATATCAAGTCAACAACTCGATATCACGGTGTAAGAATCCAAGATCAACTCAATTGTCAACCTTTGATGACCTTTCAGCGTGAACTCCTTACTATTTATCATGAAATGAGAAGCCACTTATATTACTCTAAAAGACCGATTAAATAAAATTGAAGCATCCAGTGTGTTAAGTGCTTCCAAGGGTTAAGCTTAATCAGAGGTTCAGATCTTAGATAAGCTCCAAGTCTTTGGGGATAGGATGCAGTGATAACGAGATTCCCTATCAGATCTCGGCTGGCGTTACCGATCCTGATAAGCACATCGCCCCCCTCCCTCAGTGATGTCACTCTCCATACTCCCAGTCCCCAACTCGGCCATCTCTCTCGGGCCCAGAGTTTTCACTCTCAGACAGCAGCAGACAGCCGCATGTTCGCTGCAAGCTGTGTGAAAACGATGCCGGATTTGTATTGGCCCCGGTCTGTTGCACATGCATCGCCTGGCTTCAACGGTTGGACGCCGCGGGAAGATGCAGAAGTCGAGCTAAGCTATTGCCTGCCACTGTGCTGGCGCTTGGCTGGTGTTTTGGAAGGACGATAAGGGGGTTAGAGTTATCGCCCTGCGTCCGATCGGCGTGCTAGCAGTGAACGTGGTTCATCGATGCTAGATTGTGATGGAGTTCCGGAAGCTGGAGTCGACCTGCATAGATATAAAAAAAGATATAAGCCTCTGGTGACCGCTTTTCCTGATTGTAGCTCCCGGTCAAATCCAGTCGGTCGACTTCATTCAAGGTTTAACACGATGACGGCCCTGATTCTCCTGGGTCTCATCCTCTGTGTAGTGACGGCACTGGCAGCTTTCAGCCCGCGGGGCTTGCTCTCATGGTTGCTGGGCCTGCTCGGAAGAGAGTCATTATTGCCACCAAGCAGCGTGAAGTCGGATGTTGAGAAGAAGCCAAGTTCCGAATCATGGCCGCCCATCGAGCCCCTTCCAGATTTCGACTGGAAGACGACGCCTCCAATTAAACTGCGTCCGTTCAAGCCGATTTATCACATCAACATGGGTATGTTTCCCCCCCCCCATCTTCAAGAAGTTGTCTCTCCCTCATCATGAAGACTTCTACATGCGACAGCCCTCAAGTCAGTGACTGAAGACTGATTGACCTTCCAGCCATTCAATCCACAACCCCCTCGGAGCTGATCGTCCTTGACAACACTTACCTCACCAAAGTCCTCGAACGCCGCTCCATCCTCTCCTCCCACGGACCCTCAGTCCACGGCGCCATCTCCTCTGGCTCGGCCCCCGTCCGCGAGCTCTACACCTATCTATTGGGAACCTACCTGCCCACGCGCTACCCTCGTCTTTTCTCAGTCTCGCAAACCGAAAAAGGCACTCTCACCTTCCACAACCACGTCACCGGCCTGACTGCTCCCGTTTGCCCAAGCGAACAAGAGATGGACGCCGAAGCGATGCTGCGCATCCTTGGCGAGACGGTAGAGGATGATCTGTTTCTGCTATTGCAAGATCCGGCCGAACAGGGGGGACAGCATAGAGCTGTAGCGTTTGTGTGCTGCCATCCGGCGGGGTTCGCTCCACGAGAGAAGCTAGGGATGAGGCTGGGCGAGATCCATGGCCCTGTGCCGGGGATTGAGAAGATTAGCGGAAGTATGGAGAGATTTTTCTCCAGGTTGGAGGTTGGGAAGCCGGTGAAAAGAGTTAATGTGGGTTTTGCGCAACACTTGGTTTCATGCCAACACGACGTAGAATGACGGAAGAAAGCTGACTTCCATCACAGTGGACCCTCCAAACAACACCTCATCTGTTCACCCCCCGCGGCAGCGGCGTCACCCTGCACCTGGACGACGCGGTCCAAGAAGTCGAGAAGATTGACCCTTCGCAGGCCCGCATGCGCGTCGAGCTACAGACGCTGACACGGCTGCCGCAGAGCAGAGCGATCCTGTTCAGCTTCAAGTCGTTCATGTATCCTCTCGAGGAGATCAAGGCCGAGGGCCTGGGGCCGGCGCTCGCGGATGCGGTTGAGGGATTGCAGAAGGGGAATGTCCCGGGGATGTGGATTTATAAAGGGGCTGTGAGTTGGGGTAAAGCGATGATTGAATATTTGAGGGAGTAGGGGTCGCGTGTGGGAGAAGAGTGAAACTCAGGGGCAGAGACTGACACGGCTCGTGGGAAGTGGGCGAATCCGAATACTTGACGGTTGATGAGGGCTCAAGGGCAACTTGCGAAGAATCAAATGATGATGATAAACAGATACCAGACATGATATTTCCTATGTCCATCGAAACCAAGCAATTGAATCAGATATACCAACATCGCCATCTTTCTTTAGCCTCCCCCCCCCAAACCCCCTGTGCCATGGGGAAGTCATCCCCTTAGTTAGATTACGATCCTCCTGTCTCCGGCACAACATTTCTCCTCAACTGCCATCCTCTACTTCCCCAGCCGACTCCACCGCCGACAATCCCGCCAAAAACCCACAGTTATCCCCGAGATCCGAGCCCCATCCC
>Ga0065720_1004113_pt1 | contig 10231 bp, 7 predicted proteins | sample Thericmetagenome_FD_59107 | JGI IMG/M metagenome (GOLD analysis project Ga0065720, IMG submission 59107) | Thermophilic microbial communities from the Joint Bioenergy Institute, California, USA of rice/straw/compost enrichment - eDNA_2 v2... | ecosystem: Engineered > Solid waste > Grass >... | reverse complement strand
GCTGTCGATCTTCGACGCGGTGGTCGAGGTGAGCATGAAGCTCGTCACAACGCCTCCCGTTCCGCAGTCAGCACGCGCGCGGTCACAGCCGCCTCCACACCCGGCCGTCGCGGGCCATCAGCTCGTCNGCCGACCGGGGTCCCCAGGTGCCGGCCGGGTAGTCCTCCGGCGGGCCCTGCTTCGCCCAGAACTCCTCGATCGGGTCGAGGATCTGCCAGGANAGCTCGACCTCGGTCTGGTGCGGGAANAGCGGCGGGTCGCCGATGAGCACGTCGAGCAGGAGCCGCTCGTACGCCTCNGGCGAGGACTCGATGAACGACTCGCCGTAGGCGAAGTCCATCGTGACGTCCCGGACCTCCATCGCCGTGCCCGGCACCTTGGAGCCGAACCGCACCGTGACGCCCTCGTCCGGCTGCACCCGGATCACCAGCGCGTTCTGGCCGAGGATCTCGGTGTCGGTGCTGCTGAACGGCAGGTGCGGGGCGCGCTGGAAGACCAGCGCCACCTCGGTGACGCGGCGGCCGAGGCGCTTGCCGGTGCGCAGGTAGAACGGCACCCCGGCCCAGCGCCGGTTCGCGATCTCCAGCTTGATCGCCGCGTACGTCTCGGTGATCGAGTCCGGCGGGATGCCGTCCTCCTCCAGGTAGCCCTTGACCGGCACGCCGCCCTGCCAGCCGGCGGTGTACCGGCCGCGGGCCGTGCCGAGCGCCAGGTCCTGCGGGAGCCGTACCGCGCGCAGCACCTTCTCCTTCTCCCGGCGGATCGCGTCGGCGTCGAAGAACACCGGGTCCTCCATCGCGGTGAGCGCGAGGAGCTGAAGCAGGTGGTTCTGGATCACGTCGCGGGCGGCGCCGATGCCGTCGTAGTAGCCGGCGCGGCCGCCGATGCCGATGTCCTCGGCCATCGTGATCTGCACGTGGTCGATGTACTCGCGGTTCCACACCGGCTCGAACAGGTTGTTGGCGAACCGCAGCGCCATGATGTTCTGGACGGTCTCCTTGCCCAGATAGTGGTCGATGCGGAACACCGAGGACGGCGGGAACACCGCGTCCGTGATCGCGTTCAGCTCGCGCGCGGACTGCAGGTCGTGCCCGAACGGCTTCTCGATCACGACCCGCCGCCACGACGAGTTGTCCGGCGCGTGCGCCAGGCCGGTGCGCTGCAGCTGCTGGATGACCTTGGGGAAGTACTTCGGCGGCACCGACAGGTAGAAGGCGTAGTTGCCGCCCGTGCCCCGGGTCTGGTCGATCTCCCGCAGCGCCATCGCCAGCGCGTCGAACGCGCCGTCGTCGGCGAACTCGCCCTGCACGAAGTGGATGCCCTCGCGAAGCTGGTTCCAGACCTCCTCGCGGAAGGGGGTGCGGGCGTTCTCCTTGACCGCCTCGTACGTCACCTGCGCGAAGTCCTGGTGCGACCAGTCCCGCCGGGCGAACCCGACCAGGGAGAACCCGGGCGGCAGCAGCCCCCGGTTGCCCAGGTCGTAGATCGCCGGCAGCAGCTTGCGCCGGGCCAGGTCGCCGGTGACGCCGAACAGCACGAGCACGCACGGACCCGCCACCCTGGGCAGCCGCTTGTCCCGCGGGTCGCGCAGCGGGTTCGCGGCCGCCACCTCCTGGCTCGTGGCCACCCCCGCCACCGCGGAGGCGGCCGTCCACGCGTCCTCGGCGGGCACCGCCGGGTGCGCCGTCCCGCCGGAGGCCTCGGCGTGCGCCCGCGTCTCGTACGGCTGCTCGCGGGGCTCCTCGCCGGCGCCGGCGGGGACGCCGGCGCCCTCCTGCGGCGATTGATCCATCATCACAGCTCCTGTGCGACGGCGAGCAGATGCGCGATGCCCGCCGTCCGGTCGGTCAGGTGAAGTCGTACGGCGGGCCGCCCGCGCCCGGTGAGCGCCCGCAGGTCGCCGAGCGCCTGGGCGAGCTGCAGCCGCCCCAGGGTGTACGGCTTGCCCGGGACCGGCACGTCCTCCGTGACCGCCCCGGTGACCTGCAGGAACACCCCGTTCTGCGGCCCGCCCTTGTGGTACTGGCCGGTGGAGTGCAGGAACCGCGGCCCCCAGCCGAACGTGACCGGCCGGTCCGTGCGCACCGCGAGCAGCCCGCGCAGCGTGGCCGGGTCGTTCGCCCGCCACGCGTCGGTCAGCTCGTCGAGGGAGGCGTTCTCGCCGGTCGGCGCGTCGAACGCGGACCACCGGTCGAGGTAGGCCATCACCGCGAGGTACCCGTTCTCCGGGATCGCCTTCAGCAGCGCGGTGAGCACGTCGGCGAGGCTGCCCGCGGCGCCGCCCGGCACCTCGCCGTACACCTCGACGGGGCCGTCGACGAGCACCGGCTCGCCGGTCGGCAGCGGGCCGGTGTCGCCCGCCTCGGCGAGGATGCGGGAGGTGTTCTCCTTCGACTCGGCGACGTTCGGCTGGTCGAAGGGGTTGATGCCGAGCACCCGCCCGGCGATCGCGGTGGCGTACTCCCACACCAGGAACTGCGCGCCGAGCGGCCCCTCCACGCGGGTGGCGCCCTCCGGGCCGATGTTCACCACGAACTCGTCGGCGGCGCCGTTCGGGTCGGCCCCGACCACCGGCAGGATGCCCTTGCCCTGCTTGCCGGTGGACTCGGCGATGAGCTGCTCGATCCAGTCGGGCAGCCCGGTGATGTCGGACAGGCTGTCCGCGAGGAGCAGCTTGTCCCGCCCGGCGAGGGCGAGCGCGCCGAGCGCGGCGCCGAGCTCCAGGCCCGGGTTGCCCTCGTTCTCCTTGAGCAGCGGCGCCACCTCGGCGGCCTCGTCGAGCAGCCGCGCCACGTCCGCCCCGGCGAGCGCGCTCGGCACGAGGCCGAAGGCGCTCAGCGCGCTGTACCGGCCGCCGACGTTCGGGTCGGCGAGCACCACCGGGTAGCCGGCCTCGTTCGCCACCTTCTCCAGCGGCGAGCCCGGGTCGGTGACGACGACGATGCGCTCGGCCGGGTCGATGCCGGCGTCGCGGAACGCCTGCTCGTAGACGCGGCGGTGGCTGTCGGTCTCGATCGTGCCGCCGCTCTTGCTCGCCACCACCACGACCGTGCGGTCGAGGCGGTCGCCGACGGCCCGCCGTACCTGGTCGGGGTCGGTGGTGTCGAGCACGGTGAGCGGGACGTCGGCGGTCGCGCAGATGACCTCGGGGGCGAGCGACGAGCCGCCCATCCCGGCGAGCACGACGTGGTCGAGGCCGCGCTCACGGACTCGCTCGGTGAGCTCGCGCAGCCGCGGCAGCAGCTCGCGGCTCGACTCCGGCAGGTTGAGCCAGCCCAGGCGGATCGACGCCTCCGGTTCGGCGTCCGGGCCCCACAGCGTGGGCCGGCCGGCCGCCAGAGCCGCCGGAACGCCCTCGGCGGCGAGTTTCGCCGCCGTCTCCCCGGCGAGCGCGGCGACGGTGTCGTCGCCGAACGTTACCGACGTGTTCATGATTCCCCTCTATCGCGTCTTTCGCGCGTCTTCTCGCGTGTGCACGGGAGGTTCGCGGATGCCGAGGTCCGGCCGGCGGGCCTGCCGGTCCCCGCCGGTGTCAGGCCTTCCGCAGCTCCGCGGCCACGGTCTCCAGCAGCTCGTTCCAGGACGCCTCGAACTTCTCGACGCCCTCGTCCTCGAGCACCTTCACCACGTCGTCGTAGTCGACGCCGACCCGCTCGAGCTCGCGCATCACGGCCTCGGCGGCCTCGTAGTTCCCCCGGACCGTGTCACCGGTGATCCTGCCGCTCGCGGCGACCGCGTCGATCGTCTTCTCCGGCATCGTGTTCACCGTGCCGCGGGTGACGAGCTCGTCGACGTAGAGCGTGGGCGGGTACTCGGGGTTCTTCACGCCGGTGGAGGCCCACAGCGGCCGCTGCGGCTGGGCGCCGTCGGCGCGCAGCGACTCCCAGCGCGGCGAGTTGATGCACTCCTCGAACGCGGCGTGCGCGAGGCGGGCGTTGGCGACGGCGGCCTTGCCGCGCAGCGCGAGCGCCTCCGGCGTGCCGATCTTCTCCAGCCGCTTGTCGATCTCGGTGTCGACCCGGCTGACGAAGAACGACGCCACCGACTCGATCTTGCTCAGGTCGAGGCCGTTGCGGCGGGCCTCCTCCAGGCCGTCCAGCCAGGCCTCCAGCACCGCCCGGTACCGCTCGAGGGAGAAGATCAGCGTGACGTTGACGCTGATGCCCTCGGCGAGGCAGCGGGTGATCGCGGGCAGGCCCTCCACCGTGGCCGGGATCTTGATGAGCAGGTTCGGGCGGTCGACCAGCCACCACAGGGCGCGGGCCTCGGCGACGGTGCGCTCGGTGTCCCGGGCGAGCCGGGGGTCCACCTCGATCGACACGCGGCCGTCCTTGCCGCCGCTCTCGTGGTAGACCGGCATGAGCACGTCGCACGCCCACCGGATGTCGTACGTGGTGATCGTCCGTACGGCCTCGCCCACGTCGACCCCGCGCAGCGCGAGGTCACGCAGCTGGTCGGCGTAGGCGTCGCCCTTGCGCAGGGCCGCGGCGAAGATCGTCGGGTTGGAGGTGACCCCGGACACCTGCTTGTCGCGGATGAGCTCGTCCAGGTTCCCGGTGCGGAGGCGTTCCCGGCTGATGTCGTCCAGCCAGATCGACACGCCCTGGGCGGTCAGGGCCTTCAAGTTCTCGCTCATGCTCGTCCCTCAGTTCCCGGTTGTCTCGCCCTTGTCTGCCCCCGTCTTGGCGAGGCTCGCCTTCGCCGCCGCCACGACGCGCTCGGGGGTGAAGCCGAACTGCCTGAACAGGGTCTTGTACGGTGCCGAGGCGCCGAAGTGCTCCAGACTGACCACCTGGCCCTCTTCCCCTACGAACTCCCGCCAACCCAGGCCGATTCCCGCTTCCACGGCGACCCGGGCGCGCACCGACGGCGGCAGCACGGTCTGCCGGTAGGCGGGGTCCTGGGCGTGGAACCACTCCACGCACGGCATCGACACCACCCGGGTCGGGAAGCCCTCCGACTCGAGGATCTTCCGCGCCTCGACGGCGAGCTCCACCTCGCTGCCGGTGGCGATGAGGATCACCCGCGGCTGCCCGTCGGAGGCGTCCTGCAGGATGTAGCCGCCCTTGGCGACCTTGCTCGCGTCGTCGGTGCCCTCGAGCACGGGCACGTTCTGCCGGGTGAGGGCGAGCGCGGTCGGGCGGTCGGTGTGCTCCAGCGCGATCCGCCAGGCGGCNGCNGTCTCGTTNGCGTCGGCCGGGCGCACCACGTCGAGGCCGGGGATGGCGCGCAGCGACCACAGGTGCTCCACCGGCTGGTGGGTNGGGCCGTCCTCGCCGAGGCCGATCGAGTCGTGCGTCCACACGTAGATGACCGGCAGCTTCATCAGCGCGGCGAGCCGTACCGCGGGGCGCATGTAGTCGCTGAACACCAGGAAGGTGCCGCCGTACGGCCGGGTGCCGCCGTGCAGCGCGATGCCGTTGAGGATCGCGCCCATCGCGTGCTCGCGGATGCCGAAGTGCAGCGTGCGCCCGTACGGCCCGCCGGGGAACGCCTTGGTCTGGTGCTCCTCGGGGATGAACGACGGCTCGCCCTTCATCGTGGTGTTGTTGCTGCCGGCGAGGTCGGCCGAGCCGCCCCACAGCTCCGGCAGCACCGGCGCGAGCGCGGTGAGCACCTCGCCGGAGGCCGAGCGGGTCGCCTTGCTCGTGCCGGGCTCCCACTTCGGCAGCGCGGCGGTCCAGCCGTCCGGGAGCGTACGCGTCGACATCCGGTCGAACAGGGCGGCGCGCTCGGGGTTGGCGGCCCGCCACTTCTCGAAGGCCTGCGTCCACTCGGCGTGCGCGTGGCGGCCCCGCTCGGCGACCCGGCGCGCGTGTTCCAGCACATCCGCGGGTACGTCGAAGCTCACATCGGGGTTCATGCCGAGCACCCGCTTGGTGGCGGCGACCTCCTCGGCGCCGAGCGCGGCACCGTGGATCTTGCCGGTGTTCTGCAGGTTCGGGGCCGGCCAGCCGATGATCGTGCGCAGCTTGATCAGCGTGGGCCGCTGCGTCTCGGCGCGCGCCGCCTCGAGGGCCTCGTGCAGCTTGTGCACGTCCTCGTGGTACTCGCCGTTCTCGGTCCAGTCGACGGTGAGCACCTGCCAGCCGTACGCCTCGTAGCGCTTGCCGACGTCCTCCGAGAGGGCGATCGCGGTGTCGTCCTCGATGGAGATCTTGTTGTCGTCGTAGATCACCACGAGGTTGCCCAGCTTCTGGTGGCCGGCGAGCGAGCTCGCCTCGTGGGTGATGCCCTCCTCGATGTCGCCGTCCGACGCGATGCACCAGATCATGTGGTCGAACGGGCTGGTGCCCGGCGGGGCGTCCGGGTCGAACAGGCCGCGCTCACGGCGGGCGGCCATCGCCATGCCCACGGCGTTGGCGAGGCCCTGGCCGAGCGGGCCGGTGGTGGTCTCCACGCCGGCCGTGTGCCCGTACTCGGGGTGGCCCGGCGTGCGGCTGTCCCACTGGCGAAGCGCCTTGATGTCGTCGAGGGTCAGGCCGTACCCGGAGAGGTAGAGCTGAATGTAGAGGGTCAGGCTGGAATGGCCCGCCGAGAGCACGAAACGGTCACGACCCGGCCACGTGGGGTCGGTCGGATCGTGCCGCATCGTACGCTGGAACAACAGGTAAGCGGCAGGAGCAAGGCTCATGGCGGTGCCGGGGTGGCCCGAGCCCGCCTTCTCCACCGCGTCCATCGCCAGGGCACGTATGACGTCGACGGCCCGGCGGTCGAGGTCGCCCCACTCCAGGGCCGGCACGAGTTCGCTGCTCAACTGCTCGATCTCCAGATCTGTTCGTTCGGTTTGGGCGCCGGGTGTTGGGTTCCCGCCCAAAGGCGACCCTAGTAGGTTCGCGCGCACTGCGAGGCGTTGACACCGGTTAGTCGCCTTTCCGGGCCGTCCTTCGCGTGCGGGTGGATGGCCGTTTCGCCGGCGCATGATCCGACTTGTCGGAACAGCCGGGCGGGCACGGGCATTCCGGGGGCTTCGCCGTACCGGCCGGGCCGCTGCTTTTTCACGACCGTGACCAGGAGAAACGCGGGTAACGCCGGGCCTTGGCCCGGGTCAGGTGCGGACCCGGCCACCTCGCGCACTACAGTGAGTTCCCGGGCTTGAGCCAGAGCCCGCGTAAGCATGGATCCGCTGCAAAAAACACGAGGTTACGCGTTGACCCCGCACCACCTGGACGCGCCGTGACGGTCCTGACGAACAAGCACTCGGTGGCCACACTCGAGCCGCTCGACTCGATGGTCGCGACTTCGCGGCGCTCCCTGGCCGAGACTGTGGGGGCTTACGTCGCGCTCACCAAACCGCGGATCATCGAGCTGCTGCTCATCACCACCCTGCCGGTGATGTTCCTCGCCGCCGATGGATTCCCGCCGCTGTGGACGGCGCTCGCCACACTGGTGTTCGGCACCCTGTCGGCGGGCAGCGCCAACGTCCTGAACTGCTACATCGACCGCGACATCGACGCGCGGATGCGCCGCACCCGCCGCCGGCCGCTCGCCCGCCACCAGGTCTCGCCGCGTGCCGCCCTGGTCTTCGGCATCGTGCTCGGCGTGATCGCCACCGCCGGCCTCGGCCTCTCGGTGAACTGGCTCGCCGGCGGCCTGTCGCTCGCCGCGATCCTCTACTACGTCTTCGTCTACTCGATCCTGCTCAAGCGCCGCACCACGCAGAACGTGGTGTGGGGCGGCCTCGCCGGCTGCATGCCGGTCATGATCGGGTGGGCGGGCATCACCGGCCGCGTCGACTGGGCGCCCCTGGTCCTGTTCGGCGTCGTCTTCTTCTGGACGCCGCCGCACACCTGGACGCTCGCCATGCGGTACCGGGAGGACTACGCCGCGGCGAAGGTGCCGATGCTCCCGGTCGTCGCGAGNGAGCGCCGCGTCGCCGTGGAGAGCGTGCTGTACACCTGGGCCACCGTGCTGTGCTCGCTGCTGCTGTGGCCGCTCGGGCACACCACCCCGTTCTACGGGATCACGGCCGTCGTGCTCGGCGTCGCGTTCCTGTGGGAGGCGCACCGCCTCCTCGCCCGGGTCAACGCGGGCCTCACCGGCGTGGCCCTGCGCCCGATGCGCTTCTTCCACCTCTCCAACGCCTACCTGGCCCTGCTCTTCCTCGCGGTCGCCATCGACTCCCTCTTCTGAGCAGGCCGGGTCACCTGCCGGACCCTGGTGCCGGTGCGCGTGTCCACCCCGCGCGCACCGGCACTTTCGCGTCCGGGGGAGTCCCGCACCTTGGTCCGGGGCCGCGTCGTGCCTCCACTTCTCCAAAAACTTGAAATTCCGGAGAAGTTGATTACTGTGGAGTCATGAAAGTCATCCTCAGTGCCCTGCTGGCAGCGACCCTCACCCAGCCCGTGACGGGCGCCACCGCGGTGGCCGCCGACGAGCTCAAGGACGCCGAGGCGGTCCTCGCGTACATCAAGGCGCACCCGGACGACGTCGCTCTGGTGACCGAGGGGATCAGGCACAACGCGGGACGCGCCGCCCCCGTGGCATCGGCGATCAAGCTCATCCACCTCGCCGCATACGCCGACGCGGTGCGGGCCGGGAAGATCAGCCCGAAGGAACGCGTACCGGTCAGCCGATGGAACGCCTACCACCTGCCCGGCACGGACGGCGGCGCCCACGAGGCGGCGCTCAAGCGGCTCAAGCCCGGCAGGACCGTGACGCTCGACCAGCTCGTCTCGGCGATGATCGAGGAGAGCGACAACGCCGCGGCCGACCTGCTGCGCGACCGGCTGGGGCCCGCGAAGCTCAACAAGATCGCCAAGACCCGGGTGAGCACCTTCAACGGCGAGATGCTGCGGGCCTTCGCGGGCTGCAGGCTACCCGCCGACACCTGCCTGAAGAACTACGTCGCCCGCGGCCGGCAGATCACTCCGAAGATGCCGCCGTTCCGGCGGCAGGCCGAATGGGCCGACACCGTGACCCGGGTCCGGCCGGACGTACTGCACGGCGTGCTCACCCGGCTGCGCAAGAACCCGGTGGCGAGCAGGCACCTGGAGTGGCCGATGCGCCAGCCGGGCGCCGATCCGAACAAGCTGGTCATCGGCACCAAGGGCGGTCTCCTGCCCGGGGTCGTCAGCGAGGCCATGTACACCGTGCGGCCGGGGACGAAGCCCCGCCACACCGTGCTCGCGCTGCGTCGTCTCCCGGAGCGGACCTGGTTCTCCGGTGTGCAGAGCTATGCTCATCAGCAGTTCATCGTGAAGCTCGCGACGGACCCTGCCTTCGAGGCGAAGGTGCGTGCGGCACTGAGGTAAGACTGCGAGATGAGGCTCCACTGAGCAGCGTTGACGACAGGCTCCGTGATCTGGAGGCGCGGGTCGCGGCCCTGGAGGCGAAGCTCGCCGCCGTAGAGCCGCGGGAACCGCAGCAGGCCACCGGCGACGATACCGGCGTGGTCACCTACGGTGGCCACGCCAGTTTCGGCGGCTACGAATGGTCCTGGGAGATGAAACGGACGCCGGGCTGGCTGCTCCAGCGCCCCTCCGGCCCGCTCGCCGCCGTACTCGCCGCCGCCGGCCACCCGGCCCGCTTCCAGATCCTCCAGCTCCTCGTCGCCGGCCCCATGCCGATCGCCGACCTGCAAAGCAGGCTCTCCCTCGCGTCCCCCGGCCAGCTCTACCACCACCTGAAGACGCTCAGCTCGGCGGGCCTCGTCGAACAACCCGAACGGGGCGTCTACCGCGTCCCCCCGCACGCCATCTTCCCCGTCCTGGCCCTCGCCGCCGCCGCGAACGACGTGGCCGAACGCACCGGCGCCTGACCCCGCCGCCCGGTGTGCCCCGGTTCAGAGCCAGCAGGCATCGGGCCCGGGCGCCCAGGTAGGTCGCCTCGCTGTAGAAGTAGATGCGCGTGTTCTCCACGCCGTCGCCGCCCTTGCTCAGCTCACGCCGTGACCGCTCCAGGGCGCGAAGGCAGTCGAGCTGGTCCCGGCCGCGGCCGTCGCCGGCCCGTCGGACCAGGGCCGCGTGGGCGCGGCCTCAAGGCCGTGAGCGTAGGCGGAGAGAAGGGGGTCGCCGGTACGGCGGCTCCACCGCTGTGCCGCGAGCGCGTACTCCAGCCCGTGCCGGGGGTCGCCGCGCCAGGTGGCCAGGTGGCTCCAGGAGGCGAGGACGTGACTGCACACGGCGTCATCGCCCGCTTGGTGCGCGGCGGCACGCGCCTGCGCCTGGTAGTGCTCGGTACCGCTGAAGTCATTCAGGTTGAACTGCTACCAGGCGATGCTCCGTCCGGC
>Ga0065720_1005989_pt1 | contig 10232 bp, 11 predicted proteins | sample Thericmetagenome_FD_59107 | JGI IMG/M metagenome (GOLD analysis project Ga0065720, IMG submission 59107) | Thermophilic microbial communities from the Joint Bioenergy Institute, California, USA of rice/straw/compost enrichment - eDNA_2 v2... | ecosystem: Engineered > Solid waste > Grass >... | reverse complement strand
CTTTTCTGGGTTGATTCCATTTGCTGTTTATGGTGGGATATCCGTTTGTACCTGATTTATTGGTTATTTTCCCAAAATTTCCATACAGAAGAAGATTTACGGTTTGGTTGAATCCAATTGTGCTGCTCAGTCCCTGCGCTGCATAGATCGCCTGAGACGGGAACAAAACCAAAAGCAAGGTTATGACCACGATCGTTTTCTTAAACATAGGATTTCCCCCTCTGTTATTCTTCAATCCAGGTTTGTTCTTTTTCGTAGCTCCACAAAATAATCTTTCCATTATGGTCAAACTCGATGTTACCGAGCGCGGGCGGCGACAAGGTACGATTCACTTCGGCAAATTCAAGATCAATGACCGCGATCCATGCCGACGAATGCGAACCTTGGTAGTAGAACACCGCCGCTTGGTTTCGATTCTGGTCCACAATTCCGTTAAATACCGTCGTGGCCTCGGGCAGTTTGATTTCCCGTTTTTCATGCGTGTCCAAATTCACGGTTACCACACTGTTCGCGGTCGCATAGACAGCGTATTTTTCCGTGATACCGAAGAAGCCGTCGGTGATTTCCGCAGTTTTCGTCAATCCGCTGGGAATATGATGGGTTCCTGCTTCATGGCTCCCGCGCTTGAAAGCAATGGTATCGTCATTCAACCAATCTACAATCAGCGCATCTTCGACGACGATTTTTTCTTCATCCGAGTTCAGGTCTTTCAGCCAAATGTCATTATGGGGTTTGTCTTCCAGATAACCCCGACGGTTGCTCTCATAGATGATGTAAGTGCCTTCCTTGTTCATCAAAGATGCATAAACCCATGTTAACGGCGTCGGATAATCATCAACATCATCATCTTGTAATGCAAGGTTTCTCTTTTGCGCATGTTCGATCAGTTGATTTCTATCGTATCCCCCGACATGATCGCTTGACACTTTTTTGGATTGACCGGTATTGACATCCATTACATATAGATCATTATGAAGGTTGAACGAAATCAATTGCTTGTCCCTGGTCTGGGTAATATATACGGATTCCGTCTTCGGATCGGATATTTGAAGAACATTGTCGTTTTCATCGACCGCCAATCGGAGTTCCGTATTCTTGACCTTGACTGTGAATTCTTTTCTATGCGAATCGCCTAGTCTATTTACTTCATCAAGCGTAATGTCGTTATCAAACGCAGTATATGGATGATTCAGAGTTTCACCGGATTGCCTCTCTTTTAGCAAAGTATCAAACTCAATGATGACTTCATTATCGTCGACTTTGATCTGGTTTACCGGACGATCCATGATTTTTTTCCATGGCTGGCTTTTTGAGAAACTGCTTGTACCGAAAGCAAGGGATAGGATCAATAATGATCCAAGAAAAAGGGGAAGTTTTCGTTTCATTAAAATCCCTACAATACAAAAAATTACAATTTTATTATATAGTCGATTAATATGCTTGTAAATACCAATTCTTTGCCCGCCGCCGTCTCCATCGCATGTTTGCACAATCTGTCCGGGTATGGTAGAATCCAAAACGTCATCTGAAGCGCAGGCGGTTCGACGAGCTCAAGGAGGTTGCCGATGGCCACGCCGAGCATGGAAGATTATCTGGAGCGCATCTACCGACTGATCGACGAGAAGGGCTACGCCCGCGTATCCGACATCGCGGAAGGCCTGGACGTCCATCCGTCGTCCGTCACGAAGATGATCCAGAAACTCGACAAGGACGAATACCTCGTGTACGAGAAATATCGCGGTCTCGTCCTGACGGCCAAAGGCAAGCGGATCGGCAAGCGGCTCGTCGACCGCCACAAGCTGCTCGAGCAATTTCTGGAGCTGATCGGCGTCCGGGANGAGAACATCTACCGGGACGTGGAAGGCATNGAACATCATNTGAGCTGGGANTCGATCACCTGCATCGAGACGCTCGTCGAATATTTNAAGCGCGANCCGAAGCGGCTGGAGGAGNTGGCCGCCGTGCGNCGCGAGCTGGAAAACGAGTAGCCGGGCGCAAACGGCGCGGCCCGCGGACATCCGATGTCCGCGGGCCGCTTGCATATGGCGCGATTCAGTGGTATCCCGGCCTGTTCTCGTCGTCGTTCCGGCCGCCTTCGATCACCTTGAACGGCGCGGACTTGCGGCGGGGCGCGGCGCCGGTCTTCCGCCGGTCGCGCGCGAACGGCCGCGGCGCCCGGTAGTTCCTTGCGCGGCGTCCGGGCGGGAACTTGTAGAGCAGGAACACGATGCCGAAGACGACGGCGGGGATGATGAACTTGCCCGGAGCCCGAATCAGCATCGTGACGAGGCCGATCGCGGCGAGCGTCAGCAGGATGGCCGACAGCGGGGTCAGTCTCCCGCGCATGGGCGTTCCCCCTTTATCAGGCATTGACGGCGGCTTGTCCCGGCCGCTCCGATAGCTGGGCGTCGAGCTCGCGCATCCGGTTGAACGACGCGATCGAGACCGCGACCTGGTCGTCGGTCGGTTCCTTCGTCGTCAGAAGCTGCAGCCACAGTCCGGGGTATCCGAGAAACCGGAGCACCGGAATGTCGCGCACCGCGTTCGTCAGCCGCAGCACCTCGTAGGATACGCCGAGCACGACGGGAAGAAGCAGAATACGGATGTAGATCCGTTCCCAAATGCTGTTCCATTCGAAGATCGGCATGGAGTAGAGAATGACGCCGACGATGACCGACAGCACGATGAAGCTGCTGCCGCACCGGTAATGCAGGCGCGTATACTTCTGCACGTTGCGCACGGTCAGTTCCTCGCCGGCTTCGTAGCAACTGATCACCTTGTGCTCCGCGCCGTGATACTGGAACAGCCGCTTGATGAGCGGCGTGAACGAGATCGCGTACAGATAGGCGAGCAGGAAGATGATCTTGATCAAGCCTTCAATCAGGTTGTGCAGCACGATGTTGTCGAACGACTTGCCGAAGAGCAGCTCTTCCACGGCGGCGGGAACGACGGTGAAGGCCAGCTTGCCAAGCACGAACGAAATGACGCCCGCGACGGCGACACCGAAAATCATCGACAGACTCCAGAACGAGCCTTCCTGCTTCTTGTCCTTGTCCGTTCCGTCCTTGCCGTTCTCGCCGGCTTCGTCTTCCGCGTACTGTTCGATCGAGAAGTTGAGATGCTGCGAGCCCTTGGCGCTGGAATCGATCAACCCGACGATGCCCCGGAGGAACGGGATTTTGATCAGCGCCTTCACCCACGGTTTCGTCGTTTTCGGCATTTCGTAGAATACGATTTCGTCGTTTTTCCGGCGGACCGCCGTCACGTTCACATGCTTCCCGGAGAACATGACGCCTTCGATAACGGCCTGGCCGCCGTACAGGGCGGGTTTGTTCTGAGGCAAAGCGCGTTCCACCTTTCTGACTGCCGGTTCGATAATGGCGTACAGCATCATTGTACTTGATTCGGGCGGCGATTGCCAACGGCCGCGGCGGTTTGGGCGGAGAATGGCGGTTTCCCGGTCAAGGCATAATAATCGCGGACAAGAAGATGACGGGAAAGGAGGTTCCGCCCCATGTCCGGCATCTGGCGCGAAGCCCGCAGCCGCAGGCGGGAAGGCGGGACGAACGCGTGGGCGCACGCGGCCTCGACCGGATTTTTCGCCGGGCTGATCTGGGGGCTCGTCCACTGGGTATGCGAGCTGCTCAAGTTCACCTCCGTACACGCGGGATATTGGATCGAACCTTTCTTCCGGCGGGATTTCCTCGTGTCGCCGATCGGGCACGCGGCCGGCATCGCGTCGTTCATCCTGTTCTCCGTCGCGGCTGCGCTTCTGTACCGGGCGACGCTCATCCGGTTCCGCGGACCGTGGGCGGGCATCGTCTACGGCACGGCCTGGTGGGCGGCCGTCTTCGCGGCGATCGGGCCGATGTCCGGGATGACGGAGCCGCTGTATCGGATCGGCTGGAACACGATCTGGACGGAGTGGAGCATCCATATGCTGTGGGGACTCTTCATCGGCTACTCGATCGCCTTCGAATTTCACGATGCGGCGCACGGCGAACCCGCGCAAGCGGGATGAACCCCGAATCCCGATTGGCGCAGCATCATCCGCTCACGGGACATCGAAGGTCCGGGCGAACCGCCCGGGCCTTCGCGCNTTGGNCCGCAGGGCCGGCGCTTCGNCCGGGCCGCTTNCCAAGCGCGCCCCAATCCCGACCGCTTCTCAAACATGCCCAAGCTGTGATAAAATGTCTTGTATCTGTGCGTATCNGTGAGCGAGAGGTGCAANATGCCCAAAGTGCTGGTGCTGAACGGACCGAACCTGAACATGCTCGGCGTCAGGGAACCCGGCGTCTACGGAACGGTCACGCTGGAGTCGATCGAANCGTCGCTGCATGAGGCGGCGGGNCGGNTCGGCGTCGAAATCGAATGCTTCCAGTCGAACCACGAAGGCGCCCTGATCGACCGCATCCACGAGGCGTTCGGCCGGGTGGACGGCATTCTGATCAACCCCGGGGCGCTGACGCATTACAGCTACGCGCTGCGCGATGCGCTCAGCGCCGTCGGGCTGCCGGTGGTGGAAGTGCATCTGTCGAATATCCACAAGCGAGAGCCGTTCCGGCACGTATCGGTCATCGCGCCGGTCGCCGTCGGTCAGATCGCCGGCTTCGGCGCCCTCGGCTATGAGCTCGGACTGNCGGCCCTGGTCCGGGCGATCGAAGCGAAAGCCGGANCGGTTGACGGAGGNGCGTGACACGAATGGAGACGAAGAGCCGGATCGCGGCGCTGCGGGCCGAACTCGAGGCGGCCGGCCTGGATGCGATGCTCGTCGCGTCAAGCGTCAACCGCCGCTACCTGAGCGGCTTCACGGGGACGGCGGGAGCGCTGCTGTTCACGCCCCGCGGCCAATTTCTGTTGACGGATTTCCGGTACATGACACAGGCGCCGATGCAAGCGCCCGATTACAAGGTCGTCGAACACGCGCCGGACATGATGGAGACGGTGAGGGCTCTGCTCGCCGAAGCGGGCGTGACGCGGCTCGGCTTCGAAGAGCGGCATGTGACGTACGCCGACTGGTCGGCCTGGTCGAAGGCGCTCTCGCCGGTCGAGCTTGTTCCTGCGGACGGACTCGCCGAGAAACTCCGGGTGAAGAAGGATGAAGACGAGATCGCGATCATCCGGGATGCGGCCAAGCTCGCGGACGCGGCCTACGCNCANATTCTCCATTTCGTCCGCCCGGGNGTGACGGAACTGGATCTCGCNGCCGANCTNGANTCGTTCATGCGNAAGAACGGCGCNNCCGGNCCGGCGTTCGACACGATCGTCGCCTCCGGCGAGCGGTCGGCGATGCCGCATGGCGTCGCCAGCGGCCGCAAGCTGCAGCCGGGCGAGTTCGTGACGTTCGATTTCGGCGCGTATTTTCAAGGGTACTGCTCCGATCTGACGCGCACGATCGTCGTCGGCGAACCGACCGACCGCCACCGGGAAATCTACGCCATCGTGCTCGAGGCGCAGGAACACGCCCTGGCGAACATCAAACCCGGCATGACGGGGCGCGAGGCGGATGCCTTGACGCGGGAGACCATCACAAGGTATGGTTATGGTGAGTTTTTCGGACACGGCACGGGTCACGGCATCGGTCTCGAGATCCATGAGGCGCCCAGGCTGTCGCAGCGCAGCGATGCGGTGCTGGTGCCCGGCATGGTCGTGACCGTCGAGCCCGGCATCTATATACCGGGATTCGGCGGCGTTCGGATCGAGGACGACGTCGTCGTCACGGACACCGGGATCCGCGTGTTGACTTCGTCCCCGAAAGCGTTCTTCGCGACGGAGTAAGGCTCAAGGCAAGGCGGGCCGGCGAAGCCGGCGCAAATCTGCAGGGAGGAAGAGAAAAAGTGATTTCAGTCAACGATTTCAGAACCGGTCTTACCATTGAAGTGGACGGCGACATTTTCACCGTCATCGAATTCCAGCACGTGAAACCGGGCAAGGGCGCCGCGTTCGTCCGTTCGAAGCTGAAGAACCTGCGCAANGGCAACCTCGTCGAGAAAACGTTCCGCGCGGGCGAGAACGTCAACCGGGCGCAGATCGAGAACCGCGAGGTGCAGTACCTGTACAACTCCGGCAACGAATACACGTTCATGGACAACGAGACGTTCGACCAGTTCACGCTGGACAGGAAGCAGCTCGAATGGGAGATCAACTTCCTGAAAGAGAACATGAACGTCCACATCCAGAGCTACCAGGGCGAGATCATCGGCATCACCCTGCCGAACAGCGTCGAGCTCAAGGTCGTCGAGACGGAGCCCGGCATTCGCGGCAACACGGCGACGGGCGCTACGAAGAACGCGAAGCTCGAGACCGGATTGAACGTGCAGGTGCCGCTCTTCATCAACGAAGGCGACGTGCTCCTGATCGACACCCGCGAAGGCAAATACATTTCCCGCGCCTGATGTGCGGAAAGAGGCCGTCCGGTACCGCCGGGCGGCTTTCTTGTGCGGCGCCGCGGCTCGCGGCACAGGTTCGGCAACCGGCAATGAGAAAACGTCTATGCCGGACATCCGCCTTGATGCTATAATATTGATCTGTATGTGATTGATTCGGATAGGAGGAAGACAGCATTGTCGTTGATCGTAATGAAATTCGGCGGCAGCTCGGTCGGCACGCCGGAGCGGATGCGGCACGTCGCCGGGCGCATCCTGGCGNGGCAGCGGGAAGGGCATGACATCGTCGTCGTCGTGTCGGCGATGGGAGACACGACGGACGATCTGATCGACCTGTCGAAGCAGCTCAATCCGAACCCGCCGGCGCGCGAGATGGATATGCTGCTGACGACCGGGGAGCAGGTGTCGATCGCCCTGCTCGCCATGACCATCAAGGCGATGGGCGGCGAGGCGGTGTCGCTGACCGGCTGGCAGGCCGGCATCACGACGGAGGCGGTTCACGGTCGGGCGAAAATTGCCGACATCGCGCCGGACCGGGTNCACGCCGGGCTNAAGGAAGGCCGCATCGTCATCGTGGCCGGCTTCCAGGGCGTGACGGAAACGGGCGAGATCACGACGCTCGGCCGCGGCGGCTCGGACACGACGGCCGTCGCGCTGGCGGCCGCCCTGAAGGCCGATCTGTGCGAGATTTACACGGATGTCGACGGCGTGTACTCGACCGACCCGCGGGTCGTCCGCAACGCCCGCAAGCTGGACGCCATCACCTACGACGAAATGCTGGAGCTCGCCCATCTCGGCGCCGCGGTGCTCCATCCGCGCGCCGTCGAATACGCGAAGCAGTACAGCGTGACGCTCGTCGTCCGCTCGAGCTTCACGGACCGCGAAGGTACGCAAGTGAAGGAGGAAGCAGCGATGGAACAAGGCATTGTCGTCCGCGGCATCGCCTATGACAAAAATGTGGCCCGCATCAGCATCCTGGGCGTGGAAGACGTGCCGGGCGTGCTGGCGAAAGTGTTCGGCGCCCTCGCCGACGCCGGCATCAACGTCGACATTATCGTGCAGAGCGGCGTGCAGGACGGCAAGGCCGATTTCTCGTTCACCGTCTCCGGCGAGGACGTGGACGCGGCTCTGCGCGTCATCGGGGAAGTGCGGAGCGCGGTTCCCTACCGCGAGGCGACGAGCGAGAGCGGCCTCGTGAAGGTGTCGATCGTCGGCGCGGGCATGGTCTCGAACCCCGGCGTCGCCGCGCAAATGTTCCAGGCGATCAGCGGCCTCGGCGTCAACATCAAGATGGTGAGCACGTCCGAGATCAAGGTGTCCTGCGTCATCGACGCGGCGCCGCTGCAGGATGTCGTCCGGGCGCTGCACACCGCCTACGGCCTCGACACGACCGAGGAGGCGTTCGTCGGCGGTCCGCAGGAGCGCCGCTGATCGAAAGCCTTCGATCCGGCGCGGAGGACAGATCCGTCGGGTGGGGCGCAGGGGCGGCCATATGGCGCAAATCTGCGCCCTATCCGCATGTCTCGGATGCAGCGAGCAACCGTCCGCTTTTCGAAGCGGGCGGTTTTCTTTTCCCTTCTGTTACGTCACCCGGTCCGCAATGAAGGTGAGCAGCCTGTACAAAATGACGGTAATGCCGGCCGCCATGAGCGGACCGACCGGAATTCCGCGCAGGAAGACGATGCCGAGGATCGATCCGATGATCATGCCGACGATGAGCTGCGGATCGAACCGGAGCATCTCCAGCCCCTTGCCGTTNACNTAGGTGGCGACGGCGCCGCCGAGCAGCGCGAGCCATCCCGGCCAGGACGAGAAGGCGGCGAGAATCTCCTTCCATTGGATGCGTCCCGTCGCGAACGGCACGAGCACGCTGAACGTGAGGCAGAGCAGGCCGAGTTCGAGCCCGCGCCGCTCAAGCAGCGGGAGGAAACGGTCCAGGTGGACGAGCTTGATGATGAGCAGCATGCAGGCGGCCGCCGAGATGATCGGACTTCTGCCGGCGATGCCGACGATGATCAGGGCGACGAGGATGATTTCTCCGGTCACGGCGCTCTCTCCCGAAGCCGCCTGTTTATTCCGAAAGACACACACTTGCAAAGTTCACGCTTGCATGCCTTTCGCCGCAAGGAAGGACGGCGCCGGCCGTTCCGGCCTGTTCGCGGCGGCTTCGTTCCATTCTATGTCCTAGCCCGCGGCGGCATGCCTCCGGCGCTCCGCACCCGGACGGCATCGTTCCGCGCTCCTGCAGGTTCCGATGCCGGGAGCGATAGCAGGGCTGGAGCGGCAGGAAATTTCGCCGCACAGCCCTTTGTCTGTACGCCCGGCATGGGCGTCATCTCCAGGGNGAATGTCCTGAACTGGGGCTGGCGAGCGCCTACCGTTAGCCGAGGGCAAGGGTGTCCGCCGCGAGGCCGAATCCGAAGGAAGCCGTAGGCATACGCACGGCCAAGGCACACGTNAACTACAACATCCTGATGGCGAGAGTCGCACGGAGGATAGACGACAAGCGCGTGCTCAAGCTGATTCGCGCCTGCCTGAACGCCGGGGTGATGACCGGGGGTGTGGTCGTGCGGACGGAGGAAGGCACGCCGCAAGGCGGCCCGCTCAGCCCGCTGCTGGCCAACATCCTGCCGGACGACCTGGACAAAGAGCTGATCAAACGGGGATTGCGCTTCGTCCGATATGCGGACGATTGCAATATTTTCGTGGCCAGCAAGCGGGCCGGGGAACGGNTCATGGAATCGGTGATCCGAGTTGTGGAAGGAAAGCTGAGACTGAAAGTGAATCGGGACAAAAGCGCGGTNNACCGGCCGTGGAACGCAAGTTCCTCGGCTTCAGCTTTCTGTCGAACAGGCAGGCCACGATCCGTCTGGCTCCCAGGACGATTCAGCGTTTCAGGGAGAAAGTCCGGGAGATCACGGCCCGCTCGCGCCCGCTGACGATGGAAGAACGGATTCACCGGCTGAACCGCCTCATGATGGGATGGATCGGTTATTTCCGTTTGGCTGCCGCCAAGAACCATTGCGGAAATCTCGATGCATGGATTCGCAGGCGACTGCGCATGTGCCGATGGAAACAATGGAAGAGCCCCGGGACCAGACTGCGCAATCTCCGTGCGCTCGGGTTGCCCGAGTGGGTGGCTGGATTGATGGCGAACTCACGGTGTGGTCCTTGGGAAATGTCCCGGAACACAAACAACGCCCTTCCGACTTCGTACTGGGAAGCGAAAGGGCTGAAAAGTCTGCTTTCTCGTTATCTGGAGCTTTGTTAACCTTCGGAACCGCCGTATGCGGACCCGCATGTACGGAGGTGTGAGAGGTCGGGGGCTTGCCGCCCCCTTCTACTCGATTTTCGGGGTGTGCATTTTATAAGCGAAGAAATTTCTTCTGTTTTGTCGAAATTCCGCGATCCCGTGAAAATTGAGGAAATTTCTTCCTTTATTTTTCCGAAGTTGGGGATACTCGAACGTACACGACGCAATAAGCGAAGTTTTTTCTTCTATTTTCCGGCTGACGGCTGTTTTCCCGATAATAGGCGAAAAAATTTCCGTTATGGCGAGGCGCCAGCCGCATCGGGCCTACAAACGGCGCAGTTTACGGGGTTCACACTCCCATTCGGGTACCTGAACGGTGCAATTTTCCGGGGTTCACACTCCCATTCGGGTACCTGAACGGTGCAGTTTCCGGGATCACCACATCCTGTTCGGGAGCCTGTACAGCGCGAAGACCGGCTGGCGCGGTGGCGAGTGCCGCGTCCAGGCGCGTGATCCGGACCGGGGCCGCACAGCTCTCCAAATCGCGCAGCGTGAGCGGCACGGCCGGGCGATCGGCCATGCCGGCACGGGCA
>Ga0065720_1004115_pt1 | contig 10237 bp, 10 predicted proteins | sample Thericmetagenome_FD_59107 | JGI IMG/M metagenome (GOLD analysis project Ga0065720, IMG submission 59107) | Thermophilic microbial communities from the Joint Bioenergy Institute, California, USA of rice/straw/compost enrichment - eDNA_2 v2... | ecosystem: Engineered > Solid waste > Grass >... | reverse complement strand
CGCCGCGAGCACTACTCGATCTTCCGCGACGTGGTGCGCGACGGCATCGAGAGCGGCGAGTTCGCCGTCGACGACGAGGACGTCGNGCTGCACAACCTCTACGGTGCCATGAACTACGTGTCTACGGTGCCATGAACTACGTGCCGGTGTGGTTCCGGCCGAAGCGNAAGAAGGACGTCGCCGAGATGGCGACGTCCGTCGTGGACAACCTGCTGCGGTTGTTCCTGCCGGCTGCGCCGTGACGGTCCGGGGTGGCGCTCTCGCCACCCCGGACCGGACGGATCAGGCGCTCGCGCCCGCGGTCTCCGCCGCGCGTTCGAGCGCGAAGCCGCGGTAGCCGCTCGCCGCCTCGTCGGCCAGCTGCTGGCGGTAGGAGGAGATGCCGCCCATGTAGAACATCACCGCGTGCTTCTTGCCGGGGATGTTCGCTCCGAAGATCCACGACTCGGCCTTCGGGAACAATGTGGCGTCGGCGATCTCCTTGCAGGTGTCGGTCCAGCGCCGCTCCGCCTCGAAGGTGGGCTCGACCGAGCGCAGGCCCTCCCGGTCCGCCTTGGCGATCAGGTCGGCGATCCACTCGACCTGCGACTCGATGCTCGGCGGCAGGTTCGTGAACGGCCCGTTCGGGCCGAGGATCATGAACATGTTCGGGAAGCCGGCCTTCGTGATGCCGAGGTAGCTGGTCGGGCCTTCGGTCCAGTGCTCGTTGATGTGCTTGCCGCCGCGGCCGCGCAGGTCCATCGCGCGGTAGTTGCCGTCGACCGCGTCGAACCCGGTGGCGAGCACGAGCACGTCCAGCTCGTGCAGGACCCCGTCGGAGGTGCGCACGCCCTCGGGCACGATCTCCTCGATCGGGGTCTCCCGCAGCGACACCAGCGAGACGTTGGGCCGGTTGAACGTCTCGTAGTAGTCCTCGTTGCACAGCGGCCGCTTGGCGTAGAGATCGGTGGGGGTGAGCTTCCGCGCGGTCTCCGGGTCCTTGACGATCTCCTTGATCTTGTCGCGGATGAACTGCGCGGCCGCCGCGTTCGCCTCCGGGTTGGTGGCGATGTCGCAGAACGTGCCGAACATGAACCGGAAGCCGTTGCCCTTGTCCCAGTTCTCCTGGAAGACGCGGCGGCGCTCCTCCTCGGAGACGCTCATCGCCTCGACGGTGCTCTCCTCGAACCCGAACGCGACGACCGAGTTCTTGACCTGGTCCCAGATCTTGTCGAAGTTCTTCTTGGTCTCGGCGACCTCCGCCGGGTCCACGGGCCCGTTCCCGGACGGGACGCTGTACTGCGGGGTCCGCTGGAACACCGTGAGGTGCTCGACCATCTTCGCGGCGGCGCAGATGAACTGCGTGCCGGTCGAGCCGGTGCCGATCACCCCGACCCGCTTGCCGGTGATGTCGAGGTCCTTCGGCCAGGCGTTGGTGTGCACCAGCGCGCCGGCGAAGCTCTTCAGGCCCGGGATGTCGGGGATGTTGCTCTTCGCGAGCAGGCCGAGCGCGTTGACGAGCCAGCGGCAGGTCAGCTGCTGCCCGTCGGCGGTGCGGATCGTCCACAGCGCGGTGTCGTCGTTCCAGTGCGCGCTCTTGACCTCGGTGTTCAGCTTGATGCTGCGGGCCAGGTCGTACCGCTCGACGACGTGTTCGAGGTAGGCCAGGATGTCCGGCTGGTCGAGGTAGCGGGTGTGCCAGTCGTACTCCTGCAGCAGCTGCTTGTCGAAGGAGTAGCGGTAGATGTAGCTCTCGGTGTCGGACTTGGCGCCGGGGTAGCGGTTGAAGTACCAGGTGCCGCCGACACCGCCGCCCTTCTCGAAGCCCTGGACGGTCATGCCGAGCTCGTTGCGCAGCTTGTGCAGCATGTAGATGCCGCCGAATCCGGCGCCGACGACGACCGCGTCGACATCGGGAGTCGTGGTGGTCATGGTGATCTCCTGATGGGTCGATGGGTCAGGTGGTCAGCCGCGGTACCAGGCGGCGATCGCGGCGATCTCGGCGTCGGCCTCGGCCGTGCGGCCCGCCGAGAACGGGAAGACGTGCTGCTGGCCCTCGACGACGTTGAGGGTCACGTCGACCCCGGCCGCGCGGGCCTTGTCGGCCACCCGGGTGGCGTCGCTGAGCAGGGCCTCGTCGCCGCCCGCGTTGACGTAGAGCCGCGGGAAGCCGGTGAAGTCGGCGTAGAGCGGGTTGGCCAGCGGGTTGTTCGGGGCGGTCTTACCGCCGAGGACGCCCGCGATCATGCCCTCCAGCAGCGGCACGGTGATCAGGGCGTCCGACTCGATGTTCGTCACCAGCGTCTCGCCCTTGTTCTCCATGTCCAGCCACGGCGAGAACGCGATCACCCGGCCGGGCAGCGGTTCGCCGGCCTCGCGCAGCGCGAGCGGGATCGCGATCGCGAGGTTGCCGCCGGCCGAGTCCCCGATCGTGGTGATGTCGGCGGGCTTGATGCCGCGCTCGACGAGGGCCTTGAACACCGCGACCCCGTCCTCGATCTGCGCGGGGTGCGGGTGCTCGGGCGCGCGGCGGTAGTCGAGCACGAACGCGGTGATCCCGATGGCCTTCGCCAGGTGGCCGGCGAGCTTGCGGTGGCTCGCGGCGGACCCGACGGCGAAGCCGCCGCCGTGGGTGTAGAGCAGCACCTGCGAGGTGTCCGCGCCGACGGGCAGGGTCCAGATGCCGGGCACCCCGCCGACGACCTCCTCGCGGTACGTCACGTCCTCGGGCTCCTTCGTGGGCTGGTGCCACTCGTCGAAGATCGCGCGGAACAGCCGCATCGTCAGGTCGGGCGTGTTGGCGATGATCTGCGCCCAGTCCGCGTAGAGCGCGTACAGCGGGTCCGCGGACGTCTTCGAGACGGGGCTGGTCGACTGCGTTGTCGTCATCGGCGTCTCCTCCGTTGTGTGACCTAGGACTCAAAATGCGTCGGAGGGCGGCGTCGCGGGTGTTCCGATCGGGAACACCCGCGGGTGTTCCGAAACGGAACACCGCAGAGACGGGAGGGCTCCCCTACCGTCAGAAGCTCCTGACCTTGCGGAGAGATGTGATGTGAGGCACAGTGAAGATCGCTGTGCTCGCAACGACCGACGAGGCGAGGATGCGTCCTGACGAGGGGGAACGGACGCTGCCGGCACTGTCGCCGGATGCTCGGGCGGCAGCGCTGCGCAGCCGCGAGTTGCTCGTGACCGGCGAGCTGCTGGAACACCCACCCGGCCGGCTCGGCGTGCGCACGGAGATCGAGCGCAGCTGGCGCCGCTGTGTGGGTGCCCAGGTGCCCGTCGTCCCGGAGAGGATCGAGTACCACAAGCTCGACGACGTGCCGATGCTGCGGGACGCGGCGCTGCCGGTGCTGCAGCGGGTCAAGGACAGCTTCGCCGACGTACCGGTGGCGCTGGTGCTCTCCGACGTCAACGGCGTGATCGTCGCGCGGCACGTCGACGTCCGCCGGCAGCGGGAGATCATGGACCGGGCCAGCGCCGCCGAGGGGTTCGACTACTCCGAGTCCTCGGTCGGCACGAACGGGCTCGGCACCGTGCTCGTCGAGCGACGGCCGATGCTCGTGCGCGGGCCGGAGCACTACAACGTGCGCCTGGAGACGCTGACCTGCGCCGGCGCCCCGATCGTCGAGCCGTACACCGGGCGGCTGGTCGGCGCGTTCTCGCTGGCTTGTGAGGTGCACGAGGTGCACCCGCTGATGCTGGTGATGGCCGCCGACATCGCCCGGCAGATCGAGGAGCGGCTGCTCGACATGGCGGGCGAACGGCACCGCCGCCTCGTGCACGCCTACCTGGCCGTGGACCGGACCGGCGCGGGCGCGTTCGTCGTCGACGCCGACACCGTGCTGGCCAACCGGCGCGCGCTCGCCCACACCGGTCCGGAGCTGCACCCGCTGCTGTGGCGCTTCCTCTCCGAGCACGGCCCGTCGTCGCCCACCCGCATGCAGGTCCCGCTCCCGGACGGGCCGCACGCCGCGCTCGTCGAACCCATCCGCGACAGCGGTCGCACCGCCTACCTCGTGCAGCTGCTCGGGCGCCGCTCCGCCCGCTGCGATGAGCCGGTCGAGCCGCCCCGCTCGCCCGCTCGCCGCGCCCCGGTGCGGGTGCCCCTGCACGTCGACGAGGACGTCGACCGTGAACTGGAGGCCGCGCTCCACCACGGCGAGCTGATCGCCGTCGTCGGCGCGGGTGGGACCGGGAAGCTGCACACCGCGCTGGCCGTGCTGCGCCGCCTGGGTGCCGAGGACCCGGTGGTCGTGGAGCCGCACCTGGATCCCGACTGGTTCGCCACCGCACGTGAGGCCGCGGGGTCGGGGCGCGGCCTCGTGCTGCGGCGGGTCCACGAGTCGCCGTCGCCGTCGCTCTCGCAGGTGCAGGCGCTGGTCGCGACCGGGGCGCCGATGGTGCTCACCGCCGATCTCGACGCGGCCTCCGACGACGTGCTCGCGACGGTCCGCCGCGTCGCTACCACCGTCACGTTGCCCGGGCTCGCCCAGAAGCCCGAGCACCTGCCGACGCTCGTGCAGGCCATACTGCGCGAGCTGCCCGAACCGGAGTCGGCGACCCGGTTCGCCCCGCAGGTGTGGGATCGGCTCATGGCGTGGCGGTGGCCGGGCAACGTCGCCGAGCTGCGGAACACGGTGGTCCAGCTGGCGCGGCGGGCGCGGGGCGGCACCGTCGAGCTGACCGATCTGCCCGATCTGCTGCGCATCGCCCGCGGTTCGCACGGGCTGCTGGAGTGCGCGGAGCGGGAGGCGGTGGCCGACGCACTGCGCGCCGCGGGCGGCAACCGCAGCCGGGCTGCCGCCGCGCTCGGCATCGGACGCAACACGCTCTACCGCAAGATGCGCGCCTTCGGGCTGACCTGAGCCGTCATCCCGGTCGGTCCGGCGGCGTGACGAGGTGGTGGCGGTAGGCCAGCACCACCAGCTGCGCCCGGTCGCGCGCGCCCAGCTTGAGCATCGCGCGGCTGACGTGCGTCTTCACCGTGGCGTGGCTGATCGTGAGCGCGTCGGCGATCTCGGCGTTGCTCAGCCCGTTCGCGACGAGCGCGACCACCTCCTTCTCCCGCGACGTCAGCTCGTCGAACACGCTCGGGTCGAGCTGCGGCAGCGGGCTGCGCGCGGTGAGCCGGGCGATCAGCCGCCGCGTCACGCCCGGCGAGAGCAGCGCCTCGCCGCCGGCGACGACCCGGATGCCGTGCAGCAGCTGGCGCGGCTCGGTGTTCTTGATCAGGAAACCGGCCGCGCCCGCGTCGAGGGCCTCGATCACGTGCTCGTCGTGGTCGAACGTGGTGAGCACCAACACGTGCACCTCGGCGAGCTCGGGATCGGCGCCGATCTCCCGGGTGGCGCGCAGCCCGTCGGTGCCGGGCATGCGGATGTCCATCAGCACCACGTCGGGCCGGGTCTCGCGGGCCAGCGCCACCGCGTCGGCGCCGTCCGCGGCCTCGCCGACGACGACCATCCCGGCCTCGCTCTCGATCAGCACCCGGAACCCGCCGCGGACGAGCGCCTCGTCGTCGGCGATGAGCACGCGGATCGGCGGGTCGCTCATCGTCGCTCCGGGATGGGCAGCTCCGCGCACACCTCGAACCCGCCGCCGGGGCACGGGCCCGCGGTGAGCCGGCCGGACAGGGCGCGGGCCCGTTCGCGCATGCCGTCGATGCCGTGACCGGCGCCCGTGGTGGCGGGCTCGGCCGGTCCGGCGTCGTGGACGCGCAGGAGCAGCCGCTCCGGCTCGTGGGTGACGGTCAGCGTGGCCGTGCGTGCTCTGCTGTGGCGCACGATGTTCGTGAGGGCCTCCTGCACGATCCGGTACGCGGCGAGGTCCACGGCGGCCGGTACCGGTTGCGGGTCCCCGACGACGTCGAGGTGGACCTCGAGGCCGCCCGCGGCGGTGTCGATCAGCTCGCCGATCCGGTCGAGCCCGGGCCGCGGCGCCAGCGGCCCGTCGTCGGTGTCGTCCTCGCGCAGCACCCCGAGGATGAGCTTGACGTCGGTCAGCCCCTCGTCGCAGATCTTCTTGATCGACGCGAGGGCCGCTCGGGCCTGGTCGGGGCGCTGGTCGAGCACGTGCAGGGCGACGCCGGCCTGCACGCTGACCGTCGCCATCGAGTGGCCGAAGACGTCGTGCAGCTCGCGGGCGATGCGCACCCGCTCCTCGGCGGCGATCCGGCGCGCCTGCTCCTCGCGGGCGCGGGTCTCGCGCTCCAGCTGGGCGCGGGTGGCGGCGAGCAGCTTCCGGTAGTAGCCGACGGCGGCCCCGGCGCTGGTCGCGGTCGCGACCGTCAGCACCGCGTACGGGACGATCCCGACGGTCTCGGTGTCGCTGAGGACCACTCGGATCGCCACCACCTCGACGAACGCCGTCGCGACCGCTGCGGTGAGGCCCCATCGCCAGCCGCGCTCGGCCGCGAGCGTGTAGCAGCCGATCAGTGGGAGCAACGCCACCAACCGCCCCGGGTAGGGGGCGAAGAACCAGGCGAGCACGACCGCGTCGAGGACGGTGAGCGTCGTCACGGGACGGCGGCGGCGCACCGCGATCGCCGCCGCGGCCACCGCGGACAGCCCGATCGCTCCGGCGTCCACCGGGCGCGCCGCTGGCGCCGACTCCGGCCCCAGCCCCAGGACGGCACCGGCGAGCAGGACGATCGCCGCGGCCGCGCCGAGCACTCCGTCCGCTGCCCATGGGCGCAGCGGTGGTGCCGCGGTGCTGGCCATCCCACCCCCTCCGATCCGGTCATCGTGCACCGCCTCCCGGCGGCGGCGCGTCCACCGCGGGATGGGTCCATCGGCTACGACCGACGGCTGACGCTACGCCGAGCGCAGCAGCTGGAGAACACCTCCGCGGCCCGACGCGCACCCGCGGCGTCCACCCGCACGATCGGCGGCAGTCTCCACGGAAGGACATCCCATGTCGCTGTTCATCCTCGCCGCCTCCGGCGGATACGTGCTGGGTGCCGGCCGCACCGTGCCGAGCATCGTCGCCCTCCTCGCGCTGGCCGGCGTCGTCGTCGGCGTGCTGGCCCGCTCCGGCCGGTGGGCCGAGCGGCGCCGCACGCTCGCCGGCACCTCCGTCGTCCTCTCCGCGATCGGCCTCGTCGTCGGCGGACTGCACCTGGCGTACTCGGGCGGTGGCCCGGGCACCGGCAACGGCTGGGTCGGCGCGTTCGCCGCCGTCGTGCTGGGCATCATCGGGCTGGTCCTCGGCGGGCTCGCCTGGGCGCGCCGCGCCCCGGTGTCATCGGGCCGCTGACCGCAGCCGCACCAACCGGTACGCCGCGCCGATCGCGTACACCGCAGCGCCCGCTGCCACGACCGGCCACGGCAGCGTGGCCACCAGGAGCAGGCACCCGGCGGCGCCGATCACCTGCAGCCAGCGGGGATACCGCCGCCGGTCCTGGGTGTACGCGGCGAGGTTCGTGACCAGGTAGTACAGCAGCACACCGAACGAGGAGAACGCGATCACCTCGCGCAGATCGACGGCGAGCACCAGCGCCGATACGACGACGGCCAGCACGATCTCCGCGCGGTGCGGCACCCGGAACCGCGGGTGCACCGCGGCGAGCCAGGCCGGGAGGTCGTCGTGGCGGGCCATCGCCAGCGCGGTGCGTCCGACGCCCGCGATGAGCGCCAGCAGCGCGCCGAGGGCCGCGGCCGCCCCGCCGGCTGCGACGACGGGGACCGCCCACGTCCCGATCGCGGCGGCGGCCACGTCCCGCAGCGGAGCCTGCGACACGGCCAGCCGGCCCGGCCCGAGCACCGTGAGCGCGGTGACCGCCACGGCCGCGTAGACCACGACCGTGGTGCCCAGCGCGAGGACGATCGCCCGCGGGATCGTCCGCTCCGGCTCCCGCACCTCCTCCGCCATCGTGGCGATCCGGGCGTACCCGGCGAAGGCGAAGAAGATCAGTCCGGCCGACCGGAGCACCCCGTACGCGTCGGCCGGGTCGCCGAGCGGCAGCGTCTTCGTCCCGGCCGACCCACCCACCACGACGACGCCGAGGACTACGAGCACCACGACGACCAGCACCGTGGCCAGTCGAGCCGTGCGCGTGACCCCGCGGTAGTTGACGGCCGCCAGCCCGAGCACCGCCGCCACCGCGACCGGCCGCTGGAGGGGCTCCGGCACCGCGTACGCAGCGAACGTCAGAGCCATGGCGGCGCAGCTCGCGGTCTTGCCGATCACGAACCCCCAGCCGGCCAGGAACCCGGCCCACGGACCGAGCCGCTCGCGGCCGTACACGTACGTACCGCCGGAGGTCGGGTACTGGGCGGCGAGCTGAGCTGACGCCGTCGCGTTGCAGTACGCCACCACGGCCGCGATCGCCAGGCCGATCAGCAGTCCCGGCCCGGCGACGGCGGCCGCCGGCCCGAACACCGCGAACACCCCGGCCCCGAGCATCGAGCCCAGCCCGATCACCACTGCGTCGGCGGTGCCCAGGCGCCGCGCCAGTCGTTCGGCCATCGACGCAGGCTAGGCCGATCCTCCAAGATGAATCAATTGCGATTGATGCATCGAACCGCTTTGCTGTACCGTGCGGTGATGCGATCCCAGCGGCGGGACGACACCGGCCCGCCGGACGTGCTCCGGCTGGCGGCGCATCCGCTGCGCTGGCAGCTGCTCTGCACGCTCGCCGGAAGTGATCACCGCGTGCGCGAGCTGTGTGAACGGGTCGGCGAGCCGCAGAACCTCGTCTCGTACCACCTGCGGCTCCTGCGCGACGCCGGGCTGGTGACCGCGAACCGCAGCAGCGCCGATGGTCGCGACACCTACTACCACCTGGATCTGGACCGCTGCGGTCGGGTGTTCGCCGACGGCGTGGCCGCCCTGCACCCGGCCCTGCGCCCCGGCCCGCCGGCTGGCGCCGGTGTCCGCCGCCCCGTGGCGGTCCTGTTCGTCTGCACCGGCAACAGCAGCCGGTCCCCGATCGCCGAGGCCCTGCTGCGCCACCGCGCGGGCGCCGCCGTCGACGCCGTCAGCGCAGGCACCAGCCCGAAGCCGGAGCTGCACCCGCACACGGTCCGAGTCCTGCGGGACGCGTACGGGGTCGACGTCACCGGCCGGCGCCCCCGCCGCGTCGACGAGGTCGCCGGTCGTCGGTTCGACCACGTCGTCACCGTGTGCGACCGGGCCCGGGAGCTGTGCCCGGAGTTCCCCGACCATCCCCGGTGGGCCCACTGGAGCATCCCTGATCCCGCGGCCGACGGCAGCTACGCCGCCTTCCGCCGCACCGCAACCGAGATCGACACCCGCGTCCGCCACCTGGTGTCGGTCCTCGCCGCAGAGGAGTCGTCATGACCACGCACGACGAGTACGTCGGGGTCCGCTACATCGTCAGCGATGTGCGGGCCGCGATCGACTTCTACACTTCCCACCTCGGGTTCGAGCTGCTCAGCCATCCTGCGCCCGCGTTCGCCGACGTCGCTCGTGGCCGCCTCCGGCTCCTGTTGTCCGGTCCCGCGAGCTCGGGCGCCCGCGCTACCCCCGCTGACGCTGCGGCGCCGGGCCGTAACCGCATCCACCTCGTCGTCGACGACCTCGACGCGGAGGCCGAGCGCTTGTGCTCGGCCGGCGTGCAGTTCCGCAGCGACGTCGTCCAGGGCCCCGGCGGCCGCCAGGTGCTCGTCGCCGACCCGGACGGCAACCTCGTCGAGCTGTTCGCCCCCGCCGTCCGTTCTTCACCGAGCTGATCCCGGCCCGGCCTGCCTCCGCTCAACGTGCCATCACGGTGATCGCGTCCGTGTCGCCGGGCTGACCCCGATCTCCTCGGCGTAGTCGTGCAGGGCGCAGGAGCCGTTGCCGTTGCCGAGTTCGGTTGGTCCGTCGTCGCTGTGGCGGACCCGGTGTTCAGTGCGGTCCTGGTGCGGGCGAGCCGGGTGGTGACCTGTTCCACCGCGACCTGGTAGTCGCGGTAGCAGGCGGTGGCCTGGCTTGCGTTCATACCTGGACTGCAGAGACCACCACCGACGATGTTCGGGCACACCTTACCCGCAGCCGCGACGAACTCCAGCACCCGAACCGCGACGCAACGCACATGCTGCAGATGCGCGATGAGCGCGCGATCAGCTGACCGAGAGCCGCCCGGCCCGACCGTTGAGAGGCCCGGGGTCCAGGGGCAGCGCCCCGGGTCGAGCCCCGGGATTACCGGCCCCCGAAATCACCGAGGCGAGATCCCCCTCCAGTCGTACTCCTGCAGCAACGTCGTCTCGAACCCCTTCACCGAGGGCTGCATCCCGAACGTCTGCTGCAGACT
>Ga0065720_1021552_pt1 | contig 10242 bp, 10 predicted proteins | sample Thericmetagenome_FD_59107 | JGI IMG/M metagenome (GOLD analysis project Ga0065720, IMG submission 59107) | Thermophilic microbial communities from the Joint Bioenergy Institute, California, USA of rice/straw/compost enrichment - eDNA_2 v2... | ecosystem: Engineered > Solid waste > Grass >... | reverse complement strand
TTGTTGGATACTGTTCAGCTATAAGATAAGCTAGGTCCACACTCAAAACTGCTAGGAAAGCTAAAAGGGACTTCGGTTTTGCACACATTATATCTTCTAGACTTAAAAATTATTAATTTTTATCAAAGTTTATGGCGCATTCAAAACACTATATCAGATGCCACTGGATTAAAGAATAAAAAATTATTAAATATGCACTAACACCAAGAAGCTCAGCTAGGGTTGGAACAAGAAGCACCGAATAAAAGGACCATATATTGAATCTGAATGAATTAAGAGCCTTACTCTTAATTCTCTATTGCTATAGTTATAAAAATCAAATATATACAAGTTGGGTTCTAAATATTGTTCCACTAAGTAAATAAGTTTAAAGCACCACATTACGAGCCCAGAGCTGAAACAATGAATCTCCTCATGTAAGAATATTGTGTTTTTCGAGACTAATTCGTTCAGGGTATAGCAAAGTGGTAATGTTTTTTTTGGGAAGGAGTTTATCATCCAGACTATAATTATATCAATTTATTTGAATTTAGAGAACAGGGCAACTAGTCTCAAAGATCTTATTTAATTATTCTCGAGCACATTGACAGAGAAAATTTCTTTTATATAATTATTTAGAACTTCATTGTTTTCATAACTTACTTATAAGCATAAAACTTCAAAAGAATGGATGAGCATACAGTTATTGATGCTGAAGTGTGTACTTGTACATGTTCGTATAGATAGATAATGAATTTACTTAAAATGAGTGGGTATTTATTTCGCTGAGGTTTTTAAATAGGTAAAATATTCAGGGTTCTTGATTCTTCTCAGCATCTTAAAACGAAACTTTAGATGAGCTATTTTATGTGTGAGCTTTCCATGATAAATCCAATTGACAGCGAAGAACTTTAAAAAGATAATTGATAACTTCTGGAAAAGCTTTTTATAACACTTGACTTCACTAGAATCTCCCGCGCTCTCAACTAATAGACGTCTTAAACTTTCAATACTATTGATTGTCTCTTTCTTATCTTTAATATATGACCTAAAATCATGGATTTCAAAGCTAAATTCTTTTTTCATATCCTGCAAATAAGGAATGCTGAGATCTGAGGCTGCGAAAGCACAAAGGGCTTTACCATAATTCTTGACAATGTTCTTAGAATTTCCATTAGGAGACGTGGGGTTCTTTCTAGGTCCTCTCATAGGCAGTATAACTTCTTTCACTATTGATTTATTTTGTTCTTCAGAATCGTCTTCAATTTTAATGTATTCCCTCATAGCTTCCTCATCTTTCTTTTCTTGACTCTTGACCTTTTTCTTTAAGAATCTCATGACAATCTGGAATATGTAGTCTTATTAGATTAATTTTGGTACAAAAGAAATTATTACAATTTGATTAAGTATCAAAAAATTTATAACAATAGACGTCCATTTATGAAAAGTCAACCTTTTAAATGAAGCTAGAATTAAACTTGAACAGATTGAGGCATCAAAGCCAGAGTTTTGAAGGAGACATCCTCATTTAGATAAGACTTGTACATTCATACTTTCGAAAATCACATTTGATCTAAGTTAAACAGCCTTATAATCATATTAAGGAGGTATTAAATAACTCAGTTTCTTAATAGGCATATAATCTTACACGAGTCTTAGGCTTAAATGGAGATTGAACCGAAGAGAGAATTTTGGAACCTTAGACTTGCTTTATTAATTTATTTTAAATGATTTTATTTACATCCATATCTAAAGATTATTTTTAAACAGTAACCTCTGAATTCTCAGGATGACTCTGATGAATCCTGTTTAAGGATGGTTTTATATTTAAGAAGTTATTATGTAATAAACGATGAAATCGAAGTTAAAAAGATTATACTATACAATTCTAAAATCAATTCAAAAAGAAATAAAAAATAATAGCTCTATTTCTGCTTTTCCTTTTCTTTTTTTCTATTATGAGTTATCCTTAGTATATTTCATTTTTACTTGAGGTAAATAAGTTTGGTAACAATTTGTTTAGCTATCTTTCTATCTGCGGCCTCATAAAGAGTAGTTTTATACTTATTTCCTTCTGTTCTAACTTCGATCTGGAAGGTGTTTCCATTACATAACTTCACATCTCTCACATCCTTGAGAAGACGCTCTGGGTTCATAGTACCATATTTGGAGAAGACAAAATTATTAAATATAGAAGTGATTCCTAATTAGATATAAACAAGAAAAAAAAGATATTACTTCTCTCTTTGTCTTGTTTAAATTCTTTAGTAAAGTTTGAAAGCTTAAATCCATCTATACCAAGTATTCTAGCTTGTCTTTTACCTTCTTGATTAATCTTTATAACTTCAAACTCCTTTCAATGTAAATATTCCTTCCTTGAAAAGTACCTCATATGCATTGGCTGAGACGTCATTATAAAGTATAGGTTCTTCATCAGCATCGTGATCAGCAACCTCAGTACTACCATCTCTAAATACAGTTGTCCTTGACATTTCATTAGGATCGTCTGCGAATTTCTTTTTAATAAGCTAGATACTCATATATCGTTTATGCCAAAATTACTTCCAATTCGATTCCAGCGTCTCTATCATAAATTCTTATGCTTTTTATAGGAAGATGTGCGTCCAATAGATTTTTTGCTTCCCTCATCTTAGATAAGAATAATATAATTTAACAACTACCCTGATTTCAGGATCTTTCGAATATATTCTGATATTATATCTTGCAGGGGTGTACCCTCCCTTCAAAATCAGGTATGCTATATTATCAATTTACCTTTCTTTCCATTGAAATAATATTATAAAGATCTTTTATTGGTCTTTGAGGGTTGATTTTTGTTGTTACCTTTGCATAGTCTTCATCTGCTAGATAAATGGTAATGTTGAGATCCTCAAGAACTTCTTCCTCAACTATACCCCCGTCTAATAAATTAAAAAAAAAAGTTCCAAAAATTTACTTTTGGCATTAGGATCAAAGCCTGGAATCTCCACAAGTACCTTTAGAATGTTAAAAAACTGAAAGCTCAAGTTACAAGTTCTTTGGTTATTTTATATTCTTTTAGACACTTCTTTTTATCAAGAGCAGGACTGTCAAAATCAAATTTTAGCTGATATGCTACAAATTTAATAACTTGCAAGATATGCGGCAATACCTTCTGGTCTTTCTGGATATTTTATCAATGTATGGTCTACATTCTTGTTATACATATAGCTATCAAGACATTGTTTTATGGCCTCTAAGATCGGTGATGTCACATTAATTGGTATGGTGATAGCATTGTCTTTGTTCAAGAATGCCACCTAAAAAGCTTTAAACAATTATTGTAAGGCTATACTTTAAAAGTTCTCATTTCACCTCTTTTTATGTATGAACCAGCCTCTCGTGACTAATAATTTCAATATTGATATTATGGTTCATGTACCATAGGAAATTGCTTGATATTTAGACTTAAATATGACTTAACATTTTTAGTCTCAAAATAAGACTTCGAGATATACTCATCGTCCATCTTTGCAAAAGTTTGAGGGATGATTTGTTGCGGAACAGCTTGTTCTTCTTTTTTTTTTGTTGGAGAGTCTGCTTCCGTTTTAGATTCATCTTCTCCTGACTCCTCAGGCTCACTCTCGATATCAGAGTCGTCAGAGGCATCTTTAGACAAGTCTGCCATCAAGACACCCGTAGTCTTATTATTTATGAGTGTATTTTGGATTTCTTCAATGATGTCATTGATATCCTGTCGATTCTCATCCTTGAGTAAATCATCAAGAGCTTTAGCTCCTGCCTTGGTTTCAGGTGAACCTTGAGGAGGAGTGTCAGCAAGAATCTTCTCATATTCATATTTTCCATCAGTTGGGATTTCTATATCATTTCTGCCCTCATTTGCTTGATAGATCCCAGGATTTTCATGAATGGTTTGCCTAATGTGCATGCTGCGGGCATAATTAGTGATATCATCGAGCTCTTGAACCTCAGTAAATTGCATCTAGGTGCGAAATAAATTTATCCTGACTTAATATAATGAAAAACTCAAAATATATACTGTTAAGATAATAAGCATACTAAATAACAAAAATTCTTCGACCTAAACTTAAGTAAGGTACTTTAATAATTTAGAGATTAAGCACGAGACTGGACTTTACGGGCTCCAGCTGAGATTGAATGATCATTGTGTTCAATATTTGAGATATCATCTCCTCCAATAATTTTACTCAAGTTATCTTTCAGATAATAGCTAACCTTCTCCACTAAGGAAAATTCTTTTTCATTTTGCTCTCGAATCATGTTAAGCTGATGTTCTAACTGAATATTTAGATCAATAAGGGAGTGAAGTTGGGAATTCTTCTTTTCGAGTTCCTTTAATAGGAGTTGATTTTGCTGTTTTAGAGAATTTGGTGAGGCATCTTCAATATCTTGATTAAACTCCCTATTTCTGTTTTTGGGAGGAGTTGTAAATAAAGCCCTGACTTCATTTCTTTCTTCTAGTCTCTTTTCAAGATTGTTTATTCTATGTTTCATTCTTTTGATCTCTTCAAGCTGCTCAGTTGGTGTATCCTTCGTACTTTGAGGACTATAGGCTGAGGATAATTGGCCCTCCTTTTTTGGTGTAGTAAAGTTTTGCTGGACAACTTGATTTAGGGTTCTTTCAATATTTTGTATTCTCAAATCTATGACTTCAAGTTGCTTCTCATATCGATATGGAAACTCCACCTCATCCATATCTGCATGAGAGGGTACTGTATCTTGTGAGGATCTTCGCAATTTTGAAGGTGCTGTGAGGGTGTGCTTTTCCTGGTGCTTGCTAGGCTTATATTTCTCTGGCGAATGTATGAGCGCTTTCCTGGATTCAAGTAAATTTTGTTTGTCCTTATTCAGACTCTTTCTTACATAATCTACATGTTTTTTTGCTTCTTCCACAGATTTCTTTAACTCGACAAGAAATTTAGAATCAATCCCTACAGTTTAACTCACTCAAATTTGTTCTTACCTTTTTCCTCTTCATCCATGTCAAATGAAAACTCTTCTTTTCCTGACGACCTTTGAAATTGAGACGAAATTTGTTTGTCCCTCTTTTCAGGGGTTTCAATAGCAGAAAAATTTACTGGAGAACCGAAGAGAGTTGACATGTTATTAGGCTTTTTCTTAATAGGTGAAAATTTTGAAAACAACGCTGTATTCATCAGAAGAAACTAGTCTGAATTTATTTATTGCTAAATTTTATTGCTTCTTGTAATACTTTTCCAAAATGGTTGCCACAAGCGAATGCTAACAAAGTGAATATGGAATGATGTAAAAGTCAAATGAGATGCAGTGATTAAACAACTTCAAGATTATAACTGTAACAAAATTTCAGTACTCGGAAACAAAACCCCCTATTTTCATATTTCTAGATTAATAATATTATCTGTCTTTCTTCAGTGAATTGGAAGAAGGATTCTTTTATACTTTGAGGGTCATATTGTTAAATTGTTTCTGTTAATATCATTTGCAAAGAGAAAGTGAATTGATTAATCGATCATTTTTATTGTCAAAATCATGCTCAAAATATCGTCCTTGATGAATCATATAAGCCTTGATTTCAATGAAACAAGTACTAAAATATTTCAATAAAATTTATAAATCAAGTCAGATGGATTCTATTAAGCCAGTGACAGGTTTCTCTCAGAAGAAAAAGAACACTTCCAAAAATCATGATTATCCTTTCTTGATAGAGTTTGAACATGAAAACTTTAAGAATGAACCTAAACAATATGTTCATGAAATTTTAGGATTGCCAAATATACCATTGATAGGAAAATACTCAGGCTCAGGATATGAGTTTGGGAAGGTAGTCTCACTAGCAATTGTAGACATGTATTTTGAAAGTACTGAAATTAAACAATGGGTTTACCAAGAGTCGAAGGATATCAAACATAAACTAAATCTACCCGAGGAAGTCACGGAATTGCTTTTGAACATACCTCCACAGATAGAAGAAAACAAAAAAGAAGATGAGTTTGGTGATGGAAAAGATTCGAAAAAGCAAACTAAGCTCACAGATTTTTATGAACCAAAATCGTTAAAAATCCCTAAACAGCCTGCCTTCTTCCCAACAGAGATTGTAAAATTTTACTGGAGTATCCAACTAAACAATATTCCTCTTTATAACAAAAAATTGAATGAAGAGCCAATGATAACATATAATTATGTAATGCACACTTTACTCTTTCCAGTTATTAATTTCGAAAAAACAAAGCGAATTGTCTCAAGAACACCTGTGGGATTAGTCATTCCAAAAGATTATCAAGGGCATTGTGGAACTTATGAATTTGTTGAATCTGATCATAGTAAAAGCAAGTATTATAGTGGCCTGAAGTTAAATCAATTAAGAATGGAGTATTCAAGTACTCATCTAAACAAAGGGGGGCTATGTTTTTCACCAAACAATATGAGATTTGTTATTGATAAACAAGTCCCTATTGCTTTTTTTTGGACTATTGTTTTAGATGAGAAAATGTTAAATAATCAATGTCATTTTCATTGGATCATTAATGATAAAAATCTTTTTGAGGTAATTGAAAATGTAACCAAGATTGCTAATTCTTTGTCTGAGTTATTTGGAGGTCTTGAGGAAATTTTAGGAAAAGACAATGATGTTATCAAATTAACAAAAAATATATTTGACCTTTAACAAAGTAAGGACTTGAATTAAGAGCAATATTTGAATCTATCTTAAATTGTATTTTAAGTAACTATGATCCATGTTTCTTATTTTTTTTTTTTTGAAAACATGCATGTGTCAAAACCACATATGAGATCAGAATGAAATAAATTGTGAGAACTGATAGTCACAGGATCCTTTCGATTGAAGATACATTTTTAGTTCAAAAACTTAACAAATAAATAATCACATTCAACATGTTGTATAGAATTTTATTGGACGGCATAAAGTCCTTTGACGGTGCACCAAGAGTGAAGGGGTTTATCCTCAACTTGGTTGTTAGAAGGTCGTTCTATTCGAGACTTTTATTTCAAAACTTGGTATTTCTCGAATGAATAACGCTACTCTCTATCTTAGCATCTTCAGATAATCTGACCTTATTTTAGTGCAAGAAATTTCGTGCATAAATTTTATTTAAACATGGAAAATCCTTTAGCATCAGGTGAAGAGCAGAGGAACAATGAACCTGAATCACCAAAACTGAAAAAAGGAAGATTATCTAACTTACAGAATCTTTTTATATTTAAACATCCTATCTTTCAGTACAAGAATGCTTTTGACAAATCAGATTACCCAACTCTTATTAATATTCTCTTTCAATCAGGAAAATCATTTCTAGGAGGTTATGGCATCTTGGCTGTAATAAACTTATTGCTGTCATTAAGAAATTTCAAAAACTTAGCGAAAAAACCAAAGATATTATTCCAAGCCTTGGTCAATATGTCTAATCTTAAAGGAGGACTCTTTCTGGGATCATACACTTTGATTTTCAAGTCCATGATAGCTATTTTACGAATAATCAGAGATAAAGATGATGGGAAAACCGCATTTTGGAGTGGAATATTAGCTGGTTACTTAAGCTTCTTCTTTGTAGGGGCAAAGTCTAGAACCTTTTTTGCTTGCTTCTTGCTTTCACGAGCTCTTGAGACGCTCTATAATCATGCCATTATCAAAGGATATATTAGAAAGACTCCCTTTAACTCATGGATAATCTATGCCATTTTTGTCACTGGCATGGTTAATGTTGGATATAATCATCCATATGCTATGCCGCCTTCTATCAAAAAGTATTTCTACACTGTGACCCATATGAATGCGATGGACTATGATTTAATGTACCTCACCCAGGAAGTAGGAAGGAGAGCTCGTTTCCTAAAATCTCTTCCTTGTTAGATGGATTTATAATTAATGTAAAAATCTATTTAATAGTAATATTTACATGACTTCGGAGCTCAATTATCGCGTAATATATGAAATATTGAGTCTCCAACATAATACATCTTTGTTTGGACAAAATTTAATTTGATTCTTATCCAAAACAAATTAAGACTCGAATACATTGATCTCTCTATGCTATTAAAGTCTTAGTGTAAAAATGATGAAATTAGTTGCTAATGTGAAGCTGAGTGAAAGTATCAGTCAAGTAAAATTGTCATTATGTAAGTTTTCCACGAATCAATTATTACTAACTAACTAATCTTTTTTGGTTTTTGAATCCTTTGATGAATGATGTTTGAAACTCGAGTGCTCCTTTCTGTTTGACAAACTTCAATAATTGATTACAAAGCATTTAGTATAATAATAACAACACTCATCATTAAGAATCAGCAAGTTGAATTGGAGTGACATAACTCTTGAGCTTCATAGTCTTTTTGAAGAAGGAAGTTAATATGAGTTACCATTAACTTATGAAGTGCTTTTCAATCGCAAAATTTTCTCCATTTTACATTGCATAAATATCATTTTTCTCTAATTAAATAAATATCCATGCCCTTTGGTTATTGGAACAAAGTAAGAGTCTGATGGATACCACCATTAACCTCCAAGCTTGGTAAACAGAATTTTTCGAATATCGAAATCTTCTTTAGTTTAAATTAGTATGAAAATAGTTCCATTGTTCTGCAACGAATAAAAGAATAGGTTTAATTTTGTTGAGAGGAGAAACTCTGGTGAAATACTCTAATCCAAAACCCTCATTAGGACATGTTCAGTCAGGAGGAATAGAATATCAAACAAAGCTCTTGATTCTGAGAATATAGAATACGAAATTGCTTTACTTATATCGTGACAAACAAATTAACATTATAATTAATAAAATCAACATTAGATCTTGTTTTATGAACTGCAAACCTTCTGATAATATGGAGAACGATGGATCATATGAGAACTTAATCGCTGTACTTGAAAAGAATTTTCCTGAATTTTTTTCTTCGAGTGACTCCAAAAACCTAACTTTCAGTGATCTTATTCAATTGGTGAAACAAACATTTGCTTCAAAACTCAACAATGATATCGAAGATCTTTTAATGTCATACGAAGTTAAATTTGCAGACTCAGACTCAGCCTTAAACATCTTAAAAAAGCAAGTTGATTCGAAAGCTGTCCTAGAAGTTCGTGAATTACTCGTTTATAAAGTGTTTCCATGCCCTTCAGGAAACTCCTGTCCTAACAGACCTCCCGAAATTGTTCCACATAATGAATACATGGATCAATATCTTGAATGTCCTTTTTATCATCATGAAAAAGATAGGAGAAGATTAGCCGTCACAGCAACATCTACAGAAGATTTCACATATAAAGCAAATTATCAAAAAACTGTTGAATCTATGAATGATACGGATACCTATAGCAGAAACTTCTTCGAGAGCCTTTTCCATCCCATTTTTTATAAGCTATTCCCATGCAAAAGGAAGTATTGTAATGGTTCTTACTTATGCCCATTCAGGCATTCTGAGAAAGAGAAAAATCAATGGGACGATAGATTCTTAAAGTTAACAAAGAAACAGAGAGATATTTTCTTAAAAGAAAAATCCTATATTGGCTCTTATATTGGATCTATCACATCTGTGACATCTTTGAACTCTCATGAGGACCCTCGAAGAGGAAGCTTAGAAGATCTTTAATATTTGATCATCTTAGATAATATATGTATTTGAATGTCAATATCTCTTTCTAATTGACTGTAAATTGTTTTCTTAATATTTTATAGTGTTTCAAAGAGTAGATGAATAACATATTAATTATATCACAAATGTTTAAAGAATAAGTTATAGTAGAAAGACCTATTCTTTCTTAGAGGGTTCAAATTTTGAATAGTTAAGGATTTTATAGTTTCTTCCTGATTTGCCATTTGAAGTCGAATCAAAATTGAGTTGTTTAATGATATCTTTAGGAGGGGTGAGAGAGATATCGTATAACTCTGTCTTTGCTTTACTTTCAGTTCTGAATATTCTAGAAGAATATATCTCTTTGGATTTTGCGGGCTCTGTGTTGACTAAATTATGTCTGGTCAACTTTTCCTTGAATTGTACTTCTGGTAAAATTAATTCCTTAACCCATTCTGAAGCAGAATTGGAACTAATGATTTATAACGAAAAATCCGAATCCTAGAGTCTAAATTGGATCACTTTCCTTCTGCTAATTTGTAAGAAACCATCTCATCCTTAACTAGTTATTTTTTATCAAAAATTTAATACTTCAATTTTAATTGATAGATGATTACTTTAGGCTTATGCTAAACCCACTAGCTGTAACTTGATAAAGCCTAGCATTTTTTTTTTTGTAGA
>Ga0065720_1005840_pt1 | contig 10248 bp, 9 predicted proteins | sample Thericmetagenome_FD_59107 | JGI IMG/M metagenome (GOLD analysis project Ga0065720, IMG submission 59107) | Thermophilic microbial communities from the Joint Bioenergy Institute, California, USA of rice/straw/compost enrichment - eDNA_2 v2... | ecosystem: Engineered > Solid waste > Grass >... | reverse complement strand
CCGCATTCGCATCGGCGACGCCATCGGCGAGGTGCTCCTGGATCACGGGCTCGCGTCCAAAGCGGAAGTGCGGGAAAAGGTGCTCGACGTGCTGCGGTTGTGCGGGCTGGCGCCTTACCATATCGACCGCTTTCCGCACGAATTTTCGGGCGGCCAGCGGCAGCGGATCGGCATCGCCCGGGCCATCGTCCTGAATCCCGATTTCCTTGTGGCGGATGAGCCGGTATCCGCTCTCGACGTGTCCATCCAGGCGCAGATTATCAATTTGTTTCGCGACCTGCAGGAACAGAAGGGATTGACGTATTTATTCATCTCTCACGATTTGAGCGTCGTCGAGCATTTGTGTACGACCATCGGCGTGCTTTATCTGGGATCGCTGGTGGAAGTGGCCGGCCGCGACGACTTGTTTGCACGGCCGCAGCATCCTTATACGAAAGCGCTGTTGTCCGCCGTCCCCATTCCGGATCCGACCGTGAAACGCGAGCGGATTGTGCTTTCGGGCGACATCCCAAGTCCGGCCGATCCGCCGCCGGGATGCAAATTTCATACCCGGTGTCCGTACGTCACCGACGTTTGCCGCGAACAGCGGCCGGTACTGCGCGACTTGGGGGGCGGACATCAAGTCGCATGCCATCTGGTCTGATTTGAAAATGTCGGATGTAGGGAGGAGTTGCGATGAACAGCATGGGCCATTCAGACAACGGTTGGGCGAGGGAGCCTCCCGACGTCAGGCTGCCTCAGCCGGTGGGGCTCCGTCTGGAAGCGTTGAAAGCGTCGGGACTGTCCGACCATGCGATCATCCGGGCGCTGCAACGGGCGGACGCGGAAACCTTGCGGCGGGCCGTGCCGGAGGAGCCGTGGGATTGGGACATCCTTCTCCGTTTTGCCGAGTCCGACTGGGACGATTGCGTCAGGGCGATCCGGGAAGGATACGTGTACCGGTATTTGACGATTCGGGGATTAAAACATTTGCTTCGTTACCGTTATCGCTTGAAGGAAGGCGAAGATTATCTTGATCGCGGGACGCATTTGGAACAAGTGAAGCTGAACCCGCGAGACCTTCCTTCGTTACGCGCAACCCTTTCGGCGCATTGGTCCGTCGTGGAACCGGAGTCACGGAAGGTTGGCGAAACGATCGCCGTGACGATCCGGTGGGCGCACGATGTGCCGGAACCATGACCAGAAACCATTTTCAGAAAGAAGGATTTGGCGAGTATGAGCACGTTGAACGAATATTTGATCCAAAAAAGAGAAGCGGGCATCGCCTTGCGCGAAAAAGCGCTGCAAAATCCGAAACCGAACAAACTGAGCGCGAAAGTCAGGGCGGCCGGGCGCAGCGGCGTCCGTGAAATTCGGATCCGCAACTTCCAAGTCATCAGCGACAGCCCGGAAAATTACGCGGGGTACGATCTCGGTCCCAGTTCCCCGGAATTGCAGCTGGGCGTGCTCGGCAGCTGCTTGACGCACATTACGCTCATTCAGGCCGCGGAGCGGGGAGTGCAGTTGGAAGCGTTGGAAGTGGAAGTGACCGCGGAACAGCACCCGCTCGCGGGAAGACCCGGCTTCGAAGAGATTCCGATTCATCCTTACAATATTGAATATAAGCTGCACATTGTATCGAAGGAATCGCCGGAAACGATCAAAGCGCTGCACGAGGCGGTGGAGCGCGTGTGCCCGTTGTACAATTTGTTGGTGAACCCCCAGAAAATCGTCGGTCATGTGATCCATACGACGGAACCCCGGGAACAACAAAACGTAACCGCCGGGTAAGGATTTCAAAGTGAACAAAATCGGCAGCCGGACTTCCGGAAAGTCTGACTGCCGGTTTATTTTTTACATCCCGGTTGGGTCAAATACGCAGCGAATCCGATCAAGGCGGACTGTGTACAGCGGATGGCGGAAAGCTACGGTTCGCCTCCAAAAATTGAAGATGGATCTCGATATCGTTTGGTCATGACCCTAGTTGAATCAGGATTTCGATAATCCCCACGCCTCCACCATGTAAATCAACAACAGAATGAGGTTGGAGTTTTTACTGTTATTAGCACCAGTTTTACTTAATTTCTGAAATTTTTTATTGACAGTATCGGTTAAATTTACAATGAGCTTCCTACTACAGCATCAATTGTACATTGGTCTAATTGACTAATTCTTTGATGATTAAGGAAGGTAATTCGACGAATAACGTTGAATTATTCATAAATTAATGATCAACAAGCAGAAATCGCGTGCGGATTCATATGAAACGGTTTTTCGTAGCGTTTATCATACAAATTGAGAAAATCGTGTTTTTTCATCGTCATCCGCAGGAAATAGCACCAAAGGATCCCGCTGTACAAATATGGATAGGGGGGCAATGCATCACCATAGTTGATGTAACCGAATACACAATGCCATGGGTAACGAGCAGCAATAGAGCAAAAGAGAGCGACATAGAGCATAACTTCCTTTGCGGTTCGTGTTTGCGACGCGCATTTCCATGAGACTGACAACAACAGCTTTGCTGTATGTATTGAAGTCGGTAGTTTCAACTCGTATCAGCAGCCAGGTCTTTGTTCCTAATATAATTAATATACGGTATAATCTAACGAGAAAATAGGATTTTTTAAACATGCAAATTGTTTTACTTTGCGATATACGGCGTAGTTGAAAAGCGTGGAACTCGTACCCTAATTAAGGTGATTTGATGATCGTTTATGAAGCGACAAAAGGCGAATTCTTGTCTGATGTATTCAACGACAAACTTGTGGGAAACATCATCGCCAATTTCAACGCGAAGGTAGGCAAAATTAACGAAAACGAAGTGCGGTCCTGGGACAGATCGATGCAATACATGTACCGTGTGTTGATGGACCGTGAAATCCCGGACAATGCTGGAGTCGCGATCGAATTTAAAATCCCGTACACATCCAGGCGAGTGGATTTTATGATATCCGGCTGGGATGATTCGCACGGCGCCGTAGTTATCATCGAACTGAAGCAGTGGGATACTGTCGAAGCGGTGTACGGCAAGGAGGCCATCGTCAGGACGGTATTTCAACACGGTATGGCCGAAACGATTCACCCGTCATATCAAGCGTGGTCTTATGCAACGTTGATCAGAGATTACAACGAAAATGTTCAAACGGGTTCGATCGACCTGTTCGCCTGCGCCTACCTGCATAATTATTCGAAGCAAGAGAAGAACGATCCGCTGACAGACCCTATTTACCATTACTACATCAATGAAGCCCCGGTATTTGTGAAGGGCCAATCGTCGGACTTAAGAAATTTTATTAAACGCTACATTAAATACGGGGACAACAAAGAGAATTTGTACAAAATTGAAAATGGAAAACTCCGGCCGTCCAAATCGCTGCAAGATTGCTTAAGCCGCATGCTCCAGGGAAACGAGGAATTTCGCATGATCGACGATCAGAAGATCGTCTTCGAAGAAGCGCTTGCGATGGCTCGGAATGCGGTGCGGACCCGGAAGAAGCATGTGCTGATCGTGAAAGGCGGACCCGGTACCGGGAAATCCGTTTTGGCCATCAATTTGCTGGTGCAATTGACGAAAATGGGCATGGTCTGCCAGTACGTGACAAAGAACGCCGCCCCAAGGCACGTATACGCGGCGAAGTTGAAGCAGGATTTTCGAAAAGGCAACATCGACAACTTGTTTAAGAGTTCCGGCAGTTACGTCGACGCGCCTCGGGATGAGTTCGACGTATTGATCGTAGACGAAGCCCATCGGCTCAATGAAAAATCCGGCATGTTCCAAAACTTGGGCGAAAATCAAATCAAGGAAATCATTCACGCCTCGAAGACTTCCATTTTCTTTATAGATGAATTTCAGCAAGTCACATTGAAAGATGCCGGAAGCGTCTCGGAAATCATGCGATTTGCCGATGCGGAACAAGCGCTGACGAATGTCATGGTTTTGGAATCGCAATTCCGCTGCAACGGGTCTGACGGCTACCTGGCATGGATCGACGATGTCCTGCAGCTCCGGGAAACCGCGAACACGGAGTTCGATCTCGATTATGATTTCCGCGTTTTTGATGATCCGAACGAGTTGAGGAACGAAATCGTCGAACGCAACAAGAAAAACAACAAATCCCGCATCGTGGCGGGATATTGCTGGAATTGGACGAAAGAGAGCAAAAACAATCCCAATATCCACGATATCACGATCGACGAATTCGATTTCAAAATGAGCTGGAACCTAGGCAATACGGAAACGTGGGCGATTGATGAAAACTCCGTCAACGAAGCCGGTTGTATTCATACGTGCCAAGGGCTTGAATTTGATTATGTCGGTGTGATCATCGGCGATGACCTATATTTTCAAGATGGTCAAGTGAAGACCGACTACAAGAAGCGCGCCAGAACGGATTCATCCTTAAAAGGATTGAACAGTCTTCTGAAGCAGGACCCGGAACGTGCGTTGCAATTGGCTGACAGAATCATCAGAAATACATACCGGACCCTTCTCACACGAGGACAAAAAGGCTGCTTTGTCTTTTGCACCGATAAAAATCTCAGCGCATACCTCAAGTCTCGCTTAAAAGGTCAACAGCGAGTCACGTATCAACTTTATGCATCGCAATCCAAGCAACATTCAAAGTTGCTGGCGGCGGAAGGTAAAGCAGATTACAAGGTGGATCGTTAATGATGATATACCGTTTGGTAAGCCGCAAAGAAGTTCCTGTTGTCAGCCTGATTAAAAAGATAGCAGCACGGTACACACCAAGCTCCGACCTTTAGGTCGGGGCTTCCGCTTTAATTGGGCGATTGGGAGCGAACCCGGGGACGTCTGCATGCAGGAAAGCGGTTTTCTCCACTTTTTCCGTCTGGGACATCAGTATCGATAGGGGGATATTCGGCCGGCTTTTGCTGATGTATAATTATGCATGCAGTATAAAATTGTGAAATCCTATCCTATTGATACCAGAGGTGAGGGATATGAGCGAGGAGATGTCCATCTTGCCGATTCAACCCTTCTACTCGCTCGATGATGGCGTCGTTGAGGCGACGGTACTACATGAGGAACCTTTGATCATGAGGTTTGAACGGCTGCTTTCGGACGACGAATGCCGGCAGTTGATCGAGACGGCCGCCCCCCGTCTGAAAGAATCCAGACTTGTGAACAAGGTGGTCAGCGAAATTCGCACGAGCCGCGGGATGTTTTTCGAAGAAGAGGAAAATCCGTTCATTCATCGCCTCGAAAGGCGAATCTCCCAACTGATGAACGTGCCGATCGAACACGCGGAAGGATTGCAAGTGCTTCACTACGGTCCCGGCCAGGAATACAAGGCGCACCACGACTTTTTTGCTCACAACAGCCCTTCCGCCAGGAACAATCGGATCAGCACGCTGATCATTTACTTGAACGATGTGGAGCAAGGGGGAGAGACAGTGTTTCCCTTGTTGCAAATCGAGGTGAAACCGAAGCGCGGATCCGCCCTGTACTTCGAATATTTTTATCGCAGCCAGGCCCTGAACGACTTGACTCTGCACTGCAGCGCGCCCGTCGTCCGCGGCGAAAAATGGGTGGCCACCCAATGGATGCGCAGGCAGCGGATTCGCCAGGTCGGTCTGATTTCAAGCTAATGCAGCGTTAAACGTCAGGGTTGCCAAATTTGTGACAGCGATCAAAACACCGGGCAAAGTTTGCACAGCCAATTGCCGAAATGGAACGAATAATTGCCGTCGTTGTACGGGGAAAACCATCGAGAGGGAAGTTTCAGGCTTTAGCATGAAATGAAACGATTCGACAGGGCGTTATCAGCGAGCGTCCCTTTTTTTGAACATGCTCGCGGTAACGCCCTTTCCCTTTTGCGTGTTTCCTGATACGTCCCGCGAAATACAGCTGCTTGATCGCGGTTGAAGGTTCCGGGGGTGTTGCTCTGAAGAAATACTTTGCCACAAAAAACGCATGGAAATGTCCATATACCGGATTTTCATCAGCGNAACCGATGAAGACCAGGACAAGGTTTGGCTTCGCGCNAAGATGGACCAGCTCCTTTTCCCGATCGTNCCGGCTTATCCGGAAAAGACCGGGGTTNTCACCTTCCTTCCTTTGCCGTAAGGAATGCAGAGCGGGGTGCCGAAAATCGGATCTACCGTCACTTGGCATTCCATATTGAACACTTGTTTGATCAGTTTTTCGTTCACAATCTCCTCGGGCGCGCCGCTGGCGTAAATTTCCCCTTCTTTCACGGCGATCACATGATGCGCATACCGGCAAGCCAGGTTAATATCGTGCAGGACCATCACGATCGTGCGATTTTCTTGCTCGTTCAAGTCATAGAGCAGATCCAGAATTTCAATTTGATGCGTCATATCCAGATACGTGGTAGGCTCATCGAGCAAAATCGTCGGCGTGTTCTGGGCGAGGGTCATGGCGATCCAGGCGCGTTGCCGTTGCCCGCCGGAAAGAGAGTCCACCGGGCGATTGGAAAACTCCTCCATACGGGTGACTTCGAGCGCCTGTTTCACCATCTTTTCATCTTCCGCGGACCACTGTTGAAGAAAGCTCTGGTAAGGATACCGTCCCTGTTTGACGAGCTGAAGCACCGTCAATCCTTCTGGCGCGACCGGTCCTTGCGGCAGAATGGCCAACCGTCTGGCGACTTCTTTGGTAGGCAGCTTTGCGATCGATTCGCCGTCGAGGATGATCGTTCCATGTTGGGGCTTGATCAAGCGGGCAAGAGACCGCAGCAATGTCGATTTGCCGCTGCCGTTGCTGCCGATGAACACGGTGATTTTCCCTTTGGGGATACGCAGATTCAAATCCGCAAAAACGGGCTTTTTTCCATAAGATAATGTCAGATGATCGGCTTGAATGACGGACATGAAGTTCACCCCTTTTAGGAACTGCGATGACGGAACAGCAAGTAAATAAAGAACGGCGCGCCGATCGCGGCGGTGAAGACGCCGGCCGGAATGTCCAGCGGGATGAAAGCGGTTCGTGCAATGAGATCAGCCAGCATCAAAACGAGCGAACCGATCAACGCGGATACGGGAATGACTCCCCCATAAGCGGGACCTACCAATCTGCGGGCGATGTGCGGCGCCATCAGCCCGATAAAGCCGATCGTGCCGCCGATCGAAGCCGCCGCTCCCGCCAGCGCGACACTGATGATCAGCAGCATCGTTCGTTGGGATTGCACACGGCTTCCGACGCCGGCCGCCACCTCATCGCCCAGCTCTTGCACGTTCAAATGTCTCGCATAAACAAAAGCCAACGGCATGAGAACAACCAACCACGGCAGCAGCGTCAAGACGTCACGCTCCCATGACGTGCCGTAGATGGTGCCGGTCATGAACGTGAAAGCTTTTACGGCGACGGCGGTGGGCGTGAACTGCGCACTCAAAATCAGCATGTAGGTTACCGCTGTCATCGCTGTCGCCATGCCGATGCCGATCAACACGAGCCTCAGCGGGGTAATCCCGTGCCGATAGGCGAACAGATAGATCAGTGCGGCGGCGCTGAACGCGCCGATGATGGAGCTTACCGGCATAAATTGAATGCTAAGATGTGAAAAATAGATAATAAATACAACCGTTCCCAGCGCGGCGCCCCCGGTGATTCCGATAATATCGGGCGACGTGAGAGGATTGCGCACGATGCCTTGCAGCAAAGCGCCGGATACCGCCAGCATCGAACCGACCATGACGGCGATGACGACACGAGGCAAACGAAGGTTGAGGATAATCATCGACGTGGTCGCGTCGCTTTGCCCAAATATCGCTTTGATCACGTTAACGGGACTGATCGGCGTACTTCCAAGGCCGGTACAAAGGGTCATGGCGATCATATTGCCGATCAATAGAAGCACGATGACGGACAATGTTCGGCTGCTGATATGGAACGAATGTTTGGCGCCTCTAAGCGTCAGCCAGCGGTTCATCTTAGGATGCATCTCCTCTTCTGGCGATATACACAAGGAAAGGCACACCGAGAATGGCGGTCATGACACCGACCGGCACTTCTTTGGGAAACGCGATGTATCGCGATCCGATATCCGCATAAAGCAGCAAAATGCCGCCGAGTAGGGCGCTATATGGAATCACCCACCGATGATCGGTCCCCACCAGATGCCGCGCCAGATGCGGAATCATGATCCCGACAAACGCGATGGGACCGGCAACGGATACGGAGCCGCCGGCCAGCAGGACGACGATGATGCCGGCGATCAGCTTGATGGCGAACGTCTTTTGGCCGAGGCTCGTAGCGACATCTTCACCCAATGTCAGCAAATTCATATGTCTGGCGATGATCCATGCGCCGATGAGAGCCGCGAACATATAGGGCGCAGCCGACAAGTAAATATCCATATCCCGATCGGCCACGGAACCGACGAACCAGAAGAGAACCTGATCAAAGGTTTGTCCACCGGTCAGAAGAACTCCCATGGAAAGAGAAGAGAAAAAAGCGGTCATCGCCGCTCCCGCCAAAGTGACCTTTAGCGGAGTGAGCCCGTCCCTGCCGATGGATCCCAGAATATAAACCAATGCGGCGGCAAAAGCCGCACCGAGAAAAGCGAGAGTGGCAAAGGTCGAAAGCCCGTTGAGTCCGAAAAAGGCAAAACCCGCGACGACGAAAAAAGCGGCTCCGGCATTAATGCCGAAAAGGCTGGGAGAGGCAAGGGGATTGCGGGTGATCCCCTGCATCAACGTACCCGCGACGGCAAGGCTGGCGCCAGCCGTTGCGGCAATGAACGCACGCGGAAGTCGGGCCGTTGTGACGATGAGATGCTCCTGCGANCCGTTAAAATTCGTAATCGCCTCCANNATCGTNCGCCAATGGATATTGGTCACCCCAAAGGCAATGCTGCAAACGATCCCGATGGCAAACAGCAGGAAAGCGATGATGAACCCCATGATTTTCTGTGTGCGTGTTTGAAGAAATGCGCGCATAAAATCCCCTTTTCCAGCCGGCGAAGTCATGGCGGGTCATGGATGATGTCTTTTTATCCAATGTAATTCTAGGTGATACGGAAACACGCGTCAATGAATTTGATAATCATTTTCAAAAAAATATTGACTTCCGGTTTTCCCCTTGATATATTTGCTCCAGAACGAATAATGAGAATCATTATCAATCACTCGGAGGGGGAGAGCCGACATGTTGAAAAACATTTCAAAAAAAACGATTTGGACGGCGGCGGCATTGATTTTGGCCCTTTCCTTGATCGTATCGGGGTGTGGTCAATCCAACTCCAATCACACATCGAATGACCCGTCGAGCACAGGTTCGGAAAATCAAACGCCGCCCGCTTCCAACAACGGCGATGAAGAATTTCGTACAGTCACCCATGCCATGGGCGAGGCTCAAGTTCCGGCAAAGCCGCAGCGTATTGTCGTTTTGACGAATGAAGGCACGGAAGCATTGCTGGCGCTTGGCATAAAGCCGATCGGCGCGGTCAAGTCATGGACCGGCGATCCGTGGTATGCGCATATTGCGTCCCGGATGGAAGGGGTCACGGTCGTCGGCGATGAAAGCCAGCCGAACATCGAGCTGATTGCGAGTTTGCAGCCGGATCTCATTATCGGCAACAAGATGCGTCAGGAAAAAGTATACGACCAATTAAAGAACATCGCTCCGACAGTGTTCTCCGAAACGCTGAGAGGCGAATGGCAATCGAATTTCCTGCTGTATGCCGAGGCGCTTGGATTGAAAGAGGAAGGCGAAAAGATCATCGCCGATTTTGATCGTCGCGCCGCCGATTTTAAATCGAAGGCGGGCGACAAACTCAATGAGAAAGTATCCGTGGTTCGTTTTATGGCGGGCAAAATTCGCATCTATCTGGAAGATTCGTTTACCGGTATCGCCTTCTCCAAGCTGGGCCTCACTCGTCCCGAAAGCCAGCAAGGTTATGCCGATAGATTCGCCGAGGAAATTACGAGGGAACGTCTTCCGGAAGCGGATGCCGACCGGATCTTCTATTTCACTTATGAAACAGGGGACGGCAAAGGTACGGAGATGGAGAATGAAGTGTTGAACGATCCGCTCTGGAAGAGCCTGAAAGCCGTTCAAAACGGAAAAGCCTACAAAGTGGATGACGCGATTTGGAACACCGCAGGCGGCGTTCTCGCGGCCAACCTGATGCTGGATGAGATCTACCAGATTTACGAGATCGAATAAGCGTTCTATGCAGGCAGTGCGGGGAAAATCCCCGCGCTGCTGTTTTAGTACGCCCAGCATGGGCGTCATCTCTACGGTGAAAGTCCGGAATGGGGGCTGGCGAGCGCCTACCATTA
>Ga0065720_1021549_pt1 | contig 10249 bp, 6 predicted proteins | sample Thericmetagenome_FD_59107 | JGI IMG/M metagenome (GOLD analysis project Ga0065720, IMG submission 59107) | Thermophilic microbial communities from the Joint Bioenergy Institute, California, USA of rice/straw/compost enrichment - eDNA_2 v2... | ecosystem: Engineered > Solid waste > Grass >... | reverse complement strand
TTTTTTTTTTTTTAAAAAAAAAAAGATTAGGGTCAAAAGGAGCCGTGGTCGAGAAAAAAAATGGGGGAAGAGCGTTCTGAACGAACGATGGGCACTAGCAAGCCCGCTTTTCCCGATAACGAAGGGAGCCGTCAAATAGCACAACCAAAGCCAGAACGTGTTTTTCAGGGCAGTCCTGCAGTGGTCCAGAGATCTGAGCTCATGCCACCGTCCTTTTGAGGAAGAACAGGATCAGCCAGATCCAGATCCGGCCGAAGGGGCCGGACAGACGAAAGGGAGGAAATAAAGAAGAGGCCCCTGTACAAGAGGTCCAAGTCGGACAAGATACTGCACTGCAGTCCCCTTTCAGTGATTCTGGAGAGCCGGCAAGTGACACAGCATGCAGCCGTGGCCGTGTAATGGCAAAAGAAGCTGCCGTTGAGCTGGAAGCCGGTCCCGTTACCAGTCAGACATCAGACATCGGTGACATGGGGATGGGGTGTGCGTAGCTATGAGCCGAGCCGGGCGGGAACTGCAACCGTGAACCTGAGCCTGGGTAACTGCTGAGACCGCTGTCCTCGTCCTCGACTCCTCGGGGCTCCGGACGGGATACGGGCTGTGTCGGGCGGCGATGGCGAACTCGGCGGGCTCTGGCTGGTCTCTGCAGCCCGGGCAGACAACGAGGGCCGTCAAGATACTTGGGAGAAAAGGGAATTGATTGTCAGCGGCGGCCACCTGCTTTTTGTGCGGGTTGAAGGCAGCGGCGCAATCGAGATGGGGCCCCAGATGGAGCAGGGGATAGCCAGCAGCTAGGCCGGGGCACCCTGGTTGGTGTGGCCGCCCGTGGATGGCCGCAAACCCAAGGGGGGGATGGAGAACGCCAGCAAGCCCCCTGGTCAACGGCACCCCCTCCCTGGTCCCGTCTCCCTCCAGTTTGGTACGCAGGCTGTGACGGGGGTGGGGAGGGGGAGGGGCAACCCGCACATGGGACAAGCTCTTTTTCCTTTACTTTACCTTAGGTTCCTCGCCCACAAGGGCAGCGCAGGTATCTACCTACTCTACCTATCTATCGGTCTTGGATTGATAGTCCCCAATGTACACTAGGGATGCACGGATAGCAAGGGAAGAAAGCCTGCCGGGTCTTCTCGAACTTTGAGCCCCTTCTAGGCACTCCTTGACCTTACAGACTGGCTTCCCGAATATTGGGCTCTTAGACGACGGGTGGCATTTGGGCCCCTTGGGGCATCTGGGTCCACCACCAAGCAAAACCGCAGAGGGCAGAACTAGGGTGCTTTTGAGGACATGGCCATGCAGACATGCTCGGCGATGTCGCGAGTCTATTGGGTGCTTGGTTCACCACGCAATGCTCGCTACGGTTTTCCACGCCCGATTCGACTGTGTGAAGCGCTGGATGCACAGAGTCGACCTGTTTCCGACGGTCTCGACGCGGATTGGAGAATGAAGGATGGCTTCCAATGTCTAGCGAAAAGCTTGAAGTCCTGGAAGTCTGTGTGCCGCGTTGCGTGTGCCTGTCAATCATTGAGTAGGGCCATCATCGGCGCCGGAAACCAAGCAAGAGGATTAGCAACCATCGACTTAGTATCTCCGAATGGTGAACCCGAAATGCTGGGTGGAGTGGCTGGGCGATCTTGATCCGCAGGAAGACCGCTGCAACTCCGTCGTGTAGTGTATGCACTTGCACAAGCACAAGGGGATGATGCATGGAGATCCAAGGATCGAAAGTCCGTGCTGCGGCCTGGCAGTCCCAAGGGACCAGGGGCCAGGCCTTGCCGGGTCCGTCTCAAGCAGCCGCAATGGCAATTGTTAACCTTAACCTGCCTGAACGGTGAGCATGTAGGTATTGTGCGGTTGTGCACACCGTGCTCCGTAACCCGCTGCCGAGTCATCGGCGTGCGACGGATGGATGGACGGGAGTGACAGCCACAGCACGACGGCGGCCAGCAAGCAGCGGCCATGGGGCATGGACAAGCAAGCTCGCGCAGGCTTGCAAAACACACACAAATCGACGTGAGGGTGGCGCTGGTGAGACTGACCCGGACGACGTGCTCCAGGGCGAAGCTCTTTCCTTCCAGGTTCTCCGGCATCAAAAAGGTGCAGCAGGTGCAGCAGGTGCAGTAACCTACACCCTGCCTGATCAATATTGCAAGTCCACACGTCCATTTGTTGAGCTCCACTCTGGAGCTATGCCTAAGTCCCATAATGAGAATGGGGCTGCTGGATGGCTTGGAAGAAACCGACAGGTAAGTAGGTAATCTGCATGTGAGGACTGGGTTTTGAATGGAGCCAAGATAGAGTAGACCATCGGAAGTCTCGGGGCTTGCATTTTGAATGGGCATCCAAGCACTTCTTACGTTGCTCATCTCCATGTCCTTGGGATGAGAAGTTGCCGCACAGTACAACAGCAGCAAAAGGCCGTGCGGAGCAAGGCATGGCCCATATGCGTTTGTGTGTGAAGTATGGAAGTTGTAAATGGCAAAAGACGTAGCTCATCCTTACAAACAATAGGCGCAATGATCACCACAGCAACATCCCTCAGATAGCCAAGTCAACGCTAACGAATTGTTTTTGTAGCAAATGAGTGGGGAGCTGTTTAATCTATCTCACTTCGGTCTGGAGATCCTACCATCCAAAACCCAGTAATGTAACGACTCCGTGATACAGATGCATGTATGTATGTAATGAAAGATTTCTTGTCAGCCAATGATTGGTTGATTTGATTCCGGCCGAAGGTCTGGTCATTCCTGATTGGTGGGGTCAGCCAAGAATGTACTGAGGCCATATGCTCTCCTGCAGTCCGCTCTGACATATTTGCCACCTCGTCATCTTCTGAACGACTTCTTGTATGCTGTATTCAAGTGATCGCAATTGACCTCTCAGGATGTCTCCCTTTTACGAGTAGATCAGACTTCTAAATCGTCCTTAAATGCAAAGGTTTTTTTTTTTTTTGCCTTAGCCATTGGCTCTTCTCGAGAGTTAATAACACTGAACCCGGGACAAACTTTGTGTTCTTGATATTACGACGGGTTGCAACGTTCCTGTACTCTTATCTCCCAACACAATGACATTCTTGTGCCAATATAGGTATTATATAGATGCTAGATTAACAAATTGGCTGTGCTAGTCTGCAAATCGGCAAGCAACGCTGATCCGGAAGCGGTCCAGGGTGGCTGTATGATCGTCCTGTGTTCAGGCGAGCACCTCTGGCAAATGACGATTTAGTGGATTTTCACCATCCCACCTTTGAACTGTATTCGCCCATCATCCCGCCCGTCACCAGAGACCAGGTAAAGAACATCAAGCCAACAAGAGACGAGCTTCCGCATGGGAAATGCATGTTTCACACTTGGAAGAAGGTCTTGTAGAGCACCTACTAAAAAAGTGTCACCCTATCATTAAGGTGAGACAACTTAGAAAGCTCTAACGTTGGATATGAAAATCTCTGAACCCTCATAACATGTTCGGGACGACTTTGGAGACGAGTATTATGGTGTGCTTGTGAAAAAAACTGTTCGGGGACACTCCGCCAAAACGGTCCGGTTCACGCAGACCTAGGACTGAACAACCCTATAAAAAGCGAGCATCGACTAACACCAGACACCAGCCTAGTGTATTGATGCTTTTTAGGGACAGTGCTCGGAAAAGGTTTTGTTTAGACCATGGATTCATATTCCATGTACGAGATAGCGTCTGTACACTCGCAATTATAATGAGTGATTATGCTCCTAGTCCAATTGCTTAGCAGAATGTTGCCCGAAGGGACCCTAGAGAGCAGCCAGTCAGGGAATTCCAGGTACCATCCTCTCTAGCGCTGGCCAAATTCCTTGAGCATGTGTCTGGTGCGGCACATGGCCTGCTGTTAGAGCGAAATTGCGATATCACCACTCTCCCCAACGGTTTTGCTGTCAACCGGAGACACGGTGGCGACTGCAACTGGATTGCTCGGCCCTTCAAGGGTCTGGACGCCATTTTCCTTGTCCGACATTTAGTGTGGCAGCGTCGATCTCAGACCAATCATGAGAGGGGTTATGCATAACCCATGATTTTCCAGATCCCTGTGAGTGAGCCTTTTGCTTCCAGATCAGATCTGAGGTTGGCAGTCATGAAAATATGACTCTTCCGCTTTCGATCCAGTTTTCAATCGCTTGTTCTGACTCGCGAAAGTGGCGCAAGACATTGAAGAAATACCTCCGGGATATTCTCCGAGAACAACCAGCCAGGGAGAATCTCTACCTTCAAAATCTATCACATGATGCCATCTTTGCTGAAGGATTTGTGCGGTCCGGGACCTAGTGTACTGCTATCCGCAAAGGCTGGGTCTGGGTGACTGCATGTCTCATGAGAATCTACTTAGCGGCATGTCAATTCCGGGAGCACCCGTCCGCAAGCATCCGCTTCCTCGCGTGGCCAGCAAGCAGTTTGCACATGTAAGCAAGCATGCGGATGCTGCATGCTCTGCACAGTAACAGCATAGACAATAGCTACCCAAGTCTGTTCTTACGGTGGGCAGGTACTTAGCAGCCCTGAACCCGTGGCGTATTTTACAGAAGTGTGGTTGCCGATCATTAGGATTGGCTGCCGTACATACCTTGCTTACATAGCTATCGAGCCCCATCATCAGGGAGGGGGAAGGAGGCATACCTGCTATGTAAGACACGCCTGGGAGGGGTAATTTATTACATAGCACAGTCCTTGGCTATCTTAGATACGGACCATGTTCCTATTTCCCAAAGCAAAATGTCCCCTCCGGCGCGCGCACAAAATACTCGCAGGTGCTTCCGACGCCACAACGCCAAGGGCGTCCATTTTAGAGCACAGATAATCCGTAATCTTTATGTCAAGGGGAAAATGGGAACGGACCGTCACATATGTGGACGACCGGTTCTGCTAGTGTACTGTAGCCTTGCCCGGCTGCTGCTGTCACCAGCATTCTCTGGAAGATGACCTGGCGTTTATGAAGCAGGCTACAGTAACCTCAAGCAGGTGCCTGTGCGATCCGTGCCTACCGGTTTGCCTGCATTAAGTTGATTTTATCAATGAAGGAAACAAAAGACCTACCTAGGTACTTGTGCGTCCACAGCCTTACATACCCACATTCATTCCAGGTTCGATAGGCGGCCGTTGGAGATCCATCGATATATTCCTTTTTAGGACTGGTGAGACAAGTTGATGACTTGTCCGTAACGGTAACATCGTGCCGGATATTTGGCCGATCTTCTCCTGCCCAAAGCTCCCGTCATCAATGAGATTTTTCCCGATCTCATGTCACATCCTGGACCCAGAACCCCAAGATGTATCAATATTAACCGATATAGACCAGAAGCCATAAGAGGTTACGTAGCAGATGGGACAACCCACAGAACACCCCCATGTACTCTATGCACATAAACTAGCGTCACTTTGCAGGTGCTTCCGCTGACTATCAACCTGGAACTGGAAGCTTGCCAGATTACCAATAAAAGGCAAGGACGGCTGATGCAGCCGCATCTGGGGCAGCTGGGCAGGAGAGAACGTGACGTGCAGAGAGGTGTGTTCGCGACGGCATGGGTGCGAATCTTAGCAGACAAATTATAGACAGTTTCCTATCTCTCCATGACACCGTTGTTAAAGAAGCCTCCTCCAAGACCTCTTGGAAACGGATTCAAAAACCTAACGTGCCTAGATTCTTAAGTTTAACTACCTAGGTGCGTACACAATTGTGAGCGGACGAAAGCCATTTGGCCATGGCTCAGAAATGGCTTAGTCTGAGTGGATAAAGAGCGGATTCACAAGACAAAGCTCGACGACTTTTGCTGAACCAGGAAACTGACATTGAATTATGGATCGTCCCCCCAGCAAAAAGGGCTGAGATGATTTGTAGCAGAAAAGGCTTGGCGCACATGGCACTCAGGTGGGGTGGTCTTGGATGCTGATCAAACGGCGAGCCGGAGGTAGGCAAGGTGCCGTGTACGTAAGGACGCCAACGGTCGGCTCGCTTTTCCGTATCGTGTTACAATCTTTTAGAGCCTGATACAAGGAACTGGTTCCCTCCGTTATGGATAGGTTCCTAGTCGTCAGCAATACCTACCTACCTACGTACCTACCTACCTGTAGCAACACGAGTGCACCCGGCTGCAGATGTCGACGAGGTCAACTTGCCTGCGCTTCTGTTCTCTCATCACACATTTTTGTTGGGAGGGACTTCTTCCCCTCTCTCAGTGTCTTGGGCTTCTCACCGCGGCGCGCCGTAACTGGCACGTGCGTGCGGGTTACCTCTAAGTGCCATAAATGTGGGGAGCCTGTCAAGCACAACATTCTAGAGCAGGGGCACATTATGCCGCTACAAAACAACAGAGCCCTCTGGGACGTTCATCTGAATTTGGCTGACTTTAAACAGTGACTTTCAGTACTCCATCTCTTTAAAAGAACAGGTAGATTTTTAGGAAGTAATGCCGCACTTTTGTCACTGCCCTTCGCCTGTCCCTATTGCATCCAAAAGCAATCTCAACCAACGGTGTAATAGATTACGAAATACCAGGGTACTCTAGGTCTGTGCCCTATGTAAGGCAACCCCTATGAAAGCTGGCCAGTAGTCTGTCCAAATTGAACAGATCCGTAAATTTGGCTCCACCCCCACTGTTCGCCTGACGATCTCGTCTCATCTTTACTATGTAGGCCACACCGTTGACAGCAGATGAGCAGTGCACCGGCCATGTTAAGTGTAAAACAATAACCAAGCAATGAACCATAAAGCATGCCGCGAGTCAATGCCGACCTACGCAGACTGCCATTTCGGAATCCTGTCAATGTCTGGACAGGAAATCATGAGCTCACAGTGCACAAGGAACACTTGAAGCGGGAAGTTAGAGCTTTGGGGAGGGCATAAACTCTAAAAGGCCCAACACAAACAGCGGGATTCCGATTTTTAGTAGGAACAACACTGCGCTTGGGCCTTTCCAAGCCTCAGATTTCTGATGTGGTTCGCCTTTACGGATAGCTACTTAGGTAGGTAAGCAGCCAGAACAGCCAAAAAGAGCAAAGAGGGGTGGGGGAGTGGATGTGTGATGTCTCCCGGTACCGCGATGTCACCAAGCTCCTCGACTCCGATACTCTCACTTGGTCTGCTTGGCCCGGATTAGCATACCGGAAGACTTGGAGCCCTACCACTCTGGACCCAACCCCAAGGATCATCTCCTTTTGGCCAGGTTTCAGGAAGAGTCCTGAGCCGCCCTTCTGAACCATCAACCTAAGGCGTCAATACTGATGAGCTCGGGATATGCCGCCCCAACCTTTTTGGGATCCCTCTTGGCGATTTCGCTGCCCATGTCACATCCCGGCAATGGATTGTTCACTAAACGCAGTACAGATACAGTATGTGAAGCATGTAAGCTTGAATGACGTGGAAGGGTCCCGCATGGCCTTTCCCCTTGCGGACATCACATCGGCGATTTCCTTAAACCTCCCTTCACCCCTTTTCCGCTTGACAAAACAAGATATCTCACAGCAATTACGCTCGATTGGAATGTTTCTCTCAAAGCTTCCCCATCCCCTTCCCCTGCGTTTGCCGCCCTCCGAAAAAGCCGAGATTAAAGGAGTTTAGAAAGCTTATTGCCATGATCAGACAGATCGCCCGCAGTACGATCCGCGGCCGGGAAGTGATATATCCACGGCTCCGGTGTTGCAAGCTGCGGAACCGAGGGTGTTGTTGCCGACGGCATGATTCTCTAGCTCTCCGCTCACAAAGGCGCTAGCGACAAGTCCCCCTCCCTTGTCTTTCTTGTCCTCATTATCGAAGTGATGCCTTCTCGGGAAGCTACTGACGACGGCTGCTTTCATCCATGGTGACCATCTCAGAGAGTGTGGAAACTGGCTTTCAGGGTTCCGCTCCCTTTGCGCTGCAGGACCCAGGGCCGGTACCGGGCCATTTTGGGTATCAAAAGCAGATCTTGTTGGGAATCTAGATCTGTCTGAGCACTGCAGATCCACCGTGACAGGACAGCTGCAACCGTGACTCATGCCGGATCTGTTTCTGAAGCGCGCCAGGGATATCACTGAACTATCTATGGCCGATTAGTTCTCCACCGTTGGACTCCTCCTTTTTGAGCAACATGGCCCTCATTCATCTGCACTCAAGCGTTGATGTGCCTCTGCTATACAGTCTCAACTGTGTGTTTCAATACCAATTCACATTCAGGACCTCTGAATATTGCAAATGAACGGTCAGCTACAACATTTTTGAAATACCCCGTCTTCCATTTCACAGAAACGTAATAGAACCGAGAGTCTGCGCTGCTTCCTTGTCAGACAACAAGGAACCAGCAGAGTGCTCGGAGATCGCTGCTGATGCGAAAAGGTCAAACATCGGGAGACTGCGGAGATATTCTCCCCGAGAAAGGTCCTACACGGGACCCCCGAAGACCCCGATCCATGCCCTCGGTATTCTCCTACCAATGGCTAAACATAGGCGGAGTAATAAAAGCTCGTTATGAAGGATGTAGCTATTAGTCCCCTCATCGATCGTTCATGATTAGGTTGCAAGGATCTGTACAGCATTGTGTAAAGGTGTCACGGAAGCAGAGCAAACAGTTTGCAACACGAGCTTTCACAGACTTCCAGATATTCTCTGTTTAGCTGTATGAGAGGATTAAATAACGAAAGACTAGAATTCTGGCAAAGAAGCCCGACAATTGCTAAGCCTCGTCGGGAGCCCTGAAGGGTAACAAATTCAGGAAACTTCGAGAGAGACAGATTATCCAGCTCTTATGCCGGCAAAAGAACGATCCCCCAATTCCTGCCAGTTGTGACTCAGAATTTTTGATACAGGAGCACAATTGCCTGTTTCGGATCGAGGCTTTGCTTCAAACGGCGCGTCCTTTGCCTAAAATGTTGGGAAAGAAGGGAGGACATATAACAAAACCTAAGGATAATGTTGAACAAGGCGTTGGCGAAGATAGGTACCTTGAGCTATAAAAAAATTCAATTGGCCGCTTAATAGCCGTTGAGACTGCCACCATAAGAACCATTGTAACAACTTCAGCTCTTCAGGGGTAGCGGAACTACTCTCATCGGCTGGAAGGATCTGTGCAGCGCCGCATCGTGAGACGAGGGGGAGTAACACGATATTGTGCTTGAAAAGTGGTAAAGTCAGTACAAGACAAGGGTAGAGGAGCTAGGGTTACGAATCGGAATTTTTTTTTAACCCCTGACTTTCTCTTGTAGCTCCATAGGCTTCTATCTCCGTTACTCAACGCAAAGCCCGATATCACAAAGCAACGAGAACATGAAGGAATCCACTACTCTCTGCTTCGTGAGAGTTACCTCTTACACACCGCCTTTTCTGGTAGCATCACATTTTCGTCAGTGATATCCACGGTTTTAATGAGCAACCCTGGGAGAGAAATCTGGGTACAAGTGTTCGAGAGATGTTCTCCCTCTAAAACAATTTCATCAAAACTACGTAGCTAAACTACGGAGAAAAGCCGATAAGGCCACGGTTATCAGCTCAATGTTCAGAAAGGAGCCTCTCTGAGACACTCGCCGCATGTCTGAAGAACGACTTTGCAATCGAATGACTCACCCAAGAGGGACTTGTTCTTCGGAGAAGCAAGTCCAGCGGCAAGACTAGGCACCGGCAGTTTCCTAGCCAACAAAATCTCAAACTACTGTTACCCGCCGCTGCGGCTGCTTGCGTTACCCGCCTGCCACAGCATCATCTTTCAAGCTCATCACAGAGCAAATCTCACCAGACACAAGATCTGGTGTGACCAAACGTTCGGAAGGCGCTGCGACAATAGTGTCCGAGACAAGTCAAGTAAAGTCAAGACATAAGACCAGACAATAACAGGGAAGGAAAGTAAAGCCGGCAACTATAGAAAAGATGCGGTGGACGGGGGTCTTGTCTATCATGTCTTTGGTGGCAGGGCTGGAGATGAACGGTCGGGTGTGTATCCAAGGACAGCATATGCAAGACTCAGAAATCTAGATCGCTCACGTCTCACTAGAGAGGATAAACGACGAGATGAAGAGAGATCTGAGTTCTAAGAGATAGGATGGAGCGCTTAACCTATATAACAGAACCAACCAGGTCATGAACTGAACAACAATGAATGCTACTGCTTCCTGCATGTATGAATGCATAAACCTTTGGATAAAAGATAGACAAAGACCACCCCCGCAGTTATGCCACCCAGCCTTATCCCTAACTTAGCAAATAAGCACTAACATCATTGTATTGTCCCATTCCACTTCTTGCCGGCTCTCCCCCCCCCCCCCC
>Ga0065720_1021547_pt1 | contig 10253 bp, 8 predicted proteins | sample Thericmetagenome_FD_59107 | JGI IMG/M metagenome (GOLD analysis project Ga0065720, IMG submission 59107) | Thermophilic microbial communities from the Joint Bioenergy Institute, California, USA of rice/straw/compost enrichment - eDNA_2 v2... | ecosystem: Engineered > Solid waste > Grass >... | reverse complement strand
GGGGGGGGGGGGGGTGGAGGGGGGAAGTGTGAGTAAGTGGGGAGGGGGGAGGGTTACCTCTGTCAACATGGTCTGTGTTAAGTGGGGATGGATAGGTGTCATCTTGGTTTTTGTCTTTGTGTCTTTTGGTTTGTTGGTCGTGATTCGAAGTCTCTGATGATGATACCATCGGAAAGGGTAGCTGCGGAGTCACTGCGTGCTACCAGAATAGGAATCTTGCACAATTGATGGGCCTCCCGATGGGAGTACAGATGTTGTTTCTGGGTCTTTCAGAAAGCGGTTCCTATGCAGCATGCAATGCTCCGTATGAATGTGGTCGTCGCTGTGGTTTTAATCTATGAAGCAGGGAGATCAAAGAAGGGCTTAACGATGGCAAGAGCGAACCAACTGGTTCGGAAGATCATTTCACAGTAGCAATGCATCTTCTGCTCTGGCGTATAACCATATTTACTTTACTTCTCCATCTATACCTATCTGTCAACGTTGAAAAAGTCTGCGCATGTGCCGTCACACTTCTTGACTGTCCTCCACGCATCCAGTGTCTTGCTGTGTTACACAGTCGGATCTCAATCCAGGTTGACCAGTCGCTTGTCTACTTTCCAAGTGCCTTCTTTTTTAAACGAAAGCGAAAAAGCATTATTTGCTCGATGTCTTCGGAAATTTGAATCTGCTTTGGGACGCGCTAGTGACGGACTACTGCTCCTCCTACCGTCGCTACTCCTGCAAAAACTATCATGACTCTAGCCAACATTCACTCAGTTAGTAATCTCGATTAGAATACATTGACATGGTGTACCAGACTATGAGTTGTTAGCACTGTTGTTCTCTAAATTACTAGAAGGACACCCCCCTTCGAATTCGAGTCTAGAAGTTAAAAGAATAAAGTCGGTAGTTGGTTCAATATCGATGGAAACAGCCGATTCTAAAAGTGAGGACAAAGCCAGTCAGGTGTGAAAGTTAAGGAGTACAGTCCGTTACTACTATTAAGAAACTTAGTTTGAGCCTTGAGAGATAATAGTCAGCCCGAGCGAATATATTTGCTAAGTAGTAGCAGGAGGGGAAGTAAACACTACCATCGGAGTAGTCTGCCTGGGGATAATCTAGACGGTTGAGCTGAGTAAGTAAGGAATGACTAAGAGGCTGGCCACACAGGAGCTTGATTTCCACACTGGCGATGCCAAAAGGATCAGAAGCGCAAGATTGGAATCGCGTTGACAATCGAACATGATCGAATTGTCTTCTGTCTGTCTGATCTACTTGGTATGTACACTATACACACCATATAGGGTGCTTATACAGGAGAACCTATTCTATGTTAGGTTTCCGTCCCATCAATCCATCCGTCAATAATACACTTCCTTGCTTCTTAGTACTATACTTGTCTGCATCCATTGTGATGCTTGGTGAGTGAAACAAATCAAAGACCGTCCGACCCGAGAGAACCGAATATATACACGTCAAGTATGTTCACCCGTAAAACCCATACGCCCTTTAAAACCCAACATATGACTTCAAACAGAAAATTTGGGACACCCGTACACCCAAGTGACAAAGCCTCCTTGCATCTCGACGTTGTTCCCCTAGTTTTAAAGGGGCGAAGCAAAAACTAGAAACTCGAAAAAGAACCAACTGAACACCACCGCCTTCATGTCGAAAACAAGAAGTCAGAAACCGATTTTCGTACACAACACACCACTGCCGCCCCAGACAATTCAATAGAAAGTCGTAATTCGTAACCATTCGCTACCAGCCCATCTCTGATTACGGAACTGATGAGTTGGATGCAGAAGGGAAAACCCCCCCTTTCCCCTCAAGACAGCTCCGCCATAACAGCCTCACACAACTCCTCATACCGCGATGCATCAAACCTCTTCCTTTGCCAACCACACCTCCTCAATTTCTCAATTCTCGCCTGCAAATCCGCCGACCTGGCACCTTCCCGACTCAGTGGGTTATGCCCCTGATGCATCATCGTCGCCATTGCCGTGCTACTTTGCGCCCGACGATGCATCGACGGCAGCCGTACCGGCCCCGATGATGTCGTTGACGAACCCGCGATATTAACAGGGGGCCGGAACTCGGGGATGGTAGGGGATGCTGGGGCCGGAGAAGGCGAAGAGCCCATCATGGACATGCGCTGGACGGAGTAGGAGAGGAGTTCATCGAGGGAGGCGGCGTGGCGGGCGAGCTGGGAGCGCAACGAGGCGAGGTGCTCGCAGGCACGTTCGACGGAGCGGGCGACGGTTGGGGAGGGGGGAGGGGAGTAGTCGTCGTCTTCGTCTTCTTCGTGGTCGTAATGTTGTTGATTACGATGATGTTGCTGTTGTTGCTGTTGCTGTTGTTGTTGTTGTTGTTGTTGTCGTTGTTGTTGGTGATGGTGGTGGTTATGCTCTTCTTCGGGCTCGTCTTCCTCGGGAATGGGAGTAATTGTGAATTGTGAGGTATAGGATTGTAATTGTTGGTGAGGGGACTGCTGCTGTGGCTGTTGCAGCGGGAGCTCAACCTCGTGAAACTTCTTCGGCGAGAGCGGGATCTCGGGAAGTTCTTGACGCGCAGCGCCAGCCTGGAAGTAGCTGTCGTCGAAGCCGAGAGTGGGGGAGTCCGGTCGGACCATGGGCTCGGGAGTGACGGGGTAGGATGTTTCGGACTCGGGCTCTGGCTCCTGGATATTCTGCTGCTGCTGCTGTTGTTGCTGGCGAGGCAGCGAGAACGACACCTTCTTGGAGCGTTTCCTAGACGAGTTCTTCTCGTCGCACGAACAGATCGACTCAGTCGGCGACGAAACCTGTGTATCCGGGGTCCATGCGCGCGATGAGCTGACCGAACTGGACGGTGAGTGGCAGCTGGACGAGGCCCGAGATGACATGGCCGAGCCAGAACGGGCTTTCCTAATGATGGACTCTTCGGCCGAGCTGATGAGCGAGGAGGCGCGGTCGAAGTGTGTACGAGCTTGCTGCAGAAGAGTCGTCCGCAGAGCCGAGGTCGAGGGTAGAGCGCGAGCGCAGATCTCCATGGATGTCGCGGCATAGAAGTGCAGATAGATCAGGTAGACGGGCTCGACATCGGGCATATCCTTAACGCCCTCGAGCACCTCGAGGCAGCGAGCCGAGCAGGCACGGTAGCGCTTGCTGAAGTACTGGCGCTTCACCTGGGCGATGGTCTGCTTCCATTCCGTCACCGTCACTGGGATTGTTGGGACTGCATCGGTCAGAGGGGGCGGCGGGAGTGAGATGCGCTTCGACAATCTCTGTCGCGGGTACTGGCTGAAAGTTGGTGATGTTGGCGGCAAGCCGGGCGATCCGAGGCTGCTAGCGCTGGATGAGCGGCGCGAATGGCACGACTGCGAGGAGCCGATGTAGTTGTTGCGCGTGCTCGAGGCGAGCATCAAGGGGATGAGCCCGGCCATCTTGGATGACTGCCGACTGCTGCTGCTGTCGTCGTCGCTCTAAGGCTCGATCGGTCGACCAACGCAGTCTCTGGTTGCTGAGATTTCGTTGTCGGGGAGACGGGATCGGATGAAGAGGAGGACCTGAGAGGTCAGGGAAGTTCCAGAAGTTGAGAAGACCCAGAGCTTTGGGATGGGATGAGATGGCGAATCGCCGATGAAACGAGCCACAGCCACAGGGCACGACGGACGGACAGGTCACCCAAGAGCGATGTGGATGTGTGTGGATTATCGTTACGGAGCAGCTGGAGCAAGCATCAGCCCTGTCGGTGGGCAAATGAGCCTGATGTGCACTGGCGAGCCCTGGTGCTTCTCGAAAAGGGGGCACTCCCCAAAACGGCAACACAAGCAATTCGCTAAAGCAACGACGACACCAATGGCCGTGATCCGAAATGAACCCGATCCAGCAACCACACCTTTGGGATCGCCGGAACCTCAATTCTCAATTTCCCCTGTTCGTCCGTGCTTCCGGCTTCCGGAAGCGCGCGTTGGCGACTGGGGATGGTCTCTTTTTTTATTCTTTTTTTTTAAAAAAAAAGTGCCAGAACACCGGGTCCCACGAATCCACGATCGGACGGTCCGATGGGGCTTTTTTTTTTTTCACAGTCACGACTCCGCACAGCAGCTGGCAACGGATGGAGACGGGGATAAAAATGGCAAAAGGTGAACGGGCACCGGATGATCGTGATCTTGCTTCGTGCGAGGTGACACACTGTGACTACCGTGACACGAGATCGTGATCGTGATCGCCGGGACTGGGACGAATGTTTGAGACTGCGGCTCTATTGCCAGCGACCTCGTTCGAGCGTTGGGATATTGGATGCGTTGCACGGCTGGTACCGGGTCTGCAGCGTGTCTTCCGACTCACGGGAGACTCGTGCAGAGCGTGTGCAGAACGTAGTGTCTCCGTGGACCTCACCCTAGGTTGATCCGGGAATATCGACGTGCAAGCTTGCGGCGACAGGGTGACAGCAAGCAGTGATCGGGAAGCGTGTCGGATGAGCGCGGGGAGTTTGCGGGCGAGACACGGGCCGGAAAGCAGGCCAGGCTAGATGGAAACCCGGCCAGAATGGACGGCAGACGGGTATTTTGAGTCTTTGACGGGTGATGCTGTGCGATTACGCCGATACCCTCGAGAGGAAACGGACTCGCTCTCTGTGGGGAGAGAGGGTCAGAGGACAGATACGCGAGGGGATGCTGGTCTTCCAGGTTCCAAGCTGTTGGCAACTGACTGACTGACTGACTGAGCTGCTGTAAGAGTGGCGAGAGCCCGGAATCTGATATGCAGCCCAGTCCACGAGTGGTCTCAGGGACGCAGTAGTCAAGCACGTAGTCTACCTGTCTGTTGCCTTGCAGGTGCAGCAGACTTAGGCAAAAGCAAGGAAGCAGGGCAAGGCAGGGCAGTGTTGACGCCAGACGCTGTGGTGAGCCGTTGTTGCTGCGGAATGCTCTGCTGAGTTGGTGTTGTTGCTGCTGTCGTTTGCAACCACAGACAAAGGAGAGTCAGGGCAACAACGCCGAGCCGACGCCGAAAAGAGTGGAGATGGATGATGTGAGCGAGAGTGTGTGTAGAGTGATCACAAGAGAGTGTAAAATGTATGGATTAAAGTGTGGTGAGTTTGAGAAGAGAGTGTGGAAGATGGGATAAGGCAGCCAAGCACGGCGTCAACAACGGCTACGGAGACAGAATCCCACCGCGAGCCAGAAAGTTGGAAGAGAAAGTCAGGACGATGAGGGTGGTGGGATGCAAAAAGCAAACTCGATTCCAAGTCCAACTGACGGGGACGTCTCCGACGCTTGGACCTGGGCCTGGGCTTCGATCTTACTCCGTAGTAGCAGCACGGCAACAACGCGCGCACACGCAGAACGCAGAAGGCAGAACACGCAGAGAGACACACAGCACGCAACACCGGCACCGGCAGCAAGTTGATAGAGGTGCAAGTCTCGCATTCGCAGCAGCAGGAGCAGCAGCAGGAGCAGCAGCCCAGCGATGAATTAACCATTCACAGTTCACCGTTGTGCAGGGCTCGCCCAACATCCCATGCCTGACCCCAGCCCGTTCTTTTTCCCATCGTTTTTTAGCTGCATGACGCCAGGACGCCATTGCTTACTGTTTTTTTTTTCGCCGCGTCGTCACCTTGTTGGTCAAAACCTGGCCCTGTCACTCCCGTCGTCACTCTTCTCCTCCCGGCCCCGGCTTCTCTCCCCCGGGACCCCTGGGCCTTGCCTCTGAGACCCTGTCGCGAAAAAAAAAAAAATTGATTGATCGTTGATTGGGACAGCGACACTGAGAGACAATTCCCATCGAAGAGGGCCGAATGCCCGGGTGACATCGGACAGTCTTTTTTTTTTTTCAACGTTTTTTTCTCTCATTCTCATCCTCCACATCTGACTGCCCACGTTACGATCTCACTGCCGAAAATGACACCCACTGTGCCAGCGATGCCCCCCGTCGATGAGAAGGACTGACGCAAGAGCTTGTGCAACCCCTGGCCTGATCCTGATGCAACCACGCTTCTGTGTTCCTGTGTCTGCTCCTGTTCCTGTTCGTTCTCCCCCATGCTCCTGCAGGTCCCTTCCTGGGTCGCGTCGGCCCCAACTCTCCCCTGCCCCAGGATAGGACCTCTCGAGCCCTCACTCGCTCGTTCTCGTCTCCACTTCCAAGACCCAGGAGCCGGGTCACGGTCATCGACCCTCATGCACGGTTCACTTTGCAACCCACGCCCCCACAGCACGACCGCTAATCCACTGCATGACTCGGACTAAACTCGAAGCAGCAAGGCACGTTTGTACACCCCTGCGTCCCTGGCCGGCCAGGAGCAGCGCGCTACAACTCTCAGGGAAAAGCGCCGAAAACGCAGGGGAATCACCTCAAGCTCACAAGCCCCACCGAAGGGAGTCGGCTGGTGGCCTAGGTCCCTTCACATCAACTTTGTGCTCCACCAACAGAAGCATCCAAGGTCTGGCCCTCCGCCAGGCTCTTCTCCGCCATCGTTGGCGTTGGCATCGTCGGTGATGGGCCAAATACAATGGCACCACACAGACCTCTTGTGCTTCAACGCCGCCTCGACGCCGTCGACGCCGTAGAGACTTGGCTTTGTGATCTCCTGCTGCTATCAGTCTGTGCGATGCTTCTGGGAATTTTCGAAAGCCCTTCGATGCAAACGATATCGCTAATAGCCTGGAGCCAATGGTCGTCATTGACAGCCACATCATTGCGCTATCATCTTCAGATCTCCCGCGCAGCATATCGAAAATGGCGGGGAGCATCATGGCAATTTGGTGATAAGTATTGAGTCTATACACCAGACCAGGGAATCCCGCAAAGATACAGTATATCAAGATCAACCCATGACAGTGTTATCAACATCAACCGCTCCATACTGAGCAAGAATCCTAGGTAGCTTGCCAAGCTAAGAATGGCGGGCACGCGGGCAAGTCAACGACTAACACGACTGACTGACCGCCGGCATCAACTGCAACATCGCGAATGCAAAAGAGACGGGAAGAAGCTTTTTTTTTTTTTTCAACAAAGGCCTTGTCATATGTCCCGGTCGCCAACCGTAGAAGGGATTGTCAATGCTGCTAGCAGAAAACCTTTCAACTTTATGCGGTTTGTCAAGCCTCTTTCCCGCTTTGCTTACCATCGTCGCTGCGCGCTCTGGCATCGCCTACACCGCATTGACCGCTGCCAAGCCCGCACGGCGCCAGTGCCTGCGCAGACGGATGGTGAGGGGTTCAGAGAGATCTCGATGAGAATGCAGAAAGGTCTCGTGACATCATTAAGGACGCCTTTGGTCAATGTTCAAGGTTGGAAAGTAGGTAGGGTATCCTGTAGGTTGGGTAGATATTGCAACTCTATCTTTTTGGACGACGTTGTCTCTATATGCACGTTTCAACACTCTGAAACAGATTATCTACTTCTCGAGGTGGGGTGTCGAGACGTCAGAGCTATGAAAGCAGAAAAGTATAGTCTATGTGAGCGGGGTAGCCATTTGCCATTTTTGTCCATTCAACATATTCATCCTCTTCATCAACCTAAGGTGCGGGGGACCATCATCGTGATGACATCGTTGAGACGTTGGTAAGGCAGGCAAACGACCACTGGTAATGGTCCCAAGCCGTTTATGCAGAAGCTTGGGCTTCGTTATTGTCCTTCTCAACACCGTCGACAAGCTTGAGCTGGTCAGCCTGCTCTGCAAGCTGGTCGGCCTGCTGTTTCCTCGTGATCCGGAGCTTGACCTCCTCGACGAGGTTGTCAAGGCTAATGAGCTCGCCCTCCTTCAGTGGGTGACCGGCAGGAAGACCCATCTCCTTAATCTTGACCTTACCCTGGGCAAGTTCATCCTGAAAATGTAATGTTAATACGCTGCTGTGACAGATTCGAAATGATTAGGGGGGGGGGGGGGTCCTTACCTCACCCAAGATCAAAGCAAACGGCACACCACCATCCTCGGCTGCCTTGAACTGTGCCTGTAGCTTGGGCTTCACCTTGTAAAGGAACTCAGCCTAGCTAGATGTTAGCTTCGTGATACACGCCCCGAATGCGAGGCTTACTAACCTTAATGCCAGCATCCCAGAGCCGGGCGCAGATCTGACTCCTCTCCTTCAGGAGACCAGTGAAGTCTTTGCCGCCACCAAACGCCATGACGAACACATCGACCTCGTTCTTCCTGCTCTTCTTGGTCTGGGAGGCCTTAATAATGGAGAAGATACGGTCGACACCAAAGCTGATGCCAACGCAGGGAACCTGGGTCTTTCCAGAAAACATGCCGACGAGGTTGTCGTACCTGCCACCAGCCGCAATAGAGCCTGCTATATGTTAATGATATATCTAAATCCTAGGCAGAAAATAAAAACTCACCGATGCCAACGGTCGGGTCATCAGAGCGGTCCTCATCAGGGTCGCCCGACTTGCCGCCCTTCTTCTTGGCCACCTTCTCCTTGTTCTCTTTCGTAGCCGCAACGCTAGGCGCAGAGCCCTCGGTTACAACCTCATAAATGACACCCGTGTAGTAGTCCAAACCTCTTGCAAGGGAGAGATCAAAGGATACAGTGTGCAGGGCGTCGAAAGCCTCAAGGTAGGTGAAAAGCAGCTCCAGGTCTGCAAAGCCTTGCTGCATCGACGGGTTTGCCGAAAGCTCGGGGTCCTGCTTCAGCTTCTCCAGGAGATCCCGTTGCCCCTTCAGCACAACATACTGGCCAATCCTGTCAGCGACTTCCGGAGCCAGACCCTTCTCATCGACCATCTCTTTCCTGACGTCCTCCCATGGCATCTTGTCCAGCTTGTCAACAGCGGACGAGATCGGCCGGATGAGGTTGTCGGGCACACCGCAGACCTGGAAGAGTCCGTCGAGAATCTTGCGTGAGTTGAGCTTAATAGTGTACTTCCCCTTGAAACCAAGGGCATCGAACACTTCGTTGGCGATCCTGATCTGTCAATTTGTTAGCGGCTAATCAAAATGGCGCCGCACGAAACAGAATTATCGAGGGATTCGAAGCTTGTGTTATCGTGGCAAAACTTACAATCTCAGCATCTGGAATCATTGGGTCATAGACGCCCTAAACAAACGGTCAGTTCATAAAGTCGGAGCTAACTTGTGGACCAAAATCTTACAGCAATATCAAAGCTAGAAAATTGTATTTAAGGTCAACATATCTTCATTTTTTGTTAAAAAAACGCGTGGTGCCTTACTCGCATTGGTACTGTGCTTCGTTAGCATTTATCATCAATTTCCTCGTGCTCCCCGGAAAAGGAGTATGCTTACGAACTCTCTCATCCGACCCTTTTTCACGGCCGGTTGATCGCGACGGTACACCTTAGCGATGTGGTACCGCTTGATCTGGGAGATATCCTTGTTCATGGCAAGATACCGAGCTGAAAAGCTGTTTTAGTATCGTGCATTCAGGGGTAGCGCTCATGTAGCATACCGAAGGGAACCGTGAGGTCATATCGCAGACTGCACAGCTCGCCGCCCTGATCGGCCAGGTCGTACTGTATTCATGATCGTGGTCAATCTATATCCGGTATTTCATGTCGCAGAGTCGGGTTGAAGGGCACCCACAATGAGCTTGCTGTCCTCGCCATATTTGCCTAGAAGTGGCCGTCAGTGGTGCCGTTGGAGGACGCAAAGAAGTTTGATTGCCAGCATACCCTGAAGAATCTCTACGTTTCGTTAACGAATATGCTCTTTAACGTTTGGAATGGGATCCTGAAGTAACACGTACCCTTCAGCTCAAAGACAGGAGTGTCAATAGTGACGCCGCCGTGGCGTTCTTTTAAGACCGTCAGCTTCTCTCCTCCCATGCCCAACTGTCAGACCACATACTGAAAACGTCGGTGATAGTCTTGAAGATCTTCTCCCTGAGGACCATGTCCTCACCGGACCCTGAGTGGAGGTTGCATTAGGTGAGTTCGAAATAGAGGTAATTGAAAGATTTGGCCGGCGCCGTACAATCTCTGGTTCCCTTAGGGGTCCTAAAATGGTCTCGTTAGCTGGGATCGTCGTATTGATCCATGATCTAGTTGGGAAACACACTTGATCTCGAACTTCTGGGCCTTGGGAGCCATGGTGACTGTGATGGCGGGGTTCTGGTTCGGAGTTTGAGAGCAACCTGTGGGTGTCGAAGCTGCGAATTGACGTCGACTGACAGTGCCTGACCTGCAAGTTGCAGTAGGAAGAGTTGCCAATGCCGGGCTGAGCACTCGTTGGAGCCGAGCAGACCGGATAATGGCAAGTGTCCTCGAGGTCTGCATTCAAACACCAAAATGTGGGTGGGAGCCTATCGGACTATCGGGCTATCGGGC
>Ga0065720_1004111_pt1 | contig 10253 bp, 10 predicted proteins | sample Thericmetagenome_FD_59107 | JGI IMG/M metagenome (GOLD analysis project Ga0065720, IMG submission 59107) | Thermophilic microbial communities from the Joint Bioenergy Institute, California, USA of rice/straw/compost enrichment - eDNA_2 v2... | ecosystem: Engineered > Solid waste > Grass >... | reverse complement strand
AGTCCCCGGCCCACAGCCGGCCGCAGCGGGTGCAGCGCAGCACGCTGAGCCAGCGGCCGGGTTCGCGGGCGGCGACGGTGAGCAGGTGGGCGATCTCGTCCTGGTGCCGCGCCAGGGCGAGGGCCTGGCGGCGGGTCTCCGGAACCGTCCAGGCGTCGTGGCCGCAGGGGCAGGGGCCGGTCACGAGGTGAGGGTACGCCGAGGGGACGACGACCGCCATGGGCCGCCGGGGTCCCACCCGGACACCGGCGGACGGCCCGGCCGAGCGCGGTACGACGGGCCGGACGGGATACCGAGGTCGCGGTGCGACCTGCCGATGGTCGTACCTGATGACCTCGGTCGGCACCCCGTCGCGGTCCCCTCGGTCATGCTCATGGCGGTCGGCCTGCGGCCCATGAGGGCCGCCCGGTCTCCCTCGGCGCCGACGCCGTGNCGGNCGGGCTGCCCAGGCCACCCGGTCATTCGCCCGCCCCGGCGGTCGCGCGGCCACTCGGNGACGGCTCGCCTGGCACCTGTTAGAAGGGCCAGCTGGGGTATACGGCCTCGACTCCGGGCAGGGCCTCCACCGCCTTGAGCACCGCATCCCGGTCGGCGCCAGGTTCGAGGTAGACCTCGAAGCTCTCCGACATGTCCTCAGGCCTCGTCGCCGCGACAAGGGCCTCATTGTGGGCGAGCTGCTTCTTGAAGGCCTCGTACCCGGCCTGCCTGTCCACGAATTGCACCCGCTGAACCTCGGACCGGTCGTGCAGCCAACGCCGTACGGCCTCCCGCTGCGCGGCGGTGACCGCCTTGCCCTTGCAGGAGGGCCAGTCTGAGCCCTTCCTGCAGAGGAAGACGATCAGGTCGTACATCGTCTTCTCGGTGGGGGTGGCTTGTGCCGTGCCGTTCGCTGGGGTCTCCGCCGGGGTCGCCGCCGTGCTCCGCGGGGCGGCGGACCTGACGAGCGCGNCCGTGCCGGCCGTCCCCGCCGCCACGGCCAGTACGGCAGCGGCGGCGAGGAGGGCGTGGCGGCGGGCGCGTGGGCGGGCGGCGGCCGGAGCCGGAGCGGGGACGGGTTCGTCCGTGGCGGGCGGTTCGACTCTCATGCCTCGAAGACGCACTACCGCCCCATTCGGTTGGTGCCGCGGTCGATCGTGATCAGCAGGTGACCGCCGATGGCGTCGCGCCCGTACCCTTCGCCGGGTCCGCTTGCCTCTTCGCCCGCTCCATGCACCGCTGGTCGATCACTGTGGCGACGCCGGGCATGGCCTGGACACTCTCGACCAGGAGGTGAGGGTCGGCGCCCGGCTTGAGGTAGACGCGGTAGCTCTCCGGCAGGTCGTCGGGCTTGGTCGCCGCAAGCAGGACCTTGTTGTCCTGGTACATCCGCTTGAAGTTCTCGAACGCGGTCTGCCGATCCTCGAAGATCACCGAGTCGACCTCGGGGCGGGAGCGGAGCATCCGGCCCACGGCTTTGATCTCCTCCTGGGTGGCGGCCCGCCCGGCCCCCGGGGAGTCGCCGCGGCAGGGTGGATACGGTGAGGTCTTGGTGCACAGGAAGACCGAGATGTCGCCCGCCGTGCTCGTCGTCTGGGCCGCGTACGCCGTGCCCGCCGCCGGGGTCGCCGTGGGCGCGACCGGCCGGAAGAACACCAATCCCCCTGCCACGGCCACGGCCGCGACCGCCGCCCCGGCGACGGCGAGGACGGGCCGGCGGAGACGCAGGCCGCCGAAGACGATCCGCTTACGCGGCGCGACCAGCGGACGGAGCGTGGTCGTGTCGACCGTGTCGGCCGCCTCGCCGAGGGCCGCGCGCAGCCGGGCTTCCACGTTCTGATTCATGCTTCCTCCCCAAGGTTTCGGCCGAGGGCGGCGAGGCCGCGGGCGATGGTGGACCGGACCGTGCTCGCGCCGATACTCATCACGTCGGCGATCTCCTGGTCGGAGAGGTCGAGGTAGTAGCGCAGGATGAGCGCCTCACGCTGGCGGCGCGGCAGCCGCTGCAGGGCGGCGAGCACCTCGCGCCGCTCCTCGGCGATGAGCACGGTGCTCTCCGCCGACCAGATCGGCGGCTCGTACGGCACGCCGCGCCGGAACGCGAACGCCCGTTTGCGCAGCACCGACCGGCAGCCGTTGAGCACGGCGGAGCGCACGTACGCGAGCCCTTTCGCCGGGTCCCGCAGCCGCCGGCGGCCGGCGTGGGTGCGTTCGAACGCCTCCTGCACCACGTCCTCGGCCGTGGGCCGGTCGCCGACGAGCATCAGCGCGAGCCGTACCAGCCCGACGTGGTGGGCGGCGAAGATCTCGGCCACGTCGACCTGTTCCGATGCGACAGGTTCGTCGGTGGCCGCCAATTCGACTCTCATGCCCCAGAGACGCGCGGCGGCCCGGTTTGCTGCTCGCGCCGCGCGCGACCACGGCGGAAAGCGGTCAGGTCTGGGCGAAGACCTGTTGCAGGGAGCGGCAGGCGCCTTCGAGGTGGGCGCGCATGCGGCGGACCGCCTCGTCGGCGTCGCGGGCGCGCATCGCCTCCAGGATCGAGGTGTGCTCGGCGACGATGCGCTCCCGGCCGAGCGTGTGCCGGGTCTGCACCATGGACAGGTGCAGCTCGCCGCGGATGAGCCGGTAGGCGCGGTCGTAGCGGGGGCTGCCGAGGGCGTCCACGAGGCACTGGTGGAAGCGCAGGTCGGCCTCGACGAACGCGCCGTGGGAGGCGTCGGCGTCGAGGTGCTCCAGGTCGAAGACGGCGCGCGCGGCGGCGGTGACGGGGACGGCGTCGCGTTCGATCAGGATGCGGACGACCTCGGTCTCGATGGGGATGCGGATGAGGAACAGGTCCTCGACGTCCTCGCGGGACAGGCGGGGCACGCAGGCGCGCTTGTTCGCCTCACGGTAGAGCAGGCCCTCGTGCACGAGCGCGGTGAGCGCGCTGCGCGCGGTGGGGCGGGACACGCCGTACGCGTTGGCGATCTCGGCCTCGGTCATCGTGCTGCCCGGCGGGATCTGGCCGTCGAGCACGCGGTCCCGCAGCGATGCCGCGAGCGCGTCGACGACCGACACGGTGGACAACCGGAACGCCGCGTCCCGGGGCATGCAGCACACCTCCTACCAAGGCTTCCGCCCCATTCTGGCACGGCCCACGAAACTGGTTATTGACACACAAGAAACATTGTCTGACACTTTTGCGCACGGGGCGTACGGGGACAAATCTGATCAGTGAGCAAGGAGCAGGGCCGTGGAGGGCTACCAGCAGGTCTTCGACCCCGTGGCAGGGTCGCCGGCGTGGAGCGCGTTGTTCGCCGCGCTCCCACTCGTCACACTGTTCGTGCTGCTCGGCGCGCTGCGCTGGAAGGCGTGGAAGGCGTCGATCGCGTCGCTGGCCGTGGCCCTCGCGGTGGCGATCTTCGCGTACGCGATGCCGGTCGGGCAGGCGCTGATCGCCGCGAGCGAAGGGGCGGCGTTCGGGCTCTTCCCGATCATCTGGATCGTGCTCAACGCCCTGTGGATCTACAAGCTGACCGAGGTCACCGGGTACGACCAGGTGCTGCGCCGCGCCTTCGGCTCGCTCTCCGACGACCAGCGGATCCAGGCGATCATCATCGCGTTCTGTTTCGGCGCGCTGCTGGAGGCCCTCGCCGGGTTCGGCACCCCCGTCGCGGTCTCCTCGGTCATGCTCATGGCGGTCGGCCTGCGGCCCATGAAGGCGGCGGCGGTCTCCCTCGTCGCGAACACCGCGCCGGTCGCGTTCGGCGCGGTCGCCGTGCCGATCACCACGCTGGGCAGGCTCACCGGCCTCGACGCGGCCGAGCTCGGCGCCATGGTGGGGCGGCAGACCCCCGTGCTCGCGCTGTTCGTGCCGCTCGTGCTCGTGCTCATGGTGGACGGCAGGCGCGGGGTCCGGCAGACCTGGCCGGTGGCGCTGGTCGGCGGCGCGGCGTTCGCGGGGGCGCAGTTCGTCGCCGCCAATNACCTGTCGTACGAGATCACCGACATCGTGGCGGCGTTCGNNGGCGCCCTGGCGATCGTCGGCATGCTGCGCGTGTGGCGGCCGAAGGAGGTGCTCACCGCGCAGGGCCCGGCCCCGGTGGTGGCGGGCGCGGCCGTGTCCGACTCGCGCTTCGAGGCGACCCAGCGGCGCCGCGGCACCGGGGAGGGCTCGGCGGCGATGGCGTTCGCGCCGTACCTCATCGTGGTCGTGCTGTTCGCCGTCGCCACCTTCGGCCCGGTGAAGGCGTGGCTCGCCGAGCACTCCGGCTGGTCGTTCGCCTGGCCCGGCCTCAACGTGGTGAACGCCGAGGGCGAGCCGGTCTCCGCGGCCACCTTCAACTTCAACATCGTGAGCGCGGGCGGCACCACGCTGCTCGTGGCGGGCGTGCTCACCGCCCTGCTCTACCGCATCGGGATCGGCCGCACCCTGCGGGCGTACGGCCAGACCGTGCACCAGTTCCGCTGGACGATCGTCACCGTCGCCGCGGTGCTCGCGCTCGCGTACGTGATGAACCTGTCCGGGCAGACCGTGACGCTCGGCCTCTTCCTCGCCCAGACCGGGTCGCTGTTCGCGCTGCTCTCCCCGATCGTCGGCTGGCTCGGCGTCGCCGTCACCGGCTCGGACACCTCGTCGAACTCGCTGTTCGGCATGCTGCAGTACGCGGCGGCGGAGAAGACCGGCATCTCCGCCTACCTGCTCGGCGCGGCGAACACCACCGGCGGCGTGCTCGGCAAGATGATCTCGCCGCAGAACCTCGCGATCGCCGCCGCCGTGGTCGGCCTGGAGGGGCGCGAGGGTGAACTGTTCCGCAAGGTGGTCGGCTGGGGGATCGGCATGCTGATCGCGATCTGCCTGCTCGTCTACCTGCAGTCGACGCCGGTGCTCGGCTGGATGGTCGTGGGGTGAGGAATATGCGTGGGAATCTGGCGAGGGACCTGGCCGGCATCGTGGGCGAGCGCCACGTACGCGTGGACGACGGCGCCCTCGCCGCCCACGCCCGCGACGCCACACCGCTGTTCGAGGCGATGCCGCAGGCCGTGGTCTACCCGGGCGGCACCGACGAGGTGGCCGAGATCCTGCGGTACGCCACCGCCAACCGGGTGCCGGTGGTGCCGCGCGGCGGCGGGTCGAACCTGTGCGCCGCCGCCGTACCGCTGCACGGCGGGATCGTGATGGTGCTCACCCGGCTCGACCGGATCCTGGAGATCAGCCGGGAGGAGCTGCTCGCCCGCGTCCAGCCGGGGGTCACCACCGCCCGGCTGGGCGCGGCCGCGGCCGAGCAGGGCCTGCTCTACGCGCCCGACCCGGGCAGCCACACCGTCTCCACGATCGGCGGCAACATCGCCACGTGCGCGGGCGGGCTGCGCGGGCTCAAGTACGGCGTGACCCGCAACTACGTGCTCGGCCTGGAGGCNGTGCTGCCCACCGGNGAGGTGATCCGCACCGGCGGGCGGCTGTGGAAGGACGTCGCCGGGTACGACCTCACCCGGNTGATCACCGGNTCCGAGGGCACNCTCGCGGTGATCACCGAGGCGACCGTGGCGCTGCTGCCGAAGCCGAAGGAGAGCGGCACCGGNCTCGCCTACTTCGCCTCGCTCGCCGACGCCTCCCGCGCGGTCACCGCGGTGATCGCCGCCGGGATCGTGCCGGCCACGCTGGAGTTCCTCGACCGCAAGTGCATCACCGCGGTGGAGGAGTTCGCCAGGCTCGGGCTGCGCACGGACGCCGGGGCGCTGCTGCTGTTCGGCGACGACGGGGACGCGGCCACGGTCGCGGGCAACCTCGACCGGATCAAGGGCATCTGCGCGGACAACGGCGCGCTGGAGGTCACCCTCGCCGAGAACGTGGCCCGCGCCGACGCCCTGCTCGCCGCCCGGCGCTGCTCGCTGCCCGCGCTCTCCCGGCTCGGCTCGCTCACCGTGCTGGAGGACGTCACCGTGCCGCGGCACCGGCTCGCCGAGATGGTCGACCGCATCGACGAGATCGCCGAGCGGTACGACCTGATGATCGCCACCTTCGGGCACGCCGGGGACGGCAACCTCCATCCCACCTGCGTGCTCGACCCGCGCGACACGGCCGCGATCGACCGCTGCCACCAGGCGTTCGGCGAGATCTTCTCGGCCGCGATCGCGCTCGACGGCACGATCACCGGCGAGCACGGGGTGGGCGCGGCGAAGCTGCCCTACCTCGCCGAACGGCTCGGCGCCGACCAGGTGGCCCTGCTCGGGCGGATCAAGCACGCCTTCGACCCCGCCGGAATCCTCAACCCCGGAAAGCTCGGATCATGATCGACCATCCCGCCTCGTCCGACGCCCACTCCGCCGCCTCCGGCCACGGCGGCGGCCGACCCGAGCCCGCCACGGCGGGGATCTTCGAACCGGAGCTGCTCGACCGGTGCATCTCCTGCGGGTTCTGCCTGCCGGTCTGCCCCACCTACGCGCTCACCGGGCAGGAGACCTCGTCGCCGCGCGGGCGGATCACGCTGATGCGGGCGCTGGAGAGCGGGCGGCTGCGCGACGGCGACCCGACCCTCGCCGAGGAGGCGTCGTTCTGCCTCGGCTGCCGGGCCTGCGAGACCGTCTGCCCCGCCGGGGTCCGGTACGGCGAGCTGCTGGAGCAGTGGCGCGACCACCAGTGGCGGGGGCGGAAGCGGCCGCTCCTCGCCCGGCTGCTGATGGCCGTGGTCGCCCGGCCTGGCCTGCTCGGCCTGCAAGGTTTGGTGCGGCGCCACGCCACCGGACGCGGCGGCAGGCCGGGGCGCACAACCGGTACCGGCACCACGCCCGAGCACGCCCCCTCCGGAGACCCGTCCAGCACCGGCACCACCCCTGCCGCACCGGCCGGGCCCGCCTCCCTGATGCTCGGCTGCGTGGAGCGCGGCCTCTACCCGCAGGTCTCCCGGGCCGTGCAACAACTGTGTCCCGAGGTCGCCGTACCCGGCGGCCAAGGCTGCTGCGGCGCCCTGCATGCGCACAACGGCGACTCGGCGGGCGGCCGGGAGCTCGCGCTCAAGCTGGGCGAACGCCTCGACGGCACGATCGTCACCACGGCCGGGGGCTGCGCCGCGCACCTCGCCCACCACCTCGGCCGGGACCGCGTCGCCGAGCTGAGCGAGTACCTGGACCGCACCGGCTACCGCCCCACCGGCGAGGTGCGGGTGAACGGCCGCCGCGCCCGGGTCACCCTGCAGGACTCCTGCCACCTGCGCAACGCCCTCGGCGTCACCCGCCCGCCCCGGGACCTGATCGCCGCCGTCGCGGACTACGTCGAGCTGCCGAACGCGGGCGACTGCTGCGGCGCCGCGGGCACCTACTCGCTGCTGCGCCCGGCCGACAGCCGCGCCGTCCTCCAGCCCAAGCTGGAGGCGATCGAGGCCGCGGACGTCGACTACGTCGTCGCGCTCAACCCGGGCTGCCTGCGCCAGCTCCGCCAGGGCCTGCGCCGCGCCCGCGGCAAGGTCAAGGCGATCCACCTCGCCGAGCTGCTCGCCATGGCCGCGCGGGCGGGAGGCGAGCGGGCGGAAACCCGCTCGACGCCGCGGTGACCGGCCCGCGAGGATGTCGGCCATGACATCCCGCAAGCTGATCTCCAGCGGCTCCACGTTCGAGAAGTCGATCGGCTACTCCCGCGCGGTCGTAACCGACGGCTGGGTGTTCGTCTCGGGCACCACCGGCTACGACTACTCGACCATGACCATCTCCGACGACGTGGTGGAGCAGGCCCGCCAATGCCTGCGCAACATCGAGGCCGCGCTGGCCGAGGCGGGCTCCTGTCTCGCCGACGTCGTCCGCGTCCGCTACCTGCTGCCCGACCCGGCCGACTTCGAGCCCTGCTGGCCGGTGCTGCGCGAGGCCTTCGGCGAGATCCGCCCCGCCGCCACCATGCTCTCCTGCGGCCTCGCCGACCCGCGCATGCGCATCGAAATCGAGGTCACCGCCCGCATCGGCAGCGGCGGCTGACCATCCGCCTGCCGCCGCTCCCGCGTTCTTCGCAGGAAGCATGGGGCTGGGGCGCCAGACGACCGCCTTTAATTGGGCCTGGGCGGGGGTCGACGAGCTCGCTGCCGGCCTCCCGGACGCCCCGCTCGCCCGCCCCGGCGTCACAGGTCGCCGAGGTCCAGGGCGGCGGCGATGGCGTGGTACCCCGCGTCGTTGGGGTGCAGCCCGTCCTGGAAGACGTAGCCGGGACGCGGCCGGTCGGGCCTGCCGGCGTCGGCCATCGCCCGGTCGGCGTCGAGCACCGCGTCGTACTCGCCGCTGGTGCGGATCCACTCGTTGACCTCGCCCCTGATCCGCTCCGCCCGGCCGCTCCAGAACGGCAGGAGGGCGCCCCGGAGCGGCACGATGGTGGCCCCGATCGCCCTGAGGCCGCGCTCGTGGGCGGCCCGGATCAGCGCCCGGTGGCCCTCGACTGAGCTGCTTCGCGGTCACCGGGGGGTTGGGGCGCACGCACTCCCCGTCAAGCCGGGGGAAGCCGAGGTCGTTGGCGCCGAGATGGATGATCACCGCGCTCACCCCGGGCCGGTCGAGCACATCCCGCCGGAACCGCGCGGTCGCCCTCTCGCCGAAGCAGGCCGAGTCGTTGAGCAGCCTGCCGCCCGCGATCCCGGCGTTCACCACGGTCACCGGCCGCCGCTCCGCGACGAGCCGCTCGGCGAGCTCGTCGGTGAACCTGGAGTCGGCCTCCGGGGTCGCGCCGACCCCGTCGACGAGCGAGTCCCCGAAGGCCACCACCGCCCGGTCCGCGTCGCCGCTCCGCGGGGACACCTCCACGCCGGACAGGAAGTACCAGGCGTTGGTGGACTGCGTGAACGCGTCCGCGCCGATGTCGCGCAGGTGGTCCCCGCGGGCCCGGTACGACGTCGCCGTGGTGAACCGGTGGAAGGTCGCCGGGCCGGTCGGCTCGGTGAACCGCAGCGTGATCGCGAGCCTCTCCAGCGGGGACGTCTCCATCGCCACGGCGTCGCTCACCACCTCGCCGCCGGGCGGGACCACCACGGCGGCGGCACCCCGGAACGTCACCTCGCGCATGGTGTCCGGCCACACCAGGGCGCCTCCGCCGGACCTGCCGACCGTCGCCCCGGCCACCTTCAGCGACCTCGACCCGTAGCGGTTGGACAGCCGGATCCGGACCGCCCTCCCGCCGCCGGTCAGCCGCACCACCTGCCGCAGCGACTGGTCCGCGAAGCCCTGGCGCGACCAGTTGGGCCCGGTGTCCTCGGTGCCGGCGACCGGCCGCTGTACGGCCGTGCCCCAGGACGCCACCCAGGTGTCCTCGCCGGCCTCCGGCGATCCGGACGCCAGCGCGACGGCGCATGCCACGGCCAGCGCCGTGATCAGCGCCACCAGAGGTGCCTTCGCCGACGATGCAGAACTCATGTGGCCCCCGATCGTGTCGTGCGACCGCCCCGCGGGCAGGCCGCTCGTCTCCGTCGCGTCGGTCGTCGTCGCTCGCCGCGCCCCATGTCGTCCCGGCCGGCGAGGACGCTCATCCGGCGAGGCGCCGCCGTGCCGTACCGGCCAGGAGGGCCGAGCCGAGCAGCAGCAGCGCGAGCCCCGCGATCGCCGCCGGCGGCGGCCCCGCCAGGCGGTCGCCGTCCCGGACGAGCCCCAGGTAGTCGACGAAGGGCACCCCGTTGACCGTCGCGTACCACAGCGCCAGGTAGATGATCTGGAAGGGCCGGTGGGTACGGCTGAGCGTCCCGAGGGCGAGCGCGAGCGCGGGGATGAACAGCACGGCGGCGGCCCAGGCCCCCACCCCCACCCGGTCGGCCGCGATGACCATGCGCAGCAGCGGCACGGCTCCGGCCAGGGCGGTCACGACGACCCCGGCGAGCCACTCGGCGACGATCCGGCGGTGCGCCGCGGGATAGGCGGCGAGCAGCGTCTCGACCCCGTACTCGTGCCGCTGCGTGCCGAGCCGGGACCAGATGAGGACCGGCCAGATCCACGCGGCGGGAAGCACGAGCCGGGAGCCCGCGCCCGTGGGCGCGACGGCGGCGGCCAGTGAGATCGCGAGGACGCCGAGCCACCACCACCGGGACACGCCCCGCAGGAGGATGCGCAGCTCCCCGGCGAGCAACCGGCCCATCGAACCGCCCATCCGCACCCTGGCCCGGGGCGGGACGGCGGGCGCGGGCGCGATCGGCGGCGGGGTCGGAACCGTGGCGGCGACCGGCTCGACGGCGGCGGGTGGCGCCGACGGGTGGGCGGCGCCCCGGGCCGGGTCGAAGCGGCCGAACCAGAGGGCGGGCAGCAGGGCGAGCACCACCGCCACCGCGATCAGG
>Ga0065720_1004110_pt1 | contig 10254 bp, 6 predicted proteins | sample Thericmetagenome_FD_59107 | JGI IMG/M metagenome (GOLD analysis project Ga0065720, IMG submission 59107) | Thermophilic microbial communities from the Joint Bioenergy Institute, California, USA of rice/straw/compost enrichment - eDNA_2 v2... | ecosystem: Engineered > Solid waste > Grass >... | reverse complement strand
CGCGGTCGATCTCGATCCGCTCGTACGCGAACGTCGTATAGCTCAGGCCGTGGCCGAACGGGAACAGCGGCTCGATCTCCTTCGCGTCGTAATACCGGTAGCCGACGAACAGCCCTTCCCGATACTCGGCGCGGTCCCCTTCACCCGGGAAGAACGGGTGCGAGGGATTGTCGGAAAGCTTGTGCGGGAACGTCTCCGCCAGCTTGCCCGACGGGTTGACATCGCCGAACAGCACGTCGGCAACGGCGCCGCCCATCGCCTGGCCGCCCAGATAGGCTTCGAGCACCGCCTTGGCGCTGTCGAGCCACGGCATTTCCACCGGCGCGCCGTTCGCCAGCACGACGACGACCCGCTCCTGAACGCCCGCCACCGCTTCGATCAGGCTCCGCTGATTGTCCGGCATCCGCAGATGGGTGCGGTCGAACCCTTCCGACTCCCAGCTCTCCGGCAGTCCGGCGAAAATGACGGCGACATCGGCTGCGGCCGCGGCCTGCAGCGCTTCCTCCACGAGCCGGTCATCGTCCGCATCCTTCGCCAATTCATAGCCTTGCGCGTAGACGACTTCCGCGGCGGAACCGGCCGAGCGACGGATTTCCTCGAGCGGATTGTCCAGCCGCGTCGGCTTGACGTGGGAGCTGCCGCCGCCCTGGAAGCGCGGCTTCACGGCAAGCTCGCCGATCACCGCGATCCGGCCGGACTTCTTGAGCGGCAGCACGCCGTCTTCGTTGCGCAGCAGCACCATGCTCTCGCCGGCCGCCCTGCGCGCCAGCCGATGGTGCGCATCGGCATCGTAAGCCGCCCCCGGCCGCCTGCTGTCCGCCGCCCTCAGAATGATCGTCAGCAGCCGTTCGACCGCCGCATCCAGCACCTCTTCCGGAAGGGTGCCGTTCCGTACCGCCTCCACGACCTTCCGATCGTTCATGCCGCCATTGCCCGGCATCTCCAGCTCCAGACCGGCCATCACGCCCGCCACCCGGTCGTTGACGGCGCCCCAGTCGGAGACGACGAACCCTTCGTGGCCCCACTCATCCTTCAGAATGCTCGTCAGCAGTTCCGGATGTTCGGAAGCGTAGGTGCCGTTCACCTTATTGTACGAGCACATGACCGTCCACGGCTGCGCCTGCTTGACCGCGCCTTCGAAGCTCGCCAGGTAGATTTCGCGCAGCGCCCGCTCGTCGACGACCGCGTCGACCGACATTCTGCGGTGCTCCTGGTTGTTCACCGCGTAATGCTTCAGCGATGTGCCGACGCCCTTGCTCTGGACGCCGCGGATGTGATGCGCCGCCATTTCCGACGACAGGTACGGATCTTCCGAGAAATATTCGAAATTGCGTCCGCACAGCGGCGAGCGCTTGATGTTCGCCCCCGGCCCGAGCAGAATCGCCACATCTTCGGCCTGGCATTCCTCGCCGAGCGCTTCGCCCACCTCGCGGATGAGGTCGCGGTCCCAGGAACTCGCGAGCGCGGCCGCCGTCGGGAAGCAGGTCGCGGGCACACTGTCGAACAGTCCCAAATGGTCGGCGTCGGCCCTCTGCTTCCGCAGACCGTGCGGCCCGTCGGTCATCATGACGGACGGAATGCCGAGCCATTCGATCGGCTTGGTGGTCCAGAAGTCGCGGCCCGAGAGAAGCGACGCTTTCTCCTCCAATGTCAGTTGCTTGATCAGCGTGCGGACATCCCTTGTTTGAGCGTCCATCGAACCCCTCCTGTCAGCACAAATTTATGGCGAGTCCGGGCTCAGCCTTTGACCGCGCCGATAACCAAACCTTTCACCAGATATTTCTGGAAGAACGGATAGATGCAGATGATCGGCAAAATGCCGATGACCGCCATCGCCATGCGCACCGCGTTCATGGGCATCCGGGCAAGCGACTCGGACGAGCGTCCGCCCAGATCGTTCTGCATCAGAAACTGGATGTTGCTCAGCATCCGGTTCAGCAGATTCTGGATGCTGTACAATTTCGGATCGGTGATGTAGATGAGCCCGTTGAACCAGTCGTTCCAGTACGCGATCGTGAGCATCATGCCGATCGTGGCCAGAATGGGCAGCGACAGCGGCAGGATGATCCGGCTGAAGATCGTCCATTCCGAAGCGCCGTCGATATAGGCCGATTCGATGACCGCACCCGGGATCGACATTTTGAAGAACGTGCGGATGATCAGAATGAAAAAAGCGTTGGTCAGCAGCCCCGGCACGATGAGCGCCAGCAGCGTATTTTTCAGATGGAACACTTCAGTATAGACCAGGTAGGTGGGCACAAGCCCGCCGTTGAACAGCAGGGTGAACACCACCAGGAACGACAGCACGCGCCGCAGCGGCATTTCGTCACGCGACAGCGAGTACGCCAGCAGGGACGAGATCAAGAGACCCGTGACCGTGCCGACCGCCGTAATGAGCACCGTGATGCCGTAGGCGCGCGCCAGCGGCGTCAGTTGGCTCCACAGATACCGGTAAGCTTCGAGGCTGAAACTGTCGGGAATCAGGGCGTAGCCGTTGATGATGATCGACTGCTCGTCGGAGAACGAAACGACGAAGAGCAGGATGAACGGAAACAAACACGCTGCGGAGAGCGCCACCATGATCGCATGGAATAACGTTTGCTGAACCGCGTTCGTTCGCATCGTGACATCTCCTTCCGCATCAGAACAGGGCTTGATCCCTGCTTCTTCTTCTGACCAGCCAGTTGGACAGCAGGATCAGGACGAAACCGACGGCCGACTGGTACAAGCCGGCAGCCGACGACATGCCGATGTCGCCCAGCGTCATCAGTCCGCGGTACACATACGTGTCGATGACGTCCGTCGTCGATTTGAGCGCGCCCGAGTTGAGCGGCACCTGGTAGAACAGCCCGAAATCGGAATAGAAGATCCGCCCGATCGCCAGCAAGACCATGATGGTGATGGTGGGTGAAATGAGCGGCACGGTGATGCGCGTAATCTGCTGCCACTTGCTGGCGCCGTCGATGACGGCGGCTTCATAGTACTCGTGATTGATGCCGACAATGGCCGCCAGATAGATGATGCACAGGTAGCCGACGTTCTTCCACAGGTTCACGAAGGTCAGAATATACGGCCAGTAGGCCGGCTCGCTGTACCAGGACACGGGATCGATGCCCAGCAGCGGCAGGATCGTTTTGTTCATGAAGCCGTTCTCCACATTGAGCATCGACAGCGCGAGGTATCCGACGATGACCATGGAGATCAGGTAGGGCAGCAGGATCAGGCTTTGGTACAGCCGCGACATGATGCGGTTCCGGATCTCGTTCAGCACGATCGCCACGGCGATCGCCACGATCGTGTTCAGGACGATGAACAAGCCGTTGTACAGAATCGTATTGCGCGTGATGGTGTAGGCGTCGTCCGTCCGGAACAGGTACTCGAAGTTTTTGAAGCCGATCCATTCATGGCCGAACAGCAAATTGAGCAGACCTTTGCGGGAATAGTCGATTTCCTTGAACGCGATGGTCACGCCGAGCATCGGCAGATAGTTGTTGATCACCAGATAGGCGAGCCCCGGCAGTGCCATCAGGATGAGGATGCGATGTCGGACGACCCGTTTCCAGAACTTGCGCCATCGTGATTGGTTCATCTGGTTCCCTCCGTAAGGGCGTACAATTGGAAGGGCCCCGATCGCCGGGGGCAGCCGGGGCCGCTTCTTGGCCAGTTTCCGGAATGTTACTGGTTCGCCGCCAGGAATTCATCCAATTGCCGCTGTTTCTCGGCGATAATCGTGTCGATTCCGGCCTTTTTCAGATCTTCGATGAATTTGGGCAGCACTTTCGGATCCACGGCGCCGGACTCAAGGCCGGCCTTGTACTCGCTGATGACGTTGCTTACGGCCGCAACCTCCGTCTTGACGTTGTTGGCGTCGAACAGGAAGCCGAGCGCGGGCGAGTAGACGGCGTTGCGGTTGAACTCCTTCAGATTCTCCCACTGGTTCGGATCCCAGCCTTCCCACACATACGTCAGGGAGTTGTTGCCGATCAGCCATTGGTTGAACACATAGCCGCTGCTTTCCACGCCGTCCGGCACCCGCGCCTGGCCGTTGTCCGTCTTCACGTAGTGCTTGCCTTCGATGCCGAGGGTGAGCAGGTTCATGATGTCGCGGTCCGTGTACAGCAGGTTCATGAACTGCATCGCCTTCTCCGGATATTTCGCATTGCTCGGAATCGAGATCATGAACGCGACGGGACCGGAAGAACCGCCCACCGCCGGCGTGAGACGCACGCCTTTGATCTCGGTGCCGATCAGGCCGGTCTCCTGCGCTTCAAATCCGGGCTTCATGTTCGAGAAATAGCCGAAGCCTTTGCCCGCCTTCATCAGCGCGACATAGCCTTCCTGGCTCGTCGCCGCATCGGACGCGATGTATCCCGCGTTGTACCATTTCCGCGCCAGCTCGACCGCTGCCTGATACTGCGGCGTCTCGTACAGGTTGACGACCGTGGTGTTGTTGTCATCCAGCATCAGCACGCCCATGCCGTCTCCGAGATTGTCGACGCGGGATGCGATCATATCGTTGACAACCGTGTTGCTTGTGTTCCGCTGCACGAGCGGAATGATGCCCGGCTCCTTCTCCTTGATGAGCTGGAAGATCGGCTCCAGATCCTCGAACGATTTGACCTGGCTCAGATCGATCTGATGCTTGTCCAGCAAATCTTTGCGGGCGTTGAAGCCGTAATCCGCGACCAGCTCCCGGAAGCTGGAGACGCCGTAGATTTTGCCGTTGATCCGCGTGCCCTCATAGAACACCGGATCCATCGCTTCCATGATCCCCTGGCCGTATTGCTGAAGCAGATCGTCAAGCGGGACAAGCTGCCCTTTCGCCACCATGCTGGAGTAGTTCATGTATGCCGAAGTGACGAGCAGATCAAGCTGCTCATTGCCGGCCAGCATGAGATTGATCTGCTGGTTCCAGGCGGCCCAGTCAATCAGCGTGAACTTGACCGTGGCGTTGATCTTCTGCAATGCGATCTTGTTGATTTCGTCCTGAACCAGATTCAGATCGTTCATGGGCGTGCCCGGGTTCGGCATGGCGAAAATCAGTTCGACCGGCTTTTCCCCGGATTCGGACGATTGTCCGCCGCCCGACGAACCCTTCGAGTTCCCGGAGCCCGAGTCGGAGCCTCCGCCGCACGCCGCCAGAAGCCCGGCGATCAGCAGCAGACTCAACGCGAGAGCCCATCTTTTCCGCTTGTTGCTTGCCACTTGGATTACCCCCTTGAATGAAGTTATCTAGGATTATAGAGGCGGGAAGCGGCGCAGGATGACCACTGATCCGACTTTCTGTTTTCACAATCCTGACTTGTTCAGCCCGTGCGCCGCATTTGCCGGCGATACTCCACGGGGGTAAGCCCGGTCGTCTTCTTGAACAAGGTGGAGAAATANGACAGNTTGGCNTAACCGGCGGACAAGGCNACGGCGCTNACCGGCTGATCGGAATGCGTCAGCAGATGCTTCGCGTATTCGATCCGCTGCTGCTGCAAATAGTCGGAGATCGACATGCCGGTCTCCTTCTTGAACAGCCGTGTCAGGTAATCCGGGTTCAGATAGACATGTCTCGCAATCTGTTCCCTGGTCAGCTCGAGCTCGCCGAGCTGTTCCCGAATGTACTGTTTCACCCGCTCGATCACGGATCGGTTCGCTTCCTCGTGATGAAGGCGGTCGGCTGCCACTTCGACGACGAACCCGGCCCATTCCCGGAACGCCTGGACGGATCGCAGCACCTCGTCCGGCCGGTCCGTGAGCAGGTTGCCGTCGAACACTTCATGGGCTTGCAAGCCCTTCCAATACAGCACGAAGAACACCGCCTGCACAAAGTCCTGATAGATTCGCTGCAGTCTGGACGCGTCGAGCGTATGCCGCTCCTGGGCGTCATTCAAATACCGCGCCAGATCGTCCAGCAGCCGTTTCTTCTCGCCGGCCTTCAACCATTCGACCCACAGTTCGATCGGCAGCGGCTCGACCGGTCTGAGCGCGCCGTCATGCTCGTCAAGCGGGATCGCTTCATTGACCCGGGTCACGTTGTCCCGGTCAAGCTGCTGCAATCTGCGGTACATCTCCGCCATCTCGTGCGCGTGCGCGGGCTTTCCGATGTAGCAGCACAATTCGCAGCGGAAATAGAGCCTGCACGACTGAATGAATTCCTGGCAGTCGCGCTGAAGGCGGACGGCCGCCTGTTCATCGAAGGACGCATTCGACGGAATCAGGACGAGCATCGCGCCGTTGCCGACGCGGATGGTCACGGCATCCGGGCTGTTCCCGCACAACTTCTCTTCAGCCGCGTTCCGCAGGGCATATTCCATGATGCGTTCATCACGCTCCGACAGCGCCACGCGCCACCGCCGGACGCGGATGTACACCGGCGTGTGGCGCATCGAGGCGCTCAAGGACAGGTGATGACGCTCCGCATGTTCGCGGATCTTGTCCGGAACGGGCGGCACGGTCTGCTCAACGATGTCCTTCCAGAACAGTTCTTTGCGCATCGGCCGATAGGCTTCCCACAGACGGGCAAACCGACGGCTCGTCTCCTCCAGAAGGCTCCGCTCCCGTTCCTTCCTCCGTTTGTCCAGCGCCCGCGACACCACGGACGCCAGTTCGCCGTAATCCACCGGCTTCAACAGATAGTCGAAGCAATTCAGTTGAAGGGCGCGCTGCGCGAATGCAAACTCCGAATGGCAAGTGAGAAACACCGTCACCGTCTCCGGCCGGTGCTCGCTCACCCAGGCGAGCAGATCGAGTCCGGAGCCGTTCGGCATCTCGATGTCGCAGATCATCACGTCGATGGATGCGCGGGCGAATACGTCCTGCGCCTGCTTCATGCTGTGCGCCGTACAGACCTCCCGAATGCCGAGCGTCTCCCACCGAACCCCCGCCTGCAGGCCGCGCACGGCGTGCACCTCGTCGTCAACCAGCAATATGCGGCACATTTCGTGTTCCTCCCTCGCCCTCAATCGTCAGTTCCATCGTCACCACGGCGCCGCCCTCGGAGCCGTTCTCGAACGCCAGACGATACCCGGCAGGATAAAGCAGCTTCAGACGGTGTCTCAGGTTCCAGATGCCGATTCTTTCCCCTTCGTCCTGGACCAAATCCCGTCCCTGCTGCAGCCGGCCCAGCACCTCCGGCGGGAAGCCCGGACCGTTGTCCGCGATCCGGACGCATAGCCTGCGCTCGCTCCCTTTTCCGACTGACGCCACCCGAATCTGGATATCCAGCGTGTCATCGAGATTGACGGCGTGCTTGATGGAATTCTCCACGACATTCTGGATGACCAGCGGCGGAATCGGGCTGTTCAGCGCATCCTCGTCGGCTTCAATGCGAAACGTGAGCCGCTGCGGGAACCGCAGCTGCTGAATGCGCAAATAATTGCGGGTATGGGCCAGCTCGTCGCGCAACAGAACGAAGAACGCATCACTCTGAAAGATAAACCTGAAATACGCGACCAGACATTTCGTCATCTCCTGGATGACCGCGAAATCCCGCACGGTGGCCAGGTTGTAGATGATGTTGAGCGAATTCAGGAAGAAATGGGGGTTGATCTGCAATTGCAGCTGTTTCAGTTCGGCCCTCTGATGGTTCAGCTTCTCTTCATACACGTCGATCTTCAAATTCCGGATTTCCTCGATCATGCGGTTGAACGTATTGTTCATGAGGCGGAACTCATCGGAAGCAGCGCCGAGTTCCAGCCGGGTCTGCCAGTTGCCGTCGCTCAGTCTGCGCATCGCCGAAACGAGGCGAAGAATCGGCAGCAGGAACACTTTGCGCAAGTACCACGCCAGCATGAGCGGGAAGATGCAGGCGCCGACCGTGGCGATGAAGGCCAACCGTTTCAGGTACGGCAATTGCTGAAGGATAGCGCTTTCAGGAATGACGGCGATCAGATGGAACGCTCCTTTCTCCGACCGCTCGCCAAGCACCAGATAGGACGCCTTGTCCCCGGACATCAGGAAGGTGTTCTCGTCGTAGTTCAGGTCGATGCCTTCCGCCGCCACCTGATCGGCATGCTGCATCGGCTCCATATCCAGCGTGGCCAGCAGGGCGATGCCTTTGTCCCCGTCATCCAGCAGCTCCAGCGGTTGAATGAGCTTGTCCGCCCGGACCCAGGCTCCGAGGCAGGTGGAACCGGTCTTCACCAGACGGTACACATAGAACTTGCCGGACTCCGATCTCCATACCCGCCAGTCGGGCGCAAGCGACTGCTGCAGGCCGGAGTCCAGCATGAGCTGAATCTCCGACCGCAGATTGCTGCGCTCTTCAAAGGTGCTGCCGTAGTCCGTACGCCCGACCATCAGCACATCGTTGTTTCTCTCGGAGAGCACAAAGATGATGTCCGTGTTCCGGTAGTTTTCAACCGAATGCTTCAGGGTGTTGAACAGGCGCAGCCGGGCCATGTCGTATTCCATCTCATTCGCTTCGCGCAATCTGTCCATGCGCTGCACATCGACATTGCTTACGGACAGGTCATACAAAAAGCGGTCCAATTCCTCCAAATCCGCGTCGAGCGCCCGCATGTGCAGACCGAGCAATTTCTGGCTCGATCTGGCGACCTGCTCCCGCACCACATCGACGGCGGACAGATGGAGAACCCACAGCAGGGTAACCAGCGGAACGCTGAACAGCAGGATGGCCACCGTCAGTTTGGTCCGCAAGGAACTGAATGAAATGCTCAATCCACGCATCCCGTTTTCCTCCCGTGATGAACGGCTGTCCCCATTCTAGCATTCGCCGGCATCTGCCGTCCGCAGGAAGCAAAAGGAAGGCGCGCGGGATCGAAGGATTTCATCGATTGAAGCGGCGGCGCACCCCTTTGGCGATTTCGGTCATACAGTCTTCCGCCTGCGGATACTGACCGATCTTGTCCATGAACGCATGATCGACGCCGTTGTACTGGATCACGGTCGTGTTTACGCCGGAACGGGCCAGCTTCCGCGCATAGGCTTCATTCTCGAACCGCAGGAAGTCGAATTCGCCCGTAATGATGAGCGTATCCGGCATGCCGTGCAGGTCGGCCAGAATCGGGGACATGTACGGATCCGTCACTTCGGCCCGGCCTTGCAGATAGAGATCGTGCAGCTGGGGCCCCTTCCGCTCTCCGGCGTTCATGAAGCCGAGGGCGCGTTCGATGTATTCCCGGTGATTGCGGATTTCGTAGTTGTCCAGCGACCATTTGTAGCCTTCCACTTCCGCGCCCGCCATGTTGACCGACGGGTAGATGAGCGCTTGATATTTGATCAGGCCCAGGTTCCTGTCCCGATCCATCAGCGCGCACACCGTCGCCAGATTGCCGCCGGCGCTGTCTCCGGCCACCGCGATCTGATCCGGATCGACGCCGAGTTCATCCGCATGATCGCGCACCCACCGGACGGCGTCGAAACAATCGGTCGGTCCCGCGGGATACGGATGTTCCGGCGCCAGCCGGTAATCCACGGAGACCACCACCGCTCCCGCGTGATAGGCCAGACATTTGCACGGATTCTCCACCGTCTTGAGCGAACCGCCGATAAAGCCTCCGCCATGGAAAAATACGACGGCCGGACGCTTTCCTTCCGCGGGAGGCGTGTAGATGCGGACGGGAATCCTCGCTTCGCTGCCTTCGATCTCCCGGCTTTCGACGGCCACTGCGCCGCCGGTCACATCGCTGTTCTCCCAGCCCATCATCTTCCGCATCATTTGCGCGAATTCCACCGGATCTTCCGGAATCGACGGGGGCTGCTGCCCCTGCATCCGGGCGGCCGTTTCCTTGTGCACCTCAAGGACGCGGGGATCAAGCTCCCCCCAGCCGTTCTCCGAATCCGGAATGGGCTTGACGATCCATTCGTAACCGTCCCGTTGCTCCGAGCGGGCTTTCTCACGCAATGCGGTCAACAATTGCTCGTAGGTCATCTGGATTCCTCCCCGGATATTGTGGTATCTCATTCTAAACCCTGCAGCGCGGGCACGCTTGCCGTAAGCCGACTTTTTATTTTACTAATCACGACTATTTCCCGCGGCGGTTGAAATGAAATGGCCCGGCAAACCGAAACCAGGCGACCCGCCGTCGGAGCGGATCGCCTGGTATGCAACATCATATTCAGCGCATCGTCCCCGGCTGTTCGCAGCGCAGCGCTGTTCATCCCGCATCGCCGGTCTCGTTCAGTCGGAAAGACGATACGATCGCTTCCATCACACGTTCGTTCACGGTCTCGCTGCCAAAATAAAACCCGTACGCGCGTTCGCTTGCCTTGTCGGCAACATACCACCGGGTTTCCTCATATGTC
>Ga0065720_1004165_pt1 | contig 10269 bp, 9 predicted proteins | sample Thericmetagenome_FD_59107 | JGI IMG/M metagenome (GOLD analysis project Ga0065720, IMG submission 59107) | Thermophilic microbial communities from the Joint Bioenergy Institute, California, USA of rice/straw/compost enrichment - eDNA_2 v2... | ecosystem: Engineered > Solid waste > Grass >... | reverse complement strand
GGCGGGGATCCAGTCCGAGGCCTGCCGTTTTGCACGTTCCCTTGAGAACCGGAAGGCCGCTTTCATCCTGTCCGACGAATTGCTTCAGAACGGAGCCGAAAGCATCGATCGCCGCTTTCCGCCATTCGCCCGGCAAATATCCCCGCCGCACCCCCTTCGCCAGCGCGTAAACGAACATGCAGGAGGCGGAAGCTTCGGGGTAATTGCCGTTCACGGCAAGGTGGTCCGTAATCTGGTTCCACACGCCCGTGGCCTGATCCCGTCGCCTGATCACCGCCTCCATCAAGAGGTGCAGCGTTTCGAGGATCTCGCCGCGGCGGGGATGACCGGCGGGCAGGAAATCCAGGACGTCGACGACCGCCATTGCATACCAGCCCATCGCCCTGCTCCAGAAGCTGGGGGAGCGCCCGGTTTCGGGATCGGCCCAAATGTCGGATCGGGTTTCGTCCCAGCCGTGCACCAACAGGCCCGACGCCTCGTCCCGGGTATGCCTGGCGATGAGCAGAATCTGGTTGGCGACGTCATCCATGGCATCCGGGTCCCCGAACCTTTGGCCGAACTCGGCGTAAAACGGGGATCCCATATACACCCCGTCCAAAAACATCTTCCGCTCAAAAATTTTTTTGTGCCAAAATCCGCCTTCCTCCGTGCGCGGATGGGTTCTAAACTGGTCTCTCAGCCGGAAGGCGGCTTTTTTGTAGCGTTCGTCGCCGGTTTGATCGTACAAGGTGAACAGCAGCCTGCCGCTGTTGATGTTGTCGAGCTCGTAATCCTCTTTTTCGTACCCGCGGATTTCCCCGTTTTCACCGATAAGCGGCGCGATGCTGCTAAAGATGAACGCCCAAAAATCGTCCCGCTTCGTGCTTTTCCACACTTCCTCGACGCCCTTCAGGACGACGCCGTACTCATGCGACCATTTGTCGGAAAGGTCGGGATGGCGCGCCATCAGCGCTTCGGTCATGCGGACCGGCCAGTCCGCCGCTTGATTGGCATCGTTCCGATTTGCCATATCCAAATTCCCTCCGATTCCATTGTTGCAATCGCTTTCAACATTGTAAGGGAAACGGAGAGCAGGCAAAAGACCGGCGATTTTAGGTTTTCATGCAAAAATTTTGGGCTGTTGTCCGGCATTCCTCAGGTTTCCGGCCAAACTTCCGGTTTTGCAAGGGCTGCCGGGTCCAGTGCAGGCTGGAAGCCGGCGCCGATTGACTGGCACACTGCCGGCTACACCCTTGAAGCCGGCATGTGGCGCTTGCGGAACTCGGAGGGGGTTTGGCCGCTGTATTTTTTGAACATGTTGCTGAAATGGGAAATGTCGCTGAACCCGAGTCTTTCGGCGATCTCGTAAATGCGCAGGTGAGTGAGCGACAGCAGTTTTTCCGCTTCCTTCATCCTGAGGGCGGTGACATATTCGACGAAATTTTGCCCCGTTTTCTGCTTGAAGAGCTGGCTGAGGTAGCAGGCGTTCAAATGCACCTTCTCCGCCGCCTCCTTGAGCGTGATCTCCCCGGGCATGGCGTCCTGCACGATTTTCATCACCAGCTCCACGTGGGACATCGCTTCCCAGGGGAGAGCGTCGCCTCCGTCGCCGTCGGCCTCCCGCCGGGCTTTCCGCTCCCTCATCCAGCCCTCCAGGCAGCGGTGCATTTCCTCCGGCTCGACCGGTTTCAAGAGATAATCGAAGGCGCCGAGCCGGATCGCCTGCTGCGCATACTTGAAATCGTCATGTCCGCTGACGACGATCACTTCCATCGCCGATCCGCGTTCCGCGTGAAGCTGCCGCATCAAGGCCAGGCCGTCCATCACCGGCATGCGCACGTCGGTCATCACCAGATCCGCCTGGTTCCGGTTCAGCCAATCGAGGGCATCGAGGCCGTTGACCGCTTCATGGACCACCTGAAAGGGAAGCCCGGTTTTTTCGATGGTTTTGCGAAGTGCCGTTCTGACCCAGCGTTCGTCGTCCACAAGAAGAATGGAATTCATCCAGCATACCCTCCCGCCGGCAAATTTTCCGTGAATTCTTCTTCATTGCATGGCAAAAGAAGCTGCACCTCGGTGCCCCGGCCCGCTTCGCTCCGGATGCGGAGCCCGAATTCGCCGCCGAACAGATAACGGTTTCTCTGGTGAACATTGAGCACGCCGAGATGCTCGCCGCCGCCCGTGATATCCTTGTTTTCGCCGAGTTGCCGGCGCAGCCTGGCCAGCGTCAGCGGCTCGATGCCCACGCCCGTGTCGGTAATGTTGACGGAAAAGACGCCGCTCTTTTCCTTGACCGCGGTAATCCGGATTTCCGTCCGCTTGTCGCTTGGTTCCAGACCGTGGACGATGCAGTTTTCCACGAGCGGCTGCAGGGAAAATTTGGCGATATACTGCCGCTTGGCCCATTCCGGAACGTCGATGGAAAATTCCAGTTTGTCTTCGAAGCGGAATTTCTGGATGCTTAAATACTGGACGCAGATGTCCAGCTCTTCGCTGAGCGTGACGATCGGCGATGAATTTTTCAGATTGTAGCGAAGCAGTTTTCCCAGCGAGGAAGCCATCCGGGCGATGTCGTCCATGTCCTTGTCCATCGCCATGCCGCGGATCGTATCCAGGAAATTGTAGAAGAAATGCGGGTTCATTTGCGATTGCAGCACTTTCAGTTCCGTTTCCTTCTGGCGGAGCGACATCTCCGTTTCGCGCAGACGGGAAAAATAAATTTCGTTGAGCAGCTCCGACAGCCTTTCCACCATTTTGTTGAATCCGTGGGTCAAAAGGCCGATTTCGTCCTGCGTTTTCACTTCCACTTTTCCCGAAAAATCGCCGATCTCCACCCGTTTCATGTAAAGCTGCAGCCTGCGGATCGGCCGGATCAGGCTGGCGGCGAAACCCGCCCCGAGCAGGTAGGCGGCGAGGAGCGAAATCACCACGGTGGTGAAAATCGTCTTGCCGATATATTCGGTTGCCTTTGTCAGTTCGTCGTAGGGAATCGAGGTGACGATCCGCCAGTTCAGCGCCGGGGAGAAGCTGTACGTCAGCAGGTATTTCCGGTTTTGCCCGGAAATGAACGAGCCGGTCGGCTCGATCTGCATGTTGCGGAATTCATCCTGGTCGGAGAGGGTGCCGATGAGTTCGCTGCGCGGGTGGTAGACGTAATGGCCGCGCTCATCCAGAATAAACAGAAAGCCCGAATTGGCCAGCTGCACTTTTCTCGTGACTTCTTCCAGCCTGCGGTAATTGACGTCGATCAGGAGCAGCCCGAAGGGCTCGAGGGTCTGGGGATTGACGATGCTCTTTACGATGGTGATGACCGGCTCCTGCCGGTTGTTCCATTCGATGATCCGGCTGAACAGCATCGGCTCCCCCGTCTCCGGAATGGAATCGTACCAATATTCCTGCTTAATCCGGGAAAGTTCGTTATGGCCGGATTCCTGAGAGGAACTGATCCTTTGGCCGTCATTGAGCACAATGGAGACATTGGTGATGTCCGAGCGGGAAAAGGAGGCGTTCATCAGCACGTTGCGGACATCCTTGAGCGCGTCGCTTTTGTCCTCGGAATCGGCGATTTCCTCGCGCAAGTAAGCGATCGTGTCGGGATGGTTCACGATTTTCAGCGTATTGATTTCGAAATCGCGAAAATAATTTTCCACATAATGCTGCACCTGCCCGATGATTTGCCAGCTGTAATGCCGCGATTCGCGCTCGAGCACCTGCCGGGACTGGTGGTAGGAGATGATGCCGACCGTCATCATCGGGACGACGATGAGCAACCCGGAGAACACCAGCAGTTTGACCGACAATTTCTGATCGCGGAGCAGCGCTTTGCGCATCAGGGCGCTGAAAAACTTTCGGAGCATAATGGCCTCCTTTCCCGTCAAAGACGAAGAGAGGCTCATAAAGAGCCTCGTGTTGCAGTGCAGATCAGCAGCAGATCGTGATGGCCGTGAAGTTTTTAAGGACGGGCCGCGGCGATGGCGTTCAGGACATCGTTGTATTGGTCGCGATACAGTTCGATGACCGGTTTGACCGCTTCCTGCCAAGGCTTCAGATCGTCGACCGGCGTGATCTCGGCCCCGGCCGCGCGCACCTCATCTTCGGATTCTTTCTCGGATTTTGCCCATTCTTCGAGCTGGTAATCGATGGAGTCGATGGCCGCCTGTTTGATCAGATCCTGATCTTCCGGGCTGAGCTGATCCCAGACTTGCTTGGACATCAGGAGCACTTCGGGAATGCGCTGATGCGCGTCGAGAATCATGTAGGGCGCCACTTCATAGTGCTTGCTGGTCAAATAGCTCGGGAAGTTGTTCTCGGCCGCGTCGATGACGCCGGTCTGCAGCGCGCTGTACACTTCGCCGTAAGCCATCGGCGTTGCGCTCGCGCCCAGCGCGTCCATGATTTCGATGTTCAGTTTGTTTTGGATGACCCGGATTTTCATGCCTTTCAGGTCTTCCAGCGATTTCACGGGTACCCGCGCATAGAAGCTGCGGGCTCCCGCCGTGTAATAAGCGAGTCCGACCAGCTTGGAATTTTGCAGGCTGTCCAGCAGTTTGCCGCCGTATTCGCCTCTCAGGAAGGACCACATGTGATCGTCGTTGTCGAAGATGTACGGCAGGCTGAACACGCCGAAATCGGAGTTGAATTCCGCCATCGGACCGGAGCTGACCCGGGTGAACTCGATGGCGCCGAGCTGCACCTGTTCGATAACGGCCTTCTCTTCGCCGAGAGCGGCAGACGGGAACACGTCGATGGTGATCCGGCCGTTCGACCGTTCATGAACCAGCTCAGCAAACTTCTTGTCGGCCTTGGTGGTCGGATGCTCGACGGGGTGCGTCTCGGCCAGCCGCCATGTGTATTTCGGACCTTCGGCCTGCTGCGCCTGGGCCTGCGGCGATCCGGAAGTTTGCGAGGATTGCTGGCTGCCACCGCCGCCGCCGCTTGAGGATGACGTGTTCGACGCCGGCTGTTTTCCCGAGCAGCCGGCCAGAACGAGCGCGACGAGCAGGATCAAGAGGCCGCCTCTGAATGCATTCTTCATTAGCATCATCTTTTCCTCCCCTTTATCAATCATGGAATAAGAAGGATCGTTTCGATTATATATTGGAAGCGCATACATTAGTAATACGGGTAATTTCATGAAAAATTGAAATATTTTTAGAAATCGCTCCTATCCCTTCATCAAATTCGGCAGGAACATCACGAGGCCGGGAACGTAAGTGATGATCATCAATACGGCGATCAGCGCGATATAAAACGGCACCAGCGCTTTCGTGGCCGCTTCGACCGAGACTTTTCCGATCGCGCAGCCGACAAACAGCACCGTTCCCACCGGCGGCGTGATCAGGCCGATGCCCAGATTCAGGATCATGATGATGCCGAAGTGCACGGGATCCATGCCTAACGAGGTCACGACAGGGAACAGAATCGGCGTCATAATCAATATGAGCGGCGCCATGTCCATCGGCGACCCGAGAATGAGCAGCAGGATGTTGATGAGCAGCATGATGATGTAGGGATTGTCGGAAATGCTCATGAACAGGTCGGAAACGAGCATCGGAATTTTCAGATAGGTCAGCACCCATCCGAAGGCTTTGGATGCGGCGATCAGGAAAAACACCATCGAGACGGTCCGGAACGTCTTGACCAGGATGACGGCAAAATGGCGCAAGGGCAAATCTTTATAGACGAAGAATGTCAGGATAAAGGCGTACACGCAGGCGATGGCTCCCGATTCGGTGGCCGTGAACCATCCGGTGAAAATGCCGCCCAAAATGATGACGCCGGTCATCAGCGACAGAAACCCGTCGCGGATGATGCGCGGAGCTTCTTTGAGCGGTACGGGTTCGCCCTTTTCGTATTTGCGCACGCTGGAGACGATGTAGGCGGCGATCATGAGCGCGAACAGCATGAGAAAGGCCGGAATCACGCCCGCCATGAACAGGCTGGATATGGACACGCCGCCCGCCGCCACGGCGTAAAGGATCATGTTGTGGCTCGGCGGCATCACGACGCCCTGCACGGCCGCGGCCGAGGTGAGGGCTGTCGTGAAATCGGCGTCGTATCGCTTTTTCTTCATCATCGGAATCATGACGGATCCGACGGAAGCCGCGTCGGCGGCCGCGGAACCTGAGATGTTGCCGAACATCAGGCAGGCGATGCAGTTGACCATGGCCAGCCCGCCCCGCACCGCGCCGACGAAAAGCTGGGCCATATTGACCAGCCGCAGGGCAAGACCGCCCTCGCTCATGATCTGGCCGGCCAGGATGAAGAAGGGAATGGCGAGCAGCGTATAGGAGTTCAGCCCCTGGATGAGCTGCTGCCCGATGACGGCCAGGGGGATGTTCATGCCCCAGGCGACGACGAGCGAGGAGCCGATCAGCACGAGCGCGATCGGAAAGCGCAGCAGGACCAGAGCGACGAAAGTGACGACAAGAACGATGAGTGCCGTGGTTGGGCTCATTCGGGAATTTCCTCCTCAAGTTCAAGGTGCCGCGCCGTGTTGATGCCCGCGAGCTGGATCAGGCCGTATATGCAGGTCATGACGCCGGTAATCGGCATGATGCCGTATTGCACGCTGACCGGCATTTCGGTGGCGGGAAGTTTGTTCGCGTGCATCAGGATGGTAAATTCGGTGCCGTATTTGACCAGGAACAGGCCGAACAGAAAAACGGAAAAGGGAATGATCTTGTCCAGCGCCCTTTGCAGCGGCTTGGGCAAAATCTTGGCAAACGATCCCATCGCGATGTGCAGATGGTCGCGAAAGCCGACGGCGACGCCCATAAAGCCGGACCAGATGAGCAGCAGCAGCGTAATCTCCTCGGACCACATGAACACGAAATTGAACACTTTGCGCGTGATGACCTGGATCGTCACGATCAGTGTCATCAAAGTCAATGCGGAAACGGCCAGCGTTTCGAACAACGTGTCGAACCACAGCGCCAATCGCCGCAATCCTTTCCAGAATTGGCGCATGAAATTCCCCCTTGCTATTTAAGTTAAGCCTATTGTAAGGGGTTTCATTTTTCGTGGGAATTATCCGATGATTATGATTTTTTGTAATTTTTTTAGGTGCTGACGGCGGGAGAGCGGGTGGCGGCGGAAGCCCGGCGCGCATAGAATGGTTTAAACACTCGTGGGATAAGGAATGAGGGAGATGGCAATCGAAGCAGGCAAATTTCCGGTGCGCATCGAAACGGCTTCGCATCTGGCGCCGAATGTGCAAATTTATTACCCGCAGGTTGCCGGGCTGGCCGATTTTGGCGCGCAGGAGCGGATCAACCGGGCAATCCATAGCGATGCCGGGCAGCTTTACCGGTGGCAAATGGCAACGCAAATCGAGGGGAATACCGCCATGCAAGGCTGGTATGAGATCAAAACGAACGAACGGGGCGTGCTCAGCCTGATCCAGGCCAATTACGCCTATACGCCGCCCATGGCGCACGGCATGACCCTGGCCAAATCGCTCACGTTCTCCGTCGCAACCGGCAAGGCGTACGGGCTCGGCGAGCTTTTCAAACCAGGCAGTCCGTATGTCGAACGGATTTCCGCGAATATTAAAGAGCAGATCCGGCAGCGTGAGCTGCCGACGTTAAACGGTTTTGCCGGGATACGGCCCGACCAGGACTATTACATCGCAGACAAAGCGCTGGTGGTCTATTTTCAGCTTTATGAAATTTCGCCGTATTACGTCGGCTTGCCGATGTTTCCGATTTCCGTCTATGAGCTTGGCGACATCCTCGCCGAAGGCGGCCCGCTGGAGGCGATGGCGGCGGCTGTTTGACCGCCGGGCCGAGATTGGACATGGCGGATAGGGAATGAGAAAATATAAAGGCCCTGACCGGGCTCCGGTCCGGGCCGCTATCCGTACGGCAAAGCTCGCAGGGGCTTTCGCAATTCACGTACGGGCAAGGAGACCCCCCGCATGGAATACTACATTTGCTACAAGGGACGGCGACTGGTGGGTCCGCTCGGCAAGAATGAAGCGCTGCAGCTGCTGTTTGAGCTTCGCGGTACGTTTACCGGTTTGTATATTCAAATTGTCGACCCGTTGACAGGAAAAACGATCGGCGAGATTCCGAAGAGGCGGAAAAAATAGGAAATGCCCGCGCATCTGTCGATCGGAACGCGCTTCACCTGATGTAGCTGAAGCGGTTGCCGGACAGTCGTTTCCACACCTCGTCGCATGCCGCCATGACGTCGGGCGGCAGCTCTCCGCCGTCCAAGCTGGCCAGGTTTTGCCTCAGCTGTTCGAATTTGGAGAATCCGATAATGATCGAATCGACAAAGGGTTGCGTGGCGCACCAGCGCATCGCCAGTTCGACAGGGCCGATGCCGGACGTCCGCGCGATCTCGGAAAACATCCCGACGGCCCGGAAATTGTCCTCGTGCCAGTAGCGATCCATGTATCCCTTGTTGAGCGAAAACCTGGTGTTTTCCGGCACCGCATCCGGCCTGTGCTTGCCGGTCAGCAAACCTCCGGCCAGCGGATTGTATACGACGAGCCCCAGTTTGTGCTCCCGGATGAACGGGACGAATTCCTGCTCAATCCCGCGGGTGATCAGATTGTAGACCATCTGCGACACGGCCGGCGCCACATAGCCGTTTCGGTCGCTTTTCCAGAGCATCCCGCACACCTGCCATGCGGCGAAGTTGGAGACGCCGACGTAGCGGACCTTGCCGGAACGCACGAGGATGGAGAACGTCTCCAGCGCTTCGTCGAGCGGCGTGCGGCTGTCCGGCAAATGCATATAGTAAATATCCACGTAATCCGTTTGCAGGCGCCGGAGCGAAATCTCCAACTGGCGGATGACGTGAACCCGCGACAATCCGGATTCGTTGGGGCCGTCGCCGACGGGAAAGCCCGCTTTGGTCGCAAGAATGACCTTGTCCCGTCGGCCGCGCAGCGCTTTGCCCACGATTTCCTCGCTGCGCCCTTTCGTGTAGGTGGACGCCGTGTCGATAAAGTTCACGCCTTGATCCAATGCGAAGTGCGTCATGCTGATGGCGTCCTGCTCTCCGACTTGTTCCCCGAAGGTCATGGTGCCGAGGCACAGCCTCGACACCTTGATGCCCGTGCCCGTCAAATGCCGATATTCCACGCGCGATTCCCCCTTGTTTCATCCCGTTCGTCTTTTTTCCGCGGCGGGGATGTTCCCGGTTTCGGAGCAAGTTCGCTTTATCCGATTCTGCAACCAGTATAGCACAGCGGAGGAACGGCGCGCATGATAATCGGGTTTGACGAAAGACCCGGCGGGGACAAGCCTTCGGGATGCCCAGTTTTATTCCAGCAGCCAGTCCATATTGAACCTGACGACATGGAGCGGCGCGCCGTTGGAGGCGCTGGTGTTGTTCAGCATGAACACCACAACGATCGTGCCGTCGGGCATCACGGCGATGTCCGAATATCTGGCGCTTGCCAGCAGGTTAAAGAGAAAAACGCCGGTGCTCAGTTTCAGCATGAACGTCATGTCTTCGGAAACGACCGATTTGACGGGGATGAGATGGACCAGCTTGATCGTATACTTTTCCAATGTAACGTCCGCAGGGCAAGCGCTTGACAACTTAATATATATAGGTATACATTGTATACATTAATACGTACGCCATGTATACCAAGGTTTGAAAGAAGAAAGGCAAAGCTACCGGTATCGGCGGTACTTTGACGACGGCTTCGGTTTGCGGATGCGGTTATTGCAACTCTGGTGCTTAGCCAATAGAATGGTTGAAAAAGGTTAAGACCCGTGGAGGAAAGATCGGCGATGCAGCTGCAATCCCATGACACACTGGATTATACCGTTTACCAAAAAGTGAAAGATCAAATCATCCAAAAAGTTTTGAAGCCGGGAGAATTGCTGGTGCAAAGCCAGCTTTCCCAATCGTTGGGCGTCAGCCGAACGCCGCTGAGAAGGGCTCTCGCACAGCTGGAGAAAGAAGGATTGTTGGAAAGTTCTCCTAAGGGGTGGTATGTAAAGAAATTCACCCGGCGGGACATTATTTCCGTTTTTCGCATCCGCGCCGTGCTGGAAGGACTTGCGGCAAGGCTGGCGGCGAACCGGATCGATACGCCCGCGCTGGCTTTCATGAAAACCATGTTCGAAGAAGCATACAGGGGGGTTCGCCATCAACAATATGAAGACTATTATCAAGCCGACAAAAAATTTCACGCGATGATTACCGAAGCGGCGGGGGATGCGTTGCTGAGCCAAACGGTGCAAAGCAACCGGATCATCTACAACAGCCAAATTCAAGGTTTGTACCGCGATCCGGCGGAGACGTATCCGGAACATATGGAAA